>ERZ1740052.434-NODE-434-length-14471-cov-5.187431_pt1 | contig 14471 bp, 16 predicted proteins | sample MGYA00581750_ERZ1740052 | MGnify/ENA primary metagenome ERZ1740052 (study PRJEB43018, sample SAMN04849743) | marine metagenome | isolation source: floating plastic debris | place: Pacific Ocean | collected 2008-08-30 | study: EMG produced TPA metagenomics assembly... | reverse complement strand
AGTAAGTTTGGGATAGCACTAGTATTGCCAGGTTATCGAATCCATAGCACCTATCAGGATAGCTATGACCCTCGATAAACATTCACTGGATGGTATTGAGCAGATCACCGCAAAGACATTACCGATTGAAGAATTTGAGAAGCTACTCATTGATGCTGGGTACCAGCGATTAGGTAGTGCTCCTGCTAAGGGCAAACGAGTCAAAATATGGTGGCGACACGACACATATCGGCGCATCGAATCAATTTACAGTCCGGATGAAACAGTGGCCATTACGGCTTACCACATTGAAGAATCATAAGTAGCCATAAATATGACCATAATAAGTTCGAAAAATCTTGCTCATGACATGAAGTATTCTCCATGAAAACATTGTCAAAGATTTTGTTCTCTTTGCTTTTAGCGTGAATGAGGATATGAGTTCTCCCTAGAAGAGAATGTTGAAAACAGAGTGTAGCAATATTCTTATGCTAACTTCTACGGATTAGGTCTAGGCCACAAATACCGGCAAACCCAGCAAAGAAATATACTGCGAATTGACCTGGATGAGAATCTACTAACGGGTCTGACGAACCAATTAGTCGTCCAGAGTGACCGCTTGTGGTCAAAACCAAGGCAAATGCAACAATAAATAGGCCTACCCCTTTGGCAACCCTGTGTTGTCTGCCGTCAGCATAGTTAGCTGGCATGGATGCTTTCTGTGTTGTCTGATCGCGACGTTTTAATTGTTTACCATTCATGGGGCTACTCCTTAGATGCCATCGTAATTAGGCCTACGCCACCACCCATTAGAAGTGCTGCCACCCCTGACACCTCGCGATTTGGAATCAGGCTGATGCCTGTAAACAGTAGGCCAATCCCAAACATAACGCTGCCTAGGATAGCGATCATACGTTCAGAGAGATTCATGGTAGCCAGCGCCTAAGAGTTTTTAAGGATGGATGTATAAGCCCAATTGTAGAGGCGTAATCGTTTTTTACGGGAGTTCTCTCAAATAGTGCAGTACGCTATGGCTGAGAGTTTTACATCACTCTATGACCGTACCCGATCGCACCGCACAACTCCAGACACTGCGCAATAGTCTGCGCCCTGGCCAACAACGCTTGGCCGACTGGCGCGGTGGGCCGCTGGCGGTATCGGCTGTGCCGGGGTCGGGTAAGTCAACGGGCATGGCGGCAGGAGCTGCGATCGCAATTGCCAATTTCCAACTTCACGCCCGTAAGCAGCTCGTTCTCGTCACCTTCACCCGCTCAGCCGCCGCCAACTTAAAGGCCAAGGTTCGTACACACCTCAAAGACCTCAAACTTCCCTACAACAGCTTTGTTGTCCAAACATTGCACGGGTTAGCCCTAAATATCGCCACCCACAACCCTGACGTCTCCGGTATCAACCTTGAATCCGTTACCCTAGTCTCCCCCAACCAAAGCAACCGCCTTATCCGCACCGCCGTAGAAGCATGGATTCATGCAGCACCCGAGCTATACCACCGGCTAATCGAAGGCCAAAGCTTTGATGGAGAAGAAACGGAACGACAGCGACGACAGTCAGTGCTACGGACGGAAGTGCTGCCCGCCCTGGCCTATACCGCTGTGCATGAAGCCAAAAGTTCTGGGCTGCAGCCGGAGGACCTTAGCCGCATCGGTCAGCTAGCGCCCCCCAACGCCTATCAGTTATTAGATGTCGCGGCAGGACTCTACGAGCAATACCGCCTATTGCTGAGTCAGCGGGGGCTGATTGACTACGACGACATGATTTTGGCAGCGCTGAAAGCATTGGACGATCCGGATATTTGCCGTCGCTGGCAAACCCAGGTCTTTGCTGTCTTTGAGGATGAGGCGCAAGATTCATCGCCATTGCAAACACGGTTACTGGAAAAATTAGCGGCAGCTCCAAATAGCAGAAATGCAAACGGCACTCCAGAGGCAGAGAAACTATCTAACTTAGAGCCAGACATTCCTGAAAATCTAGGATATTCAGGAATACCTGGTTGGGCAAACGCAGATACGTCTATACAAGGGGGAACAAAAGAGGGAGCCGCCAATCTGGTCCGTGTGGGCGACCCCAACCAGGCCATCAACTCCACGTTTACCCCAGCCGATCCCGTCTTTTTCAATCAGTTTTGCGACGCTAACCGGCCTGATCGGCTGGCCACTATCGATCAGGCCGGACGTAGTACTCAACGCATTATGGATGCGGCCAACTATGTCTTGCAATGGGTGAATCAGCAGTTTTCGCCTGACACACCTCCGTTTCGAGCACAGGCTATTCTGCCCGTACCACCAGGGGATCCTCAGCCCAATGCTAATGCGGCCCCATGGGGGCAGGGTGTAGAACTGATGAAACCGCCCGACATTAGCGCATCGGTTAAGCAGCTAGCGGTGCGGGTGCAGACCCTGATTGATGCCTGGAAACAGGCAAAAGAAAACGACACCACCGGAGACAGTCCTGCCCCACCTACCCTGGCAGTGCTCATTAGGGAAAACCGCCAGGGTCGATTTATTCGAGAACTACTCGAGGATTCTGAACGGCTGGGGTTTGATTTTGCTAAGACTACCGGGTTGAAAATTTATGATGTGGGCAGTCGCGATCGCAACACCCAAGTCCCGCTCGAAATGCTGCGGCTGCTGCAGTTTATAGAACGACCCCATTCCCCCGACTACCTCAAGGGAGCCCTACGGGTACTCGTGGACCGTCAGTGCATTCCCACCCAGGACCTTAACCCCCTCGCCACCCGCCCCGAACAGTTTCTCTACCCGGGGCCCCTCGATCCGCCGCTAACCACAGAGGCCGCCCTCAGCGCTCGCCGCTACTGCAACAGCTTGCTGCGGGCCAGGTTTAACCTACCGCCCTATCACCTGATTCCGTTCTTGGGCACTACCCTGAGCTACAGCCAGAGCGAACTAGCCACCGCCGACAAACTAGCCGCCCGCATCGCCCAGCAACTCTCAGACGACAGCAGCCTCAGCAGCATGATCGGCGCACTGCAAGAAATCGTCAGCTCCGAACGGTTTGATGCCATCGAAGCAGAAGACGCCGATGCTAAGTACACTCGCGCGGGCCAGCTCACCATCATCACCATGCACAAGGCCAAAGGATTAGATTGGGATGCGGTATTTCTCCCGTTTCTCCATGCCAAACTGATCCCTGGAGAAGCTTGGGTCCCCCCCCAAACCGAATTCCTTGGCACTGTCTCAGAGCCAGTCTCCTTACCCGACGTTGCCCGCGCTCAAATCCGCGCCTATGTTCATGGCCACATCCACAATCGCCAAGACATCCCCGATATCCTCACCGCCTGGCACCGCGCCAACGACCTCAAACAAGCCGAAGAATTTCGCCTGCTCTACGTTGCCATGACCCGCGCCAAACGGCTGCTGTGGATGAGTGCCGCCAAACAAGCCCCCTTTGCTTGGAGCAATCCCGATAACTTGCAAGAGGCAGACCCCTGACCGGTGCTGCCACCGTTGGGACAGTTTATGCGAGGGTAAGGGACCGAGCAGTTTTAGAATTGACATGTGGGGTGCTTAGTTTTGAGTGAACGGTCGTTTGCACCGTTAAAACGCACACTGGCAACAGCTAACACTCAAAGCTTCTTGCTTTCACGTCTATTGTTATATGCCCCTCCAACACTCACCATGGCTAAAGCTGTTTTAAAGTTCTCCTCCGAAGACTGCGGCATCTGTCACAAAACGTCCTTTTACGATGCCAAGGTAGCTGATGAGCTGGGTCTGACATTTGTGGATATCAAAATGCAAGACACGGCGACCTATCGCAAATATCGGCAGGTATTACTCACGCAATACCCCGACAAGGCGGAGATGGGTTGGCCTACCTATATTATTTGCGAGGAGCCAGAAGGGGAATTTAAGATTTTGGGTGAAGTCAAAGGGGGCCATCCCAAAGGGGAATTTCGCAAACGGTTACAGGAAGTATTGGCATAGATCCTGAAAGGGTTAGGTGATACCAATTCGAATGCTTTAAGCCCGATTCCCCGATTAACAATTAGACAATCTTGTAGGGGCACTCCCTTGTGGATGCCCTTCGAAACCGGGCCCTATCAGCGAGGATTTCGTATAACGATAGCCAAAATAAAAGAAGCTGAAACCTATAGGCTCCAGCTTCTGATAAAAATTACGACGTTATTAAGCATGGGAATGCCTAAACCGGCTATGTGGTCGCAGACAGGCTGCCCCATAGCCGACGTCTAGAAGGGTCTAGAGAACGCCGATGGATGCCAAACCGATGATGGCACCAATACCGATAACATGACCCAAGCTGGTGCAGGCCAGCATTGCGCCATGGCCCATGCCGCCGAATAATTCGGGGGAGGGTAAACCGAGGCCAACGTTTTTATGCTTGATACCGTAGTTACCGATTGCGATCGCAATCACATTACAAATGATCATGACGAGTGCAACCTTAGGGCTCCACTCAACTGTGCTAGGGGTCACCGCCAATAAAGAAGGTAAGTAAAGCAATTTACCGTCTCCTCTCAGAAATAGTATGGTTTTGAAAACTTGAGGCTCGACTTAGCGCAAACTAAGTACAAACCTTGTAATCATCTTTAATCAACGTGTATTCTCAACGACCACCTCGTTGCAAGAATTTACAATGGGAGCATAAATACCTATGTTGCATGGCTTACTCTGGCTACCCCTACTGGTCTTCTTTTTTTGGATCACCTGGGCCGGTTGGAATGAATATAAAAAAGTAGAAACCTACAAACAGTGGGCCACCCAATTTGAGCGGGCTAAATACGATATTTATGCAGCCTTAGGGCAGTCTGAACACACCCTGACCTGGGGCTTACCCACTCGCCAGGGCATCATTAATTTGCAACAGGTTCAGCTCGACAATGTCGCCATGGTGGACCTGCTGGTTAAGGGCGAGCAACCGTTTAAGGAGCAGGTCAAAGGCTCGGCCAAAAAGGGGGCGGCGGTGATTCAACTCAGCCGAAAAGGCGAAAACCCCTGCCAGATTCCATTTACTGATGCAGAATTGGCACAGCAGTGGCATGGGTTTTTAACCAAAACCCTAGAGGCCATTGCGTAGGGAATTCCTTCCACTATTGTCCGGGTGAAGCCATTACGTGACTGATGTATAGAATAAATCGCCCAAATCAGTCAGAACATCTGCGCTATTTGGCAGTTTGAATGCTTAAATATTGCATCTGCCAGGTTAATTCAGACAAGCGCTGTCGCTAAAAGCCTTAACTTACAGCAGCTAACCTGGCTTGCAATCAACGGTGGCACCGCCTCTGCTTTGGAGACGTGCATCCGTCGATTGCTATAGATATCTCCAATGGCGTTCCTTGATTACAGTCTCTAGCGTGCTCCCATGCCAGATATTGCCAAAACCTCAAAAGAAAATCTGACTTCCCGCCGCGGCCAGCTCAAACAACGGCGGCAGAAGTTATTTTGGCAACGGCTATGGCGTCACACAGCCATGGTTGGGATTACTGTCGGCTGTGTCAGCCTGGCCACATCTAACCGCTGGCAGATCCAGTCCACTGAGCAGATTACCCTCAGTGGCAATCAACTGCTGCCAGCCGAAGAAGTCCATAAGCTACTGGCCATTGAGTATCCCCAATCCTTACTCAAGATCCATCCCCTGGATTTGGAAAATACCTTGATTGCGAAGGGACCGATTGCCGATGCCATTGTTAGACGCCGACTCCTACCTCCAGGGCTGAATGTTCGCATTCAAGAAAGAACACCGGTTGCGATCGCACTCCCCAATACCGACACCGCCATCACCACCCTCGATAGCGATCCCCAAAGTTTTTCCCAGATGGGGCTGCTAGATGCCAACGGCTACTGGATGCCCTACAACAGCTTTACCAGGCTAGGCTCCCAGGAACCCAAACTACAGGTCCAGGGGATGCGCCCCGCTTACCAAAAAGACTGGCCTGACATCTATCAAGCGTTGCAAAAAAATCCGGTTGCCATCGACAAACTAGATTGGCGCGATCCCACTAACCTCATCCTGTACACAGAACTTGGCAAGGTCCACATCGGCCCCTATGGACAAAACTTTTCTAAACAGCTGATCGCACTCGACCGAATGCGAAATTTGAACGCACAGATGGATATTGAAGAAATCGCCTTCATTGACCTGCGTAATCCTGACGATCCTACCCTGGAAATATTGCAGGCAACTAAGACGTCCGCCCCCTAAGAAACGCCACATGTAACGCCATTCTCAGATCGCTGTACACATTACATAACAGTCATCTTTGGTCTTCGATACTGATACTTAGCTGCTAGTTATAACGACTGTCTTTTTATCTTTAATACAAATGGTTAGACTGCTTCTTGGAGAGGGAGATTCTTAACCGATGAAATTCTTGAATTAATCCGTAAGTTTTATTGGTTTTTCAAGCAGCTTCCCGTATAGTTGACTAGAACATGCGCCAGTGTGTTCGAAATCAATCTTCAAATATCTCTGTAAGGTCTTTTAGAAGCGCGATTCAAGCTTTCTCTGCATAGCTTTGATTACCGACTTGAATCTGCTATTTACAGAGACTTGCCCTGCCCAGTTTGTAATTGCTATATAGTTAGTCCTTACCTTTTGCGGCAGTCGCGTGTGTTCTGTGACTGATTAGGTCAATAGCTCGCTGATATCTCGTATACACTCGCCCTATGTCTAAGTCATCCTCACAAAATTCTCACGGAAATTCGGGCCTGGGCCTCAACATGTCTGGTATGAATAATAATCATCGTAATGAACCTGCATTAGGTAATGCGGCTATGGGAGGTGATATTGTGCCCGGGAGTATGGCGAGGATCAAGGTGATCGGTGTGGGTGGTGGTGGCTGCAACGCGGTCAACCGCATGATCGATAGCGGCGTGGCTGGCATAGAATTTTGGACCCTCAACACCGATGCCCAGGCCCTAACGAGAGCCGGTAATGCCAATCCGCTACAGCTGGGGCAAAAGCTGACCCGTGGGTTAGGTGCAGGGGGTAATCCTGCCATTGGACAAAAGGCAGCTGAGGAATCACGGGACGAAATATCCACCGCCCTTGAAGGTGCTGTTCTAGTTTTTATTACCGCTGGCATGGGGGGCGGTACCGGGACGGGGGCAGCTCCCGTTGTCGCTGAAGCCGCCAAAGAAGCAGGGGCACTCACCGTGGGTGTCGTCACACGCCCCTTTACCTTTGAAGGCCGTCGCCGCACATCCCAGGCAGAAGAAGGGATCATGGCCCTGCAGGAATGTGTCGATACACTCATCATCATTCCTAACGATAAGTTGCTGTCGGTCATTTCAGAGCAAACCCCCGTACAAGAGGCGTTTCGCTTTGCCGATGATATCCTGCGTCAGGGTGTCCAAGGGATTTCCGACATTATCACCATTCCTGGTTTGGTTAACGTTGACTTTGCCGATGTACGGGCAGTGATGGCCGATGCCGGGTCGGCCCTAATGGGCATTGGTGTGGGTTCTGGCAAGTCCCGCGCCCGAGAGGCGGCCATTGCAGCCATTTCCTCTCCCTTACTAGAAACGTCAATTGACGGAGCCGCGGGCGCAGTGCTCAATATTACCGGTGGTAACGATCTCACCCTCCATGAGGTCAATGCCGCGGCTGAGATCATCTATGAAGCGGTTGATCCCAATGCCAACATTATCTTTGGCGCCGTTATTGATGAGCGCATGCAGGGAGAAGTTCGCATTACCGTCATTGCTACCGGATTTAATGCCAATTCTGACTTTGGTAGCACAGCCGCGCAGTCGGCCCAGTATTGCTCCCGATCTAGACATCCCGGATTTTCTACAGCGGCGGCGACAGTCGCGATAGGGACTGGATTGTTATGGTTTATAGTCCACCAGTGGCGTTGACGATTGCTGGGTCAGATAGCGGTGGCGGTGCCGGTATTCAAGCTGATCTGCGGACGTTTTCGTTCCATTCGGTACATGGAACCAGTGCGCTCACCTGCATTACGGCCCAAAATACCTTAGGGGTATCACGGGTGGATGCCCTAGCCCCTGAAGCCGTCATCGCCCAAATTGAGGCGGTGGTGGACGACATCGGCATTCAGGCCCTGAAGACAGGGATGCTGCTAAATCAGCCCATTATTGAGGCGGTGGCAGACTATCTGTCGGGGTTGACCGGGGTTAGCTGTGTGATTGACCCAGTGATGGTGTCGAGAACCGGAGCACAGCTGATTGATGACGATGCGATCGCAACCCTGCAACAGCGACTGATCCCCCTAGCAACGGTACTCACCCCCAATCGCTACGAAGCAGAAATCCTCAGTGGCCAATCCATTAACACCTTAGAAGCAATGGAAACTGCCGCCCAAAAAATTCATGGTTTAGGCGCTAACGCCGTTATGGTCAAAGGTGGCGGGTTTGATAATGAGCTCAGGGGCATTGACGTCTGGTATGACGGCACCACCCTCACCCAGTTAACAACCACCTGTGTGGATACCAACGACACCCACGGCACTGGCTGCACCCTATCCGCCGCCATCACCGCGAACCTTGCCCTGGGCCATAGTCCCTTAGAAGCTGCCACCCAGGCCAAAGCCTATGTGACTAAAGCATTAAATTTCGCCCTTCGGCTCGGCAAAGGACAAGGGCCAGTCGGCCATTTCTACCCGCTACTGGAAAAACGTTCTATGTAGGGGCGTTGCATGCAACGCCCCTACACGGTGAACCTAATCTTCGTTAGATTGAGGCCAAACGCTATCCCAATCGGGACATTCATCTTGCTCCGGACCGCTAGGATGCAGCGCACACACCAGCATCTGATCGCCATAGCTCTCGCCATGGTAATAGGAGCAGCCTGCACACTTAGGGTGGTTCTGAAGCCAAGGCGTCAGGGTTTGATGGATGTGGGCCATGGTCTGTTCACACCAGCTCACCATCGAACACAACCACAGATCAACCTGGGCGTCCAACTCCTCCAATGCCTGGGAGAGCGGAGGCGCAATATTCTCCACCACATGCTCCGCCAGCTCGTCGGCCATTTCATCCGCCGCATCCAACACAGGAGCCACGGCGTCTACTGCTTGTTCGGCCAAACCCTCTAGAAACTGCTCGGTCTGCTCCAATGTTTGATGGACAGCTGCTTGAAGCTCTTGTTGAAATTGTTTCAGCCAGTCGTCCATTTACGCGCCCTCTTCATCTTTTAGTCGTTGCAGTTCAGTCTGAAGATCTTCAATCTCTTTACGCAGCGCCTCGGTGGCAGCCCGATCATCCGGTTCGCTGTCTTCGATGATTTCAATTTTACGAGGGGCCGCATCGGCGGACGGAGCAGGCTCTGCTGGGGCTGCACTTTGAGCGCGGGCTACCATGTCATTGACCATCTTCTGGGCTTCGTCAGCGGTAATTTCGCCGCGCTCCACCAGCTCATCCACTAGCTTTTGGGCCTGCTGCCGCAAATCGCTAAATCCATCCCCGGCCTTCTCAGAGGCATAGGCGGCTAACCCCACACCTAGATAAAATGCTTTTTGCACCAACTGGCTAAAGTCTGCCACAGCCTATACTCCTCAAAACTCTATTGGGCGGTTTGAGCACCCCATACATTCTTGTTTTAACAGCGGAGGTGGACAGTGTGTAGCGGGTCTAACTGCCGGATAGCCGTACCTGTATGCGGTCGATGGCCCTTTAAAACGCAGGAGACCCGGAGACTACGCCTATCTCAAGCATCCCGTATTGCTGCTACCTTCCGGTCCTGACAAGATTTGGGCGTTGCGATCGCATAGATCCGAGTCGCTCACTAGCATAGCATCGTTTACCCCTGTCATGTCCATCACGATGACTTGGGAGCCTGTCTCAAAAATCCAATCAAATTACGAAAAAAGCTCGGGCTCAGCTCCTCGCCATCAGCCACATCCCCAGGGAACAGCGATTCAGACACCTCAGCCCCATCAATTTCAGGCTCGTTATCCTCAAGCACTGCGGCATCAGGCACTGCGGCATCAGGTTCCTCAACACCAAGTTCTTCGGCACCCGCCGACAGCATCATAGGCACTTCCTTAGCCAGTCCCACAAAAATCAAGCGAAAGGCAATGCGCTGTACCTCTTCCACCGACACGTTCAGACGTATTGCAATTTGCTCCAGGCTAATTTTTTCATCAATCAGCCGCCAGACACTCCACTCCACCTGGTTAATTCGCACATTTGGCTGCCCACGAATCAAACTCACCAAAGCAGATTGAGGATGGGGCAACCTATCCTTAAAGGCTCCCCACTCTTTCAAAATCCGCATCCCCGGCAAAATCACTTCAGTCGCAATGACGCTTAGCCCCGTCATCTCCACTTTAGGAATAGGAGCACTTTCATCAAAGGCAAAATACCCATCAGGTAGCTGAAATAGCTCGCTGATCTGACGAATAACCTGGGCAGCAAACAAGATTTCCAAATGTTTTGTTGTTAGAACACCCTGGGAGCGTAGAAATCGTCCCAGGGGCTCATCAACCGGGCAACGGCGAATTAACCGCTCCGTCATCGTTGGACTCAGGTAGCGCCGTCGGCTAATGAGAGCAGCTAACCCACGGCTATCCAACCGAGTTGTAATCGTTACAATCCGTCCCCGATGCAGCCAAATAAAATAATACTTAGACTGAACCTGATCAGGAGATGCTAGCCCCTGAATAGAAAGGAGTCCCGTCTTCTTACCATCCTGCAAAAGCTGAAACACTTCTGGCAGTGAACAATCTGAAAGATAACCGTTGACGGACATGCTGCACGGTAGCGACGATACGGCATAACGTTGCGCTATTGTAACAGCATATATCAACCCGATTCTTTAGGCTCGCACACACCCAGGGGCACTGCAATGTCATGCCAGCAAAGGTTGAATCTCGCCCACAGCGCGTTTCACTTCCAAATTCAAAATACCTTTTTTCACTGTGCGGGCAGCCAACACCAAAAAGACCGCCTCCTCACCACAGTTACTCATAATGCAATAGCCCTCTTCACCATCAATCGCAATCTGGTCTATGCCCCCGCGCATTAGCTCACTGCTGATGCGTTCTCCCAACGATAGCAGCGCTGCTGACATAGCCGATACCCGCTCTTCATCCATATGGTTAGGCAGCACTGTAACGAGTGGCAAGCCATCCGGCGTAACCAACGCCGCTCCCTCAATATCACTAGTGCCACTGACAAAGCTATGCAAGGTCGCCTGGATTTTGGCCGTATCAATGGACATATACTCTGCTAGACTCCCAAATCCACACAAATCTACGCATGAACAGCTACCCTAAGTGTCCTATAAAAAAGACATCTAAAGATAAGTCTCATTAGAGAATAACTTGCTTAGTCTCTAATTAACCCTTGCCCACATTCAAGAACTGAAGTTTTTCCATAGAGAATTCCACCGGTTACGAGACGCGGTTTAGTAGCCTGTGTCGATGAAGCCTTGCCACAAGTTCCGCAGCAATCGCTATTGCATGCGGTCAATCGTACGATACTGAATCGCCTCAGCAATATGGCCAGACTGCAGATTATCGGCTGCCGCAAGATCGGCAATGGTACGAGCTACTTTCAAAATACGGTCAGTGGCACGGGCCGACAATCCAAGTTTTCGCACCGCCGTTTCTAGCAAAGTGCGAGACGCCTCATCTAGCTGACACCACTGGTGCAGGTGACGACTTTCCAAATCCGCATTGCACTGTAGCTTAGGTTCCTCTACAAATCGTGCCTGGGCTCTCTGGCGGGCCTGTTGCACCCGCTGGCGTACCGGTTCCGAAGGTTCTCCAGAACTATGTTGGGTGATTTCCTCTGGCTTTAATCGACTAACGACCACCTGTAGGTCAATGCGATCCATTAGCGGTCCCGAAAGCTTTGCCCAATAGAGCTCACGATGCCTTGGAGAACAGGTACAGGGCTGCACCGTATCCCCAAAGAAACCGCAGGGGCATGGATTAGTACTGGCCACCAGCGTAAATTGAGCCGGAAACTCAACCGACTGACGCGTACGGGCAATGCTGACATAGCCGTCTTCTAGGGGTTGGCGCAAAAACTCCAGCACCTTGCGGTTAAATTCCGTCAGCTCATCTAGGAAAAGCACTCCCCTGTGAGCCAAGGAAATTTCCCCTGGCTTAGGATACGTGCCACCCCCTACTAGCGAAGGCCCCGATGCCGAATGGTGGGGGCTGCGAAACGGGCGTTCCGTGACTAATGCCCCCTTCTCCTTAAGCAGACCTGCCACCGAATGGATTTGAGTCACTTCCAGCGCTTCTTGGAAGTTTAACGGCGGCAAAATAGTAGATAGCCTGCGCGCCAGCATAGTTTTTCCACTTCCTGGAGGACCCACAAATACAAGATTATGGCCCCCCGCTGCGGCAATCTCTAATGCCCGCCTTGCTTGGGCCTGGCCTTTGACATCACGCAAATCGACAGCATGGGGCTGGGATTGGGCTAAGGCGTCACGGCCATCAATGGTTAATGGCGCACAATCGCTAGGATTATTGAGAAACTCCACCACATCAGCAATAGCCTTAAAGCCATACACCAATAAATCAGGCACAACCGCCGCCTCTTGGGCATTGTCTTCTGGGACGATTAACCCTTTAATTCCCAACTGGTGTGCCGCCGCTGCCATCGCCATCACACCTGCAACAGGCCTAAGGCTACCGTCAAGGGATAACTCTCCCAGTAGTAAATACTGATCTAGACGCTCCCGACTCACCAGGTCTGCTGCCGCCAAAATGCCAATAGCAATAGGCAAGTCATAAATTGGCCCCTCTTTGCGCACATCCGCAGGCGTCAGATTCACCACCACCTTCCGCATCGGAAACGGAAAGCCAGCATTCTTCAACGCGGCCTTCACCCGTTCCCGCGACTCTTGCACAGAAGTATCCGGCAAACCGACAACAACAACACCCGGTAGGCCGCCAGAGAGATCCACCTCCACACCGACTTTTAGGGCATCGATACCCACTAAGGATGCACTCCAGATTCTTGCCAGCATGGTGGACTCCTACATGTTTATGTAGGATGCCCAGGGGATATCCAGGACAGACAAGGATCACAATCTTGGCAAGCAGAGTATGGTATTTGCATATGTAGGTAATTGCACAGGCAATACGTAACAGCCCCCTGCCAAGAACTCAACGTTCAAGTGGTTCAGGCCGCATCGTTTATATATTCCGCCGTTGCTGAGCCTCGGGATGATTTTATCTGCAACATGTTGACCCATGGCATGTCTAATAGCTCGGTACATCCCTTCAATCAGTAATGGCATATAGCCCAAACTTAAAAAATCATGCTAACGACTTCCAACTCCTCCAAAGTCGCTATCACTATCCGCGAAAAGCAGCTCGCGGACGAGCATATGCAGGATGTGGAACTGCTTTTAGAAAATATGTTTCAACGGGAAGAGGCCACACTTCAGCTAGTGCTAGACCGCCTCTACGATATTGGCTCTAATAATCTCATTAACTATCGCGTTAAACCTCGCAAGCTCAATCGGCTGATGAAGTGGATTGCCCGTTTAACCAAACCAGCCTTCCACTACTTGGCTGTACGTTGGTCTAAAAAGAACTGCCCAAAGCTAATCGCCGCTTGGCTTTATAGTCAGGTCCAGTTCCCAAACCCCACAGTGGGCAACTAGCAGAGCACTAGCACTACGAAAAGTCTCGTCAGCCCTTACAATGCAAAGCGCTGTGATCATCCACACGCCATGAGTGACGACACTATTTTCGGTAAAATCATCCGCAAAGAAATCCCCGCAGATATCGTCCATGAGGATGAGCTGTGCTTAGGGTTTCGAGATATCACCCCTCAAGCACCAACCCATATTCTGGTCATCCCCAAAAAGCCGATACCGAAGCTGACCGAGGCCGGCGCTGAAGATAAGGAACTTTTGGGCCATATGTTACTAACTGTAAAGTCAATTGCCGAGCAAGAAGGGTTAGGCAATGGCTATCGAGTCATCATTAATACAGATAAAGACGGCGGTCAAACTGTCTTTCATCTCCACATGCACCTACTGGGGGGACGTTCGCTCAGTTGGCCACCGGGATAGAGGAATGAGCATAGACTCATTGTTTACGTAGAAATGTATCAATGTCGCAAGTTTCGTATCTTACCCCTACAATCCGCTAAGCATATTTACTAATCTTATAAACGAGTCCGCAGTTACTTATGCAGCAGCCTGAGGTTTCTCATTGTTGCGTGCCTTCACAGTCGCGGCTCTTGTTTATACATCAATCATCACTATGACTTCTACTTTGCAATCCCGTGATCGGGCAGGCATGTGGGAGCAGTTCTGTCAGTGGATTACTAGTACCGACAACCGCATTTATGTAGGTTGGTTTGGTGTTCTAATGATCCCCACACTGCTCGCAGCTACAGCTTGCTTTGTCATCGCATTTATCGCTGCTCCTCCCGTCGATATTGACGGTATTCGTGAGCCCGTAGCTGGTTCGTTACTGCTGGGTAACAACATCATCTCCGGTGCTGTCATTCCTTCTTCCAACGCTATCGGTCTTCACTTCTACCCCATCTGGGAAGCTGCTTCCT
>ERZ1740052.433-NODE-433-length-14475-cov-4.774272_pt1 | contig 14475 bp, 11 predicted proteins | sample MGYA00581750_ERZ1740052 | MGnify/ENA primary metagenome ERZ1740052 (study PRJEB43018, sample SAMN04849743) | marine metagenome | isolation source: floating plastic debris | place: Pacific Ocean | collected 2008-08-30 | study: EMG produced TPA metagenomics assembly... | reverse complement strand
GCTGAGAGTCCACCCATACCGCCACCGACGACAACCGCGTCGTACACAGTATCTAAATGGTTTTCGATGTTGGCACTAGAGAGTTTCATGAGGTCACCGGAGGAGAGTAAGAAATAGAAAGCTGGTAGGAGCGTAGTATCTACGCCCCCACAGTATTGTCACTAGCCGACAAATGCTTTAACAGGTTCAGAGACACCAGGCGCGTCTTGACCCTTCAGGTAAGCGAGCATTGTATCTGCATCGGAAACTTCAAACGGGTCTGTTGGGCAGTTGTCGCCAAAGTCAGGCTCAATGAAGGTTTTCTCGATGTTGAGATCGTTGATGAGCGCAGAGTAGCGCCAAGAGCGCATGCCAAAGCCGATATTGGTTTTTTCGACTAACATACCCATTTTGCGAGTGAAGTCGCCGTTGCCGTCTGGCAGAAGCTTGATGTTTTTCACATCTTGCTGTTTGCCCCACTGGAACATCACAAATGCATCGTTCACAGAGATACAGTAAATTTCGTCAACGCCTTGCGCCTTGAACTCTTCAAAAAGTGCTTCGTAGCGAGGCAGGTGGTTGGAAGAGCAAGTAGGGGTAAAAGCGCCAGGCAAGGAGAACAGGACAATTTTTTTGCCACCGAAGATGTCTTGAGTGGTTTTGTCTTCCCAGCGGTAGGGGTTTGGCCCTTCAACGGACTCATCACGCACGCGAGTCTTAAAAGTAACGTCGGGCGCTTTTGTGATAACAGGCATAAAGTGTCTCCTAATTGGCTATCTTCTGAGGATAAGTCTATCTGTAAGCTTGATGCGCTCACGTGGACTTACTTCGCTCTATCTCAGAATAGTTCTTATTTAGGAAAATAACAAGTGAAAGAATCAAGTCAGTTTAAGAATTGATTTAATACAGGTGTCATCCTGATAAGCAAATGTTACATTGGTTTCAGCGACCAAAGGCTTTCGTTGCCAAAGCGGGCTTGGACGTTCGGGGGCTAAATCCCATCTGTCGGTTTTGAAGGTGAACGATGTCACACACAACAGCAGAAATTATCGAAACCCTGAAGTCAAAAAAGCTACGGGTGACCCCCCAGCGCTTTGCTGTATATGCCAACTTGCTGGGCCGCGAAGATCATCCCACGGCTGAGCAGCTTTTGAAGGATTTAAACAAGGACGCACCGACGGCTTCGCAGGCGACGCTGTACAGCTCGCTTCAGGCGCTGCGAGGCGTAGGGCTCATTCGAGATGTACGTATAGAAGAAGGTGTGTGCCGATACGATGCAAATGTTGGTTTGCATCACCACTTTCGCTGCAATAGCTGCGGTGCGATTGAAGATGTGGCCTGGGAGCAGTTTCAGCAGGTAGAAACTGAGCAGCTCAGAGCTGGGCTGACGGTGGAGAGCTATGAGGTGACGATAAGAGGGGTGTGCGATCGCTGCCAGTGAAATTAATCATCTTGAAATTTCACCTATTGACGGCAATCGAATGCAAAACTCGCTGCCCTGCCCTAGCTCCGAGGAAACAGTAATTTCACCATCATGGGCCTCGACAACAATCTGTTGCGATATAGCCAACCCTAGCCCAGTGCCTTTCCCAACGCCTTTAGTTGTGTAGAGACGGTCAAAAATTCTAGACCTTACCGCTTCACTCATGCCCTTGCCATTGTCCCGGATAAGAATTTCAATAGCGCTTTGCTCAGTGAGCGTGCGGGTTTGGATGGTGATAGCTTGCGGCTGCGGCTTCAATCCATCTAAAGCCGCGCTCTGAGCGACCTCATCGAACATATCGATGGCATTGGCCAAGATGTTCATAAATACCTGATTGAGCTGACCTGGAAAGCACTGAACCGGTGACAGCTCACCATAGTCTCTGACAATGTCAATATCCGGTCTGTTGTCATTTGCCTTTAGCCGATACTTTAAGATCAACAAAGTACTGTCAAGGCTTTCGTGTAAGTCAGCGCTGGTCTTTTCGTCGGTATCCGCGCGGGAGAATACACGCAAGCTGGTGCTGATGTTTCTCATTCGCACCATGGCACCGTTCATTGAATCCAGCAGCTTGGGGATATCTTCTCGAAGGAAATCAAGGTCGATATCTTCCGCGTCTTCTTGAATGGCTTTAGGTGAATCAGGACAAAGCTCCTCATAAAGATCGATATGACCAAACAGATCTTTAATATAGGTCTGAGCGTTGCGAACGCTGCCGCTAAGGAATCCGATGGGATTATTTAGCTCGTGGGCTACCCCGGCAACCATATTGCCCAAAGAAGCCATTTTTTCACTTTGAATTAGCTGTAGCTGAGCCCGGTCAAGCTCAGTAGATTGAACTTCTATCGTTTGCTCAAGCTGCCGCTTCATTTGGCACAGCGTTAGCTGAGTTTTCACGCGCACCAGCACTTCTTCTACTTGAAAAGGCTTGGTGACGTAATCGATGCCGCCCACTTCAAAGGCTTTTACCTTATCTAAAACCTCACTCAGCGCGCTGAGAAAGATCACTGGGACGAGCTGCGTTTTAGGGTTTGCCTTCAGCTGCTGACAAACTTCATAGCCATCCATGTTAGGCATGTTGATGTCTAGCAAAATTAGGTCAGGGATTGAGGCTTGAGCAGACCTCAGTGCCATTTTTCCGTTGGTTGCAGTCCGGACGTCGTAGCCCTGATCAACCATCAGATCCATCAGCAGACGAAGATTGTTAGGTGTGTCATCAACAATAAGTAAATCTGACATGGTTTCTCATCGTGAGCCAAGACGTACAAGGCAACAAAGAACAAAAGTGAGGCGGTGTAGAAGAACTGACGTATCTGCTAGGTCTGAGGCAATGGTTCAGCTAGATCTAGAAGTGTTTCGTACTCAAAGTTTTCCACTAGATGCTTCAGTGCGTGTGCCAGGTCGATGTGGTCATTGGGAACTTGATTTATAAGCTCATGCAGACTGTGGTTTCGTCCTTCTAGGGCCGCTGTTGCTAGCTGCTCTATCCACTGGGCAGGCATTACAGCAAGAGACTCTGGCTGCAAGTCAAAGCTAGGTTGTCGGTTGATAGCGCTGGTGGCGTCAGTATTATCAGGTTCTTCAGAGATAAACTGAGCGCCGAGGTATTCGCTTAGTTTTGCGAAAATATCCTGCTCTCGGAACGGTTTTCGCATGAAGTCGTCACAGCCCGCTGCCAAAATTTCAGCCCGCTCCTCTTCAAAGCTACTTGCTGTAAGTGCGACGATTTTTGGCTCTGGGGCGATCGCCTGTATCCGAGATTGCTTTCGATAGTGAGCCCTGATCTTTTGAGTAGCGGTTGTTCCATCCATTACGGGCATTCGCATATCCATCCAGATAAAATGCGGCCGCCACTCAACTACCTGGTCAAAGGCTTCTTGTCCATTAGCAGCTTCTTTGAGTGTGAATCCAACTGGGCTTAGCAGTTCGACCAGCAGGCGGCGATTGATCGGCTTGTCATCTACAATCAGGACTCGATAGCTCGGTTGACTGGGTGCTAAGTGAGTCACTGAGTTGAGCTTTTGAGCACTGGTCACGTGCTTTGAGTCGGTCAGCTGGGCCAAAATATCAAATGAGAATACGGTGCCCTGCTGCAGCCGCGACTGAACGGAGATGTCTCCACCCATCAGCTGTACAAATTGACGGCTGATAGGAAGACCGAGTCCGGTCCCTTCTTGAGACTGGCGACCCGTTTGTGTCTGGGTAAAGGCTTCAAAAATAGTGCCGACTTCTTCGGGCGCGATTCCATCACCAGAATCTTCTACCTCAAACTTGAGTTGTAGGCCGGTGCTCTTTTCATCTGTATCTTCAGCTGATTTGCTCAGGTCTGCCGAGGCGCGCACAATCACACGACCTTTGTGCGTAAACTTCACCGCATTGTTCAGCAGGTTAATGAGAATTTGACGTAGTTTGACCTCATCGGTGCAAACATAGCGAGGCAAATCAGCCGATAAGTCGAAGATAAGATCTAGCTTTTTATCAGCGGCTTTAAGATCGAACATGTCTTCTAAATCGGTGAGCAGGCGGTGCAAATCAAAGCTGTTTTTGTTGAGCGTAGATTTACCGGCTTCAATCTTAGAGAGATCTAGCACTTGGTTGATCAAGGTGAGTAAGTGTTCACCGCTGCGATTGATCAAGCCAACATGTTCTAGCTGCGCAGGGGGTATTTTCCGAGTTCGCATCAGAATTTGTGAGAAGCCGATAATGGCATTCAGCGGCGTGCGCAGCTCATGGCTCATATTGGCGATGAACGAGCTTTTAGCCAGGTTGGCAACTTCTGCTTTATCTTTGGCCTGCTGAAGCTCGGCGGTTCTCGCTTCAACTCGGATTTCTAGCTTTTGAGCCTGGTCTTCTAGGGCCAGTTTGGAGCGTTTGAGGGCATTCTCTGCCTCTTTTTGCTCGGTGATGTCTCTAATGACGACGACATATTCCTGAATGTCTGCATTGAGCGGCTCGGAGGTGGAAATTTCTAATATTTTTTGGCGATCGCCCTGTGTGAGTACCTGCTCACTGCGGCGAGGCCAATGCTGAACAGAGTCGGGTAGGGATGTGAGCAACCCTTGTAAAGGACGGTTGATCAGCCCATCACTTTCAAGCGAAAATAGCTGAGTTGCCGCCGGGTTAATCTGGCGTAAAACGCCCCTTTCGTCGACCACAACAATAGCGTCTTGAGCAATTTTGAACAATAGTTCAGACTGCTCGCGCGATTCAATGATGGCGGCGGCTTGAGGAAAGCTGGTCCAGCAGGAAACGGCCACGCCAACAAATGCAGCAATCAACAACAGAATAGAAAGCAAATTCGTCGCCACGCTCTGCCCCGCAGCGCCAGAAGCATCAATCACACTCTTTGCCTTCCAGCCAATGACAGTAGCCCCACAGACCAACGCAATTAAGATAAAGACCTGGTTGGACAGATAGTTAGTGAAGTCTTCTGAAGGCTTTGGCTGGTAGAGACGCAGCCACCAGCGAGGCCGGAAAAACACAACTGGCGCACGACGGATTGCCTGATCCAAACCCAGGACTATAAAGGGTAGCAGCAGGCCAATCGCCAAGTTTTGCCAGCTCCAGGCTAGGCCACCTACCACAAGAACAAATACTTCTACCAAAAAGAACAGAAGTGCCCAGCGTGGCAAGTACGTTTCGGACTCATGGCGACGCAGCCACAGCCCCCAGTGAATGGCGATCATGCCAGATAGGTAGCCAGTCCCTGTAACCATGACGACGCTTTCCACATTGCCCCAAACCAGGCAGGCTAAGCTCAGTGCGAGGGTGAAAACTAGGCCGGGCCCAAAGGCACCGCGTCTTGACACAATGCTGAAGAGAGGCGCTACATAGCGATCGCACGATAGCTGATACAGCACCCGTGGCGAGTTTGACACTGCCGTTGCAGAACTCAGCAAACAGCCCGACGCAATTAGAAACGTAATAATTAACGGTGCGGACTCACCCCAAAACGGCTGAGCAACCGCGACCAGCTGCAGAAAGGCATTACTCCCCAGCGCAGAATCGGTCGCCAGCCGCATCAGTAGCCAAGACCCACCCAAATAAACGATTGGCAACAAGAGCGCCGCAAAGGTCAACCCACGGAGGGATTTTTTAGGCTCGTGGCTATCAGCAACAAATGAAGAGGCCGTTTCGCATCCGTAAGCGGCATAGACAGCGAGGAAAAACCACTTTGCCCAACCCACCAGAGAGAAGCCGCCCCAGCTCGCTGGCAAAATACCCGGACTGTTGGCCGTAAAAGCTAGCCATCCCATGCCCTGTCCGCAGAAAAACAAAATGAACCCTACCGCAGGCAAGACAAAGCAAAGGTGGAGAATCCCCAAAGCGCGGGTGCCACTGAGTGCCACCACAAAAGGCAGCGTGGTAAAAAGAATCTCTAACAGCAGTTTGGGTGAAGCGATGCCAATGCTGTCGAGGTTAGCGCCAATCAGCTCAGTTAGAATGATGGCATTCATTGCTGGGACAGAAACCCAACCGAGAAAGTAGCCAATAGCGCCATAGCGGGCCAGCAGCGGATGTTTTTTAAGCAGGTGGGTCGTGTAGTTTGGGTTGCCGCCCGACATATGGGGCAGATGCTCTCCCAACGAGCGAACCTGCAAATTCAGCAGCAGACCGATGACCGCCGCAGGTAGCCAAACCAGAATGGCCTGCGGACCTAAAGCGGCATTCATTGCGGGAGCGGGGCCTTACCATAGTAGAAGCCCGCTAATACCAAATCCCCAAACTTCCAAAGTACTGAGAGTCTTTGGTAACGTCTGAATAGGCAGCTTTAAGGCGCGTCTACTGACAGAGGTATCACCCATAGTTCGACCAAAATGCGTATACGAAGTGCTCAGGTTGCATTCAGCAAAATACAAGTAACCAGCCTGCAAGCTAGGTTGGAGGCCGTCTTGTATCTTTCGCTTGTTCTTTTTTCTTATGGGGTGAGTGTTCCCATATTATTTGCCTGTGTTTTGCGCCTAGAGCATGTTCAGTCGTTCTGTCTGAAACGCATTTAATTTTTAGCAGGGTCTATATCATGGTTGGATGCTGGATTTTCTGGAGCAGTTCGTAGAACGGTTGCCAGTTGTCTTCTTCTGCAATCGGCTCCCAGATAGCTTCGATGACTGGGCGATGTAAAACAATCATCGGATTTGTAGATTGTAAACATTTCCCTACATCTTCCATGCTTTCGACTGGAACCTGCGCGAGGCACTGCTGATAGACTTTCCGCCACTGCTTAAGCCGGGAGGCTGCGTCGGGTTCCGACTTCTCTATCGTTGGGGCGAGGATTTGCGTTTCATCGGTTTGCCAAGATGCATCGAACTCGCGGGTGAGGGTGGCGAAGAAATCGGTGTAGCTGATTTTGGTTTGTTCTAGTAGGTCTAGGGTGGCGGTGAGGAGATCGCGGGATGAAGAAGTGGAGGTGGTAAAGCCAAGCTTTTTTAGGGTGCGATCGCAAAACACTTCAGCATACTTCGGCTGATACTTCGCCAACCCCGCCTCCATATTCGTCTTATCAACCACCCCGTCGAGGGCAACTGCCAGCTTCTCCAAATTCCAATAGCACGCACCGGGTTGATTGCCATAGCAATACAGTCCTGAATAGTCGAAATAGGCCGCCGTAAAGCGCGGATTGTATTCATCCATAAATGCAAACGGGCCGTAGTCAAAGCTTTCTCCTGTGATCGACATATTGTCGGTATTGAGCACAGCGTGGCAAAAGCCTGCCGTCATCCACTGCGCGACCAGCGTAGCCAATCGCTCTGAGAGTTCTGCAAACCACAGTCCATAGCGCGTCTGTTCATCTGCTTCGCTGAGTAGGTGAGGATAGTAGACCTCAATCACGTGATCCAACAGTTTTTTTGCGAGGTCTGTGCGCTTGATGTAGTGCAGCCGCTCAAAGGTGCCAAAACGAATGTGTGAATGGCTGAATCGCACCATCACAGAAGATCTCGTTGGCGAAGGTTCGTCGCCTCGATGTAAGTCTTCGCCAGTTTCGATTAGGCTCAGCGTCCGAGAGGTGTTTACGCCTAGTGCGTGCAATGCTTCCGACGCCAAGATTTCGCGGACGCCGCCTTTTAGGGTGAGGCGACCGTCGCCACCACGAGACCAAGGCGTGGGGCCAGAACCTTTCGTGCCGAAGTCGTATAGTTTGCCGTTGGTGCCGCGCACTTGGCCATAGAGGAAGCCGCGTCCGTCGCCGAGGAAGGGGTTGTAGCTACGGAACTGATAACCATGGTAGCGAAGGGCGAGGAAGGAGGAGTGCTCTAAGAAGTGGCCGAAGGCTTCTGTGAAATCTTCGTCTGTGACAGCTGTGGGAGATAAGCTTATTTGGCTTAAGACATCGTCATTGCGGAAGCGTAGGATGTGCTTGGGGAAGGTGGCCGGGGTGACGGCATCGTAATAGTCTTCGCCGAGGTTGGCTAGGGCCGATTCGTAGGGGAGGTCGAGGAGGGGGTTGGAAGAAGACAATTGCTGCATGTGTGACTAAGTCGGGCTTCACGGTTCCCCTTCACAAGGGGAACCGCAAGGGAGGGGTTCTCGATGATCTCGCTACACACCGAAGACCCCTCCGTTGGTTCCCCTTGTAAAGGGGAACCAGGAATGTTGGCTTTTATCTCAAAGCTTGACGGGTGTCTCGGCTTTGAGCCTAATCGACGGCTGTTACTCGCTTAAGATCCAACACATCGGAGAGCTTGCGGATGTGGGTGAAGGTTTGGTTGAGGTGGGCGTGGTCGCGGATGTCGATGCCTAGTTCGATTTCGGCAATTTGGTCGGGGTGGGTTTTTACGCCTGCCTTGTGCACGTTGATTTTAAGGTCGGAGAGGCGGGTCAGGATGTCTTTGAGGACGCCGACGCGGTCGATGACTTCGATTTTTAGCTGGACTGGATAGGTGTCGGGTTGGCCGGTGGTGGCGTCGGTGTCGTTCCAGCGGAGCGGGATCAGTCGCTCACCGGGGATGTTTTCTACGTTGGGGCAGCCTTGCTTGTGAACGGCGATGCCTCGACCACCCGTTGAAACTATGCCTAGAATGGATTCGCCTGGGATGGGGTGGCAACAGCCTGCAATGTAGTGCAGCAGGCCCTCAAGTCCGGCAATGGGAGCGTGGTCATGGCTATGTCGGCTGGTGGGCGGCTTTACCTTTGGTAGCTCGTCTTCTAGCGTAGTTGGCTCTTCGACTTCAACCGGTTGAGCGTCTTTTACCGCCTCTTGCAATCGGTTGACGACTGCGTTGAGGGTGACTTCTCCGTAGCCAAGGCCAGCGAGAAGGTCGTCTACGCAGGAATAGTTGCAGCGCTCGGCTGTGGCTTGGGCAGGGTCGGTTTTTAGTAGCGCGTCGAGGCCGCTTTTACCCATCACTTTTTCAAGCATTTCGTGGCCGCGATCGCGATTCTCATCTCGGTGAAAGTTCTTGTACCACTGCCGAATCCGGTTGCGTGCGCCGGTACTCACCACAAAGTTCAGCCAGTCGAGACTAGGGTGAGCACTCTTTTGCGTAATGATTTCAACAATATCGCCGTTCTGCAATTCAGTGTTTAGCGGCACAATGCGTCCGCTGACCTTTGCCCCGGCGCAGTGATTCCCGACTTCTGTGTGAATGCGGTAAGCAAAATCAACCGGCGTCGCGCCTCGGCTAAGCGGTACAACGTCTCCATTCGGTGTAAAGGCATAGACCTCTTCATCGAACAGATTGTTTTTGACGTCAGAGAGATACTCTTGAGCGTCTTTTAGGTCGCTTTGCCAGTCTAAAAGCTGACGCAGCCAGGTGAATTTCTCTTCGTCTTCACCAACAGCGGTGTGGCTATTGCCAGATTCTTTGTACTTCCAGTGGGCAGCAATGCCGTACTCTGCCACTTGGTGCATTTCCATTGTGCGAATTTGCACTTCGATGGGGCGACCATGAGGCCCAATCACCACTGTATGCAAAGACTGATAGCGGTTGGGTTTTGGCAGGCCAATGTAGTCTTTGAATCGACCGGGAATAGGACGATACAGGTCGTGGGCTACGGCGAGTGCTCGATAGCACTCGTCCTTGCTGTTTACAATTAATCGAACGGCTGCAATGTCATAGATCTCTGTAAATTCCTTTTCCTGCCGCTCCATCTTTTTATGAATGCTGTACAAGTGCTTGGGCCGACTGCTGACGTCTTCACAGTGAATGCCTAACTTGGCAATGCCTTCTTGTAATACGCTGCTGACCTTCTGTAGGCGCTCTTCGCGGTCGGTGCGCTTTTCTACAATTAGCTTCTTCAGCGTGCGGTAAGCTTCTGGATCAAGATACTTAAAGCACAGATCTTCTAGCTCCCACTTGAAGCGGCCAATCCCTAGTCTGTTGGCTAGCGGGGCAAATATCTCTAGCGTTTCGCGGGCGATGCGTACCTGCTTCTCGGGGCGCAGATGCTCTAGCGTTCGCATATTGTGCAGGCGGTCGGCCAGCTTCACGACAATAACGCGAATATCTTTCGCCATTGCTAGGAACATGCGGCGAAAGTTCTCTGCCTGCTGCTCTGTTTTGCTGTCGAAGTTAAATTTTGAAAGCTTGGTCACCCCTTCTACTAGGTGGCGAACCTCAGACCCAAAATGGCCCTCAATCTCGTCGGCAGTGACGTCGGTGTCTTCTACTACGTCGTGCAAAAAGCCCGCTGCAATCATGGCACTGTCGCCACCTAGGCTACGCAACAATCCGGCCACCGCTACCGGATGCCCAATGTAGGGTTCACCGCTGGCTCGCATTTGTCCCTTATGTAGCTGATAGGCAAATTCAAAAGCCCGACAAACCAGCTGATCCCCATCGGCGGGCGGGGCGAGGTCCTTGATGCTAGGGCTGCCTTCTGCGGCGGATTCTAGGGCGGCAATCACTTCTGTATTTTCTGGCTTAGCACCATGTTCAATCAGACAGGATGATAGCCAGTCTGGGAGTGAGCAATCTTGAGGAAGGGCAAGGACGGTTGCGGTCATGGCTGCACTCTCTTTAAAAATTGAGATTTGAGGAAATAAGATTTGAGATTTGAAATGCTGAAATTGGGGCTATAAAACTAGAAACAACGAAAGGGAAAGAGATTTTCCAGCACTGGTTGGGCTGTTGGCCGGAAATCACGAAGAGAATTACAAAGATAGTTAAAGTAAAAATTCACTTTAGCGAGATAAAAATCACACTGAAACGGGCTTGTTTTTCATCTTGTGTGTTGACAGTAGATATTTACGGTAGGAAAGCCAAAAAGCTGCTTAATTTCTCCGTAATTACCGAAATACACCTCCTAGCTAACCTAAGATAGGGGAAAGAGCTACTTTTCTATCTTGATGACGTTTTGTCTGACCATAGCCAGTGGTCGATTGAGTGGTTCCTAGACCATATTCCTACAAAGGAATGAGCCTACATGTAACCCGCTACAGAGCTTAATCTTTGCTGAGAGCAAAAAGCACAGATAAAACTGCTACGATCATTTCCCTGTCTGGATATGAGAACCTTTGAGGCTCGTAAAACCCATCAAAATTTTAACGAGTTGTTTGGTGCTCTTACCTTAGGACGGTGCATCGGCTGCTTATGTAGCCATGTATACAAGAACTATGCATTTAATCATAGACAAAACTGTCACACTTGGGTGAGAAAATAGCCAAGAAATCAAGCCTTTAAGAGGATGTTTTGAGTAGTTGCAGCAGACGCCACGAGAGAAAATTATGGAGTTGAGCGATCAGCTAGCATCGTTTGAACAGTCAATTGAACGGTTGCAAGGACTCATCGGCGATGTTGCAGAATCTGATTTGTCTTTGGATGGAGCGCCGAACGTGGCGGAAATCTCGCAGCAGTCGGCTTTACTGCCAGCGCAGTTTCAGAAGATCATAGCGGCCCTAAACGATGCCCAATTCAACCCGACGGTAGAACGGCAGATGGGCACGTATCAAACAGAAGCACACAGGCGTTTGCGGCTGCTTGGCATTGAAGCGATGCGGCTGCGGACTGCTAGACAGCCAGCGAGTATTGCACGTGGACAGCAGCAGATGAGCGCGCACGTGTCTCAGCTGCGGCAGTTTGTGCAAGCTATGCAAGCTGCCGCCAGCGAATGAACGAAAGAACAAAAAGGGGCATTGCGATTGGCTATTCGGTGTAAGCTAAGCGCTAACCTGAGTCGGCGAGCTTACCGGCTTTGCTGGTGACAAGAAGGAGTCGGCGTGTGCACTGTCCCAAAGAACCTACGATTGAACTGAGTCCTGGTCAGCTGACGGCGGGCTTAAATGTGCAGTGTTGTAGCAGCTGTGGCGGGAGCTGGCTACCTAAGTTTCACTATCAGCATTGGCAGGCACTGAATGCTGGGCTAGAGGCGATCCCTAAGCCTGTGCTGCCCCTGACACTAGAGATGGAGTACGAGGTCGCGCCTTTGGCTGGGCGGGCTGGGCTGTGTCCAGAATGTGGCACGTACTTGAAGCGATCGCGCATAAACCTTAAAAATACGTCCTTTTATGTAGAGCGCTGTCCTGTTTGTAGTGGGCTGTGGTGCGATCTTCCTTTGGAAGGGCTTCGCCATCGCGGCGAATGGGAGGTGTTTGAAGCTTTGGGCATTCACATCCAAATTCCTATTGTGTTCAGTCCTGACTGGCAGGCTCAGGTGCGAGAGATGGAGCAAGTGGAAAAACAGCGCCTAGCCTTAGTAGAAAAGCTTGGAGAAGACGTCGCCAATCGAGTCGTTGAGCTTGGGGCACTCATCGAAAAACATCCGCATGGAGATTTTGCGGTAGCTTACTTGATGAGAAAGTTTAATAAGTAGAATGACTCCAGCCGTCTCCAACGCTTAAACCCCTAAAATCGATTCCCTCACTTAGCACCTATGACTGACTCCTCGCTGCCTTCTGCCAGCGCCGCCGATGATGCCTCTACTAATAGTAATAATCCTTTGGATAATAATCTTTGGGAGGCAGCCCCAGAAACAACGGCTGCACCGCTACTGGCAGTGAAAAATTTTAAGGTGTCTTACCCCGGTCCGCTGGCCTGGGCCGTCGATGATGTGTCACTGTCCTTGCAACCGGGTGAAAAGCTGGGGCTAGTGGGTGAATCGGGCTGTGGCAAAAGTACGCTGGGGCGAGCTGCGATGCGGCTGTTGCCAAATGGCTCGCGCATTGAGGGCGGCGCGACGTTTGAAGGACGTTCGATTGTGGATTTTTCGCCTGCTCAGCTGCGTAAGTTTCGAGGGGAAGCGGTCTCGCTAGTATTTCAAGATCCGATGACACGGCTAGACCCGCTGATGACGATTGGCGATCATTGCCTGGAGACGCTAATGGCCCATCGGCCAGAGCTGAGCCATAAAAAAGCTAAGGAAATCGCCGTTGCGACTCTGGAGTCGGTCAACATTCCTGCTGAGCGCTGGGGGCAGTATCCACATGAGTTTAGCGGTGGTATGCGGCAAAGGGTAGCGATCGCACTTGCCCTCGTTTTAGACCCGAAGCTCATCGTGGCCGACGAACCTACGACCAGTCTGGATGTAACTGTATCGGCGCAGATTCTCGATATGCTCACTGAGCTATGCGCCGAGCGGAATATGGGACTTATCCTGATTTCTCACGATTTGGCATTGGTGGGCGAGTATTGCGATCGCATTGCCGTCATGTACCAAGGCAAATTAGTAGAATTTGGCGATACTCAAGACGTTTTCTACAATCCGCAGGCCGAATATACTCAAACCCTACTCGCTGCCGCCCATCAGCTTCAGTCGGCAGGTGCGCAGAATTCTACAGACACGCTTTCAGAAAACGCGCCCATCTTAAAGTTAGAGAATATTACTAAGCACTACACCCTAGAGCAAGGCCTGCTAGGTAAGCTCTTTCGTCAAGAACCACCCGAGCCGATCAAAGCCGTAGATGGGGTTTCGATTGATCTTTATCCTGGTGAAATTCTGGGATTGGTCGGCGAATCGGGCTGTGGAAAAAGCACGCTGTCGCGAACGCTGCTTCGCATTGTAGAGCCCACCTCTGGCAAAATCACTTTCCAGGGAAATGACTTTACCAGCCTTTCGCGCTCAGACTTACAGGCCAAACGGCGAGACATTCAAATGATCTTCCAAGATCCGCACGCTTGCCTCAACCCGATGATGACCATCGGGCGGGGTGTGGCCGATCCGTTAATTATTCATGGGTTAGCCAGTGCGGCAGAAGCGAAGAAAAAAGTGAAGGCGATGTTGGAAAGGGTGGGGCTGACGCCGGTTGAAGACTATTACCATCGGTATCCAGGCGATATTTCGGGTGGGCAGCAGCAGAGGGTTGCTCTCGCCCGCGCCCTGATCACCCGACCAAAGCTCGTAGTTTGCGATGAGCCTGTAAGTATGCTCGATGCCAGCGTGCAAGCTCAGGTGCTAGAGCTGATGCTGGACTTGAAGGATGAGCTGGAGCTGACATATCTGTTTATTACGCATGATCTTTGGGTGGCGAAATATTTGTGCGATCGCATTGCAGTCATGAACGGTGGTAAAATCGTAGAAATGGGCCCCACCGAACAGATCTTCCGCGCCCCTGCGCATCCTTATACCAAAACACTGCTGAAGGCAGCGCCTCTACTCGCAAAGGCCGAAGCAACCTAGCGTTATAGTTTTATCGTTGTGTCGCTGTTAGTCGATCCCTGTTGATTCTGAGTCCCCACTGCTATTCCACATTGTCGATCTCAAATTCTGAGGTATAGCAGGTCCAGTCAGAACGAGAGAGTGTTTTACCGCAGACGACTGGTTGGCGATTGCACTGGTAGGTGACATAGCTGAACACGAGGAGCGGCATTCCTAGGGGAGCCTCTAGATATTGGCTGAGTTCATGGGTCGTGGGAATACTTTCCAGGCTGACTTTGGCTGCGTTCAGCTGGACGCCGTTTGCTGCTAAAACGCTGTAGGTAAAGCCTTACCGTAGCTGATCTGCTAACTCTGGAAGAAGTAATCCCAACAGTCCATCTAACCAACTACATACTTGTTTCGGAGATGGGACGATTACTTTAGTAGCATGTTTTTGGAATAGTTCTTGTAAAAATTCAGCTTTCATTGGCCTAACATTTGGT
>ERZ1740052.431-NODE-431-length-14538-cov-10.106263_pt1 | contig 14538 bp, 15 predicted proteins | sample MGYA00581750_ERZ1740052 | MGnify/ENA primary metagenome ERZ1740052 (study PRJEB43018, sample SAMN04849743) | marine metagenome | isolation source: floating plastic debris | place: Pacific Ocean | collected 2008-08-30 | study: EMG produced TPA metagenomics... | reverse complement strand
TCAATTTATAGAAAACGTCGCCAGAGAAACTTTAGAAAAAGACCCAAACCGACTACAATTAAGATCGGAATTTCGGACTCAAAGTCCGCAAATTGAAGCAATCGACATGATGCTACTGGCACAATTGCAACAGCAAAATTCAGCGAATAGACTATATATTGATTCGTTAACCAACGTTTTAGCAGTCAATTTACTCAGACAGTATGCAGCCACCAAACCTCAGCTACCAAATTATGAAGGTGGTTTACCACTGCATCAATTACAGCAAATTTTAGATTATATTGATGCTCATTTAGATAAAGATATTAAACTTGCCGATTTAGCTGGGTTATCATCATCATCGAGTTACTTCAGTCATTTATTCAAGCAGTCAATCGGGATGTCTCCCTACCAATATTTACTTCAACAGCGGGTAGAAAGAGCAAAATTATTATTAAAACAAAAAGACAGATTAATTGTAGATATTGCTTTAGAGTGTGGTTTCAGCAGCCACAGCCATTTAAGTCGAAAATTTCGCCAGTTTACCGGGATAACACCCAAGGAATATAGAGCCAGTTAAATAAAACCCGTTTCTTCAAGCAATAACTGTAATTCACCATGAGGAAATTGTGTATCCTTGTGATTATTCTTCCATATTTCAACGAAGAAATTTTGTATCAACGTAATAATGCTGCGATATTTGACGATACTATCAACGTAAAAATGATCTAAATTTAAATCAATATCCCCATCGGCATTAATTTGCTCAATATTATCCAACAGCACTTTTCCTAACTTATAACTTTCCCAACTTTTATCAATTCTATATTTCTCCATAATTCTAAATTTATCCTCCTCCAAACAAGAATTGTACCAACCTCGAATTAAAAGTCCGAGATTCCGCAATAATTCCCCATAGTCATATAATATATGCTCCTCGAAGAAAGACATTTCCTGGGAAGTCAACGCAAAACTCCTATCAAGCACCAAACCAAAATAAGTTAAATATATCTGCTCCCCGTCGGTGAGAATATTACCAAAGTGTAAATCGAAGTGAATAATTCCCTTACTTTGCAAAAAGGCGATAAGCGAAGCTTGATGCCTTCGGCATTACGCTTTTTGTAACTCATCCCAAGTTTTCTGGATTTGACTCGAATTTTCCAACAACCATGTTTCTAATACGTAGGGTATATACTCAAAACACAAAATCAATTCATAATCAGCATTAGCTCTATCAATCATATAATTGCCAACATTGACATTATTCCCCCAATATTCCACAAAATCTTTCAAAACAGATTTATCTATATTTATATTTATATGCTCTTCCCGATAGGTCATAATCCGATAATGGTACATCAAAGGAAAATTCGTGATTTCCCCTTCTAATAACCAGTTAGTAATCTTGATATTAGCAATAAGCTCGCGAAAAATATTTAAACCAGCGACTCCTAAACCAGCAGAGCCAAGTCCATAATTAAAATAAGTTGGTAAATTATAGAGATTCTTTGTAGAAAACAAGTTTTCGTATTCAAGTAGAGTCACCGGAATCCGTTTCACAAAAACTTGATGCTCCCCAACTTCTACAGTATGAGTACATCCCCAACCCAAACTTGATTTACCACTACCTTCAAATAAAGAAGATAATTCTAAATTATCCAACCGAGCAATTTGTGAACTAAGCTCGAAATACTTCTTTCTTCTATCCTCTATCAAATTCACAAATTCTACCTTTATAAACTTGATTAAATTGTAGGTTGGGTTTTAGCTTTTATAATTTAAGGTTTAATTGCCGAATCTATATAGCCTCATAACCCAACATCCGCTGCTATATTGCATATTGATGCGCTTGTTACAACACCATCAATTAACATCCTCCTTATTCCGTTAATTAAATGACAAGACTCGCAATATAATTGATGCTATTCTCAACTAGCAAAATTTTTGTAATTTTTTATCACAATATACAGCTTCAAACCCATGAATTGCATTTGAGAATATTGAGTTTTGTAAAGTAAAAATATTTTTAATACTAAAATTAAACTTATAAATCAGTATTAAAACGCTTGAAAATAAATTTTGAATTAAATAAGTAACTCAATTAAAAGTAATACCTCCTCAACTTTCATCGCCATAGCAACATCTGAGAAAAAGCCTCTGCGCCCCTTTGCGCTTACCTCCGCGTTCCTCTGCGTTTAAAAAGTCTCTTATTCTACCTCAACAAACTAAAAATAGTATTCATACTGATAAATGCCGATTTTATATAAATGTCAATTGTAAAAAATGCAGCAAATAACCTATAGTCAACAAACTTGAATAAAATCTACAAAAGATAAATAAACCTTGAGCTACCTCTAGATCGTCTCGCAATCGGGTTATCATCATATATTGTCAGCTTGCAATCAGCATCAATATCCATGACTGCATCTAAACACCAAAGTACAACAACTATCACCGACCATCGCACGGTGGATATCAGTAAGCTGAGTCAGATGTACCAGCATTACGTTGAAACCAAGGAAAAACATCCCCATGCGGTACTTTTCTACAGGGTGGGTGATTTTTTTGAATGTTATTTTGAAGATGCTGTCACGTTAGCTCAAGAATTAGAACTGGTTTTAACTAGCAAACAAGCTGGTGCTAATGTCGGAAGGGTAGCTATGAGTGGTGTTCCCCATCATTCTTGGGAACGTCATGCAACTGGATTAGTAGAAAAGGGTTATGCGGTAGTAATTTGCGACCAAGTTGAAGATGCTTCTCAGGTAACTGGTGGTCGTTTAGTGAAAAGGGAAATTACCAGAATATTAACTCCGGGTACTCTTCTTGAAGATGGAATGTTAAAGGCAAGTCGCAACAATTATTTAGCCGCTGTGGTAATTGCGAAGGATAATTGGGGTTTGGCTTATGCTGATATTTCTACTGGAGAATTTCTAACTACTCAAACCAGCAATTTGGAGCATTTAACTCAGGAGTTAATGCGATTGCAGCCTAGTGAAGTGTTATTTCCTATCAATGCTCCGGATTTGGGTGCTTTATTAAGACCTGGGGAAAAGTCAAATAGTTTACCAGAATGTCTGCCAACTTCATTTTGTTATGCACTGCGATCGCAAGTTCCGTTTTCTAGCGGGGAAGCGAGAAGTAGGTTATTACAAAAATTCAAAGTCCGCTCTCTGGAAGGGCTTGGTTGCGACCATTTACCGTTAGCGGTGCGTGCTGCTGGCGGGTTGTTGGAATATTTGGAGGAAACGCAAAAGGAAAATAAAATTCCTTTGCAACCTTTAAGAACATATACTTTTACTGATTTTTTAGTTGTAGATTATTCAACAAGGCGTAATCTAGAAATTACCCAGACGATTCGCGATGGTACCTATCATGGTTCGTTGTCGTGGGCTATGGATAGAACAACTACGGCTATGGGTGGGCGTGCTTTACGCAGGTGGTTATTACAGCCGTTGTTGGATGTGAAGGGAATTCGTTCTAGGCAAGATACGATACAGGAATTAACTGAAAATACAACTTTACGTCAAGATTTGCGGGGGTTGTTAAAACAAATTTACGATTTGGAAAGGTTATCGGGACGTTCTGGATCTGGTACTGCCAATGCTAGGGATTTGTATGCTCTGGCGGATTCTTTATCTAAGTTGCCGCAGTTGAGTAATTTAGTTAAGGATGCTCGTTCTCCTTTTTTGAAGGCTTTGCAAAAAGTTCCGCCGAGTATGGAAGAATTGGCGGATAAAATAAAGGCTCATATTGTGGAATCTCCGCCGATACAAATTAAGGAAGGTGGTTTAATTAGGGAAGGGATAAATCCTTTATTAGATGAAAGAAAAGAATTAGTTGAAGAAGATCAAAAGTGGATTGCTAATTTAGAAATTGATGAAAGAGAAAGGACGGGAATTCCTAAACTAAAAGTTGGTTACAACAAGACTTTTGGCTATTATTTGAGCGTTTCTCGCGCTTTAGCTGAAAAAGTACCGGATAATTATATTCGTAAACAGACTTTAACTAATGAAGAACGATATATAACTCCGGAATTAAAAGAAAGGGAAGCTCGGATTTTAACTGCGAGAGATGATTTAAACAAGTTGGAATATGACATCTTTTTAGCATTGAGGGAAGAAGTTGGTTCCCTCGCCGAAATTATCCGCAATATTTCCCGTGCTGTCGCTGCTGCCGACGTATTGTGTGGTTTAGCAGAATTAGCGGTGTTTCAAGGTTATTGTCGTCCGGAAATTGTTGAAGGAAGAGAAATTACCATTATTGATGGCAGACATCCAGTTGTAGAACAATCTTTACCCGCTGGTTTCTTTGTACCAAATTCAACTTATTTGGGAAGGGAAGAAAATCTTGATAATCAAAATAATCAAAATAATCAACATAATCGAGATAACTATAATAAAGATTCTCCCGATTTAATTATTTTAACTGGACCAAACGCCAGCGGTAAAAGTTGTTACTTACGTCAGGTGGGATTAATTCAATTAATGGCACAGATTGGCAGCTACATTCCAGCAAATTCAGCAACTCTGGGAATTTGCGATCGCATATTTACACGGGTAGGTGCGGTGGATGATTTAGCTACCGGACAATCGACTTTTATGGTGGAAATGAACGAGACGGCGAATATTCTCAATCATGGCACTAGCAAATCCTTAGTATTATTAGATGAAATTGGTAGAGGTACGGCAACTTTTGATGGTTTATCGATAGCATGGGCTGTAGGAGAATATATAGCCACGGAACTTTTAGCCAGAACAATTTTTGCAACTCACTATCACGAACTTAACGAACTAGCATCTTTATTAGATAACGTTGCTAATTATCAGGTGACGGTGAAAGAAATGCCAGATCAAATTATCTTTTTACATCAAGTACAACCTGGTGGTGCTGATAAATCCTATGGAATTGAAGCAGGAAGATTGGCAGGTTTACCAGCAACTGTTATTAAACGAGCTAAACAGGTGATGGGACAAATTGAACAGCATAGTAAAATTGCTATTGGTTTAAAATCGTTGGATTAAATACCTAACCCCCTAGCCCCCTTCCCTGCCAGGGAATGGGGAATAATTTATCAAAGCCTCTCTCCTAGCAGGAGAGAGGTTTGGAGAGAGGTACTCTACGAGAAAACGCTCCCCCTTCCCGGAGAGAGGTCATAGAAAACTATTTTTATACAAGCCAAAATAGGTATATAAAAAACTATTTTCATATCTCCTTAAATGAATAATCCCATACATAAAAAGTCCTCTTCACGCAGCGAAGGAACTCGCAACATAGTTATCGGACAAAAAATAACATCAATTAAACTACAACGCTCTAAACAACTTCGGCGTAATATGACACTAGAGGAAAAGATTATTTGGCAGCATTTACGCGCAAATCGTTTACAGGGTTTTCACTTTCGTCGTCAGCAAATTATAGATGGATTTATAGCTGATTTTTACTGTCATCCAACAGCTTTAGTATTAGAAATCGATGGAAAAATTCATGAAAACCAAATTGAATATGATGCACAAAGAGATAAAGTTTTATCTGCAAGGGGATTGCGTTTACTAAGAATAAAAAATGAAGAAATAAGAGATAATATTGATAAAGTTTTGAAACGTATTCTACAAGCTTGTGAAACCTAACCCCCCTACCCCCCTTCCCTGCGAGGGAAGGGGGAATAATAAGCCTCTCTCCTTGCAGGAGAGAGGTACTCTACGAGAAAACGCTCCGCGTTCATGGAGAGAGGTTTAGAGAGAGGTCAAAACTAATCCTGACAAGAATCACAAATACCCCTTATAGTCAACTCATAATTATCTACAGTCAACCCAGCACGAAGACCTTTAAAACTAATACCCTCAACCTGCTCCCAACCAATATCTTCAATACTGCCACATTTATTGCAGCGGAAATGATGGTGTGATGCAACGTTAGCATCGTAACGACATACACCTTCATCCAATAAAACTTCCCTCACCAAACCCACATCCCTCAAAGCTTGTAGAGAGCTATATATTGTCGCTTGAGAAGAAGTAGGACTATCTTGATTCAAACTGATTAATATCTGTTCCGCCGTCGGATGATCTTGACGGTTTAGCAGATTGGAATACACCGCAAACCTTTGGGGGGTTACTCGCAATCCCTTTGACTTCAATATTTGAACTATTTCCGAAGCTTGCTTTTTCATCTTTTTAATTAATACGGGTAAATTTAAACACAAAATTTTATATACTAGTATTATTTTAACAAATCAATCAAAATAATAAATGAGTAATTATCTCTATTGAACTATTCTTATTTAAGAATTATTCTGAGATAGTAACGAATCAAATTTATTTTATAGAGGTTATCATGGCTGTAATCGAAAAGGTACCTAGCGTTGTATTTAAGACTCGGGTACGTGATGAGTCGGTACCAGGGCCAAATCCTTTTCGTTGGGAAGACAAAACCACTGAAGATATTTTTGCTGGTAAGAAAGTTGTAGTGTTCTCCTTACCCGGTGCTTTTACTCCTACCTGCTCTTCCAATCATTTACCGCGCTACGAAGAATTGTACGATCAATTTAAGGCTCAAGGTGTAGATCAAATTATCTGCATTTCTGTAAATGATGCTTTTGTGATGTTCCAATGGGGTAAGCAAATTGGAGCAAAGAATGTTTTCTTACTTCCCGATGGTAGCGGTGAATTTACCAGTAAGATGGGGATGCTTGTAGATAAATCAAATTTAGGTTTCGGATATCGTTCTTGGCGTTATTCCATGGTGGTGAATGATGGCACTATTGAAAAGATGTTCGTTGAACCTAACTTTGGTGATAATTGTCCCATCGATCCTTTTGAAGTTTCCGACGCTGATACCATGTTGGCTTATTTAAAGGGAACTGAATCGGCTGGTGTTTCCGAGCCTCGTCGTGCATTTGTCGGATAGTTGAAGAATTTTAGAGATTTTGGATGTATCGACTAAGGTGAAATCCAGTCCAAAATCTCTAAATAATCAAAATATTTTTTTAGTTGGGAATTTAATTAAGCCTGTAAATTAAATCAATTTAAATCAAGTTTTTTTGAATCAAAAATTAACCCGTTAATGAAAGCAAATTAAATATGTGGGAGTCGCGTTATGAAACTGAATAAGAAGAATATTGCCGAGCGTGAGGATATGGTATATGATGCCATCGTTGTTGGTGGTGGAATGGGTGGTTTATCCGCTGCGATTTATCTTGCTCGCTACGGTTTAAAATGTCTTGTAATTGAAAAAGGAAAAGGACGTTCGATATGGATGCAAGATTTACGAAATTATGTCGGCTTAAATCCGGATACTAGCGGATGTTCGATTGTTAATCAATCAACAAAGCAAGCGATTGAATGGGGTGCAGATCATTTGCAGGGGTTTGTAGAAGATGTTACTGACGAAGGCAATACCTTTGCAGTTAAAACTAAAATTGGTAGAAAAGACAGCGTTTATCAAGTATTTAGAAGTAAATATTTAATTGCTGCATCGGGTGTGATTGATGTTTTACCCGAATTGGAGAATATGCAGAATGTTTACGATTATGCTGGATATACGTTACACGTCTGCATGATTTGTGATGGTTTTGATATGTGGGACCAGCGTGCAGTTTTGATTGCAGGGAAGGAGTCTCAAATTAATGCTGCTTTTGTGATGAACTGGTTTACTCCTTATATTACCGTATTAACTCACGGATTATGTGAAGTGGGTGAGGAGATGAAGCAGAAGTTAGCAGAATATGGTTATCCTCTTTACGAGCAGAAGATTGCTAAATTCTTAGGTGAAAAGCATCAAATGAGTGGTGTTGAGTTAGAAGACGGTACGGTAATTGAAGCAACCACTGGTTTAATCAATATGGGTTCGATTTACCATAACAAGTATTTGAAGGGTATTGATGGGTTGGAGTGGGATGGTGAAAATTTAGTAACTCATGATTTAGCTCAAACTACTCACGAACGTATTTTTGCTTTAGGAGATTTGAAGAAAGGGTTAAATCAAGTATCCGTTGCAGTTGCTGATGGTACAATGGCTGCCACTCAAATCTGGCGAACTATTCGTCGAGCAAGTCAACCAAGGAAGTGGGAAGCGAATATTAGGTAATGGGTAATTGGTAATTGGTAATTGGTAATTGGTAATTGGTAATGGTTTGAATTTCACTATTACCAAATTCCATAGACAAACTTACACTGACTAATTATTTTGCGAACTGGGTAAATATTGAAGCTTGTTTGATTTTACCAGTTAATTTTTTCAAAAACAGACCATATATAGGCGCACCTATTCCCATTATATTTTTTACTATACCACAATTTTTTCTCTATGCAAATTAATAAACAGGATTTAGTTGTTGATTTCAACAACTTCAATAATCACAAATTTTAAAAAGGATTAATAGTAATAATGGTGCAGAGGGGTAAATATTGAGGAGAATTGATTTTAGATGTTTATTTTTTGCAAAACAGACCATATATAGGCGCACCTATTCCCATTATATTTTTTACTATACCACAATTTTTTCTCTATGCAAATTAATAAACAGGATTTAGTTGTTGATTTCAACAACTTCAATAATCACAAATTTTAAAAAGGATTAATAGTAATAATGGTGTAGGGGGGGTAAATATTGAGGAGGATTGATTTTAGATGTTTATTTTTCGCAAAACAGACCCTATATAGGCGCACCTATACCCATTATATTTTTTACTATACCACAATTTTTTTTCTATATGCAAATAATTGCGCCTCGATTTTCCTCATCCAACTTCTATAAAATCAAGGTTTCATTATCAAGTTAATCCCCAACTGCCAATTACCCATTACCAATTACCAATTACCCATTCCCCAATGCCCAATTTTATATTTGAGAAACTACCAGAAAGCTGATACCGTCTGAACAATGGTAAATCAACTTTTGGGACTTTGAGCTTGAATCGTTCTAATTACTGGCAACTTTTACCTTATATCCGTCCCCAATCGCAAACTATCGTTAAGGGTTTTGTGGGAATTATCGGATATGTAGCAGCGACATTGACATTAATTAAGCTGGTAGAAGAATTATCAACTCCCTTTGGACAAGGTAATGTTTTAGAAATAGCAAAACTTGCGGTTATTTTAGGAGTGGTTTTCTTAATTAGGGGATTTTTTCAATCAGTACAAGACATTTACATGGCAAAGGCTGCTTTGAGGGTAGCTTTTAATCTCCGCAAGCAGGTTTACGCTCATCTACAAAAGTTGAATTTAAGTTACTTTGAAACCGCCAAAGCTGGGGATTTATCTTACCGACTCACCGAAGATGTGGATCGAGTTGGGGAAGTTGTCCATAAAATGTTTCACGATTTTATCCCTTCTTCGCTGCAGTTGGTTGCAATTCCTGTATACATGATTTACCTTAGTTGGCAACTAACCTTAGCTACATTAATTATTGCTCCTTTGATGGGTGTGTTAATTGCTTGGTTTGGCGATCGCTTACAAAAGTATTCTCGTCGCAGTCAAAATCAAGTATCGGATTTATCAGCAATTTTAACTGAGGTGTTTGGGGGAATTAGGATTATACAAGCGTTTGCGGCGGAGTCTTACGAGGTAGCTAGATTTAGTAAGGAAGCGGAAAGTACATTAAAGGCTAAGTATAATACGGAAAGATTAAAGGCGATTCAAATTCCCACTATTGGATTTTTACAGGCATTAAGTTTTATATTATTATTATTTTTCGCAGCTTGGCAGATTTCTATTGAAAATATTACAGTTGGAACGTTTTTTAGCTATCTTTCGGCGGCGGCTTTATTAATCGATCCTGTAGGACATACTACTAATAACTATAATTTATTTAAGGAAGGGGAAGCTTCTGTAGACAGAGTTTTTGAATTATTAGCAATTAAACCAGCAGTAGTAGAAAAATCAGATGCAATAATTCTTCCGCGAGTTACTGGTAAGGTGGAATATCGCAATGTTAGCTTTGCATATCAAGCGGATAAACCTGTAATTCAAGATGTTGATTTATTAGCAATGCCGGGGGAAGCAATTGCTCTTGTAGGTGCTTCTGGTGCTGGTAAAACTACTTTTGTCAATCTTTTACCGCGTTTTTATGACGTTATAAAAGGTCAAATATTAATTGATGGAATTGATATAAAAGATGTTACGTTAAATAGTTTGCGAAGACAAATTGGTATAGTACCTCAAGAAACAATTATGTTTTCCGGTACGATAGCTGGAAATATAGCTTTCGGACAAACTGAATTTGATATGGAAGCGGTGGAAGAAGCGGCGAAAATTGCCAATGCCCACGATTTTATCAGTCAAATGCCCGATAGATATTATACCATAGTTGGGGAACGCGGTGCGAAATTATCTGGAGGACAAAGACAAAGAATCGCGATCGCCCGTGCTGTATTATTAAATCCGAGAATATTGATTTTAGATGAAGCGACATCGGCTTTAGATTCGGAATCGGAAGCATTAGTACAGGAAGCATTGGAAAGATTGATGATAAATCGGACGGTGTTTATTATTGCTCACCGTTTGAGTACTGTTAGGAAATGCGACAGAATTTTAGTGATGGAACATGGGGAAGTGGTAGAATCGGGAACCCATGATGAATTGTTGGCTTTTGAGCGTCGGTATGCCAGGTTTTATGCAAGGCAGTTTAGTTGAAAGTTAAAATTGAAATTTAGATTATAAAATATCAACTGAATAACTATAAATATCAATGTCAGAAAATATTTCTCAAGCAAGACGTTATCGGGAAATGGTTCGTTTTGAATTCAAAAGATGTCCTCCACCTTACGATTCTAATCCTGACATAGCTTTTCGCATACATTTAGAAGCTCTTTATGAACAAGAAAAAAAAGAAATATTATCTTTAATAGGTAAAAACGCATCTGAATCAGAAATAAGGAATCGAAAAGTAGGTTTATTCTTAATTAGTGTTGGTATGTTTACATATGGAAAATTGGATGTTGCTGAAGATATTTTAACCGGAATTCCTGGTGGAAAAGGTCAGATACGCCGTCTTACTTGGGTTATGAATGTGCTTTTACCATTACCCGAGGAATTGGATGCACTTACACAACCGGATTTAATTAGTGAATGGTTAAAAATTAATTCTCATAAACTAAAATGGGATAAAAATTCAGAAACGTATATTTTTGAAAATTAAAGTATTAATCCTGGCACATTTTCCTTGTAGGGTGCTGTGACACTTTGAGCAACTGTGAACGTAGTAACAATGTTTTGGGTGTCACGCACCAGCCGAGATTATGACAATTGCGTAAGTCCTAAATTAATTATCTCTCTTTATTCTTTCTTTGTGTTCTCTGCGTCTAGAAGGGTTTTATAATCTAACAGTTGCTCGTACATCAACCAGCTAACATCAGTCATTATAAGTTGTTGTCCCGGAGGAACTACAATTTGTTGAAGTTGTACTTGCATATCTTGAGTGCGAAAGTTTCAATCTACCTTTGATTGTAAGAATGATTTTTCAATGTAAGTTTACCTTTTAGTCATGCTCACCACTTCATTAACTGTAAGCTCTGGCAATTCACCCAAAGTAGGTAAAATATCTTCTCCTGACAACACAAGGGGTAATTCTTCACCAACCCAAACCCAAACTTGTTGGCGAGTAATATCTATTAACCAAGCCAATTGGGTTCCATTACTCAAACAGTGGAGAATTTTATTCTGTAAATCTATAGTACTTTGGTTAGGAGAACGAATTTCAATTAACCAATCCGGTGTTCCGTTAAAAGCTCCATCTTCATCGGAAATACGTTTGCAAGCAATTACAGAAATATCTGGTACGGTCGATAATGGAGGTACAATACACCTCAATTCTTGTATAGCTTCAAATTCTTGAGTATTATTATTGATGAAATTTACAAGATTGCGTTGCAACCGCGAGTGAAAAAGAGTTGGCATTGGTTTTTGCAGGGCTTTGCCATTAATTAATTCCCATGCAGGAGAAGCCTCAATATTAGGTTGAGAAAGAAATTCTTCTAAAGAGATTATTGCAACCGACTTTACCATAAGCCTTTAATTAATCTACTTGGAATTTGATCGTTGATTAAATTTACTCTCTCCCCTCTCCCCACTCTTCCCCCTCTCCCCCCTCACTCCTCACATCAATAGTCAAAAAAGAATATGCTACTACTAGGAGGTAGTTTCATCAAACTCCTATTTTACAAGAGGCCAAGATGGTAAAGACACCTACCAACTCACAAGAAACCTTTTTGCTTGAGCTACCTAAAACCATTGAATTACAAGTTACTCAAGAACAGTTTTTAGCTTTAAGTGCAGCAAACCGAGACTTGAAACTTGAAAGAAACGCATTCATGAGAATTAATTGTGAATCAACCAACTGGTTGGGAAACTGGAAGATTTAATTCGAGTATTTCTGGAGAGTTGTATTTATCGTGGCGCAATTGTGGTGAATCGGGGTTAGTCTTTGACTCTTCTACTGGCTTCATTTTACCGGAGCTGCGCTACTCGCTCTCCCGATGCTTCCTGGGTTTCTCAACAGCGATGGGATGCCCTTACTCCCGAAGAAAAAGGAACTTTTGCTAATATCTGTCCCGCTAAAAGTAGTTGAGTTACGCTCTAGTTCCGATCGAATAGAGCCTTTACAAGCTAAGATGAAAGAATATATTGATAATGGTGCAAGACTCGGTTGGTTGCTCGATCCGAAAAGTTGCCAAGTAGAAATTTATCAACCTGGTAAAACGGTACAAGTATTGGAAAATCCCGCAGAGTTATTCGGTGAAGAGGTTTTACCAGGTTTCGTGCTGAAATTGCGTCGGATTTGGAATTGAAAATTGAAAGCCTATAAAAAGGCGTTAAGTAAAGCTTTACAATAAGGCGATCGCCATTGCAATATTTGCTCGCTACACCTAACAAACGAGGGTTGGCAACTGCTGTGTAAATTCCTAGAATTTTCTATAATTTGCTTATAGATTTAAGAACAAAAACCTATGAGTAAATTATATTCAATCGGAGAAGCCGCAGAATTGTTGGGAGTTTCAATAGATACTCTTCGTAACTGGGAAAAAGAAGGGAGGATTCAATCGGTTCGCACTTCAGGTGGGCATAGAAGGTTTCGAGCTATTGATCTAGGTGTTGTTGATAGGAGTACTTCAAAGTTGACTATTTGCTATGCAAGAGTATCTTCACACGACCAAAAGTCTGACCTTGAAAGACAAGCACTTGTACTTTCCGTCTTATTGTGAACAAAAAGACTACACGAATTACCTCGTCATAAAAGATTTAGGTAGCGGACTAAATTATAAGAAAAAAGGCTTGAAGAAGCTTCTAAATTTGCTTTTCGATAACAAAGCAGAACGTTTAATAGTTACAAATAAAGACCGATTGCTTCGTTTTGGATCGGAGCTTATCTTCTCGATGTGCGAACACCATGCCGTTGAAGTCGTAATTCTAAATAGACGTGAAGACTCTACCTACGAAGAGGATTTATCTAGGGATGTTTTAGAGATAATTACTGTGTTTAGTGCAAGATTATATGGAAGCCGTTCAAGAAAAAATCAAAAAATATTAGAAAATCTTGTAAAAACTGTTAACAAAAATGAGAATCTAGATTAATATGTAAATATGGTCGGTAAAACACAGAGCAGTTTAGATATGGCAATTAAAACATTTAGTGCCGAATTACCCAAACAACTTATTCCTTTTGCTATTGCTTATAGCAAAAAACAATTTACTGACCAATATAAAATTTTAGAAATAGTTGAATCTGATTCTTCTAAGGTTAAAAAGAACCAAGCAGTACAAGCTAATGGGTATAATAAGCGGCAAGCTAATAGTTTGCTTATAGATATAGAAGGAAAGAGAGATTCGGCGCTGCAATGTCGTGAAAACCATATAGAAACTCTGGAAGCCAAAATAGAATCTGCCTTACGCCAAATTAGAAAATGGGAAAAGCAACTTGAGTCTTTTGAATTTCCTTGCTGCGATATTCGCCGTAACCAATTTAAAACTGTGCAACATCGTTTAAGATTTAAAATCCACAATAAGAAACGTTATGTTGCTTGTCTACAGCAAAGATTAGAAAAAATCCTTGACTCGCCGGTCGAAGTTAATTTAGGTACACCGAAAAACTTTGTTTTTGTAGGTTCCTGCATGAGAATCTAAAGGGAATCAAATTTGTCAGTATGACGAAAACAAGCAGTCTTTAAAAATTAGAGTTACCCCTGATTTAGAAGCACAATTCGGTAAATACGTAGCGGCTAAATTGACTTTTAAATATGGACAAGATTGTCTGGTTGCGGCTTTAATGCGTCGCAATTTAAACAGAAATACCCAAGAGGTTTACCCAGCAGGTAAAGGTGAAGCTTTAACATGGCGAATTTATAATAAGAAAAATCGCTGGTATATTTCTGTTTCCGTTGAAGTTACACCTATTCCTTTGCAATCTAAGCCGGTACAGTATGGTTGTATTGGTGTTGATTTAAATCCAAGTGTTATAGGTTGGAGTTATGTCGATTATAATGGGAATCTAATAGAATCTGGGCAATTTAAAACAAACTTGCATTCGAGAACAAGTGGACAAATTGAAGCACAACTTGCTTGGAT
>ERZ1740052.430-NODE-430-length-14545-cov-7.277847_pt1 | contig 14545 bp, 5 predicted proteins | sample MGYA00581750_ERZ1740052 | MGnify/ENA primary metagenome ERZ1740052 (study PRJEB43018, sample SAMN04849743) | marine metagenome | isolation source: floating plastic debris | place: Pacific Ocean | collected 2008-08-30 | study: EMG produced TPA metagenomics assembly... | reverse complement strand
AACAGTGTAATTCCTGTTTGATATTTATCCCCTACTTCTTTGTGTATTGCTAAAGCCTGTTGTAAATATTCTAATGCTTGGGAATATTTCTTAAAACCATAAATGTAAACTCTCCCAATTTTCCTGAGAGTTTTACCCTCTCCAGCCCTATCTTTTATTTCTTTCCGAATAACTAAAGCTTGTTGGAAAGTTTTCAAAGCTTTGTCATCTTGCTGTTTACCAAAGTAAGCCGAAGCAAGATTGTCTAAAGTTTCTCCCTCTCCCTTTCTATCTTTTATCTCACGACGGATAGCTAAAGCTTGCTGTAAAACTTCCAAAGCTTTGTCATCTTTGATTAACGATAAATAAACCTCGCCGATATTATTGAGAGTTTGAGCAATTCCCGCTTTATCTCCTTGCTGTTGTCGTATTTTCAGCACTCCTTCATAGGTTTTAAGCGCTTGAGGATACTTCCCACGACGATATTCTTCCACACCTTGCTCAAATAGCTTATCTGCTTCTGCTGTAGAGTTTTGAGCGATGGAAGAGGAGATATTTTGATTCAATAATCGTGATAAAGTTTCTCCATATACCGGAAGACTCAGTGAAAATATCAAACTAACGGACATTAAGCTGAATAATTTTAACCGGGAATACATAGACTAAACTCCCTCAAGATATATAAACTACAATAACGCTAGTGTTTGTACTGATACAAATAAAGATTACTACGTTACATTTACGTATATATCTCAGGGCTTGGGGGGTTATGCAGTTTTTTAGTTCGTAGTTGCTATAGCAACTTAGAACCCAGTCTAATAATTTTCAAAAAACGTTACAAACCATTCCCAATTAACACAAATGGTGCCCAATAATAAGGATGAGCAAAGGTTTTTGATCCCGTTTCTTTACGAGATGATGATGGTGATGTTGGTTCTACCTTTAAACCTCTGACTTTCTTAATATCATCTATAGTCACATTTTTGTCATAAAGTAACTGTAATTGAGCTAATCTCATGGCTTCAGATTTGGTAATTTTTTGTTTATTCTTGGCAAGATTTTTGTAGAAGTTTTGCATCAAGGTGCTGGTGCTATTATCAGCAACTTGCCATAATGAAGCGATGACTGATTCTGTACCTGCATTCATGAAAGAATAAGCCAAACTTGCTATTTCAACACCATCTTGACGAGTACCAGTAAGGGCTGTTTGACAAGCAGAAAGTACCACTAAATGAAGACTGCTTAATCCTCTGAAACTTGCTATTTCACTGATTGTGAGCTTTTTTCCATTTCCTAATAACAAGAATGATTCTTTATCTCTATCTGGGACAAATTTACCATGTGTAGCCAGGTGTAAGATTTGCTTACCTATAAGATTCTCTTGCAATGTTTCCTCATTAAAGGATTGATCGAGATATTCTTTACCTGGATATACTCCTTTATCTTTGCTGTGAGTTTTAACAATATTACTTACCTCCTCGCGTACATTATGGAGTGCAGGAAAACCACCTAGCGCTTTTGATACTCCCATTGCTAAAATTTTTGTGTCTTGAATTTTCGGGGGTAGTTTAGCATTAGGTTCCATTAATCCTGATACTGTATTGTAAATCGTGTAATTTTCGATTAAGTATTGTTTACCATCGTACAATGCACTCATGGGAACGTAGCGGGTTTCTCTATCCAGTGCAAACAGCAGATTTTTAACTTTATTTTGTTTGAGTTCCCCTTCTAAAGGTTTAATTAACCAGTTATATAATTTTTGGCTAACTGGTTTAATTTTAGCGATATCCTCAGCATCGCAATAAGCACGTTTTTCACATTCTTCCATTAAATCGCGGAATTCTTTAACCGTTTTTCCTAATTTTTTGCGAGATACGTCTTTAACTTCAAACTTTTTAGCTAAATCACCGGAATATAACAACAACCACAGTTTATCATCGAGTACAAATGGATAAATCATTACTGTTCCGGGTGGTTGTGCTTTGAGTATTTTTTCAATGTATCCACGACTATTAGGATCTACTCCGTTTTTTGTGCGATCGCTAATTTTTCCATTAAGTTTTTTTAAGTCTTGGTTAAACTTCTTCCGTAATACCCTAGCTTTTTGGTTAAGTTGACTTCTTTCTTTACAATTAGTGCGATCGCATTCCCTAATCTGTCTGGATAAAGCAATAATTGATTCGTTTTGAATACCTTCAGCAGAATCGCGAATTTCTTGGATTTTCAATAAATCTAGTAGCTGTATTGCTTCTGCTTGTCTTCCTTGAGAAATCAATAAATCGGCTAATTCACGATAAATATCGGCTGTTTTAGTACCTTGAAAATCAACAATTGTATTTAAAAATGAGCTTTGTAACTCTGGTGGTAAACCTTCAATTCCCCGACGGATTTCTTGAATACCTTTGATTGCTCGTTGGTAATTATCAATAGCATCTAATGGTTGATTTAATTTGCGATAAACTCGACCCAAACCAGCATAAAGTCCCCATTCACTACCAGTTACATTTTCGGGAGTTTGAATTGCTAGTGCTTGTTGATATGATTTAATTGCTTCTTGATTTCTATCAAATTGAAAATGAATCGCTCCCAGTAAGTTAAGAGCACCTTTTTCAAAAACCGGATTTTCAACTTTTCTGGAAAATTCTAAATAGTTTTGGGCTGATTTCATAGCATTAGCATCATTACCCAATTCACCATAACCAATACTTAACATTCCATGGGTAACAGCTTGTAAAAACGGTAGTTTAAATTCTTGGAAAATAGCTAAAGCTTGTTGTAATAATTCAACAGTTTTTTGTGGTTTTCCTTCATTAAAATGAGTATTGGCTATAAGTAATAACATTACAGCTTCAACGCGACGATTTTTCAGTTTTATTGTTGTTTCCACTACCTGTTGATAGTACTCGCGGCTTTTTTTATATTCACCCAAATTACCATAAGTAATGCCGAGATTTATTAGAGAATTCAGCATTAAAGGTTTACTTTCTAATTTCTGAGCAATTTTCAAACTTTGCTGTGTCAATTCTAAGGCTTTTTGATAGTTATTCTGTGAACTATAAATACTACCAAGCTGATTTATTCCTTTTGATTCTAGAGCAGGATTTTTTATGTATCTCGCAATTTTTAATCCTTGTTCAACGAAATCCTTTCCTTTGGTATAATCGCCGATGATATTGTAAGCATTACCTAAATTAATTAGTAATCCAGCTTCTTTTTCACGGTCATTTATTTTACGTGCCAATGTTATAGCTGGCTCTGCAAATTCAATTACTTTTTTATAATTTCCTAATGCTGTATAGGAATTACTCAAAGCAAGTGTCGCAGTTACTTTGTCACCAAAATTTTGTGTTTTTTCAGCTATTTTTAGGCTTTCTTCCATTAATTCAATAACTTTTTCGTATTCTCCCTGTATCAGGTATACAATTGCTAAACCACCTAAAGCGTTTGCTTCATGCATGGGATTATTTGTTTGACGTGCTATGGATAAAGCTTGATTGGCATTGTCAATTGCTTTAGTTGTATCCCCAGATAAAATATAAATTTGACTTACATTTATTAATGTATATATTTCCTTGATAACCCATTTATTTTCTCGTGCTAATGCTAGATTTTTTTGTGCTAATTCTAGTGCTTTTTGATAATTACGTTGCTTCTTGTAAATACTAAAAAGTAACTCGAAAGCATTCTGTTTTATTTCGGAATTTTCCAAATTTTTAGCAATTTGTAAAACTTGATTCGCGAATTCCAAGGCTTGATTATAATTTCCTTGTTTTGTATAAATCTCACTCAATTTCCTTAAAGTATCTGCTTCTAATTTAGATTCTTTGATTTCTCTAGCAATAGTTAAGGCTTGCTGAGCAGCTTCAATAGCTTTTGGAAAATTATTTAAACGATTACTATATAAAAAAGCCAAATGTAGCAGCATATTTACTTCTAAATCTGGTTTATTGATGCTTTGAGCTTTTGTTACTGCTTGTTGTGCAAAGTCGATTCCTTTGTCATATTCACCAAGCCCCATATAACTGAAACTTAATGTATTTAGTGCTCTAGGTTCAAATTCTAAGAACTCACCGTGTAAAGCTGGAGGTACTTTATTATTTTTAATTTTTGGCAATATAGCTAAAACTTCTTGGCTGGTATTAATTGCTTTTTGATATTCTCCGAATTGATTATAGTGGGTAGCTAAAGATATTAAACTACTTACCTCATTAAATTTATCTTCTTGTTTTTGTGCTATTTCTACTTGTCTGATTCTGATTTTAATATATTCGCTATTTTTCTCTTGAAATGTGTAAATAGAAGCAAGAGTTGACAAAGCAGATGATTCTGTTTGTGACTCATTAATCCGTCGTGAAATACTCACTGCTTGCTCAAGTAATTGACTTGCTTTTTCATAATCTTTGAAAAAAAAGTAAGCCCTTCCCAATTGAGCTAAAGCACTAGCTTCTACATTTTTATTTTTCAGTTCTCTAGCAAGAGTTAAAGTTTCTTCGGCTAACTCAATAATCCGATTGTATTCTACTTTTGCTTGAGCAGATAATCCTTTCTCAGATAAATTCATTGCTTTTATGGAATACTGCTGCAGTAATGAATTTAAAATCTCAGCTTGAGCAGATGGATTCTTAAGTTCTCTTTGAATAGCTAATGCTTGTTGATATAATTTAATGGAACGGTCTCTTTTGTTTAAACTTGCATAATTACCTGCCATCAACACCAGAATATTAGCTTCTAGTGGCTTATTATTTATTTCTCGTGCAATAGCTAATGCTTGTTCTTGAGATTTAGTTGCTTGTTCATATTTCTGTTGAAAGGAATAATTAATTCCCATCATCACCAGAGTATTAGCTTCTAATTCCCTATTTTTTATTTCTCGTAAAACAGGTAATGCTTGCTGATAAAATTCAATGGCTTGATCATATTTTTTTAGATTGGAGTAAGCTAGTGCTATATCACGAAGACTAAAAGCTTCTAATGCTCTTATTTGTGACTCCCTAAGCATGGGTAATGCTTGGTTGTGAAATTCAATTACTTTCTCATATTCTTTCTGCCCAAAGTAAAATTGAGCTATTAGGGATAAACTTCTACCCTCCCAAGCACGATTACCAACCTCTCTATTCACAACTAACGCCTTCTCATACCATTCCAAAGCACGGGGGTAGTCTTTCGTTTCGTAATAAAATGCTCCTATTCTCAACAGTGTAATTCCTGTTTGATATTTATCCCCTACTTCTTTATGTATTGCTAAAGCCTGTTGTAAATTTTCTAATGCTTGAGAATATTTCTGAAAGCCATAAATGTAAACATTCCCAATCTTACTGAGAGTTTTACCTTCTCCAGCCCTATCTTTTACTTCTTTCCGAATAACTAAAGCTTGTTGGAAAGTTTTCAAAGCTTTCTCATCTTGCTGTTTACCAAAGTAAGCCGAAGCAAGATTATCTAAAGTTTCTCCCTCTCCTTTTCTATCTTTTATCTCACGACGAATAGCTAAAGCTTGTTGTAAAACTTCCAAAGCTTTGTCATATTTGATTAAGGATAAATAAACCTCCCCGATATTATTGAGAGTTTGAGCAATTCCCGCTTTATCTCCTTGCTGTCGTCGTATTTTCAGCACTCTTTCATAGGTTTTTAGCGCTTGAGGATACTTCCCACGACGATATTCTTGCACACCTTGCTCAAATAGCTTATCTGCTTCTGTTGTAGAGTTTTGAGCGATGGAAGAAGAGATGTTTTGATTCAATAATCGTGATAAAGTTTCTCCATATACCGGAAGACTCAGTGAAAATATCAAACTAACGGACATTAAGCTGAATAATTTTAACCGGGAATACATAGACTAAACTCCCTCAAGATATATAAACTACAATAACGCTAGTGTTTGTACTGATACAAATAAAGATTACTACGTTACATTTACGTATATATCTCAGGGCTTGGGGGGTTATGCAGTTTTTAGGTTCGTAGTTGCGCTGTCTTCGCCAAAAATTACCGATGGTACGTTACGGCAAAATCATCACATATTTGTTTAACCCGCGAACATTACGCAGCCGTAACACACCCTACAATATTCCGAAAATAAATTATTCTCACACAAACAAACGCGACACCGGACAAACAAAATTAGGTAATATTGGTGAAGTTAATTCATCAGCAACAAACAAGGTTTCTACTAACTTTAAAAGTGCTTTATCCCGTCGATAAACCTCAGCTTGCTGCAATCTCCAATCTAAAATCCAATATTCTTTTACTCCCCTAGAAGCATATAATTTCAACTTTACTTCTCTATCTCGCCGTTGATTATCAACACCTTCAGAAAGCACTTCAATAACTAATTCCGGCGCACCTGTTAAATGTCCCGCTTCATCAAGTAATATTGGCAGACGTTCTTTACTCACCCAAACCACATCGGGAATCACGCTATCAGCATCGGTAAAAATTATCCCTGGAGCTGGAACTGCTTCTCCAAAACCGCTTGATTCCGACCATTTATTCAATTCTGCACAAGCATTCCTAATTGCTTTTTGATGTCCCCAATGTGGTGCTCTAGTCACGAACAATTCCCCATCAATAATTTCATACCGATTGCCGTTATCTGGCAATAGCTCAATATCAGCTATAGTCCATCGTACCCGTTCTTCAGTGCTTTGGCTCATGGGATTTTCGTCTAGCAGTGCTATTGATATTTTAGCTTTGATATCTAACAAATTTTTAACAATGCCCCATGCCGATGGTGCGTTACGGCAAAATGATAATATATCCGTCTATTTTGTTAACATTACTAGCCGTAACACACCCTACAATTATCCCCCTCTCCTAAATATTTTTTTTTTTTTATTATAAATATCCTCTCTCTAAACAAATTAATAATTCTCCCCTCTTTTTTTTTTTTTGTGTGGGTTTTGGCCCCCCCCCAAAAAGCGGTTAAGGGTGAGGTCAAAAAGCGGTTAGGGGTGAGGTCAAAAAGGGATTAAGGGTGAGGTCAAAAAGGGATTAAGGGTGAGGGAAAAAAGCGGTTAGGGGTGAGGTTATCGACTCATATCAAATGCAAAAGTTGGCAATGTAATCTCAACCCCATCACCCAAACTAACAGTTACCAAATACTTCTCATCTATATTACCAACAACTCTCGTTATTAAATAACTATTCCCCCATTCAGGATTCACTTTTTGTTCGACTAAAATCCCGGTTTGGTCGCTAACTCTTAAATTTAAATTATGCGGTAAACTTTCTAATGCTGGAGTTCCTAATATTAACAATAAAGTCCAAGATAATGGTTCATCTTCTGATAGTAAATGCCAAGTTACAGCATACAATCTTAAGGGAATACCAGCTAAGGATAAATTTTGATAAGCACCTCTAGCTTGTACAGGAATTTCTAAACCTCGTTGTTGCAGTTGCGAGCTAATTACTGTAAATTCTTCTACCGGACTTCTCATTACCGGTTGTGGTGTAATATTTGGTAATAAATTCCAAGATTCTTGAGCTAATACATCCAATTCATCCCATAACCATCGTCCGACGTTAATTGCTGGCTGGGTAATTAATTTAAATATATCTGATAAATGTTGCTGTAAAGTTGTTATTTGTAAAGTTTCTTCTATATTTTGATTTTGTAAGTTATATATCCAATCAATTAATTCCCGATTTGTTAATACTAAGGTTGCTTGTTCCCATGTCAAAGCTTCCCAAAGTTCTTTTGTTTGTAATTGAGGTAATATTTTTATAAGTTCTGCTTTTATTAAGTCTAAACTTTCGACGCGGTTGCTTGGAATTATAGGTAAGGATATAGCTGTTGGTTCTAAACAACGTAAATATAATAATAATCTATCTGCTTCGTTACAAAACCAAATTAAAGGTATTTCGTATGTCCAATTATAATCCGGTTTTAAGTTAATACTTTGCTGCCTTTCTAGTAATTCCTGATAAGATATGAATCCTTGAATAACCGCTTTTTCTTCTTCTTCAATAACTTCAACTAAAACGTAAAAATGAGGAACATATTCCGGTAAATCTACAACTCTTCTAGATATATCAATTTGTTCGTCAATAAAATTCCCAGTGGTAATTAAACAAACTTTAAAATCACCTATCTTTAAATTAGCAACCGTAGGAATTAAATTAGCTAAAGCTGATTGAAAAACCGTACATTCTTCCCGATTTATATTAAACGAATTACCTCTTGATTCCAGCCAATTTTCAAAAGCAAATAAACTCAAAGCATTTAAATAAGTTTGCCATTGTTTTGATTCATCTACAACTTGATTGCTTGCTTCTAGCGCTAGATTTATTTGTGATGGCGATAGAGAAATTGCTTCTGGTGGTAACTGCTGAAATTCTAGTATCATTGGTAATTTTGTTGTTGATAACTTAGTCATTTTATTCACTGCTATTGATTATTTAATTAATAATTATTTTGTTTATATTTAATATTTCTACTGTTCTCTACTCACTCTTCTCTCGAATCTAAATATTTACATAATCTCGCAGAAAATCTACTGCTTGTTGAATTATCTTTTGAACCAGCAGCTTCTATTTCCGCTTCTGTAATTAAATCCGTTATTTGTTCTTGTAGTGCAATAGCAATTTGTGATTCTAAGATTTCTAAACTTTCCAAAGAACGATAATTCTGTGCTAATTGTAAAACCCGAGATTTTAACATTATCAAAAGCTCGTTTGTCACATCCGCACGAAATTCTTTTAATTTTAATAAGCGAGTAACTTGAAACTGCGCTTTCATTCCTATACGTTTGGCTATTTCTGTCATCGATAATCCCTGACAGTGAAAGAATTTTAATGCTGTAAGAAACCTCGATGCTTTGACAGTATCTTTACGTTGGATTTTATTCACCCGTGTTTCTGTAACACTAGTTAATGCATTATCCAAACATTCTAAAAACTGCGGACGATATAACTTCAAAAAATCCCTAGTTTGATTTTCTTCCTCATCTCTAATAGGATTAGAAATCGGAATATTATTATCAGCAATTTCCATAGATTCTGTAGCTAAAGAACCACCTCGAACATGAATTCTATATTCTCGTAAATACTTAGCTAATGCTTGTAATTGTGACATCACATCATTTGTTGAGAAACTAGATTCACTATTGCTAAGATTAGTTATTTTCTGGAGAATTTGCTGCAATTGTTCCGTTGTCGGTGCTTGGCATTTCCTCCCTTTTCCAGCTTGACGTTGTTTTAATCTTTGAGCACGATAAACTGTATGATAACTTTCGAGCAAATGTTTATATTGTTGAATTTCCCTAACAGTTAACGAGTGAAATTGACTTAAAATACGTTCCAACTGTTTTGGTTTAGTATCGTTTAAAATTGCCCAATCACTTAAAAGGTAAATTCCACATTCCAACAAAAATTTATTTAAAGTCGGATGTTGTTTTACCTTTCTATTTGTCCATGTTGTCAGACTGCTTTGATTTGAATCAAAACTCTGCAATATTTCTAAAGAAAAGCATTGAACTAACTTTCCTGTTTGTTCCCTACCGTCATCATCAAGTACGTAGGGAAATAAATCGCTACTTGTAAAACCCCCAGTAACACCAAACTGTTTTTCTAAATTTAAGCAAATTTTTTCGATTTCCCAAGAAATAAAACATAGCAGACAGCGTTGTGCATTTATACTCTTATCAAAAGACCTATCCCGATATAAATTTAACATTTGCAATTGAATGTCACTATGAGAAAGATTATTGACATCAATTCCAACAGCGAATATTTGATTAAAAAATGTCTCTGCTGAAGAAATAGAAAGAGTTTGACGATTTCCCCCAGCATCAATTCTTACTAATGTCCAATATTTTGATGGATTAGTCATTGCTTTACAATCATTAGTATATGAGTGATATTAAATGACTAAGTAAGTTGAACCAAATTTTTCTACTAGACATTTTGCTCCTCAAGTTTCCTTAACTGTCATTAATTCTTAGCTCTGAGCAACTTATAATTATGCACTTTTATAAGCTAATGAGCAGAGGATTTTAATGTGCTTATCAGTGCTAACAATCCACTATTACCTCTGAGAAAATTAAATATGCGTCAGCTACAACCCTTGTAGAGACGTAAAATTTTACGTCTCTACATTTTTTCCTCCTATGTCTACTAGTACTATCTTTGTTGAATCAATTGCAACAACTCATCTGTAGATATCTTACCGCTCACATCAGCACCTTCCAATAAACTATCGGCTAAATCCCGCTTATGTCGATGTAAATCCACAATTTTATCTTCAATAGTATCCTTTGTAACCAAGCGATAAATAGTCACCGGACGCTGTTGTCCAATACGATGAGCGCGGTCTGAGGCTTGGTCTTCCACTGCTGGATTCCACCAGGGGTCCATGTGAATTACATAGTCGGCGGCGGTTAGATTTAAACCAGTACCTCCTGCTTTTAAACTAATTAAGAATACATCTCCTTCCCCAGCTTGAAAGGAATCCACCCGTTTCTTCCTTTCTTTTGTCGGAGTACTACCATCTAAATAATGATAATTAATACTTTGCTCATCCAGGTAATTACGGATAATCTCCAAATGGTCAACAAATTGACTAAAAACTAAAGCTTTGTGACGATTTTCCAGTAATTCAGCCAGCACCTCACCAAATAATTGTAATTTAGCACTGGGGAGTGTAGTATCGGGCATTACTAATTTAGAATGACAGCAAGCACGACGCAACTTCATAATTTCTGCCAATACTTGCAGGTGTTTGTGTCCGGCTGTTGCCTCACTATCTGCTAATTTGGTAATAGCTTGTTGACGCAATGCTTCATACATTGCCATTTCTTCCCGACTCAATTCTACGTGTAAGGTAATTTCAGTCCGGGAAGGTAATTCTGATAATACTTGAGTTTTAGTACGTCTTAATAGAAAAGGTTGAATTAACTTTTTCAATCTCTGACGTGTTTGCTTATCCTGAAGCTTTTCAATTGGTACCGCAAAGCGTTGATTGAAACTTTCCCTAGAACCCAATAATCCAGGATTGATAAACCGGAATAAATTCCACAACTCACCCAAGTGATTCTCAACAGGAGTTCCAGTAGTAATTAATTTAAATTGCGATCGCAGGTTCATCGCTGCTTGAGAACGCTTGGTAGCAATATTTTTGATTGCTTGGGCTTCATCTAAGACAATAGTTTGCCACTCTACTTCTGATAGCATTTTAGCTACTTCTTCTTGCTGCAACAAACCATAGCTACATACGAGCATATCAAAGGGTTGCAATTCATCTAACAATTTTTGACGATTTCCGCTACCAAATTGAATCGGGTTTAAAGTCGGAGCAAATTTCCCTGCTTCGCTTATCCAATTCATACATACCGAAGTCGGAGCAATAATCAAAGTTGCTCCTTGGGGTGCGCGTTGTAAAATTACAGCTAATGCTTGCAAAGTTTTTCCTAAACCCATTTGGTCAGCTAAACAAGCTCCTACTCCCCAATATGCCAAACGGGATAACCAGTTAAAACCTTGTATTTGATAATCCCTCAATTCTGCTTGCAAAGTAGAAGGAAGTTCTGGTTGTAAGTTCTTCATCTCCTGGAGACGTTGAATGTGAGCTTTCCAGTGCTTATCTGCTTGTAATTTCCCCACACCGTCAACCAAATCTTCCACAGCTAATACAGAAGCTGGATGAAAACCCATTCCCTTACCATTCCTTTGAGCAAATGCTCGCAATTCATCCAAACGTTGGCGAAATTCTTGCGTTAAAGCTAAAAATTGACCGTCCCCCAAACGAATAAAACGACTGGGACTTTGCTCCAATAATTCCAACAAGTGCTGCATATCCAGCACCAAATTTTCATCTAAATTCAAATTACCATCAACGGCAAACCAATCCCGCTGACGCTTAATTTTTAATTCAAAATCACCCAAATCGGCATTGTGACTAACTCGGAATTTTTCCCCTTCTGGCCATTCTATTATTACTTTATCCCCCAACTCTTGCAGTTCCAACAGCAATTCCAAACAATCTTTCACCTCTTCTATCAACCATTCCCCATCTTGTGGCTCATAACGAGTTAAAGTCGGACAAGTAGCAATTATTTCCTTTTTCAATTGCTTTTCCTGTTTCAGATCGCGTTTAGTCTGCAAACGCTTTCCACCAATCTCTGCAATTACCGTTGCACCTCCTTTACCTGGACGATAATAGGAGCCACCATCAGCAAAGGGACGAGATAATATGGCTACTTTTAATCCCGCACCAGCAGGTAATAAATGAATATGGGGTGTAGTTTCTGCCGGTACTTCCTCAGCATTTTCTAAACCACCACCAATATCCGAATGAACCGTAACCATTGTTGATACAGTATTTATTGCTGCTAATACTTTTTCCTGGGCAGTATCAGGTACTTCCAATCGGTTCTTCTTACCCAAGATATCTGCAATCCGGCGGTGCTCGCTATTAATTTCAATTACCTTGATGCGGGTAGGAGTTTCCTTAACGGTAACAACATCACTATTTGATTCAAAATGAGGCAAGAATTTTAAAATTAAACGACCGGCTTTACCCTTCTTAACAATTAATTCCGGCTCTCCCTTAACAATTTCTACTCTTGTGGTGGGAGAATCTTCCCAGAAAACCAAGGGATGTCCGATTAAAACAGAAATTGCTTTTTCATTGAAAGTATACTCTGTTCTGCCATGATACCCGTAATTATAAGTAGTAAAAGTTTCAATACAACCACATACTCTAATATCCTGAGTAGTGAGATAATCAAACTCACCCAGATTTTCTTGTAAACGTCTTAAAGCGATAACACGTCCTTTACTCCAAACACCCTTAGCATTAATTTTCTGCTCGCGGGGTTGTAATACACATTCACTGTGATAGGAAGTAATAAACCATGCCAATCGCCTTTCTGCAACAACTTTTGGAGCTTCTTCGGGCGGCTTGTGAATATTTACCAAGGCATTTAAACACAATTCCCAAGGCTCCTGGGGATGAACTACATCTACAATACTCTCAATACCAATATCTTCCCGTAATATTTCGGCCGTGGTACCGTAGCTACTATTGGGTTTGAGTCGAGATAGCAGTTCTGCGGTTTCCATTCCTAACCAATGATATTCCGATGCGATCGCCTGACTTAAAACAGGCTCTAATATCAAAGGTAAATATTTTTTGGCTTCAGTTGCATCTACCCAGTAGAAACACAGAGCGCTAAAAAAGGTTTCTAAACTATGCTCCTGTTCTAAAATAGGAATATCATTGCTGAGAATAAAATCTTTTTGGGCAATATCCCCCTGTTGAAATTGTAAGAATATTTTCAACTGGGCGTAAGTAGACCTCAACCAATGGTCTGATTGACGAGAAACCCAACTACAATATTCTTCTGCTTCCCGGAGTCGATTGGGGGAACCATCTTTCAATAATGCCAGTATAAAAAATAATCCGCCTATAGTATTAAAATATGCCTTCTTTTTATTCTTTGCTTTTTTGAAGTGCTTGAGCGCTATGGTGTAATAATTAATAGATTTTTCGTTGTCTCCTTTTAAAAAGTAAAACCATCCCCAGAAAACGGCAGCATTCTTCTGATAATCTTCAGATATGCGCTCCAAACATTCTTGTGTTTCTTGCAAACAACCCCTGAGTAACAGTTGTTCTGCCAAAATCATTTGTAAATAATCAGAGGAATGTTCTTCGGGTTGAGAACATCCTTCTTCCAAGACAGAAAACGCTTCGGTCGCGGGAGATAATCTTAGAAGTGAATTTATGAGAATGCAGGGTAAAATACTTTCGTACAACGGCAGCGATAAAGTACGACACCAATCTGCATCGAAGGGATTATTACATACTTGCTCGAAGATATCTGTAGCGGATATTTTTTGTAAATCATAACCGTGTTTTTCGTAGTCTTCTAATTGCTTGTAAATAAATTGGATATCTTGGTTATAAATTCCCAGACGAACTTCTCGTAATAATTGAGTTTTATTTTGGAATCTCTTTGGTCCGCCTGTATAGTATATGCGAATCGGTAGTTTATCTTCTACAGCCTTTGCCATTGCTGCAAAACACCGAGATTTCACCGCAGAACGACTAGCAACTTCTGCTAATAATGGATGACACTGAAGTCCTTTTCCCCGTTCTTGAATTAGTAACCCTGATGCTAACAAGTTATCTATATAGGGTTTTAGCTTTGGATTAGTAAAAGGCTTGTAATCAGTATCTCTTGCGCCAATGTAATTAAAACATTCCAAGAACGAAGTTCGGTTAATTGGTTCGTAAATTACCGAAAATAATTGGATAATCTTCTCTTCTAGTGGTGGTAGCAGATGAAATTCCTCGATTAGTTGGCTGCGATGTTGAGCAGCATCAACGTGAGAATTGCTCATGGTAATTTAGAAGGCGCTACCTTTATTTATGTTAAATCAAAAGGGTCGCTAATTATTCGTTATCAAATAAAATTAATGAAAGTGGTTTCCAATACAGAGTTAGGAGCCAAACAAAAAAATCGAACTGAACTCAAACTGTTTTACTCGCGATACGCTCTGGTGACAAGCATTACAGTGTTATGTTTCCAGAAGGCGATACACTTTTATAGTGTCGGCTAAGCCGCACAGC
>ERZ1740052.429-NODE-429-length-14549-cov-12.349386_pt1 | contig 14549 bp, 22 predicted proteins | sample MGYA00581750_ERZ1740052 | MGnify/ENA primary metagenome ERZ1740052 (study PRJEB43018, sample SAMN04849743) | marine metagenome | isolation source: floating plastic debris | place: Pacific Ocean | collected 2008-08-30 | study: EMG produced TPA metagenomics... | reverse complement strand
TTAAAAACGAAAAGAAATGCAAGAAAATAGATATCCATACATCCCTACAGTACTGGTAACAGAGGTACTGACCAAACAAAAGTTATTCAAACGCTATTATTTTTTACCCTATCAGGAAGCAAAAGCAACGTTAAACGAGATCATTTGTAAAAGTAGAGGGCTAAACAAGAGAACGGGAAGTTTAAAACGTATTTTACTGGTAAATGAAGTACAATCCTTTCTGGAATCGTATGATTTATTATATACGATACGACTTTCTGATACCTCTTAAGGCTATCCTATTAAAAAGTTAGAGAGTATATAGTTAATGGTAGTTCTTGTTAATCAACTTTATTTAAATTTAAACTACCTTAATTACAGTTAGTTACTAGTAGTCTCAGCTAGTTGAAAAGCCTATCGACTATCCGCCTTACTATTGCAGTATAAATGCAACGAAAAGGTGAAAAGTACAGCAATAAATACTCTATTACACAGACCACTCAAAAAAGGCACAAGTTATAATAACTTGTTGCCTTTTAGTACTTGTAGTAGTACTAAAATTGCTATGGGAGACACTAAGGTCGCTATTGATAGTATGGCGCAATGGGCAAGAAGATATCAGCATCATACTAAAGCACTAGCCAATGATAAGTTCATCCACTTACCCTTAACAAAACTGTGCAAGGCACTTCATAGCTTTTTATACCATCACTTACAATATAAAATAGATGGATACGATCAGTTACTTAGAAGTCCTGCTTGTGCTTGGGCTACTCGCTCCGAGGGTTTAGACTGTAAGAGCTTTAGTATTTTTGCCTCCGCCACATTACTTTCTTGTGGGGTATCACACTATCTAAGGCGTGTTAAATATGAAAAAGAAAAGGGCTATTCACATGTTTATGTTGTTGTACCTAAAGATCAAAAAACACATGATTTAGAAAAGGGGTATTATGTTATTGACGGTACATTAAAAAGTACAGTTGAGCCTAGTTTTAGTGATTCGGATGATGTGTTTATGCCTGTTAAGGGGCAAGGGTTGTCGGGTGCTATAGGGGCATCAGTAGCTAAGGGAGTTAGTAAACTAGTTAGCTATGCAGTTGATGAATTCATAACAGAAATGAACTCATGCAGTGGAGCTGTATATGATGCTTCTGTAGTTGGGCTTAAAATCCGTCGTGATTTACGAGATAAGTTACAAGTACAGCTTAATGATTTAGGAGCGGCAATAGTTTTTAGAAATCGTGCAAGGATTCAGCACCTATTCAACGCCATTTTTAAAGAAGTGGATTTAGGAATTGCGCATTTACGTAATGAAACAGCTTTTAGTTCATTTGAGCATTGTGATGGGCAAACTTTAGGGTATGCTTTGGATTTTGCTGAAAAGCTAAAAGTGTTTATTGATAATTTCTACAAAGAGTTTCAGCGTACTAATTCGCATTTTAAAGTAGAGGAATTTAGTAAAACGGCAAGTGTAGGTAGTCGAACATTATACTTTGTAGTTGCTAATGGAACTAATCCAATTCAAGCCGATTACCGTTTTATTATCCTTCGAAAAGAAGAATCCGCTTACGGACTTGATCCCATTTTTCCATTTGAAGCCAACCAAAATAAGTGGTTACTAGAGAATTTAAATCATTTGAAAAAGCATTATAGTGACGGACGGGAAAATAGCTATGAAAAAGAAATTACCCCACTACTTAAAAAGGTTGTTGATCTGAGGGCAAAAACGGATTTGGGCGGAGAAATGCTATATTATTTTGAACAGCCTTTACAGCGTGAACTCTATCGTATTTGGCTTAAATACGATACTGCATATAGTGATTTTTTAAAAGAAGAAGCGCAAAGTGTTATCACGGCTAATGAACTTGCCTTACGTGATTATCAGAAGCGATTTTCAAAAACAGTAGCTCAGGATAAAAGCGCAAAGAAGCGTAAGCGGTTAAAGCAGCAATTGGGAATTGGTGGACTCTTAACGGCTTTGTTGTATATGTATTTTAAAAAAAAGTAAAGTTATGAATGAAGAATTTGATACAATGAACAGTTACTCCTTGGGTCTTAACGGTTGGTTTGATGGTTTTTGTCCTTCCAATGGAATAGCGGATAGGCTCAATAATCAGGCTAAGGGTGTTTGGGCGCAAAAGACGGAGTGGGAAAAGAAAATGGAACTACTTAAAAACGGTAAACAGGCAGCACAGTGGGAGTCACTAAAAAAGGAGGTACGCCGATTGGAACAGGAGATCAAAGCCGAACAAATTAAACTTAATCAAGAAAAGGGTATCGCAGATGCTTTAGGTTTGGGTGCTTGGTGTAATGGTGCGGTTTCAAAGCGAAAAAAAGCCGAAGAAAGCTTGCGAAGTGCGGAAAAATCTTTAGGCGAAATCAAAGGCGCATTTCAAACTTTGGAAAATGGTCAGCGCCAAGGAATTAAAAAGGCTAATGAGGTTATTACACAGAATCGTAAAAAGCTAGAAGGGATTAAAAAAGAGCTTTTAGTATTGCGTGAAAAAATCGCAAAGTACAAGGCAGAACGCGATCATAAAGTTGTAGTGTCGGAAAATACAAACCCTACCCTTGTGAACAACGCAAAAACACAATCTATTGTAGGTAAGCTTAAAGAAAATGCACTTCCTATACTTGGTGGAATTGCACTTGTTTCAGCGATTGTGTATGCGCAAAAAAGTCGCCCTAATAAAACAAGAAAAAAAGTAGAAGTATAATTTAAAAAAAGCTATGGATTTAATACAAACACATATGCTCCTTGCCCAGGGGCAGGAAGCAGAGCTTCAACAAATGGAGCTACCCCCTTATCAAACGGGTTTAAGTGGTGATGGTGGTTTTTGGGATGGGGCAAATCTTATGGGTATTCTAAATACCATAGGGGGAACATGGACGCAAATAGAACAGGCAAAAAGCGGTAAACCCGTATATGTTCAAAACGCAGGAGGAGGACAACAAAATATAGCTCCTCAATTACTAGCCAAGTTAGAACAGCAAGCACAGGCACAAAAAACCTCAGTAGATAATTTAATGCGTGTGATGGAATTGCAATTCAAGACAAATAACCAGCAAGCCCAAAAGAAAGATAATACCCTGTTGTATTTTGGTATCGGTACGGTTGGTGTACTTACACTTGGCACATTAATTTACTTAATCAATAAAAAATAGGCAATTATGAAAAAAGAAGAATTTTTAAGTACGCTTGTAAGTGTGGCAAGCATGACTGTTGGTGCTATGGGTTCAAAAATCGCAGCGGATATGATTCCCATAGAAAACACCACGGTGCGAAGCGGGTTATTAGTACTTGGCGGTATTGCAGGAGCATCGATGTTAGATAGAAAAAGCACTGCTGGTAAGATAGGTCAAGATGTAGCCATTTCAATGGCAGTTACCCAAACAGGGGAGCTAATAAAAGCATGGGTTGGTGATCGTATGAAAGATAATAAGTTTCTAGCTCCAGCCTTGGCAAGTCCAATGGATTCATATATGGATTTAGATAGCACTAATTTTTTATCGAGTTATGGGAGTACGAACTACGATTTTATATCAGAAGATGTAGCCTACGAACCGCTACAGGAATTCGCAGGTTAAGAAAAAAGAAAAAGAAATAATAGATAATTAAACATAGAAAAAGAAGATGAATTTTTTAAGAAACGAAGAAGCGTATTTAAGAACCACTGAGTATTTGAAGTATAAAAACTCGATGCGCAAAGAGAATGAGAAGTGGAATATTGCGGCAATGAAGCCTATGCCAAGCTTTTTATATGCCAATAAGAAAGTAGATGTAGGTGGGTCTGTGGCTTTACTGACAGGATCTTCAGTAGCCAAACGAGGAGTGACTAATTTTGATGGTAATAGTCTTGTCAAAGGACGTGTTTTTGTGGCTAGTGGTATTGCTATTAAATGTGCTATTGCAGATGAGAAAACGCCCGCTCAGGATGTAAAATATAGTGCTACTAGCATCCCTAACGTAGTAATGCAAGCCCACCTTATTGTAAAGCAAAAAAATGAGATTTTAATTGATTTACCGATTAGTGATATCGTAGAGGCAAGCGAAGAAGGGAGTGTTTATTTTAAGTTAGGATCGTTTGCGCTTTTAGAGGACGACACGATCACTGAGATTGATATACAATACGCAGAAGGCGCAAAATTAGCTTTAGACACAGGCAAAGCACTTTTTGTTTCTTCAAGACTATCGGGATTTGTAACCTATCAAAAGCGTTAACCCTATTTTAATACGTAAAGCTTTGCGCTAGGATAAGCGTAGAGCTTTACAAAAAAATAAAGCGAATGAAAAAGATATTTAAACGCATAAAAGTTAATAAAGAGCTGTTGGAATTTAACGGTAAAGCTGTAAAGGATTTTAGTAGTTATTTGGAAAGCAGCGTAAATGATACCTTACCTGAAGGAAAGGTAAAAGGGGTGTATTTTATCTCGTATGTTTCAAAAAAACAAATAGATACTACACAAATTGGAGGTGGTCGTTTTACACCTAGTACACTACTATCACATACTAATATTACACTCAAGGATAGCAGAGGGCATTCACTTACAGAGCCAACGGATATTCAGGATTACGAGCATAAAAATGGAGGGTATAGCAAAGGATTTAAGGAATTAGATTTTGAAAGTAGTAATGAACGTGTAACCATTTCATGGGAGACCATGGGAGGAGTTCCGATTTTAGGAGAGTTCGTTTTTATTATAGAAACTGATAATTGTGCATGTTAAGATGAAAGTAGGCTATGCAACAGAGGTATACACAGATGATTTTCAGATTGATTTTTCAAAGAAGGAAAAGTGTAAAGGGATTTTAAAATTAGAGGTGCTGGTATTAGATACTAGTATTCCACTACTTGTAAAAGACGGTACAGGAATGCGGATCACTCCGGGGGGAACACCTTTTATAGTTGCATCTAATTATCCTATTGTAAAGGGGATTATTGATTTTAGATTTTCAGAGCATAAGGCATTAAGAGAAGAAAACAAACCCAATAAAAAGAAAGCTATCGTAAGGTATTTATATTGTGAACAGTAAACTAATAGACATATTAACCACACATTTAACGGGTTCAAAAGACCATATTGTTAAGATTGAAAGCCAAGGACTAAAACTAGTGAAGTCAGGTTCAAAAAGGCGTTATGCCTTTAGCTTGTCAGATATCGTGGAGAAGTATGTTTCGATTACTAAATTTTTACAAGCCTTACCTGAAAAAGGATTTGACAAAGCGGTAGTATTCTCTTTACAAAAAGTGTACGGTAGTGCAAAGCGAACTACCTATCATTTAGTAGAACGTATAACAGTAGATATAACAGCAGATGACATGAATACAGATCATAAGTATATGGAGACCACAAACCAATTCCCTGTCTCAATACAAGGGCAAAACTTTTTAGGAGCGCCAGAATTAGTGGCAAAGATGGTAGAAGCAGAACGCTCGGCAGATTATAAAGCCGAAGTAGTGGAACTAAAAGAGCATTTAAAAGACTTACGTTCTCGCAATCGCAGTTTAGAGGAAAAAAACAACTCGCTGACCTTAAAACTAGACACAGCAAAGGAACGGGCAGCACTAAAATTAGAACGAGAGCTTTTACAGAAGAAGAGTTTTTTAGAAACGCCAGCCTTTGAGAAGACCATGGAAACCTTGGGCGGTATACTTCCCAAAGTATTGGAAGCTAGAGCAGGGCAAACAAATCAAGGTATGGGAATTGGTTTAGCTAGTCCAAAGGGAACACAGGTGTACAATGCATTCATACAAAAGCTATCTAGTAGTCACCCCACGGATGAACAGCTCTTATTTTTCAATTATCTATTAGACAATTGGAAAGCTGACCTTATCAAGTTTACGGCTGATTATATCGAACAAAAAGAACAAGAATATGAAGATACAGAATAAAGAAGAAGCGTTAGCGATATTGTCCGATTTACCAGAAAAGGTACTGATACGTATGGCACTATTATCACAACAAGAAAAGGCAAGAAGCTATTTTATATGTCCTATAAAATACGGTGCAATGAAAGGCTTTTTGAATTAAAAAAAGGGCTATGGAAAAGAAAAAAAGAAGTACTAAGCGAGTAGCGAAAATAGCCCAAATAAAGACGGTAAAAAAGGCAAATGAAAAAGCTAAAGAAGTAGGCAGTTTTATAACCACTTATAAAACACCTATACTGGTTGTAAGTGGTGTTTTTTTAGGATTGTATTTGATAAAGAAAACCCGTCAAGGTATTTCGGAAGCTCTACAAGAGGAATCAGAACATATACCTGCCGATCTACCCATAAATGCAACCAGAGCAACAATTACTATGGTTCAGGCTAGGCAATTTGCACAACAATTACTAGACGCATTTAACCACAGAGAGCCGTTATATGGAACTGATGAGAAGACGGTAGAAAAGGTGTTTTTACAACTTCAAAATGCAGAGGATTTTAAACTAGTCTATAAGGCTTTTGCTTTGAAGAAGTACAATGGGTGGAACTCCCCTCCAGTGAGCATTCTAAGATATTTAGACACCTACGAGCCAAGGAATTTGGTGTACTGGCTAAAAAGTGAGATCAAGCCTTCCGATGGAAAAGTATATGAGATTGTAAAGGCACGTGTGGAGAATGCGGGCTGGATTTTTTAAACAAAAAAAGAAAAAGCATATGGAAACTGACTTACCAATTTACGGACTAGCGTGTCCAAAAGTAAAGCAGATAGCAAATGAATTTGATACACAGAAAATAACAAAAAATTGCGGATGTACTATGAAATTAGCACCCTTAATAGAATTACAAGGAAGCGTTATAGATTCCAAGACAAAAGCCCCTTTTCAGGCAGGTTTAGTGAATATTTACAATGTTACAAAAGGGACAGGAACAACACCAGATGCAAAGGGGTTTTTTAGCCTAGATGCCTCGGTGAATGATGAAATACGGATTTCTTTTGTGGGTTATAAGACTATTAGTGTAAGAGCATCAGAGTTACCAAAAGCGGTAGCGCTACAGGAGCATAGCGAAGCATTAGACGAGATTGTGATTACAGGGAAAAAGGCAAACAAAAAGTACTTGTATGCAGGGATAGGTGTTGTAGCATTATTACTGATGTATGGCATTGCAGAGGATAAGAAAACGAAAAAGAATACATAAAAAGATGGGAGATGAACTTTTTAATCATTGGGATAAGGCTATGGGAATTATTGGTGCTGTTGTATCATTTATTGTGGGGTTTAAGATGCGTAAAATTAAACTTCAAAAAGCCAGTCAAGAAGCTTTGGAGCACCGTTATAAAACAGAATTACAAAAGTTAGAGAATTACAAGCGTGCTTTTGAGATCAATTCGGAAATGATAGAGAGTGTGAAGAGTGATTTTTTAGCACGTATTCAGTCGTTAAGTGCCTACATCAAGCAGCTAGAACAGATGAACAGAAAATTACATCAGATCATCGCCGAGCAACAAGAGAAATTAGAAGATTATAATAGTAAGTACGGTACTGATATTTAAAGATAAGTAATGAAAAAGACAACATTTATAGGGGTTAGTGTGGGTATTACATTAGTGGCTTTACTTAGTTATGGGTATGCAAAAAAAAAGGAGTTAGCACAGCTTATTAAAGCATTGGAATTTAAAGTAACTGGGTTAAGTAATTTTAAGGTTTCTTTTAAAAATGTTGGGATGGATTTACGTTTACAGGCACTCAATCCAACAAGTACATCTTTATACATCAACACAGGGTTTTTAAAAGCTAAAGTGCTTCGGGTATACCACAAAAAGACTCATAAACTGTTAGCCTTTACAAGGCTTAATACCAGTGAAATTGATATTCCTAGTGGAGGATTCTATGCCTTTGCTCCAATCCATATTGAAATACCAGTACTTACAGGTGGGGAACTCTTATTAAAACAGCTTATAAACAAACAAGGATTACAAGATGATTTTGCGAAAGAATTAGCCTTCGAACTGGATATTGTAGGATTAGGGAATACACAAACATTAGAATTTTAAAAAGAAAAAGATATGGCAAGCTATGAATTATTTAAAAGCTCTTTGGAAAGGGCGGAAGGCGGTTATCAAAATTTAAAGAATGATAAAGGGAATTACAATTCCAAAAAAGAACTTGTAGGAACAAATCACGGAGTATCGGCTAGGTTTTATGAGCGTGTTATTGGTAGACCTCCCAGTATAGAAGATATGAAAGCCATTACTAAGGTAGAGGCACATATATTATTTAAGAATGAGTTTTGGGATAAGGTAAGGGCAAGTGAATTAAAAAGTCAAGGTGTAGCAGAAATGATAGCCGACCATGCTATTAATGCGAATCCAAGGGTAATTGCAGGAATCGTGCAACGCGTTTTAAACACCCAGTTTAACAAGCGTTTAAAGGTGGATTATGTAATTGGGGTAAAAACGTTAACAGCGCTTAATTCAGTAGATCAAAATAAATTATTTACAAAGATAGCACAAGAGCGCTTAGCGTATTATGAGCGTTTAAAGGATTACAAATACTTTGCTAAGAGTTGGAATAGGCGTGTTTTTGAATTGGCAAAGAAATTTGGTATTGAGATTAAAAAAAAAAGAATGCAGGAGTTGCAGTAGGTGTAAGCTTAGCACTACTAACAGGCTATGTAATCTATAAAAAATTGCAAGAAAAATGAATGTAACACAAGAGTTTAGTGCCTTACATGGTAAGGACATAAGTAGAGAAGAATTAATACAACTTATAGCAAAAGCAAAGAAGCAGAACAATACAGAAGTGGTGTACCGATTGTCAAAAATCATCGTAGCGAACCCGAGTTATGAAACCTTCAGTATTTCAGTAAAGCAATACCCAACGGCTTTAAATGCACCTTACCATAGGGGAGCATATAAAGAAGCATTAACCGCTACAGGAAAACTAAGAAAGGGATGGCGATTTGAAAAGGGAAGAATTGTAAAAACAGCATCCATACCAAAACCGTCAAAAAAAGAAGGATTACAAGCCAATGGCAAATTAAAAAGAGGGTATAAATATGCAAAGGGAGGTAAGATTGTAAAGATAAGCTCAAAAAAAAAAGTAGTGTAAAACCTAAAATAGAGAATGACGATTTCCCACAGGAATTTCTAGTAGGGTTAGATTATATAGAGGGCAATACTGATTATGTACAAGGGTTAAATGCTCCGTTATTGTCACCTAAGGAGATCTATCAGAAAATTACTGATACAATTATAAAATCGGTTAAGGAATCAAAAGGAAAATGGCAAGCCGATTGGAATATTAATGCTTTGGATTATGGTGTTTTTATTCGACCTACTAGCTATGCTACAAAAAAAGCTTACAGAGGTGTTAATGTAATTATCCTTAAAGGGGGGAATCCATTAGCCATATTTAAAAACCCATATTTCTTAACCTTAGATCAAATAGAAAGTAAGAAGGGAAAACTAAAGCCTAAAGCTGAGGAACATGAAATCGTGTACTTCACAAGTTTGTATAAGTTTCAGCATGCACAAAAAGAAAAAGAGTTAACAACCTACAAGAAAAAAGAAATGTTGGAGCATTTAAAAACACACGGTTATAACCCTAAACACTTTGAGTTTTTAGTCCAAATAATCCCCATTTTAAAGGAGTATGTTGTTTATAATGGAGAAGATATAAAAGGCATTGATTTTAAGTTAGATAATCTTACAGCAGTTGAGAAAGCGAGGTTAGGGTACTTTCCACCACAAAAAGAGCGTAAAGAAAATGAACGAAACCCAATAGCGGATTTAATTATTAAAAACTTCCCTAAAAACAGCGCAAAGATTGTACACGGAGCTGAAGGCGCATATTATACCCCCAAGACAGATATTGTGAGTATGCCTGATTATAAGACGTTTAATAAAAGCGAGAGTTACTACAGTACACTGTTTCATGAAATGATTCATAGTACAGGGCATAAAAAGCGTATCAACCGATCGTTACAAAATAAGTTTGGCTCGGTTGGGTATGCAAAAGAAGAGCTTATTGCTGAATTTGGTGCGGTATTTTTATCGGCTCAAGCAGGTATTCTATGGAAAACACAAAAGAGCCATGCCGCTTATTTAAAGAATTGGTTAATGACTTTGCAATTTATGGGTGAAGATCATAAATTACTAATGCGAAGCGCAACAGAAGCACAAAAAGCAGTTGATTATTTACTACAAGTAAATGAGCAGAACGAGCCAAAGTTTTATAGTGCGATAGCGGAAGAAAGTAAAGAAACTTTTACCGTTGGGGTGGAAGAAGTGGCGCGTAGTAAAGAGAAAAAGAGTGTAAAACAAATACCACAGCTAGCAAAGCCCAGTCCAAAAAGTAGCGTAAAAGTACCAGGGAATTTAACGAATAAAAATTCAGCTGAGTATTTAAGAGAACAACGCAAACATAAGATTGTAAAACGGTACGATATTGCAGATAAGGATTTAGCAATATTCTTAGGAGATCTGGAGATAAAGCCAAAAGAAAGTTTAGTGGCAACTATTGCAGGAAAACAAGGAAGCGGAAAAACACGTTTTGCATTTCGTTTTATTGATGCTTTAGCACAGCGCTATAAAGTGGCCCATATCACTATGGAGGAACACCGAGATAGTAATGTGTATTGGGAGAAAGCAGACCTATATTTTAAAGGGGATAAAACGATATCCAATACCAATATTTATAGTATTGAAGAGATACAAGAACTTGATAAAATAATAAAAGAACATGAAGTTATTGTAATAGATAGCTTTGCTAAGCTAAAGGAGCTAGATAGTAAGTTAGAGATTGATACACATCTAAGAAAAAAATACGATGGGAAACTCTTTTTAGTAGTATTTCAACAAACAGCAGACGGAAAAATGCGTGGCGGTTCTAAGAGCGCCTTTGATGGGGATTGTATTTATTATGTGGAGAAATCCTCAGACTACAAAAAACACTTTGTTTACATTGATAAGCACAGATACCAAAGTAGGAATTTAGAAGAGTTACAATATAATATCTATTCTGGGAAGTTGAATTCTAACGCTACAGTTCCAAATGAATTACAAGAAGTTATTTTTTAATGTGAAATTAATAGTTGCTAAATTACCATTCGACGAAACTACCCCTTTCTTCATCTAATTTTTATTTCAATAGTTTACTTTCTTTATATCTTTAATTCAAGTTAGTTTTGTGATGTTAAAATAATAAATAAACAAATGAAAAAAGCGTTCGGGGGGATGCTTTTTTTGTTGTGTAAATATTTTTTCTGGCATAAAAAAATACAGAGTCGAATCGATTTGTTTTTACAGTTATAACTTTAAAAAAAATATTCATATTCAAATTAAAAATTCCTGCTATTTTTGAGTCCTATATAAAAGAGATAATGAAAAAAATAAATTACTTTGAATTTGAAAACAATATTAAGTTCTTAGATGAAATACTAAGGATTTGTTTACAAGAAGGTGATAATTATCAAATCAGCACTCCAGACCTAGAAGCTTCACTAAATGATATTGATTTAAATTCGTTAGTAAAGAAAGATATATTCAAGAGAATTAAATCAGTTTTTAAGAAAAATAATAATAAGGTTTCAGAAGTTAATATTCTCGAATTACAGTTGAGAAATCTGTACCAAGACAAAGCTAGGCTTTATAACGCCTTAAATTTTTTAGAAGAAGAAAAACTAATACTACACAATAGTAATATTAAAATTAATATTAATATAGTATCGCCAGGGATTGTCACACTGACTTTTAAAGGAATAATAAAACTTTCAAGAGGAGGGTTTTATGGAGATCATATTCGACAAAAAAGAAAAGATTTATTGCAAAGTTTTTTTTGGTTAGTTGCCGTTTTAACTTTTTTAGCTGGAATCATAGTTCCTTTCTTATCAAAACTATACACAATCTGAATAAAATAATATTTGTTGTAGAAAATGATCAGGCGAGTTTAAGTGTTGTTTATTTACTAGCGATAAACATTCAAATATATTTTTTTACTATATTTCAAACCTTAATTAGAGTAATTTTCTTAAAAATAAAAAATAGTATGATAATTGATGTGACTAATCTGGATAAAAAATTATTAATAAGATCGTTATATGATTTAGCTTCACCTAAAGGGATGGGGATTGTTGAGTATTCTGCAAAAGAAATGGATGGAGTTAAAGTACACGATATTAGTGATTATGATTGTAGTATCATGTTGACTGTATTTGAAATGATATCTCAAGAACAACATTTACAAGAGGTAAATGAAATGAAAGAAGAAGAAGAAGATTTTGATCTAATCGATAGTGGAGTGGGTGCAAAAATTGCTGACTATTTAAATGGTATACCTTTGAAATTAGATTTGTATAGACCATACGGAGATTATAATAAAATTTATACTTATTCAAATGCTTATGATATCAGAAACGGATTATATTTATTTTTGGAGGCTCTAATTAAAAATTTTCCGCTTGAAGACTTTGTGATAATTGAAAAAGAGTATCCCAATTATTTCGAACCAAAAAAAATAAACTTTAAAAATAATTTTGATATTGCAAGGTATGAAGCTTTAAAAGAAGTATCTGATAATTTATTGCCAAGTGGTCATGTAGATAGGAATGTATTAAAGAGCATTAATTATTTTGAGACATTCTTTATTGATATTTGATAATATGTTGTAAATGTTAGTAATATAGTCGTCTGTTTTAGGAAAAAATAAAGGTGTAAGTAACATACTTACACCTTTATAATTAATACATAACTTTTATACGCTTATCCATTTCTTCAATTTCTTGAAATGCTATACCTGTAAAACCTTTTTCTTCAATAGCATTTTTTAAACGTTCAGAAACGTAATAACTGAGGTTGTTAGTTACATCTATAAAACGTATATATCCTCAGTTGCATTTGAAAAGTCGAGGACTAATTTATTATAAGTAACCGTTAAATCATCTGCTGACCTTACTATCTCTAACATATTTAAGTAATTATTGAGAGTGTTAATTTATCTAGTTTATGGATAATATAAGTAGTCCCTGGTAAGTTATCATTAACCTAATCAAAAATATTTATTCCATTTTCTTTTAATTCCTCCTCATAAACAGATGGAATTACCATTATAAAAGGTTTTCTTATTACTCCATGATTTTTCTCTTTATATCTTTTATCTTGAAAAGCACTGATTGTCTTGTAATATTTCATGTATGATACACCAATATTTGCTTTAACAAATAAGATGTCATTTGCCTTGGTTATTTTCTCTATGTAGTTGTTATCTGAAATTGGAAACACTTTATTGTTATGATAAAATGTTGTGTCAGACTCTACTGTTACTGATGTATACTTTGCTTGTTTTAAAAAATCTTTTGTTCTAGAGAATCTTCTTTCAAAGAAAATTTCTGAAAAATACGGTTGCCACACTGCAAATACAGGAAATTGTATAGAACTTTTTAATTTTGACATATTAATATCCTCTTTAAAATATCTTTGATTATTTGTAAAAATAATATCGTGTCCATAAATCCAATCGCTCTCATCGTATTGTTTTTGTTTTAAAAAAGAGCTTTTAATATAAAAGCTTAAACAGTTATTTCCAGAAGAACTTTCTTTGCTCATATAATGTAAATAGCCTTGCCATACTTTACCTATCTCAAACCTTAATCGTTCTATAATATAATAATCACTTATGTTTTTATCTGCATAAATAATAATATTCTCTACAGCATTTAATTTAGGCGTTCTTATCTCTTCTAAAATTAAAGATGAAATTTGACTCCAAAAAAGTATCTTTTTTTTATTGAAAAAAAATTCTTCATTCTGTGTAATATGGATAGTATAATGTTTTTTTTCTGTGTCAAATTTATCTATTCCATTTTCTGGTAGAACTATTGACGTGATTTGTGAATGACTAAAACTTGATGTGATAATAAATATTATAAGTAGTATTTGTTTCATCTTTTATTAATAAGATAGGTTTATATAGTACAACCTTTGATCTAAAGACAAAGGTTGTACTTTTAAAAGGTTAAACTTTATCGAACTGAATTCCTGTAAGTTTCATTTCTTGAATTTTATTTTTCAATTTTTCAGAAACGTAATATCCAATTCCTCCATTTACATTATCTATAATTAAAAAATCGTTGTTTTTAGATATATCAAAAGAAACCTTTTCAATAAATAATCTGTAAGGATAGCCTAAATTTTGAATCCTCTCTTTTTCAAAACTGAAATTGGAAAAAGATTTAATATCCAATTTCTCTACCTTATCAAACAAGCTACTCATTAAATAGATATCTGATTTATCAAAATCTATATTTAGATAATTAAATTTAATAGGGTTTAAAATCCAATAATCTATTTGCTTATTTGTGTTAAGTTCTATTTTAGTTTTAAATACTTGAAAATTATCATTTTCTAAATTTATTATAGCTTCTTTAAGTTTATAGCTGATTAATAGTTTATTAGTATAACCAACGGATGGAGATGATAATAAATCTGTTGTTTTACTTTTTTCATTTAAAATACCAAGTGGAGTTTTAGGAGTGAAATCTACTTTACTATAACCTATGTTGTCTATAAATAATTCATCATAAATAGGGTCACAATTACATTTAACATTATCTATTTGAGGATATTTTCCTATTACCTCTAAATCG
>ERZ1740052.427-NODE-427-length-14616-cov-6.166060_pt1 | contig 14616 bp, 8 predicted proteins | sample MGYA00581750_ERZ1740052 | MGnify/ENA primary metagenome ERZ1740052 (study PRJEB43018, sample SAMN04849743) | marine metagenome | isolation source: floating plastic debris | place: Pacific Ocean | collected 2008-08-30 | study: EMG produced TPA metagenomics assembly... | reverse complement strand
TAATCAAAGGAGAACATTTTGATGAAAATAATGGGTTAAACAGTATTGGTGGCGAAGAAATTCATTTGTTTGTAAATGGTGGTTATGTTTTTCAAGTTTCTGATCTTTTTAAATTAAAGCCATCATTTATGGCCAAAGCTATAAAAGGATCTCCAATTGTATTAGATACAGCTGTAAATGTTCTATATAATGACAAATTTGAAGCAGGCTTAGCTTATAGAGTTAATGACGCTGTGAGTCTAATGTTTAACTTTCGTGTATTCGACTCTTTAAGAATGGGATATGCTTTCGATTACACCACAAATAACTTAGGAAGTTTTAATTCTGGAACTCATGAATTCATGCTATTGTTTGATTTTGACACATTGGGATTAAAAAAAGGATATGACAAATCCCCAAGATTCTTTTAAAAAGGTTACTATGAAGAAAATAAGTTTTTTACTACTATTCAGTTCTGTTTTTATTTGCTTTTCTCAAAGTCAATCTCTTAAAAGAGCGCATAAATATTTTGAAAGAACATTTTATACCGAAGCTATTCCTTTGTATGAAAAAGCTTTAAAAGAAAGGGAAAGTTTTGAAGCAATAAAAAATCTAGCAGATGCTTACTACTATACATATAATATGGAAAAAGCAACTGTAAATTATCGTTACTTGCTTAAAAATTACCATAAAGTTGTTTCTGAAATTTATTATCATCGATTTTCAAATTCATTAAAAGCATTAGGTGAATATAAGAAAGCTAATAATGTTTTACTGAACTACTATAAAACTAAAGATGAAACCAAATACACTCAACTTCAAAAAGAAATTGAGTATTTAGAGAATATTGAAGCTTTAGGCAATCGCTTTTCTATAGAAAATTTAGGTATTAATACTCCTGATTCTGAATTTGGTGCAATTCAAACAGGTAATTCAATCATATTTGCTGCTCCAAGAAAAGAAATTTACGGTAAACGTTTTGGTTGGAATGGACAACATTATTTAGATATTTATCAAGTTAATACTAATCAAATTTATTTAGGAGACAGTATAGCACAACCTTTTTCAGAGAAAATTAACTCTAAACTACATGAGTCTAATATCATCTTTACCAAAGACGGAAAAACAGCTTACTTCACTAGAAATAATTTAGTAAAAGGAAAAAGAAATACAGACGATAAAAAAGTTACTCACGTTCAACTATACAAAGCAGAATTTATTGATAATGAATGGAAAAATATCACTTCACTATCTTTTAATTCTAACACCTACTCTACCGAACATCCTGCTTTAAGCCCAGATGAAAAAACTTTATATTTTGCTTCTGATATGCCTGGTGGATTTGGTGGATTTGATTTATACGCTGTAACGATTGATTATGACGGAAGTTTTGGAAAACCAAAGAACTTAGGAGAAAAAATAAACACTCCAAATAAAGAGCAATTTCCTTACATAAGCGAAGACAATAAACTCTATTTTTCTTCTAACGGTCACCCTGGTTTTGGATCTTTAGATGTATTTGTTTGCTCAATTTCAGATGGAAAAATATCGAAACCTGATAACATCGGATTTCCTGTAAACTCTGGTTATGATGATTTTTCATTTAATATTAACTCTAAAACTAAAGAAGGTTTCTTTGCTTCTAATAGAAAAGGCGGAAAAGGGAGTGATGACATTTATAAAATAGTAGAACAAAAGCCATTAAAAATTGAACCTTGTTCTCAATTCATCTCTGGATTAATTACTGATGAAGATTCAGGTGTAATTCTTAATAATGTACAATTGATTTTAGTAGATAAAAATCAAAAAGAAATCACGAAAATAAACACTTCTAACAGTGAAAAATTCAAGTTCAAAGTTAATTGCCAAACTACTTATATTGTTAAAGCTTCTAAAGTTGGATACAAAGCCAATCAAAAAACAATAATTCTAAGAAAAGTTAGAAATAAAGACAACGATGCTTCAATGACTTTAAAATCTTTAGCAATTATAGAGAAAGAAAAAAGAGAAGCGCTTGCTTTAAAACTAAAAAAAGAACAAGAATTAAAACTAAAAAATGCTGAGAAGCTAAAATTCGCAAAGGATAAAAAACGTAAAGAAATCGTCGAGAAAGAAAAAAATATAGAAAAGCAAAAAGATAGAATAGTTATTAAGACAGACGAAATCAGTTTCGATTATAATTTATGGTATTTAAGACGAGATAGTAAAAAAGCTATTGATCGAGTTATTAATTTAATGAAAAAATATCCTGATATGATTGTTGAGGTAGGAACACATTCAGATATAAGAGGTAATAATCGTTATAACTTAGAATTATCTCAAAAAAGAGCTACAGCAGTTCGTTTGTATTTCATGGAAAGCGGTATTGAACCTGATAGAATATCTGCAATTGGTTATGGTGAAACACAACCTCTTGTAAAGTGTAAAACCGAAGAATCTTGTACAGAAGAACAACATGAAATAAATAGAAGATGTGAATTTATTGTAAAGAAAATTCTATAATTCTTCTTGTTTTATCAAAAATTGGTATAGCAATTGATTTAATTCATACACTAAGTAAAAAGATAGTTTAACTTAAATATCTAACTAGTTTACTTATTTAAACTTTAGTATATTGAACCTATCTGAGTACTTTGTAAAAAAAGTATTAAAAATCATACCATGAAAAATAAATCGATTGCAATACTAATGCTTACGTTTTTCTCTACCGTATTATCTGCACAAAATAACTATGAAAAGTTATGGAAAGAAGTGCATCATTTTGAATTATTTAATCAGCCTAAATCTGCATTAAAAGTTGTTGAAAAAATATACCAGCAAGCAAAAAAGAAAAAGAATGCTCCTCAAATTGTAAAAACACTTTTATATAAAAGCAAGTTTTCGTTGACTTTAAATGAGGATGCACAATTAAAAATTATTTCTCAGTTTAAAGAACACATAAACCAAAGCAACACTCCTACAAAAAACGTATTACAAAATATTCTTGCCAATATGTATTGGCAATATTTTCAAAGTAATAGATGGAAGTTTTATCAAAGAACGAAAACAGCTTCTAAAGTTGATGAGTCTGATTTTAGAACTTGGGATTTAGAAACACTTTTTGCCGAAATTCATTTAGAATTTCAAAATTCGTTAGCACAGAAAAACGAACTTCAGAATATTGATATTAAAACTTTTCATTCTTTACTTATTAAAGAAAAAAACTCGGAAAAATATCGCCCAACATTATATGATTTTTTAGCTCACAATGCTTTAAATTTTTATGAAACTGATGAAACAAGAATTACTAAACCTACCTATCAATTTAAAGTAGCAGACGAAAAACTAATTTCTAAAGCCGAACAATATGCTTCGTTAAAATTAGACAGTAAAGATAAATTGTCTTTACAATTCAATGCCTTAAAAATTTATCAAGATTTAATTGCTTTCCATTTACTAAAACAAAACACTAATGCTTTAGTAGATGTCGATTTAAAACGTTTAAACTTTGTAAAATCTAAAGCTACTTTTTCAGAAAAAAATGAATTATACTTAAAAACTTTATTAGACTCTGAAAAGAAATTTAATTCTCATGAAGCCTCTGGTTTATACACTTTTGAAATTGCGTACAAGCATCATAATGATGCTAATAAATATAAAAACTCAAAGAGCAAGAACAAATCTTTACGTTTTAAAAACCAAGAAGCTTTAAAGCTTTGTAATGCTATTATTCAAAAATTTCCAAAAAGCTTTGCTGCGGATAAAAGTGAGCTATTAAAATTAAAAATAAAGAAGAAAAACATTTTAATTACTGCTGAAGAATATATTCCTTCTCAAACATTTTCTAGAGTTTTAGTAAACTATAAAAATATCGATCAACTTCATTTTTCTATATATAAGGTTAGTCAAAAAGAATTAGAAGAAATCAAGAGGTCATATCCTAATAAAATACAGATTAGCCGTATTAAAGAACTAAAAAAAACAAATACTTGGTCTCAAAAACTTCCTAACGAATTCGATTATCAAAGTCATACCAATGAAGTTATTATTCCTAAACAAGAAAAAGGTACATATATACTTGTTGCCTCAATTAGCGAAGAATTAAATCATAAAAACATTTATGGTTTTGCTTCTTTTCAAGTTTCAGATTTAACTTTAGTAACTAGAACTCAAACTGGAACAACGGTTTATCAAGTTGTTGATAGAAATACTGGTAAACCTTTAGAAAAAGCTCTAGTAAACTTCAGTAATAAAAAAAGAAGGCATGGAAAAAGTATTAATGTTTCATATTTCACCGATGCAAATGGAGAAATAAAATATAATCCAAAAGATTATTATGGAAATGTTACTGCTAAAATCACATATAAAAATGATGTTGTATTAATAGATAATCTATACTTAAGAAGATTGTATAACGATTTTCATGAATCTACAAGACAAACCGAAACTTTTTTATTTACAGATAGAAGCATTTATAGACCGGGACAAACTGTATTTTTTAAAAGTATTTCTCTAGAAAAATTTAAAAATAAATCAACAGTAATAGCGAATCAGAATATTGAAATAGCAATTAAAGATGTTAACAATGTTACGTTGCATACATTAAGATTAAAAACGAATGAATTTGGTTCTGCATCAGGAGAATTTATACTTCCTAACTCCGGATTAACTGGAAGTTTTCAAATCGTTACAACCATAAACGGAAGAAGAAGTTATGAATATATTTCGGTTGAAGAATACAAACGACCTAAATTCGAAACTGATTTTAAACCAATTACTACTTCTTTCAAAATGTATGATAGTATTAAAGTTGTTGGTTTTGCAAAATCTTATGCAGGAACTAATATTACTGATGCAAAAGTAACTTATCGTGTTCATAGAAAAGTGCAATTTCCTCGTTGGTATTACTGGTATCGTCCTTCTTTTAACCGTTCTGAATCACAAGAAATAAAAAATGGTGAAGTGACTACTAACGATAAAGGAGAGTTTGAAATTACTTTTAAAGCTTTACCAGATGAAAGTGTAGCTAAAGATCAGTTACCTATTTTTAATTATGAAATCACAGCAGATGTTACCGATCTTAACGGAGAAACTAGAAGTAAAACTACTATAGTAAAAGTAGGTTATCATAGTTTAGTTGCGACTATTAGTATTGATGACAAACTAAATAAGAATGATAAAAAACATTCTTTTGAAATTGATAGTAAAAATTTAAATGGTGAATTTGTTCCTGCTGTTGGTGAAATAAAAATCTATAAATTAAAAGCACCTAAACATCCTTTAAGACAAAGACCTTGGATGAGTCCTGATTACCAAACTATTTCTCAACAAGAATTTGAAGAAAAATTTCCTCACGATCCATATAAAGATGAAAATAATCGCAGGTATTGGGAAAAAGGAGATTTAGTTTTTAATGAAAAATTTAATACTGAAAAAGCTAAAGAAATTTCACTTAAAAAAAATAAAAATTGGATTTCGGGAAGTTATGTTATAGAATTATCTTCAAAAGATAAATTCGGACAAGCTGTGAGTGATAAAAGTTATTTCACTGTATTTTCAGATCGAGACAAAGTTCCTGTAGATAATCAACTATTTACTTTTAGGACCGATAAAAAATCATACAAAATTGGAGAAACTGCTAAAATAACTGTAAGTACAAACTCTAATGATCTTACTGTAATGTTATTTGTAGAAAAAAAACATGAAGTAATTTCTTCTCACTATATACATTTAAACAAAAACAGTAAAACCATTGAAATACCTGTTACAAAAGAAGACTTAGGAGGTTTTGGCGTTCATTACCATCTGGTAAATTACAATGATTTTAAACAAGGAAGACAAATTATTGATGTTCCTTATCCAAATACAGATTTAGAAATTATAACTAAAACCTTTAGAGATAAATTACAACCTGGACAAAAAGAAACCTGGTCTTTCACAATAAAAGGAGCAAAAAAAGAAAAAGTAACAGCCGAATTATTAGCCGGAATGTATGATGCTTCTTTAGATCAATTTAAAGATCACGAATGGGATTTTTACCCTATTGACGAACCTAAATATTATAGTTCTAGCTCAAGTAGTTCAAGAGGTTTTGGAACTACAAGTTTTGCTTTTCAAAACTTAAATCATAACAATTACACAAATTATCCTTCTTTAAAATACGATAGTTTTAATTGGTTTGGTTTTAGTTTTAACAATAGTAGTTGGGTAAATAGACAATATTTAAGTCGATTAGATCGCCCATCACAAATTAAGAAATCGGGAAGTTTTACAGGTACTGTTTCGGGTATAATTCGTGATGAAAGCGGACCTTTACCAGGTGTTTCTGTCTTAGTTAAAGGAACAACTAATGGAGATGAAAGTAAAATTGATGGTAAATTTTCGATTAAAGTTAACAATGGTGATGTTCTAATATTCAGTTTTGTTGGAATGAAAACTGTAGAAGTTCCAGTAAAAAGCTTTTCTAAACTAGATATTTACATGGAAAGTGATAGCATACTAGAAGAAGTAGTTGTTACAGGATATGGTGAAAGAACAAAAAGTACTGCAATTTCCGCATCAGTTGTAAAAGGATTAGATGTAAGAAATGCTGCTCCTTCTAAAAAAGCAAGAAAAAAACAAGCTAACATAATCATAACTGAACAAGATGATGTCGCAGATGGTTTGGCTAGTGGATTTTCAAAAGATAACTTGAGTTCTGAACAAATAGATTTAAAAACAATAAAAGCACGTAAAAACTTACAAGAAACTGCTTTTTTCTTTCCTAAATTGTTAACCGATAAAAACGGAGATGTTTCTTTTACATTTACAATACCAGAAGCCTTAACAAAATGGAAGCTTCAGTTATTAGCTCACACTAAAGCATTACATTCTTCTACTGAAGTTTTAGAAACAGTAACTCAAAAAGAATTAATGGTTGTACCAAATGCACCTCGTTTTTTACGTGAAAAAGATCAAATTACAATTAGTGCTAAAATTAGTAATCTAACCGATAAAACACTTCAAGGTGTAAGTCAATTAATTTTAACTGATGCTATCACAGGAAAAGCTATTGATACTGATTTACAAAACAAACAAGTACAAAAAAGTTTTTCTGTAAATGCTAACGGAAACACAAATGTGTCTTGGAACCTAGTTATTCCAGAAACAATTCAAGCTGTTGAATATAAAATTGTAGCACAAGCAGACCAATTTAGTGACGGAGAACAAAATGTGCTTCCTGTACTTTCTAATCGAATGTTAGTTACAGAAACTCTTCCAATGTGGGTAAGAGGAATCCAGACTAAAACACTCACTTTAAACAAATTAAAAAATAATAGTTCTACAACATTAAAACATCACCAACTAAGTTTAGAGGTTACTTCTAACCCTGCTTGGGAAGCCGTTCAGGCACTTCCTTATTTAATGGAATATCCACATGAATGTGCAGAACAAACTTTTTCTCGTTATTATGCTAATACATTAGCTAGTTTTATTGCCAACAGTAATCCTAAAATTCAGAATGTATTCAATCAATGGAAAAACAGTGAGACTTTAATCAGTAATCTAGAAAAAAATCAAGAATTAAAATCACTAATCATTCAAGAAACACCGTGGTTACGCGATGCACAATCTGAAAATGAACAAAAGAAACGTATTGCTTTACTTTTCGATTTAAACAAAATGCAAAATGAGCAAAGTAATGCAATTAACAAATTGCAACTCATGCAGATGGAAAATGGCGGTTTTCCATGGTTTAAAGGATCAAACTATGCTAGTCCGTATATTACAAATCACATCGTAACAGGATTCGGTCATTTACAAAAACTTGGCGTGACAAATGAAGGTGCAATTTCAGAAGACATGATTGTAAACGCTATTCAATTTTTAGATGAACATATTGAATATCAATATAATTTACTTTTAGATAGTGCTAAACGTATAAAAGCTTCTAAAAATAAAAAAGCATATGATAAATTTTTAGCTCAACAGCATATCGGTTATTTCGAACTTCAGTATTTATATATGAAAAGTTTCTTTAAAGATTATAAAACTTCAAAGAAAACTAAAAAAGCTATTGATTATTACACTAAACAAGCTGCTAAATATTGGAATAATTTTAATTTATATGGAAAAGGTTTAAATGCTTTAATTCAATTTAGAAATGGCAATAAAAAATCTGCCAATTTAATTTTAAAATCTTTAGAAGAAAACAGTATTACTTCAGAAGAATTAGGAATGTATTGGAAAGAGAATAAAGCAGGTTGGTATTGGCATCAAGCACCTGTAGAAACTCAAGCTTTATTAATTGAAGTTTTTGCTGAAATTAAAAATGACACTAAAATTATTGACAACTTAAAAGTTTGGTTACTTAAAAACAAACAAGTAAATCGTTGGAAAACTACAAAATCAACCTCAGAAGCAATTTATGCGTTACTCTTACAAGGCACAAATTGGCTAGCTTCAGACGAGTTAGTAACTGTTACTGTTGGAAATAAAATTATCGACCCTACTCAACTTGAAAACACTAAAATTGAAGCTGGAACAGGTTATTTTAAAACTTCTTGGAGCGGAAAAGAGGTTACTCCTGATAAAGCATAGATTACTTTAACTAAAAACAATAAAGGTATTGCCTGGGGTGGTTTATACTGGCAATATTTTGAAGATTTGGATAAAATCACACACGCTAAAACGCCTTTACAAATCACTAAAAAATTATTTAAGAAGGTAAATTCTGATACAGGTAAAGAATTAAAAAAACTATCTGAAACTGATTTAGAAATTGGTGATTTAGTTACTGTAAGAATTGAATTAAAAGTTGATAGAAATATGGAGTTCATTCATATGAAAGACATGAGAGCTGCAGCTTTTGAACCTGTTAATGTATTATCAAAATACAAATGGCAAGATGGTTTAGGTTATTATGAAAGTACCAAAGATGCAGCAACACACTTTTTCTTTGATCGTTTACCTAAAGGAGTTTATGTTTTTGAATATGACGTTCGTGTAAATAATAAAGGTGATTTTAATAACGGTATAACTACTATACAGAGTATGTATGCACCAGAATTTACAAGTCATTCTAAAGGAGTTCGTGTTTCAATAAAATAATTTATATGCAATTTAATACAAGCTGTTTTTTAACTTTTATAATACTGATAATTAGTATTAAATCTTACACCCAAAATATCGATTTAAAATCGTATCGTTGGGAAAATAGAATGATTGTTATTGTATCTAAAGACTCAAAAGACAACTTGTACATAAAACAGTTACAGGAATTCTCTCAACCGGCTAAAGCTTTTAAAGAGCGCAAAATAAAAGTATTAGATGTTCAAAAAAATAGAGTTCGTGAAATTTCATTCGAAAATAATAAAACCGAAATAGGACCTTGGAAAAATGAAACTATTTTATACGATACATATGCTTCAAAGAAATCCCCTTTTAAAGTTATATTGATTGGTCTTGACGGAGGAAGAAAAAAAACTGTGAAAAATAAAGTATTTACCAAAGATTTACTTTTCACTTTAATTGATGGAATGCCTATGAGAAAAGCTGAGTTAAAAAGGAATTAGTATTTTTAAAGACTATTAAACAATGGATCTTTTTAAATAATGAAGCCCATTAAACAAGTTACATTCAAAAAGAAAAATAGAGATCATCTTTATTTTGATTTGGTTGATTTAAGTAGTATTATACATTTAAAACCTACAGATCATAATCAATTTGAACATCATAAAGTTTCTTTTTATGTGATTGTTTTTATTTCCAAAGGTGAAGGAATTCATAGTATTAACTATCAGGATTATTCTTATCAAAAAGGCACTGTTTTTACACTTAGAAAAAATAACATTCATAAATTCTACAAATCTGAAGCCAACGGAAAATTTCTTGTTTTTACTGAAGAGTTCATTATAAAATATTCAGATAAATTTGAAACTTTAAAACTATTTCAACTTTTTAATGAAATGTTAAGTGCTCCTAAAATTCAAGTAAACTCTAGTGAATTTGAAGAAATTTATAAAATCATACTTCAAATTAATAAAGAATTTTCTAATAGTAACGATTCTTATTCCACTCCTGTTATCAGAAGTTTAGTTCAAGTTTTGATCTTAAAATTATTACGAATAAAATCAAAAAATAATACTAACTTCGACAATAAAAACTACCATATAAAATTCACCAAACTCCAAGAACTGATTGAAAAAGAATGCTTTGAAAGTAAAAAAGTTTCCTTTTATGCTGAAAAATTAGGTGTAAGTTCTAAAACACTGAACAATATTACGCAAAGTATTGTTGGCAAATCTACAAAGGCATTTATTGATGAAATTTTGATTCTACAAATTAAAAGACTCATTATCAACTCTCAACTTTCATTAACTGAAATAGCATATCATGTTGGTTTCGATTCACCGACTAACTTTTTTAAATACTTTAGAAAACGAACTCAACTTTCTCCAAAAGAATTTAAAGAATTAAACAAATAAACAACTTTCCCATTTTTACCCTAAAAATATTTTTTTTCACCTAAGCTTCTTTTCTAACCAATATACTTTTGAGGTAAATTAATATTAAACTAATTTATCATGAAGCGATTCATTTCTTTATCGAGTATAGTATACTTAACTGTACTATTTACCGGATGTAATGCTCAGCAAAAAAACTCAAAAGAGATTATGAAAAATAAAGAAGCTATTGCTGCTTTTTACCAGAAAGCCTTAACCGTAAATAAAGATACAAGACCTACAGCTGTTTTAACTCCGTTAATGACAGAAGGATATCAATCGTTTAATTCTACTGGTTCGAAAGGAGCAAAAGAATTAATGGGACAATTAGAATTTTTCTGGAAATTAATTCCTGATTTAAAGTGGGAAACACAACAAATTATAAATGATGGTGACAAATATGTAGTAAGAAGTATTGCTACAGGAACACCTAATGGGGATTTTATGGGGTTACCAACAAACGGATCTAAGTCGTTTAAAATAATGACTATCGATATTCATACCATGAAAGACGGAAAGTTTGTAAGTACAAATCATATTGAAGATTGGGCTACTGCAATGCAACAATTAAAATCTAAAAATGATTCTTCGGAGGAAACTATGAAAGTTGCCATGGATTTTATGGGAGCCATGGGGAAAGGTGATATGAAAAAAATGGTCAGCTTAATGCATGATGATATGGTTTGGCACAATGAAGGTGATAAAAGTATGCCTTGGATTGGACCATGGAAAGGTAAAAAAACAATTTTAGAGAAATTTTTACCTGAGTTTGGATCAAACTTTAAAACCATAAAATGGGAACCTAACGATGCTTTATCTAAAGGAGATACTGCTGCTTTCTTTGGAAACATGATTGGTGAATTAACAAAAACAGGAAAACAAACTGAAGAATTCACATATGCATTACGTGTAAAAGTTAAGGACGGAAAAGTAATTCTATGGAATTGGTTTGAAGATAGCTATGCAGTTTCTAAAGCTTATCATAATTAGTAAGATGCTAATTCATTTACCGCCTTATTTATTTTAAAATTGAACTGGAATAATTTTACGGGTTAAACATGTATTTAACTTTTTTAGAGTTAATACAAATAAATAACCCAATGCAGTAATGTGTTGAGTTTTATTTTTATAGATGTAGAGATTATTGATGTATTAAAAAACAATAGTTCAAATAATGTAGAAAACATCATTAGTTACTAATTTGTAATCTTAATAAATATTCAAACTCTTTGTTACTTAAAACACTTTCTTTTTTTAAGTAATCATCAGACTTTATTAACTCCAAGATCATCTTTTTATCTGCGCTTCTAAAACGCAATTTTTTTAATAATTTAGTATTGGTGATCATAACTTATAATTTTGGGGAAATGTTATTTATACACCTTAAAATTATAAATTACTGTAGAGAAAAATAGAGGTTTATAGACGAATGGTATTAAAGTAAAGATAACACCTATAATTGCAATGTTTAAAGCATTATCAACACGACTTCTAAGTGGTTATTTCTTCAACTTTTATAGTTTTTTTCTGTTTCAAATAAACTACAATACCTGTTAAAACTATCAATGGAGTAATTCCATGAGGTAACCTATAAATTACTTGATACAAATTTTGGTGAAGAGATTGTATAGGAAAATCCCAATAAAAATTAGCTACTACTCTTGCCAAAGCAGTCAATAACCCCCAAACTACAGCATAAATCAATGCATATTTATTCAGCTTCGGAATAAAAATTAAAACTGCTAAAATAAAATCTAAAATTCCTGCTACATATAAAAACGAGAGTGCAAAAGATTCAGAACAGCCAAAAATATTTATTACCATATCGACAAATTTCCCTGGTACAGGATACGCTCCAAAAGCATACAAACCATGCGAGAAAAATGTTACTGCAATTAATATTTTCAACACAAAATATAACCTTTCTTCACTATACTTTTCTTTTAAAGAATATAACAAAACAAAAGGCAAACTAAATTGAATACTATGCTCGAAAAATTGTGCAAAATGATAAAACTTCTCTTTGGTTAAAAGAACAGTTAAAACAACTAAGCTTAATCCTCCAATAAAGATTGGTATTTTTAATAATTTCTTATTAGATTTTGTAATTAATAAACTTGAAATTGCAGCTATTGTATATAAAACACCTTTTCCTACAATTAACGATTGCACAAAAAAATCAGTAGTACTACTTGTAGCATAAGTTGTCCAAGAAACACCAAACCAATTTTCAATTACAGGCTTTAAAAGAGATTCATCCCAAAAGAAAGTTCTATAAGGAGCATCCCAAAAGAGATGTTGCCAAGCTCTACCAAAAAAAATAAAAAAAATAGATAGTTTGAGGAGATTGATTTTATTCATACTTCAAATTAAGTGTAAACAATGTTAATTGATAAAAAGGAAGATGTTAAATTTACTTGAATTTATAGTTAAGTGATTTAATTTTTAATTAACAATTAAAAACCAACACGATTCATTTTATAACTTTTTTACATTCGTAGTAATTTAACCAATTAACCCCTACTCCAAAATGAAAAAACTTTTATCATTATTAATCCTTTTATTAATAGGATACAATCTTAATGCAAACAACGATAAATATCGCCTAACCTTAAGAGACGATCCAGCTACAACTATTGTTATTGGCTGGAATCAAATTTCTGGTAGTAACCCTAGAGTTTACTATGGAACTACAGATTATGGAACTGACTATAATCGCTATGATTTTAACATGGCTCCAACGAAAGCAGTTTCTTACAAAGGAATGAACAATCATTTCGCTAGATTAACAGGTTTACAACCCAATACTGCATATTACTTTGTTATTAGAGACAGTCAAGGAACAAGTCGCCGATTATGGTTTAAAACTGCTCCTGCTGATAATAGCAGATTATCTTTTATTGCTGGTGGAGACTCGAGAAATAACAGAACTCCAAGAAGAAATGCGAATTTACTTGTATCTAAATTAAAACCTCATGCTGTTTTATTCGGAGGTGATATGACAGATAACGATACTAATAGTCAATGGCGAACTTGGTTTGATGACTGGCAATTAACTATTGCATCAGACGGAAGAATGTTTCCTATCATTGCTGCTAGAGGTAATCATGAGGATAGTAATAACAGTATTTATAATTTATTTGATGTACCTTCTACTAGTGTATACTATGCCATAACTTTTGGTAATAATTTAGTAAGAACCTATACATTAAACACTGAAATTTCAATTTCTGGAAATCAAACTACTTGGTTACGTAACGATTTAAATTCTACAAATACAATTTGGAAAATTGCACAATACCACAAACCAATGCGTCCTCATGTTCGTTTTAAAAGCGAAGGAAATAGTCAGTATGGTAATTGGGCTCGTTTATTTTATGATAAAAATGTTAAGTTAGTTGTAGAATGTGATGCGCATACCGTAAAAACTACATGGCCAGTTCGTCCTTCGTCTTCTTCTGGAAATGATGAAGGATTTAAAAGAGATGACAACGGTACTACATATGTTGGAGAAGGATGTTGGGGAGCTCCATTACGTTCTAATGATGATAATAAAAACTGGACTCGTAATTCTGGAAGATTTAATCAATTTAAATGGATTTTTGTTGACGAAAATAAGATTGAAACTAGAACAATACGTGTAGATAATGCTTCAAACGTTGGTTCTGTTTCTAATAATAATTCTTTTCAAATTCCTTCTAATTTAGATATTTGGAATCCTTCAAACGGTAGTGTTGTTACTATTAATAAAAATACTTCTGGAGGTGGTGGTGACTCTGGAAATGGAACACTAGAAGTAGCCATAGCAAATGGTAGTGATGATGTAGAAGAAAGAGAAAATGGTAGTATTTATGCTAATAGTAGTGATTTAGAACTAGTTTATGATAGTTATGAAAATAACGGATTTCAAAAAATAGGATTACGTTTTAGAGGTGTCAATTTACCTAAGAATGCTTCAATAACTAGTGCTTATCTTCAGTTTAATGCTGATGAAAGTAATAGTGCTAGTACTGAACTAGAGATTAGTTTGCACGATAGTAGTAACTCACCTGCTTTTTCTAATTCAAATAATGTATCTGACAGAGCTACTTTTTCATCAAAAATTACGTGGAAACCAAGCTCTTGGTCATCTAACCAAAATGGAAGCGCACAACGAACTCCGAACTTAAAAAAC
>ERZ1740052.426-NODE-426-length-14672-cov-8.136417_pt1 | contig 14672 bp, 9 predicted proteins | sample MGYA00581750_ERZ1740052 | MGnify/ENA primary metagenome ERZ1740052 (study PRJEB43018, sample SAMN04849743) | marine metagenome | isolation source: floating plastic debris | place: Pacific Ocean | collected 2008-08-30 | study: EMG produced TPA metagenomics assembly... | reverse complement strand
TGATTGATGAAATATCCTCTAGGAAAAATGAGAATGAGGAGTTCCTAGAGGATAAACCTGGGGACAATATATCCTCTAGGAAAAACGAGAATGAAAAATTCCTAGAGGATAAACCTGGGGACAATATATCCTCTAGGAAAAACGAGAATGAGGAGTTCCTAGAGGATAAGTTGATTGATGAAATATCCTCTAGGAAAACGCGCCGATGCAAAGGCGACGGAAGCGGCTGTATTTATTACCGTACTGTTATTAAAAAGGGCAAGGAATACCGCGAAGCATATTATCAATACGAAGTTTGGAACAAAGGTGATCGCCTAGTTAAGTCGTCGAAGTATATACAAAAACGATTATTGTCCCAGGTACAGCGGCTGGAGTCGGAAAAAGCGCCAGTGAAAGAGATTTTGAAATTGTTGGGAGTGGTAAAGTATAAAAACTAACTTATGATACCATTCTCCCGTGTATTATAGATGTAATTATTTTTTGAGAAAGTATTCTAGAAGTTTCAAATTCTGTTCTTTACTTATTAGTGGGGACTTAACTACGCAAAGTCTCGGTTTAAAAGAAACTTTGATATCAGCTGATCTGTAGATTTTGTGTTTTGCTTCCTCAAAACTACAATTAAGGGCTTTGCTAACAATCGCGATCGCATCGTTAAGAAGATACACTTGGCTGCCATCTTTATCGTATACTTCAGTGCTACAAGGTGGTTCCAATTCCTGTTGTAAGAATGATTTGTTAGAAGCCTTAGTTAATAGTAATTCTGATTTTTCATGCCAAGTGCTGTACTTTAATTTTGCTTCTCGATCGCCAAATAGTTCCAAGGCTCTACTTTCAAGAGACTTTGTTGCTATCTGCCTGGATAACTTGAATGCAATGCTGTTGTTAAGCATCGCGTGATGTAACCAGAATAAGGATGCGGTGTGCAATAGTATTGGCTCTACGTTTCTGGAGCTTCCCCTGATTTCTAAAGGTGGTAAATTTTTTTGGTGATTGGGAATGCCATGTTCCATTCTTCTTTCTTCAGCACCCATGAATATATTTAATTTTGTAGTTGTTTGATTAATTAATTTTGCTACTTCTTCTTTATTTAAAAAGAATTGTGAATTATATAGTCGATTTCTTTTACGGTAGTCCGAAGGGAATTTGTAAATTCTAATTTGAAAATCACCTAACTTAACTTTGTCGCGGAATGTAAGCGGCAATTCTGATATTATCACTATATTTTATCCTTGAGGTAGATGTTATTGTATCTATTCGTATATTCTTGCTTTTCGGTATTTTCTGCATCCTCTAAAAATACTAGATATAAATAACCAAGTACCTATAAAGGGTTTTTGGATTATAAGTAATTTTATTTAGGAATTAAATAGTACTTTTATCCGATCCTTAATTGATTTAATTCTTCGATACTGGGAATGATTAAATTACGGCGCGGAGGTAAAGTGTCGAAGCTACTTTATTTAAGAGAATGCGAACACCCGGATGGATTCGTATTTCGATTTGTCAATATGCCTGGCGGTTTGGAAGTTGCCGCCTACGACATATTTTCGGTATTTTTCCCTCAATATAAAAACTTCCGTGAATTTTCTGATTGTATTGCTTACGGTGAATACCAAGAGCGCGACGTATACGTCAATGGTAAATCCACAAAAATAACAACTTTACCCGCTACGACTATTCATCAGCTGTTGAAATCTTCTTCGGTTCAAATTGCGAGAGGATTCATGGCATGGGTACGCAAATCTGTGATTAAATCAAAATTTTAGTAATTAATTAAGGAGTTTTTTACAATGTCAACTGCAACAGCTACAAAGCCGGTTTTCAACAAGCTTGTTGGTTTAATGTCCGAACCACTTCCTCATAGATTAGTGATTGTTACTGGCGATAAGGGCGGCGTAGGTAAATCAACTTTTGCTAGAGGTATTTTACATGAATATTTAGTGCAAAACGAAATTCCTAGCGTGTTTGAAGCCGATAAATCCAACCCGCAAGTTAAACGATTTTATGGTAATTCTGGATTAGATATTCAAGAAACCGATGTGACTAATGCTAACAAGTTAGATGAATTTATCGATACATTAGCGGAACAAGTTAGTCAAGAAGGAGAGGAGCCGATAAAAAATGGTGAAAAAGTACTGATAGATTTACCGGCACAATCAAATCAATTCTTTTTTAACTTTATTAAGGAGATGGATTTATTTTCTACTTTAGAAGATAGATTAAAAATCCGTACAACTATGGTTGTGGTATTTAGCAGAGTAAAAGATTGCGTTACTCAGCTAGAGCAGCTTTATGCAGTAGCCGGTTCTAATGTTGATTATTTAATAGTCAAGAATGCATTCTATGGTGATGAAGCTGATTTCCGCCGCTATAATGATTCTGGCATCCGCACTAAAATGTTTGAAGAAGGGAATTGTATTTGTGAGATAGAGATGCCCGAATTAATAGAACACGCATTTGATTATATTGACGAAAAGGAATTAACTTTTGAAGAGGCAATGCAGCCGGGTAACAAAATATCTGTGGAAGGGAGAACGAAGGGCTGGACTAAAAATTTTAAAAAAGCAATTGAACCTGCATTACCCTTATTAGGATTAAAGAATGCTTAATGCAGGATATAAGCGGGTTATCATTGCGACTGGTGATGCCCGCGTTGGTAAATCTACTTGTCTAAAATTACTGGTAGATTTACTACGTTCTCAAAATATATCTTCAGTCTTGTATGATTTTGACAAGAGGGATAAGTTTAAAGGTTATCACAAATATATACTAGTTTGTGATAACCTAAATTTTTTCAAGGGTAACACTGACGTAATTCTTGATGACATTGAAGAAGTTGACGCTGCGGTAATACTTGTAGATATGCCAGGGCAGTATGTAAGCGAAATGCTCGAAGAAATAGAAGATTGTTATTTTTTTGAGCAACTTGCTTGTAGGGGTTGGCAAGTTACCTTTTTGCAGCCTATTTCTCATCGTCAAGATTGCGTCAATTATCTTAAGCAAATAATGAATTATTCGGATAATCTTGCAAAATACGTTGTAGTAAAGAATCTTTGTTTTGATAAGTATTTTGTTGAATTTGATAAAGAAGTATCGCAGCAGCTTTATCAATTGGGGGGAATCACAATTACCTTAGATCAATTGCAGCAAAATGTTTACCAAGCGATCGATAGTCTAGGTATGCCTTATGAACAAGCTTGTAATTCCCCTAAATTATTTTTACTGTACCGTTCGTACTTGTATAGATGGATGAAGAGTTTTAACCAGCAGTTGTTGTCGAACAATTTAGTATCCGAATATTTAGGGATTTATTCGCAACCAATTATTGAACCAGAAGAAATATTTTAGGCAAGATTATGAATACTACAGAGGAAGATTTACTTCAGGGATATTCTGAAGAAGAAAAAGATCGAATCAACGAACTTGTAGGTCAGTTGGGAATATCCCCAGATGACCCAATGTTTCAGATTATGGCAACTTTAGGTAAGTATGAGGCTAAAGTTGATGAAGTATTAGCAGCATTTGATGGAATGAGCGCCGCATGGTCGATAATGCTTGATAGTAAGCTATCTGGATTTTCTGAAACTACCAAGACTACTTCCCAAGCATGGGTGAATCAAGCGATTAGGGAAGCGATGTCGGATTTACCTAAAAATAAAGGTGTTGTTTCTAGTCTGAGTAAAGGTGGAATTTCCTTACAACCAATGTGGGCTGCTGCCATCGCAGGGGGTATTTTGGCTTTAGGAGCTTTTATTGGTGGTGGAATAGGATTTAGTGCTTATTCTACTATTGTGGGGAATGGTGGTTCAATTTCGCCAAGATTAACGCCGGAAGATGTGAAGCTAGTTGAATGGATTAAATCGGATGAAGGAAAGCTGGCTACATCCGTAGCACGGAAGAATATTGAAGAAATACAATCTTGTCAAAACCATTCTTCTAAATTGAACGGAAACTGTTTGATCAAAGTCGATCAAGCTAAAGCTAAATAGCTACTTTCCTCTGTATCTTTAAGATCGGCTACATCTAAATATTTTAGTTTAATTCCTTTGATAATCGCCCGAACTTTATTATTGACTCCTAATTTAGAATAAATAGAATTTGTATGACATCTTATGGTAGCAATAGTTATATAAGTTTTATTAGCCATTTCCTCATAAGAATAACCGCAAGCTATCAATTTTAGAATCTCTACTTCAGTTTTTGTGAGGGGGTCGTAATTGCTTCTACCTTTTTTATATCTTCTCCTATTGGAACTATCAATATTATTTGCCCAATAGTTCATCAGGTTTTTAGATATTTCTGGATCAATCCAAGAATCTTTATGATAAGCACACCTAATTGCTTGTGGAAGTAAGCTTGGATTGCTGCTTTTTAAATATAAGCAGTCCACATTATGCTGCATAGCCGCACTTAATATATCCTGGTCGCAATTTTTTGCCGATACTACTACTTGGCATCCCATTTCTTTTACTATATCTACTATTTGTAAACCATTAATATCTTGCAGACTGCTATCAATTATTGCAATATCTGCACCATCGCTTATCGCTTCTATTCCATCTTTTGCGGTAGTTGCATCAGCTACTACCTCCATATCCGGTTCGCTTTCTATAATAGACTTTAATCCTAATAGAGTTAGGGATTCGCTTTCTGTAATAACTACCCTCATATTTTTATTTTATGTGTATTTACTTAAAACTATGTTTATATTGTAAGTATAAATATGCTATTCGTCTATGGTAGTTAAGTAGTTATTCTTAACCTTTATAACTTTTTAACGGTTGTAGTTTTGCTATTGAATTTTAGATAAATTATATTGATATTTGTTGAAAATGAAACATAGAATAATTGATTGGCTTAATGACGATAACGGGTTTGAAAAGTTAGTAGAAAATATATTATTTATCTGCCTTTGCATTGCAGTTTTTATAAAAATTTCAGTAGGGAGTTGGGATGCTTTAATTTTTGTGGTGTTAGCATCCGTAATTTCTCCGTTCGTTAAAATATCCAAATCTACGAAAAGATTAATCATGTGTTTGGGAATTGTATATATATTATTTATGGGGGTTATAACTTGAAATTGTTAAATAGAAAAGGGTATGGTATGGCCACACCCTAATCGTTCAATTTAATTAAAGCCTGTGGTTTTTATCTACAGACAGGCTTATTTTTTACATTTCTAAACCGCTATTCTTGTTTTTGGTGCGAATAACTTGGTTAGATTTTTGTGGTTGTGCTTCAATCGAATTTTGTATCTGTTTTAACTCATCTTTAGCGACAGAGGTATTGGTGATTTCAAATTCTCCTTTACCTTTTTTGATAGCTTCTAAGGCTACAGATTTATCATTTTTACGTTCTACAGTTAATTTTTGGTTGTCACCATCTAAATTGAGACTAGCTCTGTAGCTAGAGAACTCAAATGATTTATTATTAGTATCTTTGCCCTTACCTTTAAAGATAACAGTTTGTATAATTTTAGGAATAGCTTTGCGTATTTCTTCAATTTTGGGTAATTCAAGTTTCTTCTTATCTTTGTCTTGTTCTACTACAGTTGATTGATTATTAATTTCTTTAACGGAATTAGCTTTAGATGGGTTTTCAACGCCCATCTGCTTAAGAAATCTATCGCGGAATTTATTTGCCAATTCCTCCCTATCCTTCTGAGGATTACTTTTTGATGAGAATACTTGACTAAATTCTTTTCTTGCGGAAGTTTCTTGTTGTGATGTTGTTTTCTGTATACTACGTTCTTTTAATATTTTTGATAATTCATATGCCATTCTATTGTTAGAATAGCCGCTTGCTTTATTAAGAGAATTAATTTTATCGATTACTGCTGTATTACTCATTTATTTACTTTGATACTTGATTTTTATTTACCACATTATTCACAGGGTTACTGCTATTATAACCCGTTATTTCTTGAGCAGATTTTATTTTTTCATCTACTGCTTGCACTGCTGATTTTAAAGATTGATATACGTCACTATTTAGGTTGTTGGCTTTAACCTGATTATTTTCAATATTTAGTAAGATGTCAGCATTACTAGTATTTGTTATGCGAGTAAATCCAGTATTTTCGTTAGATTCTAAAATATATTTTTTGCCTTGAACTAATTTAGAACCATCTTCTCTGGTATCTTCCACTAAGGTATTGGTAAGTCGCGTGACAAGATTTTTAACTTCTTTAGTAACTGCCGCATCTTTATTATCTCTATTCATAGTTTTTAAGTGATTTTCTGTGAGTGGCTTTTTGGTATTAGCATATATATCTTGAATTTGATTGATTGTTTCTACATAATTACGATTAAGAAATTTTGCATCTTCTACCCATTTTTGTAGGGATTGAGCCACTGGATCTGTTTTTTCCGGTGATACTTTATTTTCCTCTTTCTCCACAGTAGCCGTGTAAGCTGCGCTCAAAGCTTGGATAAATTTAGATTCTTTACCTACTCCATCCCAAAATTTATCCTGGGAGCTAGAAATATGAGTGGAATTTTCAAGGAATTCAACCCCACCGCGTTTTGCGATCGCGCTAACTAATTTTGGGTGTTGTTCCAATTTGGCTTTGAGTACTTCCGTCATCCTGGCTATCTTCTGTGCTGCTTGTTCTGACGGTTGTTGGTAAGCATGATAGGCTTGGTTTGCTGATGCGAAAGGTTCACCCTTGGGTTTTATCCCTGGGTAACTCTCACCACCGTAATTACCGGGTGGTAATTCTTTATTATCTTGATAGCTAACAGGGTAATTGTTTTGTAAATTACCATTATCTATGGCTAGTTTAGTTTCTGAAGACAAAGCTGCTCCTAAACCGTCTTTACTATAAGCACTAATAGTCGTACCAATATTTTGTGTTGGTTGGTTTTTAGTTTGTGTTGGAATTGAAGATGATTCTAAGGATGGTTGCTTTACTTCTACTTGTTTATTTTTTGGTTCTGAGGCATTTTGTTTTTGGGATGAAGTTTCAACTTTATTACCCAAATACTCTTCTCTCTCACTCTCTCCCTCTCTCACTCCCTCCCTCTGAGCGACTAGTACCAGGGTTTTACCGATAGCTTCTTGTACAGCATTTTGTATTCCTGGTGCATGACTTTCTCTTTCACCAATTACGTTTAAGCTTTGAGTATTGTTTTGGACAGCAAATTGAGCAATCTTTTCTCCAACAATTTGAGGATTAGACAATACTTCCTCTTTGGAGATTAGTAGGTATGGCTTGTCGTAACGGTTGATAATTTCAATTAAATCCTTATCTGTATCTTCTTTACGATTAAGGATACGTCCTATTAATACTGTTGCATCTGTACTGCGGATATTAGCAGAGTATGCATTTTTGTATGTTTGACCAAATCCTTTACCCTTTTCCCCTTCGCTAAGTCCGTAACCTTTAAGTAAATCTGGTGCTTGACCTTTTTCTGTAAAATATCCGTTGGCTGCAACACCTCCGGTTTTTATACCTCTATCGGAAGCTGCCTCCAATGCTCCTAAATCAGCTCCCAATTGCCCTATGCTGGTAATTTTTGATATTTTGCTAGAAGCCTGTATTTCTTTAGTTTGGGAAGATAACCGAGCATAGTTATCCGACGTTTGCTCTAATTTGTAGCCTTTTTTTTGTAGATAATTTTTGACTAGCTCGTCGGTACCTTTGGCATTGCCTACAACAATATCGCTATGGTTGGCGATCGCCTTATCAAGTAGGGGCACGTATTGTTTTTGAAACGTTTCTTCAATTTGGCTTTGAGTTACCCCGCGCCAGGGACCGGAGCCGCTAACCATGATTGTATCTTTATTGGTGTAGGAGCCGGTATTTGCTTTATCACCCCAGGCTTCGGCGTAATTTCTAGTACTGGATGGAGTATCTGGTGGTGCTGCACTAATACCTATATATTGGGTTGCTATTTGTGCCATAGCCTTATCTTTGACCATATGCTTTGCAGTAGCTTCGGTAACTGGTTCAAGATTGGCGATGGGGCTGATATTTTGAGCGTTGTCGAGTGCTTTATTAGCAAGCGCATCGGCAGCTTTATTCTGTTCGCGGGGAATGTAGCTGACTTCTGCTTTATCGAATGATTGCAGTAAAGTTTTGGCTTCTTCGTATAGTGGTTTAAGATTAGCTGCTTTGATATTTCTTTTGCCTTGAAGTGCTTCAACTACTAGCTGCGAATCACCTTGAATTTGAATAGACTTGTAACCAAATTCCTGTGCCGCTTTCATACCGATAATTGCAGCTTGAAATTCGGCTTCGTTGTTGGTTTTATTACCTAAATATTGACTAAATTCTTTAGTTCTACCTTCTGGATTGGTGAGTACGGCAGCCGCAGAAGCTTGAGCATCGGGTTTGCCGTTGTTGCGGGATGCACCATCGAATGTGATATTCAGCGTGCGCTCTTGCTGTTTATGTTGTTCAAAGGGGATGATTTTCCCTAAACGATAATCACCTAAAGGCTCCATGAATAAGCCGTATAGCTGCTTTTCTTTCCCTTTTGCGGCTTGATTTTCGGTCAGTTCTGTGACTGAATGTTTCTCCCAATTTTGCCATGCTTTTTGATAATCGGGATTATCAATCATTTGTTGGGTAATTTTGTATTGTTTACCAACCCGAAAAGCTACTTGTTTATTATCTTTACCAATGGCTACGGCAATATCTCCTTCTTTGATGCCGTAGGTTTGGTAATAGTTTTGCGCTCTTGTGGAATGCACCCTGCCATTACCGCGCATGGCATCAATGGTAGTGTTGATTTCTTTTAGTTCGGGTGGTTGGTTTAGCTCCCACGTCATTGGTATAGGTTTACCCGATATTTGGGGATTACCTGGTATTGTCGGTGCAGCAGCTTGTTTTTGGGTGGCGTTACCTGCTCTGATTATTCCGGCTGTATTAGCTTCTTGAAGATTTGGGTAACTATTTTCAACTTTGATGTCACCACCAGGAGTCCATTCCGATTCTTTAATAGTTAAATCGGTATTAGTTTCAACTACAGCAGTGGGTAGTTGGTTTGATGCTTGAAACTTGTCAAACTTTTCGCGGACGCTATTATTTCTGCCTAAATCATTTTTAATCGACCAAACATTTATACTCCACCTCCCTGCACTAGTTTCTATGGCTGCTTGGGTATTTTTTGAATTTATGCTTGTACCGGTACCCGACTCTAATTTAAATTCTTGGATTGGAGCATTATCATTCGCATTCGGGTCCCATGCTACCATTCCTTGCTTTGATGCTTGGTACCCCCACATGGAATCACCAATATTGATACTACGCGCTTCCGCTGCGGCATAGCTGTCATCGCGGTGGTAGTTGATACCTTGCCCTGCTTGCTCAGAATAAGTTACCAGTGCAATATCGGCATCCGGGTAAACTTGCTTGATAAGTTCCATTAACTTATTGTCTTTAACCCCTGGGGAAAAATCTTTATCTTTAAGTTCCCATTTTGCATTAATCCAAGCTACTTGTCTTCGGGGTGCGTAGTTGGATTTATCGGCATCCATCAAAGGTTTGTAGTTAGTTTCTAGATGCTGTCTTAGTTCGTCAACCTTGCTTTCGCTGATTTGACCAATGATTTCTAAGGATTTGTTTTGATCGGCTTTCTTTGATGACGGTAGAGAGATTGGTGTTTGCTGGGGATCTTGGATATTTCTCTCGTTTAGTATTTCAGCTAGTGCGCGGGCTTGGGATACATCTGTGCTGGCGAATTTATCGGTGAGTACCTTGCCTTGCGCCTTTTGAGCTAATTCGTTAATAAGCTGAGGATTTTCATTAGCCCACTGTTTCCATAATTCCTTATATTTTTGGTATCCTTCCTCTTTTGTCATAGGTGTTAGAGGAGCTTTACCTTTACCGAGCTTCCAATCATTTCCTTGAGAGCGATATCTTTTTACGTCAAGTTGGTATGCTTCTTCTATGGTGCGCCCGTCCTTGAGTTTGGCATTTAGTGCGCTGAATCTACTATCACCGGCCGACGACAATTCATAACCCTCTTTACCTTTAGGTGCGTACCTTGCCCATTCTTGCCTTTGCTGCGTATTTGTGGTTGGTGAAGTTGGTATTTGACTGCGATTTATTTGAAGTTCCCTTTGTCCGGTACCAACATAAACTGCATTTTGGAAGCGAGTCATTGCTACGTAGCGTAACTGATTATATTCTTTGATTCCCCTTGCGCGTTCTTGTGCGTCCTCTTCTTTGAGAGCCATTGATAGGCGTAGATTAAGATTATTTTGGTCTACGATACCTTGAGGAATAGTTTTGCCTTGCGAGTTGTGTGCTGTGATTGCATATGCTGGGCGCACATTACCGAATTGTTCGGCTAAATCGTAATATTGCGACCAATCACGTTCTGTTACAGGCTGACTGTAAATTTCTGTTCTTAGTTTGTCAAGCTCTCGTTTAAATTCAGGTTTGCTTTCAGAATCGAGTGTTTCAAAATTAAGGCGATCGCCATTTTCGTTTATGCCTTGTAATTTCCATATATAAAGATTACCAGCTTTACTTTTATCAGCTTTGGTAATCGTCATTTCCTCGGCAGTGTCCAGTACGTTTTTACCATGTATTCCTTTTACCGGGTCACGGGCAATTATTCGCATCCCCGGTAAGTATTCTGGAGTATTTTCTCCATATAGCGTATCTTTAACAAATTTGTTGACTTCATCAACTCTGTTATTGGTGTAAGCAATAACTTTGACGCTGCTGTTGTCTGCCTTGAAATCGTTGCTCGTAAATAATTCTTTTACTTTATCTTTGAAGCCTTCCTTTGATAGTGCAACTACCGTTTCGTCTTGAGAATTTTGTATTGGTGTAGGGTTTTTTGAATCAAGATTATTGCGAATATCTTCAGCAATTCTTGCCATATCGCCGTCGTAGCGTACCACCTCAGTAAGTTCTGAACGGTTTGCGACTTGGGAAAATACCATACTTTCCGATTCGTTGACCGGCGGAAGCTGTGCTGGATCTCCCATATAGATTACCTTTACACCAGCTTGAGAAGCTTCTTTGCAGTGTTCGTACAATGATTTGTTGAGCATTGAAGCTTCATCGACGACTATGTAATCATAATCTAGCTCTGGTCTATCAAAGTTGTTTTTGTTTCTGGTGAAATTAACCTCACCTGACATTTTATCAACAGTTCTTTTTAAGCCTAAGAGCTTATGAGTTGTTTTGGCATCAAACCCGCTCATTCCTTGTTTGTCGGCCATTTGTCTAAGTACTTTGACCGCATTGTTTGTAGGAGCAGTAAACGCAATTCTAGGATTTTCTCCTGATTTACGAACTTCTTTAAGAAACTGTTGAATTACAAAAGTTTTACCAGTACCTGCATAACCTTCTAGTAAGAATTCGTTGTTATCCTTATCGGTTTGTGGCTGCTTGTAAAACTCCATCATCTTTGATAGAGCTTCTTTTTGTCCTTCGGTAAGCCCCGTTCTCTTCTTGCTTGCGGTTTGTTGTTTAGTTGGTGGGGATTGTTTACTTACAGGTTGATTTGGTGCCGATGGTGGTGTTTGTTGAGTTTGATTTGTTGGAGGTGATGATACCGATGCTACTTGTTGAGTTTGATTTGGTGCTGATGGTGTTTGTTGTGCTTCGGTTCTACCAAAATCATTGACAGAACTTTTTTGTGTTATCGCATTACTAGCAACTTGGTTTGCTTGTGCGGCAGTGGGATATTTTTTATAGCTGGTAAACTTCGGGCTTATTCCCCATTCAAAGCTTTTGACTAAATCTGTTGCTTGTTTATGAAGGGGTTCGCACTCTTTATTTTTACCATTGAAGTGCATATACTGGGGATTGCCCTTCAATCTTTGGTACAAATTATTGTTGCTGGTTTCGATTCTGAGTGCTTTGTATCCCCTATCCTTCGCTTCATTCAATCCTTGAATTAGGGTTTCGTATGCTGCTTTTAAATCACCTTTTTCTGAAGGATAATAATTAGCAGATTGTGCCAGAAGATTTTTACCATCATTAGATACCAGTATTGCAGATGCTCCACTTTCTTGAGTTTGGGGATTATAAGCACTACCAATACGTAATACTGCACGCGCTTCTCTACGCTTTTTGACGATACTTACATCTGGTGCGGGCGGCTCTACATATCCCTCAATATTGGGACGTTCTGGTAATTTCTGTAATGCTTGTTGGTATTCTGTTTCAACATTTCTGTTTCTTTCTAAGGTACTGTTACCAGTATTAAGCTTTGCTTGGATTGATTCTATTTTTTTGTCGAAAGTGTTGAAACTATTTTCATCACTTAAATCGAGAGGATTACCTAAATGGGAATTTAAATCTTGTTTTAAATTGATTAAATTTTGTTTATGCTCTGCAAATTCTTCTTCTGTTGCTGGGTATAGTTCGTTGTATTGTTCGTATGAGAAATTTTCTACGTCAATAACCGAAAAATAACTGATATTACCATCATTAAATCCAGATACATCTAAATTATATTTATCAAGGAATTGATTTACGATATTACTATCTGGTGCAGGAACAGCTAAACCGATTGCAGGATATTCGTTATCACCGTAATTAGCTTTTGGGTCAAAATAATAAGCAGATTCTTCCTTAAAAATGGGAATTTCTGGAATTTCTGTTTTATTTGATTTGATTCCACCAGTTCTGCTTAGAATTGTTTCGAGTAACTTATCATCGATTGATTCTTTGTCTATGGTGATTACCCGAAGACCTTTGCTAGTTTCAAGCGGTTTGTCTTCCTTTTCTGTGACTTGAAACTCAACATTATTTTTATTAAGGTATTTTTCTGTAGCTTCTAGTTGGCGTTCGTCAATAGCCAAATTAAAGGTGTTAGTGTAGCTATCAACCGTATCCTCGAATGCTATTGCTTGTCTTGTGGTGATTTTGTGATAAAGTTTGCTACTAGTTTCATCAACTTTATAAGATTCCTCACTAGTATTGATAGCGATAGATTCTTTACCAGTAATTTCCTCTCTTTCCTTTACCCAGTTTTCCGGATATTGGATAGTTTGTTTGTCTAAACTAACTTTTAAAGTGGTTAAGTTACCTTCAATCTTTGCAGGCTTTGGTATTAAAGATGCTCCAGTCGGTTCTATCTTCTTAAAATCTTCTTGGCTGATAGTTCCTACTGGTTTATCATCAACATAGACAATTGGTTTTTGTCCTGTTTTTTCTACTACGGGTCGTGCTTGTACCTGTTCTGAATCGAAACTATACCCTTTAAACTTATTAGGTATAGCCTGCATTTCTCCGTCGATTACTTTGTGTTGGTCTTCGATATTGACATAAAGCTTATTTCCTTCTGAGGTTGTAGCAATAGCATAAGGATGTTTACCTTCATCAACAATTGAATCGAGTTTTAATTGTAGAGATTGGTTATTTTCTAACCAATTATTTTTAACTGCTTCTTCATGGGATTCCGGACGCAACTTACCAAGATAATCATCACCAATAAATATTTTGGTTTCCCCATCGCTATAGCTAGCACCTTTTGTTCTAGCTGATTGTCTGGTATAGAACTACGAAACGCATCTGCTGATTCTAGTGCTTTATCAAATCGAACCTTTATCTGTGCATCGCTAATAGCTGCTTTAAATTCGTTGATTCTGGTATAAACATTTTTGGGTAACGAATCCATATCTTTGAGTATGTGTTCGTCATCCCGCATTACCGTACCAATCTTCTGGAATTTGGGATATCCTAAAGGATTTTTTTCGTTATCAAACTGGGCGTATACTTCATATTTGTGGGGCTTGGGTTTATTCTTACTTTCCTTTACCTCAATTTTGAAAGCCTTGTCTTGCTCAAGTGCTTCTTTTAGTTTAGAAAAATTGCCAGTTCTAACAATATTGGTAATTTCAAAGTTTAAACCACTCCTGGTGCGGACGGATACTGATTGTCCTTCATCAATTTGTTGTTGTTTTTGTAGCTCTGCTGCTTCGTTAAAATACTTATCAAAATTTCTTTTAGCAAGGGTAGCTTCAGCTTTTTGCTGGTAGCTGAATTCAACATCCTTGAATAAATTTTGGAATTGGGATAAAGGACGTGATTCTAGTTTATGTTTAGCGAAATGACGGTTAACCCTTCTAATATTAATTTCAGTAGGGGAATATCCCGTAGTCTCTACTACCTTTGTTTGGTATACTCCCTCTTGCTTTTTATCGCGAATATAATTTACTTTACGGTGCAGATAGCTGCTGTTGCGCTTGATTGCATCTGTATCCGGTACTCTATTAGATTTGAATAAGTCAACTGCTATTTGGTTTTGGTAAGAAGCTTCTTCGTTTAATCTACGATAAAAATCCCGATTAAAATCAAATATTTTATCAACCACTTCTGGGCTATTTGCAGCACCCGCAAGTTCTTCGATGCGCTCCATGCAGTCACGATGCGCTTCTGGAATCTTTTTAGAAGGGTTTTCTTGCTTGTCATCTTTTTCTAAAACCTTACTATAATTACTTGTTAGCGTTTCAACATAATCGGCTATTAGTTGGCGATCGCCCGAGTTGCGGATAATTTCAATTTCCGATTCAAGTGCTTCTAATGCTGTAAGGTGGTTGTTGATTACACCAACGCTAATCCCATCTGACATTTGAAGTGCTATAGCTTCAAATTCTGGCTGTTCAGTTGTTTCACCAATGTAGAAGGATTGTTTAGCTTCTTTGATTGTAGGTAAATAAGCGTTTTCTGGTTTGTTGCGCTCTATAGCTTCTGCGGT
>ERZ1740052.425-NODE-425-length-14677-cov-10.039735_pt1 | contig 14677 bp, 6 predicted proteins | sample MGYA00581750_ERZ1740052 | MGnify/ENA primary metagenome ERZ1740052 (study PRJEB43018, sample SAMN04849743) | marine metagenome | isolation source: floating plastic debris | place: Pacific Ocean | collected 2008-08-30 | study: EMG produced TPA metagenomics assembly... | reverse complement strand
TTCTGGTGCGGCTTTTATGGTGGAGGTTAAGGATAAAGAAAAATTAGTGATTGTTCAGGAAGTAGAGCGCTCTTATCTACGGAAGCTGGATATTGATGAGGTAGTGGGGAATATATCTCAGGCTGTGACTGCACAACATAGTTTACAGGTTTATACTGCTGTCCTAGTTAAGACTGGCAGTATTCCCAAGACTTCCAGTGGTAAGATTCAGCGTCATGCTTGTAAAAATGCATTTCTCAATGGCAGTTTGAATGTGTTGCAAGATTGGAGTGAAGATCCATGGCAGAAATCGACTTTTCGGGATTTGCAAACTGATGTCGAATCTTTGTTTGAGAAAGTACAAGCTGGTAAATAGTCAAGTCATTAAACTGAAATTCGGATATATTCAATGGAGTATTTTTGATGCAGGCTAATAATACAATACAAGAAAATGTTTTCAACGATTCAAGTAAAAAGCGGAAAATTACAATAGAAAATGTTCACCTACAAAAGATACAACGACGCTTTGCCTTTGGCACTATTTTTATACCTTTTATAGGTTCAATTTTTGCTGTTGTATTACTTAGCCTATCAAATATTGATGGATTGCAGATAGGGCTATTGGTCAGTATGTATACCTTAACTTTGATAGGAATTACTGTGGGTTTTCACAGACACTTCTCACACAGTAGCTTCAAAACTAATATTGCTATTAGAATTATCCTTGCTATCTCTGGCTCGATGGCAGTTCAAGGCCCTGTTATCCATTGGGTTAGCAATCATAGACGGCATCATCAGTATAGCGACCAACCAGGGGATACTCATTCTCCCCACATTTATGAAGGGCAAAAATTTGCTAAGTTTCGCGGATTATGGTATGCCCATATCGGCTGGATGCTGAACAGTGAAGTTACTAATTCTACTCTTTTTGCAAGAGATTTATTGCAAGAGCGTGCTATAGCTAAAGTTAATCAACTGTATCTAGTTTGGGTACTTTTAGGTCTTGCCATTCCAGCTATTTTAGGAGGAATTTTGAGTGGAACCTGGATTGGAGGCTTAGAGGGATTCTTCTGGGGGGGACTTTTCCGAATTTTCTTAGCGCATCATGCGACTTGGAGCATAAATTCCATTACTCACCTTTATGGAAAACGTCCATTTGAAACCAAAGAGCAGAGTACCAACAATATCTGGTTAGCTATCCCCACATATGGAGAAGCGTGGCACAACAATCACCATGCTTTTCCAAATTCAGCTAAATTTGGGTTGCAATGGTGGCAAGTTGACCTGGGTTACTGGGTTATCCGCACTCTTGAAATACTTGGCTTGGCTTGGGATGTCAAAGCCCCAACAGCAGGAATGATAGAAGCAAAAAAAGCTATTTAATTGAAATCAACAAAAAATAAGGAGATTAAAACAATGGAAATTCAAGTTACCAAATTGAGCAAAGAAAAAATACAAGCTTGGTTGGTTTCTTATTTAGCAGAATTGTTGGACATCGAGCCTTCGGAGGTAGATGTGGCAATTCCTTTTGACCGCTATGGTTTAGACTCTTCTGCAGCAGTGGGTATGACTGGTGATTTGGAAGAATGGTTGAAATATGAGCTTGACCCTACAATAATGTACGATTACCCCACAATAGAAATTCTAGCTCAACATTTAGCCGAAGAAATTAAAGTGAATATTTAAACACTTGATTTTAGGAGAATAAATAAATACTAATTCTCTGTAAAATAGTACTTAATTTTTTTTCAGAGTTATACCTACTCAAAAAAACAGCCGCTCAATTGTCCAGATAATTTATAAGGAAGTAAGGCATTACTATGAATTCTGTAAATACCGTTTTAAGAAATCTTGAGAAAAACTATCGAAATAATCTTGATTCTGACTATACTGAGAAAATTGACGAATTAGACAAGAATTTCAAATACAGTAACAATAGTAATTATTATTGGAGCGAACCTGAGCTTTCACTTCTTTACGGCACACCACTCTACGAAGCTGCTTCTTCATCTCAAAAGATAGCTCTTAATCATCTTTTTTGGATTTTTGTGTACAAGACTATTGCTGATAGTGAAGTTGAAATTACACATTACAACACTATCAGCGCCGCTTCTTTAAGTTCAATGGGTGATGATTACAAAATGATTGCCGAGCAGCTAGAATATGAAACGTTACAGGAGCGCAGACATATTCATGCTTTTTACAAGGTTAGTTACCAAACTCAGAAAGCTTTACTTGGTAAGCAAGCATTTATTGATTCTCTCAATAAAAAACACTTTAAGCATAATATGGAAAGTTTGCAAACTATAAACTTCAGCTCCTCTATTTTGGAGTTCATTGCTAAGATGATGCTCAAAGGCAAAGAACAATACCATTCCCAATATTTAAAAAAGTTTTCTGAAGAAAACAAACCCATCTCAACATCTACTAATGGCTTTTTTAATGGGTTGCAGGGTAATTTACCTCAATCTTTGCCACAGTTCTTCGCTTTTAACTGGGGAAGTTCACCTTTCTTAGCTTGTAATTACTACACTGTACGCTACATAGCTAATTTAGCTCTAAAAAATTACGAACATGGAATACACAAGTATTACAAGAAATTGCAGAAACAAAACCAATTTGTGCCAGTACCAACAACTATCTCCCACTATCACTTTTTAGATGAAGCTTTCCACACTACAACTTCTCTATTTCTTGCTAGGGATTTGTATAAAAATATGCCAAGCCCTAGAGTATACGAAAAAATTGTCGCAAATTTGAAAGTATACGTGACTCAGAGTGAAAATCTTAGCCTACTTTCGGGAGTTCTACCAAATAGCTTTATTGGTGTTAGTCGCTTTTTGATGATTAATATTTATAAACTGCTACAAAGTCCTCTATTTTCAATGTCTTCCGTTGAAGCACTTCACTGGATGGATAAATGCTTATGTCATGAACACGAAGGTTTTCATGTAAATCTCAAGTTTCACCAGAAACTGTTGTCAGATATACGCAATTTTACTGCTCAAGTTGACTATCTGTGGCCCATAAACCGTGAAATGCGCCTAATGGCTTCTGGTGCGTCCATTGATAGAGCAATCAAGAATAATACTAAAGCTTTTAAGCAGTTTTCTAGATTTGTCTCTAATAAGAATGGGTAGATTTGGAAGGAAATAATATGGTTGAAGAATCAACCATAAACCAATCTAACTTGATGTTAAAGCTATGATTTAAAAAAAATGGATGCAACAGATAGTTTTGAAATGGAAAAAATAGCAATTGTAGGATCGAGCTGTCGTTTTCCAGGTGCTAAGAATTTAGACTTATTCTGGAATGTTTTACGTAACGGTTTGGATGCTATCACCGAGGTGCCTTTAGAACGGTGGGATATTGATGCTTTTTACGATCTCGATCTTGCTACTACAGGGACAATGAATAGCCGTTGGGGTGGTTTTCTTGAGCAGGTAGATCGATTCGACCCGCAATTCTTCGGTATTTCACCCCGAGAAGCAGAACGAATTGACCCCCAACAAAGACTTTTATTGGAAGTTGCTTGGGAAAGTTTAGAGAATGCAGGAATAGCATCTTCACAGCTAAATGGTAGCAAGACAGGAGTTTTCATAGGTGCTAGTAGCTATGATTACGGTCTTATATTAGGCAGTCACAGAGAACTTATAAATGCATATAATGGCGTAGGCACTAATCTAAGCATTCTCAGCAATCGTTTATCTTATTTGCTGAATCTACGGGGACCAAGTTTAACAATAGATACGGCTTGCTCCTCATCCCTAGTCGCAATTCACTATGCCTGTGGGAGTTTACAGAGTGGAGAATCTAGTCTTTGCTTAGTTGGGGGAGTAAACTTGATTCTGTCTCCACAAGCAACTATCACTTTTTCTCAAGCACGTATGATGGCTGCTGATGGTCGCTGCAAAACCTTTGATGCGAGTGCTGATGGTTATGTGCGAGGGGAAGGATGCGGAGTTGTAGTTCTTAAGCGTCTAGAAGATGCCCTCAGAGATGGGGACAATATTCAAGCAGTGATTAAAGGTTCAGCTGTTAATCAAGATGGTTTAACTAACGGACTGACAGCACCAAATGGGCCTTCTCAAAAAGCCGTTATCGGTAAAGCGCTACAAAAAGCAGGGGTAAAACCAGCACAAATTAGTTATGTTGAAGCACACGGAACTGGTACCTCTTTGGGAGACCCCATCGAGGTAAATTCCTTGAAAAATGTGTTGATGGAAGATAGGGAGCCAAATCAAACCTGTTGGATTGGTTCAGCCAAAACCAATATCGGTCATTTGGAAGCAGCAGCAGGAATTGCTGGCTTAATTAAGGTGGTATTATCGCTGCAACATAAGGAAATTCCACCGAACTTACATTTCAAGGAGTTAAATCCTTATATCAAAATTAAGAACACTCCGATAGAAATTCCGACTTCACTCCAAAAATGGTCTGCTGGAGAAAAACCAAGATTAGCTGGTATCAGTTCTTTTGGTTTTGGTGGCACAAATGCCCATCTCATTGTGGAAGAAACACCAATTGAAGTCAAAAATCAAAAGTCAAAAGTCAAAATTCAAGAGTTTGGTGAGCGTCCTCAGCATATATTAACTTTATCTGCGAAATGTGAGAATGCGTTACAAGAGCTAGTGCAAAGGTATGAAGAGTTTTTAAGTAATGACTCCACAGCAACGATTACTGATACCTGTTTCACTGCTAATACCGGGCGATCGCACTTTAACCATCGATTAGCAATAGTTGCTTCATCAACAGAAGAATTACGTCAAAAATTAAAAACCTTTAAAACCCAAGAAGATATTCGTGGAGTAGTTAGTGGTCAACTGAGTAGCAAAAAGCGTCCGAAAATCGCATTTTTATTCACGGGTCAAGGTTCCCAATATGTAAACATGGCAAGGGAACTCTATGAAACTCAACCAATCTTCCGCAAAACATTAGAACAGTGCGATAGAATATCGAGTTTATATTCAGATAAATCCCTACTGAATATCTTATATCCACAACCAGGTGAAACTTCACCAATAGATGAAACCGTCTATACTCAACCTGCTTTATTTGCCATTGAATATGCTCTGGCTCAATTATGGAAGTCCTGGGGAATTGAACCGGATGTAGTGATGGGGCACAGTGTTGGTGAATATGTGGCAGCAACTGTTGCAGGAGTTTTTAGTTTAGAAGATGGACTCAAATTAATCGCTAACCGGGGAAGATTAATGCAAGAGTTACCCCCCGGTGGTGAGATGCTAGCAGTTATGGCATCTGAGTCGCAAGTGCGAGAGGTAATTGAACCATATAAATCAGAAGTAGCAATTGCTGCAATAAATGGACCAATAAGTACAGTTATTTCCGGTGCTGCTGATGCAATCCGTAGAATCTGTGAGAAATTCTCAAGTGATGGAATAAAAACAAAACAATTACAAGTATCCCATGCCTTCCATTCTTCGTTGATGGAACCGATGTTGGCTGAGTTTGAGAGAGTAGCATCAGAAATTACCTACAATCAACCGAGTATTGCCGTAATTTCCAATCTTACCGGAGAACAAGCTAAAGAAGATATTACCACTCCTAAATACTGGGTGAATCATGTACGGCAGCCAGTGAGATTTCGGCAAGGGATGGAAACTCTTGAGCAACAAGGATATGAAGTATTCTTGGAAATTGGATCAAAGCCGATTTTGTTAGGAATGGGTCGCCAATGTCTATCAGAAAATGTGGGTGTATGGTTACCCAGCTTGCGTCCGGGTTACTCTGAGTGGCAACAAATGCTACAAAGTTTGGCAGAGTTATATGTGCGCGGAGTTAAAGTAGATTGGTCTGGCTTTGACGGGGATTATTACCGCAGTAAAGTCGTATTACCCACTTACCCCTTTCAACGGCAACGCTATTGGATTGAGATTTCTGACTATGAAAGCCAAAAAGCGATTGCTACTTTGAATGAAAGTAAGACTACAACCATTGTTAAATTGCTCAACGATGGAAATACTCAACAGTTGGCTCAACAATTGGACAAAAATAACAATCAACAGCGATTTTTGGATAAATTGGAATCTGCTTCTGAGTGCGATCGCCGCAATATTTTAATTGATTATATTGAAACAGAAGTCAAGAAGGTACTAAGGCTCGATTCATCTGAGTCACTGGATCTAGATGTGGGTTTTGCCGAGCTTGGTATGGATTCGTTGATGGTGACGGAACTAAAAAAGCAACTCCAAAATAATCTGGAGACTTCCTTTCCCACAACATTAGCAATTGAATATCCCACCCTTCAAAAATTATCTGACTATTTAGCTGAGGAAGTAATGGGATGGAAGTCAACTGAGGTGAACAACATTGACTCACCCAAAACTGAAGTAGAACTTTTCTCAGAATTAGAACAAATTGCAGAAGATGATGTTGATTCCTTAATTGCTAAGGAACTTGAAGAATTACAAACAATATTAGGAAATAATTAATCATGAAATCACAGAAATCAAAACAAATTGCTTCATCAAAACAGGTACTTTTAGCACTCAAAGAAGCAAGAGCGAGATTAGAGGAAATTGAGCATTCCAAGAGCGAACCAATTGCCATTATAGGTATAGGCTGTCGATTTCCCGGAGGAGCAAATAACCCGGAAACATTCTGGCAACTTTTACGTGAAGGTAAAGATGCAATTAAACCAATTCCTTCCGAACGGTGGGACATTGATGCTCACTACAACCCCAATCCCGATACCAAGGGGAAAATGTACATCCGTGAGGCTGGATTATTATCCCAAGTAGATCAATTTTCACCTCAGTTTTTTGGTATTTCTCCTAAGGAAGCCATTAGTCTTGACCCCCAGCAACGTTTAATGTTGGAAGTAAGCTGGGAAGCTTTGGAGCGAGCAGGGCAATCATCCCATAAATTAAAAGATAGTCAAACAGGTGTTTTCTTGGGGATTGACCAAAATGATTATGCACAATTGCAGTTCAATTCTCCTAACATCGAGCGCATAAACCCTTATGATGCAACCGGAAATGGCTTTTGCTTTGCTTCTGGTAGGTTATCTTATTTTTTAGGTTTACAAGGTCCTTGTTTAGCCATAGATACAGCTTGTTCTTCTTCTTTAGTAGCATTACATTTAGCTTGTCAGAGCCTGCGTTCGGGTGAGTGTAATCTAGCTCTAGCAGGTGGGGTACAACTGATATTATCACCTGTGGTGACTACAACTTTATGTCAAATGAAAGCTTTATCACCAGATGGTCGTTGTAAAACTTTTGATGCTTCTGCTGATGGTTATGGAAGAGGAGAAGGATGTGGGGCGATAGTCCTCAAACGTCTCTCAGATGCAATGCGTGATGGCGATAATATTTTAGCAACGATTCGAGGTTCTGCCGTTAACCATGATGGACCAAGTAGCGGTCTAACGGTTCCGAATAAACTAGCACAGGAAAAACTAATTCATCAGGCTCTAGAAACAGCTAAGGTAGACCCATCTGAAGTAAGTTATATTGAAGCGCATGGTACGGGTACTTCTTTGGGAGATCCTATAGAAATTAGAGCTTTAGCTAAAGTTTTTCAACAATCTCATTCTTCAGAAAACCCCTTGATGATTGGTTCGGTAAAAACCAATATTGGTCATCTGGAAGCAGCAGCAGGTATTGCTGGTTTGATAAAAGTAGTCTTGCAAATGCAACACCAAGAAATTGCTCCTCATCTACACTTTACGAAACCCAATTCCTATATCAACTGGGAAGAACTTCCAGTGGTAATACCAACCCAAAAGACTCAGTGGTCATCTGATTCAAAGGGACGACTCGCAGGGGTGAGTTCCTTTGGTATGAGTGGCACAAATGCCCATGTCATTGTGGAAGAAGCACCAATTGAAGTCAAAAATCAAAAGTCAAAAGTTAAAATTCAAGAGTTTGGTGAGCGTCCTCAGCATATACTAACTTTATCTGCGAAATGTGAGAATGCGTTACAAGAGCTAGTGCAAAGGTATGAAGAGTTTTTAAGTAATGACTCCACAGCAACGATTACTGATACCTGTTTCACTGCTAATACCGGGCGATCGCACTTTAACCATCGATTAGCAATAGTTGCTTCATCAACAGAAGAATTACGTCAAAAATTAAAAACCTTTAAAACCCAAGAAGATATTCGTGGAGTAGTTAGTGGTCAACTGAGTAGCAAAAAGCGTCCGAAAATCGCATTTTTATTCACGGGTCAAGGTTCCCAATATGTAAACATGGCAAGGGAACTCTATGAAACTCAACCAATCTTCCGCAAAACATTAGAACAGTGCGATAGAATATCGAGTTTATATTCAGATAAATCCCTACTGAATATCTTATATCCACAACCAGGTGAAACTTCACCAATAGATGAAACCGTCTATACTCAACCTGCTTTATTTGCCATTGAATATGCTCTGGCTCAATTATGGAAGTCCTGGGGAATTGAACCGGATGTAGTGATGGGGCACAGTGTTGGTGAATATGTGGCAGCAACTGTTGCAGGAGTTTTTAGTTTAGAAGATGGACTCAAATTAATCGCTAACCGGGGAAGATTAATGCAAGAGTTACCCCCCGGTGGTGAGATGCTAGCAGTTATGGCATCTGAGTCGCAAGTGCGAGAGGTAATTGAACCATATAAATCAGAAGTAGCAATTGCTGCAATAAATGGACCAATAAGTACAGTTATTTCCGGTGCTGCTGATGCAATCCGTAGAATCTGTGAGAAATTCTCAAGTGATGGAATAAAAACAAAACAATTACAAGTATCCCATGCCTTCCATTCTTCGTTGATGGAACCGATGTTGGCTGAGTTTGAGAGAGTAGCATCAGAAATTACCTACAATCAACCGAGTATTGCCGTAATTTCCAATCTTACCGGAGAACAAGCTAAAGAAGATATTACCACTCCTAAATACTGGGTGAATCATGTACGGCAGCCAGTGAGATTTCGGCAAGGGATGGAAACTCTTGAGCAACAAGGATATGAAGTATTCTTGGAAATTGGATCAAAGCCGATTTTGTTAGGAATGGGTCGCCAATGTCTATCAGAAAATGTGGGTGTATGGTTACCCAGCTTGCGTCCGGGTTACTCTGAGTGGCAACAAATGCTACAAAGTTTGGCAGAGTTATATGTGCGCGGAGTTAAAGTAGATTGGTCTGGCTTTGACGGGGATTATTACCGCAGTAAAGTCGTATTACCCACTTACCCCTTTCAACGGCAACGCTATTGGATTGAAACAGATAATAATTTACTTTATAAAAAACAATTTTTGTCAAATCAGGAGAATCTTCACCCCCTACTTGGTCAAAGATTAAATTTAGCAGGCCCAGGAGAGCAAATTTATTTTGAGTCCCAAATTAGTGCTTCTCAGCCAAATTATTTAAAAGACCATTGTGTTTTTTCTAAACCAATCTTTCCTACAACAGCTTACCTGGAAATGGCAATAGCTGCAGGTTCAACTTTATTCAACTGTGAAAATTTAATTCTAGAAGATGTAGTTGTTCAGCAAGCTTTGATTGTTCCGGATTCGGGAATCAAAACTATTCAGACCGTTTTAACGCCACAATCAGCACAAACTTATAGTTTTCAGATTTTCAGTCTAGAGGTAGATTCTAATTCGTCAAAAACTAGATGGACTCTACACGTTGAAGGAAAATTATTGATAGGGGATAAAGACGCTCAACCAGAAACAACAGACTTAAAAACAATTAAAGCCGAATATAATCAACAGATATCACCACAAGATTTCTACCAAGAGTATAAAGAATTAGGCATTGGCTATGGTTCAAGCTTCCAAGCTGTTCAACAACTGTGGCACCATCAAGAAAAAGCACTGGGTAAAATTCAGCTACCAGATAACTTAGTTTCAGCGATCGCAAAATACCAACTACACCCCGTGCTTTTAGATGCTAGTTTTCAGGTATTAGATGTATTTTCAGGTGTAACAGATGACCAAGAAACTTATTTACCTGTAGCAATCAAGCGATTAAAGGTATACCGTCATTCCAGTACTTCTCTATGGAGTCAAGTGGAAATAGATACGAGTCAACAAGATGATTCACAGACTTTAATCGGTGAAGTGCATGTTTTGAATGAAGACGGAAAGACAATTGCTACTGTAGAAGGACTAAAAGTACAAAAAGTAACTACTCAAGGCTTGTTCGGAAACAAACAAGAGTCAGTAAAGGATTCGTTTTACGAGGTAGAATGGCGTAAATCGGAACAAGAAGTGATTTTAGCTCAAAGGGAAAATATTCCAACATCAAATACCAAATCTGAACCAAGGGGTTGGTTGATTTTGGCTGACCAACAAGCCATTGCTCAAAACTTAGCCCTTCAACTACAGTCACAAGAAGATGTGTGTATATTGGTCAAACCTGGAAAAGAATTCCAACAGATTTCTCCACATGAGTTTACCATTAACTCAAATAATCCCCTTGAATTTGAGCAACTTTTGGTGGTATTGCAAGAGCAATTACCCCACATAAATGGTGTTGTCCAATGTTGGAGTCTTGATGAGACAGATGCTCATACTTTGAGCGATGAAGATTTACTTCATGTTCAACAGCACGTATGCGGAACTACTTTGTCTTTAGTACAAGCTTTGGTTAAGATTAAAAAGTCTCAATCACCTCAGCTGTGGTTAGTAACCAGCGGAGCGCAACCAGTACCCAACAACAATCCTATAATTCCAGGGATAGTTCAATCTTCTTTGTGGGGTATGGGTAAAGTGATTGCTCTGGAACACCCAGAACTTAAATGTGTGCGGGTAGATTTAGATCCCAGTACAGGTGTTGAACAACAAGCCAAAGCTTTGTGGGAGGAAATATGCTCGAATGATGCAGAAGATCAAGTCGCGATTCGCGAACAAGAGCGTTATGTAGCTCGTCTAATTCACCATCAGCAAACTAAAAAAGCCGTAAGTGAAAATAGTCATTTTGAGTCAACATTTGAGAAAGCATTAAGCTTTAATGAAGATGTCACCTATTTAATTACTGGTGGTTTGGGAAGTCTGGGTTTATTGATTGCAAAGTGGATGGTTGAACGTGGAGCAAGACATTTAGTTTTGCTAGGACGTAGTGGAGCATCCGATGCAATTCAAACTCAGTTAAAGGAATTAGAACAAGCTGGTGCTAAAGTTGTTGTTTACAAAGCAGATGTATCCCAGGCTGAGTCAATCACACAGGTTCTTTCACAAATTGAACAATCTTTACCACCATTGCGAGGAATTATTCATGCTGCTGGGGTTTTAGATGATGGGGTCTTACAGAATCAAACTTGGGAAAAATTTGCAACGGTGATGGCTCCCAAAGTTCAAGGAGCTTGGAATCTGCACAATTTAACCCTCGACACTCCTTTGGACTTTTTTGTACTTTTCTCTTCGGTAGCATCTCTACTTGGTTCTCCCGGTCAAGCCAACCATTCGGCAGCAAATGCTTTTCTAGATGCCTTTGCTTATTATCGTCGAAGTATAGGACTACCTGTATTGAGTATTAATTTGGGAGTTGTAGCAGAAATAGGAGTAGCAGCCAAGCGACAAACGGATAAACGAGTCAGTAAAAAAGGAATAGGAGCAATTTTACCCCAGCAAATTACCGAAGCCTTAGAAATAATGATGAGTAATCCTCATATTTCTCCACAAGTTGGGTTTGTACCGATTCGTTGGTCGCAGCTTATAGAACAATTTACTAATAATAATTATCCTTACTTTTACTTAGATTTTGTGCGTCAACAAAAAGAGCAAAATCAAACTAAGCAAAAGCCAACTCAAAACCTTGAATTTCTATCTCAATTAGAGAATATTTCGATTGAAAAGCGTCAAGAATTTTTGGTAATTTATCTTCAAAATATAGTGAAAAAAGTTCTTCAATTTAATTCTTCTGAACATATCAATCCGCACAAGTCATTAAATGAATTAGGATTAGACTCCTTAAATGGGATAGAACTAAGAAATCAAATTGAAGGTCAATTAGGACTGACCATATCAGCAGAAATGATTCTTAAGGGAGCAAGCGTCATAGAGTTAGCAGAAGAAATCGCTCAACAATTGACTCAAAATACTTCTTTTTCTCAAGAAACAAATTCTCAACATGGAATTACAAAATCAGTCGATCAGTCGGCAAATAATTGGATTCATTATCACACATCTATAGCTAATTCTTGCCTTCGTTTATTCTGCTTTCATAATGCAGGAGGTAATGCTTCAATCTTCAAACAATGGTCGAATTTTCTGCCACCAGATATTGAAGTCTGCCCAATTCAATTACCCGGTCGAGCAGAACGTATAATGGAAGAACCTTTTACTCAATTTCTTCCTCTAATTCAAACCTTAGAGCAAGTTATAATTGATTACCTAGACAAGCCTTTTGCCTTCTACAGTCATAGTGCAGGGAATTTATTGTCTTTCGAGTTAGCACATATTCTTCGTCAAAATTATGATTTAGAACCTATTCACTTATTCGCAGGTGCATTTTGGGCTCCTCATACTGTTACAAAAAATATGGCAGATCATTTCTTTAAACGTTCTGATGAGGAAATTATCAATACATTTCTGGAAATATCAGAAGTACCACGAGAATACATTCATAAGGAGACATTTGTAAAGGAACACTTACCTACTTTAATAGCAGATACGCAATTTTTTCAGAGTTATACCTACTCAAAAAAACAGCCGCTCAATTGTCCTATTTCTGCTTTCGGTGGCATAGAAGATCCTATAGTTAGTTACGAAGAACTTACACAATGGTCTCAACACACAACCAGCAACTTCAAAGTTCATATGCTTCCAGGTAAACACATGTTCTTAAAAAACAGTAGAAAACTGCTTTTGGAAGGCATATTCCAGGAATTGATGACATCTCTAAATATTAATTCACGCCTAATGTGAATTAGGAAAAGGGTAGGAGAAGTAGGAAAATGAAAATTACCAGCTTTTCCCTGCCAACTTCCCCCATGAATAGCATAGACTTTCCTACGGTAATTACAACAATTTATGTATTAGTAGATGACTGGTATAAAGAAAGGATACAGCCGGTAATTATAAAAAAACCGGGAGTAAAACCATTGATGAGTGTCACTATACCCAAAAGCTATCAGCCCCTGGAAGCATAACCAAGTAATTTAGGGGCTGAAACTAGGGTGTTGACTTTGATGGAATTTGACCGTTTTTAGTTCATACAATTTTTGTTTCAGTACAAAACCTTTGAAATATAAGTTAAATAAAACTTAAATAAAACTTTCAGCTTAAAATAATTATCACATTATTTGTGTGAACTTTTTACCCTTTCTTTGACCTGACTATCTAAAAGTTTCTTTTCTTCTGGTGTCATGGGTACTAATAAGGAGATTGGTCATTATTTATTCTCTTGAATTGTGGCGCTGATGTATAGTCCCACATTATTCGCGAGTACTTCTCACGAATAATGTGGGCTTTCTCCTATCCTTTTGCAAAATTGGGATGCTCCCGTGTTATTACGTATTTTTTCCACCACAGTTAGAAACTTGTTTTGTATTGAAAGGCTTATTTTGAGCAGCAACAAGTTCAATTTCTCCGTTTTCATTACGTTTAAAACCAGTAGCTTCTACAATCGCTGGTCTATCAGAATTACTTGTAATTTCATCACTATTTTTATTGTTAGATGATACAGATAAATTACGAATATCCGACCAAGTTTGATTTGAATACAAATATTCGTTAGGATTTTTCGGTACTCCACCCCTTCCAGTCACCACAAAACTACTGCCATTTGTGTTGTTGCAAGTTTTAGCAATTTTTTGAGATGAATCTACTAACTTTACTGGTAATTCTACTAAGCCAGAACCGGGTTCAATACCAGGAGTATTAAGTTCAACTACACCATTAAATTCTACTCCTAATTCGGAAGTTGCAGTTATATCACTTTCTGGAGTAAGACTTTCTCTAAACTGCGTACCAAAAATACCTTCTGCATTAATAGTTACTTTGCCACCAAGACTATTTTCTGCATTTGCGGTGATATCGCTGTTTTCTAAAGCAACCAAAGTATTAGTATTGATTGTAATATTACCACCGTTGCCTTCACCCTTGGCGTTAGTGTTAATTAAGCTTTGACGACGCATTTGTAAAGAACCAGCTTGGACAAAAATATCACCACCTCCACCAGAATTACTGCGAGCAACTAAATTGCTTTGATTTTCTAACTCGATTAAATCGGCATTTACCTTTAATGTACCAGCTTTACCGGTTCCTGCATTGCGGACTCCAATACCTGAATAATTGCCTATTCTTAAATATGGGGTATTGACAGTAACGTTACCTGCATCACCAGTAGGTAACGTTACTGTTGTTGATTGTCTAAATAATTCTGGCAGAATTAAAATAGAAGAATTGATATTAGATCCTCTAATTTCGTTCCCACCACTTATTTCTAAAAATTCAGCAGCGTTAACAGTTATGCTTCCAGAATTTCCGCTATTGTAACTAGTTGTATTCACACTTCCAAAATCTTTAATTGATAAAGTTTGGGTGTTGATACTAATATTGCCAGCATTACCTTTTCCAAAAGAAGTAGCAGTAATTGTAGTACTTGCAAAATTTCCTCGACTCAAACCAGAAACTTTGGTATTTTCACTATTAATATCTATATTGCCAGCAGAACCACTACTGAAGGTTGTTGTTGAAATTACCCCACTATCAAGTACTGATAAATTCTTGGTTGACAGATTTATATTTCCTGAATTT
>ERZ1740052.424-NODE-424-length-14718-cov-10.439337_pt1 | contig 14718 bp, 12 predicted proteins | sample MGYA00581750_ERZ1740052 | MGnify/ENA primary metagenome ERZ1740052 (study PRJEB43018, sample SAMN04849743) | marine metagenome | isolation source: floating plastic debris | place: Pacific Ocean | collected 2008-08-30 | study: EMG produced TPA metagenomics... | reverse complement strand
AGTTAGTAGTTAGTAGTTAGTAGTTAGTAGTTAGTAGTTAGTAGTTAGTAGTTAGGAGTTAAGAGTTAGGAGTTAGTAGTTAAGAGTTAGTAGTTAAGAGTTATGTACAATTATTAGCGGCAAGAGTAATCTTAAGACAAGCTATTTAACTTACTTAATGAACAAAAGTGTTATTTGTCACTAAAAAATCTTATATAATCCCGCTTAAAATGAGATAATTACTTACTTTTTTACTATTCGTGTATATATAATATCTCATATTTTTTTCAGCTAAAAATAGGGTTTTTTTTACATTCGTAACGCTTTAATGGTATTATTCTTTATGTAAATATTTTTTTTAATCGGAAGGCAGGCTTTTAATAAAAATTTTGATTATATTCCCATTATATAAAAATACTATTTAGTTTTTTTATCATCCCATATTTTCACTATTAAATAAAATTTTTTTCTATAAAATGAAATTGAAAATCAAAAGAAGTTTTTGAATTCAATTATTTTTTTAAAATAGAGGATAGAAATCGCAGCAGAGATACTTTAATTTATAATTCACATTAGGCGTTAATTATAAATATAAATTATTCTCCCACCTCTTTTCCCTCTTCGAGTTACCTACGGTAATTTATAGCTGGCTACCCTTAAAATCAATTCTCCTTCTTCGGGATTCTGACTAAATATAAATGCTCCCGTCTCCTTCTCTTTTCTCGATAAAAATTCTATTTGCTGTTCCCCTGTTTCTTCAACTTTTCCGTTTATACGCAATTCGGCTATAACTTGCACGGAAGCTGCTGTTTTTCCTCCTTTATTAATTACCTCGAAGGGTATGTAATATTGTCCGTTTATTTTTCTTAGGGGTTGATTGTTAGTTACAACAAGAAGAGGTGGTTTCTGCGAAGGTTGTTTTATCCAGGTGAAACTTACCAAACCTACAACCCCAATCAGAATAAATGAAGCGATACTAAATGTTACCCATTCGGCTACTGTACGTTTCTGCTGTTGCTTGTCTTCTTGAGGTTGATGATTCATATCGCTAATCTTCCCGCAGCACCACCAATAGTTGTTGGCAATCCTAGTATGATGCTATGTTCTAACCATATTGTCCAAGGATCGTTCCAAGTCAATTTTTGAAAAAACCACAGCATTATAGCTGCCGCTACCAACGATATTAAATAGCAAATCATGGTTTCGCTAAACGGTTTTTGAAATATACCTTTGTGTTTTCTGCGTTTGTCTTGTGCGGAGAAACCTGCTTGAAATACAATCGCGTAGGAAATTAATACAGAAGTGGCAATAATTGCTAAAAGCCAAGGTTCGGATACTGCTGCTGCAAGCGTTGCAATTTCATCGGTTGGGGCAATATTAAAGCCTATAACTATTGCACCAATTAAGGTTGCACTTAAATCGCTAAAAGTCGGGTTGTTATCGATTGAATCATCTTGTCTGCTAGTTCTATTATCTGGCGAATTAGTACCGTTTTCGCCTAATAAATGATTGGCTAATGCAACACCCAAACTAAAAGGTACGCTTTCGTAAATAGTCTTACCCAATGCTTCTTTAAGGGAAACTCCAGGTGATAACTCTCGCAACAGTAGCAATATAAAAGCAGAACAAACTAAGCCAATTCCCATTGCTTCTACTGTTTCGGTGACTCCTTGGTAAGGACGATTGAAACGTTTGGGTTTACGAAAACCTTCAGTACGCATGAGAAGATAAACAACTATAAATGTTAATACCAGTGCAATCAACATCATAGCTGGTGTAGCAGATGAACCTATCCACCATACTTCCATCGTATAAAGCAAGGGAATGCCAAACAGAAAACCACCACATCCACCTCTAACTATGTCATTTATCTCACTTCTCCAGATATTCTTTTGGTGTTTTCTCTGAGAGTTATTCCCGGATTTGCTGCAGATTCTTCTTAACGAATTCTTTTTCATCTGCTACATCTTATAAATTTGTTTAAATTGTCATTTGATTTTGTCGCTTCTAAACTGCTATGACTATAAAACTTAAAGTTAAGAGAAGATTATTAAGCGATTATTTTCGTATTATCATTAATAGTCATTCGTTTAAGTTGTAATTTGGTTTAACGCTAAATATGACTGTTTCGCAAAAAAAGTAACTTTTAGAATCAAATTGAAAGGAGTAGGAATTGAGAGGTAAGGAGTAGATAAATTGAAATTAAATTTAACATTATTTATAATTTCAATAAGTAAGTGGTTCAAATTAAATATAAAACCTCACCCTGCTGACTGCTTCCCTCTCCTGGCGGAAGGAGAGGGATTGAGGGTGAGGTTCTCTATTTTATATTTAATTACGCCTGACTACTTTATAATTTTTTAAGAATATTTATTAACAGCTATACTCGCGAATTTTACTTAACTCAAACCAAGTGCGATCGCCAACTATTCCGTCTGTAACTAATCCGGTATGCTGTTGTAAATCTTTGATGGCATTTTCTGTAACTACACCAAAATAGCCGGTAATTGCAGATTGAAAAAACCCAGACCACAAAAGCCTTTCCTGAATTTTTTCAACTAATTCGCCTTCACTGCGTTTTTGTAATAACGGCATATCTACCGGGGCACCTTTATACAAACATTGCCAAGTATTTTCATCTACTATTCCATCTTCAGCTAAAAACATCCAGTAATCAAAGCAGTTAACAGCGGCTGTAGTTTGGGGTCCAAATATACCATCAACTTTACCGAAATAGCATTGCCAATGCTTTAATAATTGTTGTAATTCTATTACTGCTTCACCCCTAGAACCTTGTTTTAATACGGGTTTATTGAATTGAACTTCAGCAGCCTGAAAGTTAGAAGTAGTAGTCATGATATTTGTAAGTCGTGGTTGATTAGTTGATGTCAGAATTGCCGTATTTTATGCTGACGGTTTGAATAGAAAAGATATAAAAATAAAAGTTTTAGTAGTTTCATAGTTCGCTAAAATGTCAACTAAAACTCTGTGCTAGCGTCGCGACAATGAATAGTATCCTTTTATTAAGGATTGTTAATTTTTAACTGCTAACTGTAAAAATATTTATTTCGACATGGAAGGCTACAGAAGCCAGCTTCCTCATTCCGGATAGAAGGTAAAACAGTTTTGCAAGATTAAAAATACCTATTTATAGGATGTAGCGCCTTGCTCAAGCATTACTTTCAAGTTATTAAAAAGATTTATCTTTGATATTGCATTGTTCATTCTTAATATTTCCCGTTCGCAGTTACGATAAAAGATAAGACTGCGTTTTTGGGTACTAGCATGACAGTTCTCACTTATAATTCCGATTTAATTCTGACAGCTAAACAAACTCGACTTGCAGCAATGAAGCTAGCGGTTTTATCTACTGCTGCAAAAAACGAAGCTATTGAGGCGATCGCCATTGCGCTACTGTCAGCGCAAGATGAAATAATTCAAGCAAATATTGCAGATTGTGAAGCAGCCCAAAGCGAGGGAATTGCCAAGCCACTTTACAAGCGCTTGCAGTTGGACGAACATAAATTAAGAGATAATATTGCTGGGGTAAGGGATATAGGTAAACTTTCCGATCCTGTTGGTAGTATTCAGATTCATCGTAAATTAGATAATGGTTTGATTCTCAAGCGCGTAAGTTGTCCTTTAGGAGTTTTAGGGATAATTTTTGAAGCACGTCCGGAAGCGGCAATTCAAATTGCTTCTCTAGCGATAAAATCGGGTAATGGTGTAATTCTTAAAGGTGGAAAAGAAGCGATTCGTTCTTGTGAAGCGATAGTTAAAGCTATAAAAAAAGGATTATCTCAAACTACAGTCGATCCAGATGCGGTACAGTTATTAACTACTAGAGAAGAAACGATAGAACTTTTAAAGTTAGATAAATATGTAGACTTAATTATTCCCAGAGGCTCAAATTCTTTCGTACAGTTTGTCCAGCAAAACACTACGATTCCAGTATTAGGACACGCTGACGGAATTTGTCATCTGTATATTGATAAAGCCGCAGATATCGACAAAGCAGTAAATATTGCAGTAGATTCAAAAACTCACTATCCAGCAGCTTGCAATGCAATCGAAACATTGCTTGTTCATCAAGAAACTGCATCGAATTTTCTACCCCAGGTAGCTAAAGCGTTACAAAAATTAAACGTAGAATTGCGCGGCGACAAAGCAACTCAATCAATTTTATCCAACATAGTACCCGCAACAGAAGAAGACTGGGAAACAGAATATAGCGATTTAATTTTGTCAATTAAAGTTGTTGATTCTTTACCAGAAGCCATAACTCATATCAACGAATACGGTTCCAAGCATACCGACGCAATAGTCACAGAAGATATAGAAGCAGCAGAAAACTTTTTATCCTTAGTGGATGCAGCAGGAGTTTACCATAATTGTTCCACTCGTTTTGCAGACGGTTTTCGCTACGGCTTCGGTGCAGAAGTTGGAATCAGCACCCACAAAATACCACCTCGCGGCCCAGTTGGTTTAGAAGGCTTAGTAACCTATAAATATAAAATGACAGGCAACGGTCATGTAGCAAGCAGTTATACAGGTGAAGATGCGAAGCCCTTTTTGCATAAAGATTTATTGCAGTAAGGAGTTAGGCTACGGATGGAGTTAGGCTACGGATGGAGTTGGGCTACGGATGGAGTTGGGCTACGGATGGAGTTAGGTAACGGATGGAGTTATGAGTTAAGAGTTATTTAGTGCCCAATGCCCAATGCCCAATGCCCAACTACCAATTACCAACTACCAACTACCAATTACCAACTACCAACTACCAATTATCAATTAATAAAGAAAAAGGCGAGAAATAAGTGAAATTACCCTTACTTCCCGCTTCAAACATCACCTTGAGCATATTTTCGATTGACAGACTTTGATAGTTATTTCAGCACCCTGAACTAAGCTAAGTAGACTTATTAATTTGAATAATATATCCAAAAAAGTCTTACCTGTTGCCACTTTGGCAAAGTCGATATTAATTTAACGATGAAGGTAGATGTAGAAAGTGTAGCGAAGCATAATTGCGTGAAATACTCATATTTCGCGGACGTTACTATGTGGGCATTAAATGAGAGGGAGATAGGGAGATAAGGAGACAAGGAGATAAGGAGACAAGGAGACAAGGAGACAAGGAGAAGAATAATTACCAATTACCAATTACCAATTACCAATTACCTATTCCCCATGCCCAATTTTGTTCGCTGATAACAGAAATCAATGAGTTCTATGAAAGAAACTTGATTAAAAAAAACTTTACAAAACGTAAAATACACGTTAAGTATCGTGTCTCTACACAGATATAGAAAAGGCCTTCGGAGCAATCAAGAGGCGTTTTTTGCTGTGCAATTTTTGATTTGTAATTAGTTGTAGGGTGTGTTGTCGCGCAGCGCAACGCACCATCTTGATTTCACAACCCATCAAAACGGTGCGTTAGGCGCGAAACATATATATTTGTCAAATCCTGAATTACTATCGCGCCATAACACACCCTACACACTATTCCCAATGCCCAATCATTACTGCTAATTGTTCAAGTTAATGCTTTCAACAAAGCCTGTAATTTAAGTTGAATTTCTGCAAATTCTTTTTCTGGATCTGAACCGGGTACAATACCAGCACCGGCATAAAGCAGGGATGATTGGCTGTTGTTGTCGATTAGTGCCGAACGAATTCCTACGACAAATTCACAGTTACCTTCGGAATCTATCCAACCCAAAGGCGCTGCATATAAACCCCTTTCAAAACTTTCATAACGACGAATTTCCTGACAAGCAACCTCTGGTGCTACACCGGCTACTGCTGGTGTAGGATGCAGTTGAGCAACTATTTGTAGAGGATGTACGTCGCGAGGAACTTTTGCGGCGATGGGTGTCCATAAGTGCTGAATATTTGATAGCTGCCGCAATCTGGGTGTTGAAACTTGGGGTAATAAGCCTAGACTGAGCAACTTTTGAGTAATAAAATCAATTACTAAGGAATGTTCGTGTCTTTCTTTGTCGCTGCTAAGTAAGGTATTGGCTATTTTTGCATCTTCTGCTGGTGTTTTCCCTCTAGCTGCGCTTCCTGCTAAAGCATCGGTAGTTAATTTTTGATTATGAATAGCAATCAATGTTTCCGGAGAAGCACCAATAAAGTTTTGTCCTTTGCCATTGCTTGTAGAGAATATACAGCAGTTGGGATGTAGCTGTCGGAGATTATTTAATGATTTAAATAAGTTTAATGGAGCGATTGATTGAATATTTAAAGCATCTGCTAAGACAATTTTAGTATAGTCACCTTTACGAATATCTTCTAAAGCTGATAATACCGATCTTTTAAATTTACTGGATTTAGCGATCGAGTTTTTTATAAATTTGGGTTTGGAATCATTTAAGCTGATAAAATCATATTTCAAATTATTAATATCTGCAATTTTACACCATAAACTTTGTAAATAATTCTCTATATTCAAATCCCGATCAATTTGAATATTTGCCCTTAATATACAGCGTTCATCTTTACGAGTAACTTGCAATCTGGGTAAAAAAATGGTAGCAGGAGAAAAAGGATAGTTTTGTTGAAGATTTGTATCGAAAAAACTAAAGCTGCAAAAAAATGATGGGTTTGTAAAAAAATTATTTTCATTGCAAAAATTAATTATTCTACTGAGATTAAATTTGATAAACTTCTCAGCTTCAGAAAAACGTTCTTTACCTTCAACTTCAAATTTTGTTACCGCACCAATAGCAGCAATAGCTTGTTTTTTGCTAGGGCTTTCCCAATAAAAATTAAGCCGATCGAATGTAGCTAGTTTCCCGAAGACAACCAAAGGATCTACCGAGTCAATTTCTAAAGCAATACTAGCTATTTGCGTGCAATTATTCTTAATACAATATGCTTGTTTTTTTACAAGAAATTGGTATAGCTGCTTATTATATACGAAAAACTCGGCAGAACATGGTGAAACTGTCATGGATCTAAAAATAGTAAATTTTTTTGAAGTTCTCTTCCTAAAGCATCATGAATCGTGGTCGTATTTCTACAGGTAGCACATTCAGATGCTGTTTTGCCAGCTAGCTAAGGAGGCTCGTCAACCTTGATGGTAAAAACCTCTTTAACTGCTTCGAGTGTAGATTTTACAGGAGCTTTCGCCCTAAATACAGCCCTATTGGATAAGGGATGTAGGAAAGAGAGACAACTAGCAAAACAACAGCTATGATGGTTGCGCTTGCGGCTTTGTGCCGGTAGAAAATTTGGCAATTTAATTGATTGCGACTGATGACTACAAAGCTGATTTCATATCCGAACATAAAGTTATGGATGGCGGCAATAAAACCGCCAATGTATTGCGTTGCGATTATGCCGATTTGGGTAGGAACGGCTGTCGCTTTCGCAGAAACAAAGGTGCTTAATGCAGCAGTTTTTTGCACTTTTTTAGCTGCTGCTATTTTGATTCTTGCTTGGGAAAATTTGAGTAATGATGTTTTTGATTCTGATACGGGAATTGATATTAATAAACATCATTCTCTCGTAAATTTGACCGGCAATAGACAATTAATATTTTGGCTGGGAAATTTATTTCTAAGTCTAGGATTGCTTGGAATACTAGCAATTAGTTGGTGGCAACAAGATTTAACTTTAATTGGAATAATTTTGCTATGTTGCGGCTTAGGATATCTTTATCAAGGACCTCCTTTCCGTTTAGGCTATCAAGGTTTAGGAGAAATACTTTGCTTTTTCGCCTTTGGTCCTTTGGGAGTAGCAGCAGGATATTATAGTCAAACTCAAAGTTGGTCTTTCACGAGTTTTGCCGCTTCGTTAATCGTTGGTATTACAACCAGTTTGATATTATTTTGTTCTCACTTTCATCAAGTAAAAGATGACTTAGCCGCAGGAAAACGTTCGCCAATCGTTCGTTTGGGAACTCAAAGAGGTTCGCAAGTTTTAAATTGGTTAACCGGCAGTATTTACGCGCTGATATTGATATTTATAATTTGTGGAATTTTTCCCTTATGGGCACTTTTAAGTTGGTTTAGTTTACCTTTTTCTCTAAAACTATGTAATCACGTCGCCGAAAATCACAACCAACCCCTTAAAATTGCTAACTCCAAATTTGTCGCGATCGCAATGCAATTTTGGTGTTGTTTGCTATTAGGATTGGGGTTTGTTTTGTAAAATTTGGGAATTGGGAATGGGGCATGGGGCATAGGGCATAGGGGATTGGGAGAGGGTGAGACAAAGGGATAAGAAAAAATTTAAACTCTTAACTCTTAACTCCTAACTCCTAACTCTTAACTCCCAATCCCCAATCCAAAATCCAAAATCCAAAATCTAAAATCCAAAATCATCAGATGGTGTACCAATTTGAATTTCGCCCTTATCATCGCAAATTCGTAACTCCTTTGAATACATCTCACGGTATTTGGGAAAGTCGAGATGGTGTTATTCTTCGTCTTTATGATGCAGAAGGGAAAGTAGGATGGGGAGAAATTGCTCCGATTAGTTGGTTTGGCTCGGAAACTGTCGAAGAAGCGGTTTCATTTTGTCGCCAATTATCAAAGGAAATAACTGATGAAAAGATTTTCTCGATTCCTGATGAATTACCAACTTGTCAATTTGGTTTTGAGTCAGCACGAGAAATGATACAACAAAATAATTCTGCTGCAAAGATTCCTCAAAATCTTACCCATAGCATTTTATTACCTGCTGGTAAAGCAGCTTTGAGTCAATGGCGAAATGTATGGGATATCGGCTCTCATACTTTCAAATGGAAAATCGGCGTTTATCCAGTTGCAGAAGAAGTATTTATTTTTGACTTACTTGCTGGAGAATTACCTGCTTTTACAAAACTGCGATTGGATGCGAATGCTGGGTTAAGCTACCACGAAGCTGAGATTTGGCTGCAAAAATGCGATGATATCAATATGAATAATGATATTAATTTAGAAATCGAATTTATTGAACAACCGCTTTTGGTAGATAGATTTTCGGAAATGCTGGAATTGAGTCGTGACTACACCACGAAAATAGCCTTGGATGAATCTGTAGCTACACTCGAACAACTTGAAAGCTGTTATCAAAAAGGTTGGCGAGAAATTTTTGTTATCAAAGCTGGTATAATCGGCTCCCCATCACGCTTACGCGAATTTTGCCTTACCCATAAAATTGATACTGTATTTTCATCGGTTTTTGAAACCAGTATTGGTAGAGAAGCAGCATTATCATTAGCTGCGGAATTATCGCCACAAAAAAGAGCAGTGGGTTTTGGTGTGAATCATTTCTTTATAGAAGATGAGCAAATTTGTCTGGATGATTTATGGAAGAATACTGCACATATTTTGTAAATAATCACTGTTTAAATTGCGAAGATAGTCATTTATTGACTAAGCTAATCGAAAAATTTGATTTAGAAATTATTAAGTTTAAACAAGAATATTGCTATCTACCGAAAATTATTCTAAACCAACGCCAACCCGTGGGTTTTTTAGCCGGTTTTATCGCCGCTTGTAGAGCAAATTGTCCCCTATTTTTATGTAATCCCGATTGGGGAAAACAAGAGTGGCAGCAAGTATTTGATTTAGTCAAACCAGATATTATCTGGGGAATAGAAGAAAGCCTTATTCCCCATACCCAATCCCCCATTCCCGATGCCCAATGCCCAATCCCCGATGCCCAATACATAATGATTCCTACCGGTGGCTCGTCGGGTAAAATAAAATTCGCCGTTCATACCTGGGATACTTTGACGGCTTCGGTTAGGGGATTTCAAGAATATTTTGAAGTAGATAAAATTAATTCTTTTTGTGTATTGCCGTTATATCATGTTAGCGGTTTAATGCAGTTTATGCGCTGTTTTACAACTGGTGGCAAGTTAGTTATTTTACCTTTCAAGGAGATTGAATTAGCTCAAAAAGACAATATTGAAAAATTAATTAATAAAAATATTAATAACTTTGATTTTTTTATATCTTTAGTTCCCACCCAGCTAGAACGTTTATTACAAAAATCAAATTTAACTCAATGGCTTAGTAAATTCCAAACTGTTCTTTTAGGAGGTGCCCCTGCTTGGAATGAATTATTACACAAAGCCAGGTTTCATCATATTAGATTAGCTCCTACCTACGGAATGACAGAAACCGCTTCTCAAATTGCCACGATGAAACCCGAAGATTTTCTTATAGGTAAAATTGGTTGCGGTAAAGTTCTTCCTCATGCAAAAGTGGAAATTTATGGCGAAAAAGGAGAGAATTTACAAAGCGATCGAGTCGGAAGTATTAATATTAAAGCCGAATCTTTAGCTCTTGGCTATTATCCCCTTAATGGTGAAACACAAACTTGTTTGCAAATAGATGATTTAGCTTTTTTAGACAAACAGGGTTATTTAAATATTGTCGGCAGAAATAGCGACAAAATAATTACAGGTGGAGAAAACGTTTATCCCGCAGAAGTCGAAGCTGCAATTAGAGCAACCGGGATGGTGGCTGATGTTTGTGTAATTGGTGTAGGCGATAGACATTGGGGACAAGTTGTGACAGCTATTTATATAGAAAAAATTGATATTTATAATCGAGAAATTAAAGCTGTTCTTAAGCAGAGGCTTAGTAATTATAAAATCCCTAAAGTTTGGATTTGTGTTGATTCATTACCTCGCAATTCCCAGGGGAAAATTAATCGTCAAAAGCTTTATGAAATAGTGGATGAATAGCCCGCGAAATCGTCTGCAATCAATCGCCCTCAGCGGTAATCGCCCTCAGCGGTAATCGCCCTCAGCGGTAATCGCCCTCAGCCTAGAAGGCTGGGGCTATAGGAACAAAGCCCACCGTAAGGTGGGCTATAGAAAAAATAATTTTCAAGCCCAGGTCGTCGGGCTTTGCAATTGTAGCCCCATCCTTCGAGGGTGAGGGCGATTGACGGTGCTAACGAAATTTAACAATATTCCCCTAACGCAACCTCTCAAAACACTTGACTATTTCTGCTGACAATCCAATTTTTTTTCTGCTTGCTGCATCAATACAAACATGACGAGTCATTGCTTTAGCTGCGAGCTTGTCATTAATATAGATTTTATAATCAATTTCAAACTCCTCGGCGCGAATTCTTAAAGGAGTCAGATTAACAAATATTTTATCGCCGCAATACATTGGACGCATAAAATCAACATCAGCATGAATAATGGGAAAAGCGGTAGATGGATTTGTAAAAAATTGCTTGATATCAATTCCCAAAGATTCTAAAGCTGCTTCATAAGCTTCATGACATATAGCTAAAACATTCGCAAAGTAAACTACCCCAGCAGCATCGGTATCTTGAAAGCGAATGGTGCGATTGTATGTGAAAGACATTGGGAATGGGTAATGGGTAATGGGTAGTGGGTAATGGGTAATGGGTAATGGGCATAGGGCATTGGGCATTGGTAATAATTATTTATTCTTCTCCCCATCTCCCCCTCTACCCACTCTACCCCTCTCTCATCCCTAATCCCCAATGCCCCATGCCCCATGCCCAATCCCCAATCCCCCATGCCCCATGCCCAATCCCCTATTCCCAATTATAAATATCTTCGGAGTTGGAATTAAGATAAGAATGTTCTAAATCAATTGACTTCCAAGCAAAATGTTGACAAATAATATCTAATTTTTCTTCGGGTGAATCGATGCCTTTTTCCCAAGCTTCAAATAAAGCATTTGCAATAATTTGACAGCGATTTACACCGAAGCTTTGCTTGTTGAGAGGTTTTTCTAAGGGTTGTTCGGCTAGACTTAATCCTGGTGCTAAATATTTCGCAAATAATGGTGTTTCTGGCTGAAAATAAATCTGATGTTCTGCGTAAATATCTTTAAGCAATTCTTGAATAGCTGGGTAATCTTGACGCTGAAAATTAAGTATCCCAGAATCATAGCGATCGCAACCTAATGGATGATGGGGAACTTGAAAGTTGAAGGGTATTTCAGCGGCGTTTAATTTCTCTGTTAAACTACCCATCAAAGCAATAGCACCTTGGGGATTTAAGTTGAAAAATATACTCACAACTTCTAATTCACTCCAGGCATTTTGCATATCATTCTGTTGCTGTTTACCTGAGTTACTCATTGCTAAATAGAAGCCGTTATTTAAACGATTTTTCGGCAGTCGGATGGCAATTAAGTCATCAACTTTACTGTATAATGCTTCAGGTTCTAAATAACTCTCTTCAACGTGTAACGTTAAACCATCTTTAGTTACAGCCAAGCTTCCATCGGGTTCTTGCCGTAACACCCGCCAGCCAGAATCTAAATAACCCGTTCCGTGATTGTTTTGGTGTAACTGATTGTAAAACTGCCAATCGATTTCAAATACGCAATTGTTTTCTAAATCTTGGTGTAATAAAAGGTTAGGATTGGTAATATTTGCTGCTAAAACACTTTGCAGAGAGTTGTTGTAGTAAATACCATATAGGAAATTTCGCAGCAGTAAAGTAAGATATTTGTCTTGTATTGCTGTAGAAGTTTTTTCAAGCGTTTCTGCCATTAGGGGAGGCAAACAAAAAGGTTGATAGTCCAGATGATAAATAGAAAATTTAGATTCTATTTGAATTTGACTGGCAATGTCTAAAAGAGTTTTTGATAAATAGGTTTTAGAAGAAGCTATCATAGTGATTTTATCTAAATGTACGAGTTAGATGAAAATAAATGCAACCCTTGATAGAAAAGAAAAGTTAACAGCAACCGTTTCTGACTGGTTACTGTTAACTGTTAAATGCTAAATGCTAGCTGCCTGTATGACTAACATCCACGCAAGCGGGTTTTTTCGTAGAAAAGGGGAATTAAGTTATTCTCTTTTTCAGCTATAGGAATATGAGCAGCTTTTACAAATGGTTTTAAAATTTGTAATTCTGATTTACCAAAAACGTCTATTACATATTCGGGAGTTCTGGTTAAGATATTTTTGGCGAATTCTAGAGCGATTAAACTACTATGATGCAAGTTTTGCTGGCTGTTAATCTTATCTTGGATTTGATTGATTAACGCTAAACCGGCAAACTTAACAATCGACTGAATAAAATCTTTACGGTACTCTAAAATCATTGGGAAAGCTTTAAGATAAGCTTCTGTTAAAGCCAACATTGAAGGCTGAAGAATCTCCAGGGGAATAGCCGCTAATTCCAGAGACTCTTCTAAATCTAAAGTGGAATCTACAACTAAACTTTCTAACCAAATTTTTAAGTAACCAGCAAGCAAATTTCCCAAATCGTAAGCGGGATCTCCCCAACCACAAGCTTCCCAGTCAATTAACTTTACTTCTGGATTATCTAAATTGGAACTACGAGAATGTACTAAAACGTTCTCTAGTTTCAAATCGTTGTGAGTTAAACAACAAGGATTAAAGGCAGAAGCTAAATCGGCAATGGCAGATTCTAGAAAGTCGTGGCTTTGATAGTGAGAATAAAAAGATAGTCCCGCACTGTTAACTTTGCCAAAAATAGAGGGTTCGAGGAAATCTACGCCCTGTGCCGGATTAAAATACTGATAGCGAATCTGCCCGGCTGGAGCAGTTGCCATAAAATCGCGGTACTTTTGCCGTTTAAAAGTTGCACGGTGCAATGATGCTAAAGTATTGCCGATGGAACTTGCCAATTCTGGGGGAAAATATAGGTTATGCCGGTAATAGCTTTCCAACCCTTGGTATTCCCAAAGGTAATTACGCACCAGGATCGAGTTGTCCTCATCGTAATGTACTACTAGTGGAGATAACGCTTTTATATTGCCGAGAACAGGAAAAGATTCAAGCAACTGGTGAAACAGCCATTCATTAAAGAATTCATGGGGGATACCATTAAATTCTTGGGCTAGTTCTTGTTTTACCAGAAGTTTGCGATCGCCATTCTTAGTAACCAGTAGATTTAAATTCTTACGGCTACTACTGTGTGGCAAATCTGCATCGGCGGTTGCGCCATCTTCTGAGCTACTCAGCCCTGCTTCTTGCAAGTACTGGATAACGTTTTGAGAAGACAGTGAAAGTTTCATTTATTTGTTACTTCCTTAGATTCCTTTAAAATTAGCTTTTTTTGGTTTTGGCTTTGATTATGACAGCATTTCCCAGCGAAGCCCCTTTTCTAGGGAATCTTAAAAAAACGATGACTACGCTTTATTAATATCGTATTTCCCTGACAAATACCTGCCAAATTGCCAACTCTTTCTTTACCGTCGCTTAAAATTTCACTTTTGAAGCATGGTGAAATCTTTAATATTATTCAAATTTTTATTTGCGCGAATATAGATATTTGTGCTTTAACCTTTTAATGCCTGTTCTATCCTCGCGATTACGTTTTTGAACAGCCGTGCCATTAACAAACATTAATATAATTATTGAGTACAACAGCTAACACTCACAAAGTACAAGAGCTTTTATATGCTTTCCGGAAGAATACAAATATTTTTCTTTTTGCGTAGCCTAATAATTCCTTTTCCGGACTATAAACAATCCTCTATACCCGAAATTCTACGCAAAATTGTCAGCTTTCGACCATTGCCCATAGCGGAATAGCTTCATATATTTATGCTAACTGCAACATTTCTATACATTTCGAGCGCGATAAATAACTTAAGATTTTGCACTTTTATGATTATAGAAAAAATTCTTAATAGCTAAAGCAAAAAAATATAAAATCTACAATTACTTGCAATAAGGAATTAATTATCAATAGGTAGAGGGGGAAGAGGGAAGAGGGGGGGGAGGGGGAAGAGGGGGAGAGGGGGGAGATATTATTAGCAATTA
>ERZ1740052.423-NODE-423-length-14724-cov-9.954939_pt1 | contig 14724 bp, 12 predicted proteins | sample MGYA00581750_ERZ1740052 | MGnify/ENA primary metagenome ERZ1740052 (study PRJEB43018, sample SAMN04849743) | marine metagenome | isolation source: floating plastic debris | place: Pacific Ocean | collected 2008-08-30 | study: EMG produced TPA metagenomics assembly... | reverse complement strand
CTACTTGCTACTTGCTACTTGCTACTTGCTACTTTCTACTTGCTACTTGCTACTTTCTACTCCCTACTCCCTATTACCCATTACCAGTTCCCTAAGTCATTCATTGTTGGTAATAATACGGTAGCCATCCCCAGGTTCACAGGTACAGAATGTAGAGACGCGATGGAATATTATAAAAAATCAATATGCGATTATTCAGGGCGCATGGGATATTAATGGTTGCTAGATTTTCCTACTCAAAGTTAAATAAAGCAAATTAATATCTTAATCTATCGTATAAATTAACACTTATTCAAGTACATCAATAAGGGTTTGCGGTGTGCTGTATTTAGCTGAAGTACAAAAACAGAAAGGTGGCTTGCTCGGTAGTGGAGCCAAAACCGAATTAAAACTGCTGGCTTGTCAACGCAATGATCAGAGTTGGAATACGGTAAGTGAAGAAGTTATTACTGCTGATGAAGCTGGTAAATTAAATGATGGGGCACTTGTATTAGCTGAACTTAACGCAAATCGTCAGGTACAGCGACTGCAAGAAGCTAGTCGTCCGCTGGTAACTATTTTGCAGAATTTTTCCCGTCAATTGGAAAAATTCAAACTCAAAGAGGAAGAAATAGATCAGTGGAAAGAGTCGCTGACATTTCAAGGGCAGGAAATCAGCCGCCGTGAAATGGAGTTGGAAGCGCGGGAAGAAGAAGCCCGACAAATCCAAGAAGAAGCGCAACACATGGATGCAAAAATTCAAGAAGTTGAAAGCTCCCGTCAGGAAGTTGAAAGCTTGCAAGAAGAAATCGGGCGCAGCCGTGAAGAGCTTGAAGGCGCTTGGGAGCAATTGCGAGGCGAACAGCGTCGCTTAGAAGAATTTCAGGCAGAAGTCAAGCAGGGAACGGTTTTAGATGAAGAACAAACCCAGGTAATTAGCGATTTATTAGAAAAACTCTCTAATAATATTGCTCAACCCTCAAGCGTTCGCGAACATCTCGATAACGCATTCGAGATGGTTGATTTACAGCAAGCTGTTCTTAATCCCCATTGGGAACAACTAGAAAAGCAAAAAGCCGAAGCTAAGGAGCAGCAGGCGCAAGTAGATAGTTTGTCTGAGGAACTTCAAGTAGCTAATTCTTCTTTGGAGCAAGCTGAAGTTTCGCTATACGAAGAGAAGGCAGAGTTGAAATTAAACACTGCTACTCTTGTGGACAAGCAAAACTTCTTGTCGATGCTGCAAGAACAATTGGAGTATCAACAACTGTTACAAGAGCAGGTGAACTCATTTAATAAAGCTGATTCTACTGAAGAAGAATTTACTTTAGACTTTGATGAGGAAGCTTTAAAATCTTTTTCTACTGAAGAACTAGAAAAAACAGTTGAAGACTTGCAGCAAAAGTTAAAAATCGATTCGGGCTTTGTTGAGGAACAAGAACAAGAACTTAACTACAAGGAACGAACCATAGAAGAATTGCAAGAAAAGATAAGTTCAGTTTCACAAGAAGAGCGTAGCGAATTAGAAGAAGAACTTACAGATGAAAAAGACAGCTACCAGATGCTCAACGAAACTTTAGTTGGCCAGCGTCGTAGTTTGGTAGAGCGTCAGGAATCCCTCGAACAACATCAAACTGTTCTGGCTAACCGAAAACAACAAGCAAAAACACAAAACAAAGTTGATTTAAGTCCGATACTAGAGCAAGTTGAACAAAGACGACAAAAATATTGCGAACAATTGGAAAACTTAGAAACCCAAATCGAACAATTGCGCGATCGTATTGAACAACACCAGCAGGCGATCGCAGTTCAAAGCGAAGAAATTGTTAATAAGCGTCAAGCATTGCAAGCGATGCAAGAAAACTTGTCCGCAGTGCAAATTGCAAATTCTCAACTTTGGGCTAGAGTCAATCTTTATGAAGAAACGCTTCAGCCAATACAGGATTCCTTGGAAAGCTTGCGACACAAACTGCAAGGTAGCAGTGACGCTTTAACGCAAGTACAGGAAACCCGCGATTATCAACTACAAGCGATTACAGATATGCGTTCTTCTATTGAGAGCTTGATTGCTGAGTAAAAAGATGAAGCATCAAGGGATAGAAACACTAATTTATGGTTTTATCCTTTATCCTTCATCTTTTTTTTTGCAAACAAATATATTCACCTGAAACGAATGCTACAGCACCTCCAGGAAATGGATCGGTTTGCGAGCGGTTAGGTGCCTCTATTAAACCCACCATTTTTTCAATATGCTCAAAACTAGGAGCAATTAGCATTATTTTTTGTAACACTTGACGTATAGCACGACGCTGCAATGCTAAGGGAGCTTTTTGTAATAATTGACGATTTAAGCGTAACGGCGTTAAAGAATTAACATAATCTATAATTTCAGCCTTTTCTCGTAACTCAGACGCAGCTTGCTCCAAATATTCAACTTCCGCTTGTAAAAGTTCTGCCGTTCGAGCTAAATTTGACTCCACTTTCGGGTTAAATTTTTCCTGTAAATATGGTATCAACTCCTGACGAATACGATTGCGAGCATATTTCAAATCTTGATTTGTCGAATCTTCCCAAACGTGCAGCTGAAAATCTTCACAAAATTGACCTGTTTGACTGCGAGTAACTTCCAAAAGCGGACGTACAAGCATAATCCGATCTTTAAGCGGACGCTGCCAAGTTAAAGCCTGCAAACCATCCGCACCGCTACCGCGCATCAAATTATAAACTAAAGTTTCCGCCCTATCAGTTGCAGTATGTCCCGTAATTATGCATTGATAATTATTTGAAAAGGCAATTTGCTGTAAAACTTGATAGCGCCATTCTCTTGCTGCCGCTTCACTTGTCAAAGATTGAGAAGCCGTTTCTAAGTAAAAAGGTATACCCCATTCACCTGCAAGTTGTTCCACATAATTAGCGTTTGCTTGCGAGTCATCCCGCCAACAGTGGTCGCAATGAGCAATAGCAAGCAGCCATCCCCATTTAGGTTGTAAATCTAACATTAATTGAGTTAAACACAGAGAATCTTGTCCCCCAGAAACCGCAATTAACAACCTTTGATTGCGCTGCAACAAGCCACGGGAACGGATAGTGCGATGTATATTTGCATGTAAAGAAGTCCACACCATTTAAATAGTTAGGAATTAGGAGTTAGGAGTTAGGGATTGAAATGTTAAAACTTCCAATTATTCATTGATAACTGCTCACTGCTCACTGCTCACTGCTCACTGCTCACTGCTAACTGAAAATTGATTTCGGGTTTCCCTGCTTGTTGCAATGCAGAATTGATTTTTGAAAAAGGTTTGCTACCGAAAAAGCCGTTACGAGCCGAAAGTGGGGAGGGATGTGCCGATTGAATAACGGTATGACGGTTGGTGTCTATTAATTTCAGCTTCTTTTTTGCATAGCCACCCCAAAGCACAAAGATAACTGGCTCTTGTTTTTGGTTAACTCTGCTAATTACTGCATCGGTGAAGGTTTCCCAACCTTTGTTTTTATGAGAATTGGGTGTATGTGCTTCTACAGTTAGAACGGCATTAATCATTAAAATTCCTTGTTTTGCCCAAGGTATAAGATATCCATGGTTAGGGATATCAAACCCTAAATCGTCTTTAAGTTCTTTATAAATGTTAACTAGCGACGGTGGAGTTTTGACACCCGGTTTTACTGAAAAGCACAATCCATGCGCTTGATTTTCGCCATGATAGGGATCTTGTCCAAGTATTAAAACATTTACTTGCTCTAATGGTGTAAGCTCAAAAGCTGAAAATACATCTTCTTGTGGAGGATAAATAGTTTTGGATTTTCGTTCTTCTTCGATAAAATTTTGCAGTTCTTTAAAATAAGGTTTATTAAATTCTTCAGCAAGGGCAGCTTTCCAAGAATCAGGAAGTTGAGAAGATATCATTGAATTTTGGATTTTAACAACGGATGCGTTTATTTTAGAATTTAGATTATATCGTTAAAACTAGCCTATATTAAAACCATTAGCGATAATTTCAAATTGCTGAAGACGTAGCAGTGCTACGTCTCTACACGAGTTTGGAAACCGGTTTTTTAGATTCACCAGATTCCTTGAATATGACATCACAATTTTGAGAAAATAACTATAAACCTAAATGACTAATTAGTGCTGCAAGTTCCATGAGATAATCCCAAGTTTGAGAACCAATTACTCCATCTACGATTAGTTGTTTATCATTTTGAAAAGACTGAACTGCTTCTTGAGTTTGATATCCAAATACACCATCAATCTTTCCGAAGTAGTAGCCGTCGAAGCCTAAAGTTTCTTGAATGAAGGCAGAAAATTTCAAAAGGCTTTGGACTTTAGCAACATCATCGCAGTAACTACCAGGATATAACAAAGGTAAATCCGGACGTTGACCTATGTAAAGCGCTTCCCAAGTAACCACTCCAACAATGCCATCCTGCTTTATAAAGGTGCGATACTGAAAGACTTCTACTGCTAATAAAGTTATTTCCCCGAATTCACCATCAATTACCAAACTTGGAATGTCAGGTACTCTTTTAATTAAGAATTTTTGCAATTGTTTGACACAATCCCCAGAAGCACCAAATTTTAAGGTAGGTTGTTTGATTTGAACGGGACTTGTAATCATTAATCTCTCCTTTAATTCTTTACTGTCATAGAACATCAAGTCGATGCTAAGGGATTCCGTAGATTAACAAGGTACACTAACGGGTACTTTGTTTAATTGTAGGTATTGATACTTTTAGCAATGAAGAAACGTAGATTATTGTTATTTACGCTAATACTGATAATTAGCATTATTTTTGGCGATTATCATCCTACTATTGCTTCATCAGTGGGTAAAGAAACCCTGACAATGATTACTTCCCCGGATTATCCTCCTTACGAATTTTACGAAACGGAAGATGGGGAACGTAAAATAGTTGGTTTTGATATTGATATTGCTAATTATATTGGCAAGGAATTAGGCTTTAAGCTCAAGATTGCTCAATCGGATTTCAATGGTTTGATTCCGGCACTTCAAGCGAATCGCGCTGATTTTGTTATGGCTGGAATGACTCCAACCCCACAACGTCGCAAAAATGTGGATTTTTCGATCGTTTATTACGAAGCTAAGGATACTATTGTCGCTTCTAAAAGTAGTAATTTAACTAAGGCAGAAGATTTATCGGGGAAAATTGTTGGCGTACAGTTGGGAACAATTCAAGAACAAAATGCTAAACAAATTGCCCAAAAAGTTGCGAATATTAAGTTAAAACAATTGAATAAGGTACCGGAAATAGTCCAGGAAATCAAAGCTGGAAGAATTGATGCTGCCATTGTTGAAGATACTGTTGCTTTGGGATTTGTCAAAGCTAACCCAGATTTACAGTTTAAGGTTATTCCTTCAATTGAAAATGCATCGGGTTCGGCTATTGCTTTTCCAAAAGGTTCGCAGTTAGTTAAACCATTTAACGATGTGCTGCGTAAAATGAAGAATAATGGTGAATTAGAAAGGTTGAGTAAAAAGTGGTTTTCTGCACCAACCGAAGCTTTATCTAAAAAGGTACCTGCTGCTTCCAAGGGATTAAATTTAGATTTTAGGCGAATTATTCCGGATATACCTTTTATTCTCAAAGGAATTCCTTTAACTTTATCATTTACCTTATCATCGGTATTTCTCGGTTTATTTTGGGGAACTGCGCTGTCCTTTTTCAAAATTTCTGGGATTAAACCCCTTGGCTGGTTTGCAAATGCTTACACTTCGATTTTTCGGGGTACACCATTACTTTTACAGCTATCTTTAGTTTATTTTGCCACTCCTCAATTAACGGGATACGATATTTCAGCTTTTCAAGCAGGAGTATTTACCTTTACCTTAAACTCCGGTGCTTATATGTCGGAAACAATTCGCGGTGGAATTCAAGCTGTGGATAAAGGACAATTTGAAGCTGCAATGTCTATGGGTGTTTCTTATCCAATGATGATGTGGGATATTATTTTACCCCAAGCTTTAAAAAATATTTTGCCTGCATTAGTAAATGAAACTATCGGATTATTAAAAGATTCTTCTTTAGTGGCAACAATTGGTGTAGTTGAGATATTACGTAGCGCTCAAATTGTTGGTGCAAATAAATATATCTATTTTGAACCATTATTGTTTGCTGGATTAATTTATTACGTTTTGGTGATGGGCTTATCCTTCGCTGCTTCTGCTTTGGAAAGGAAGTTGAGAAAAAGCGATTGAGACAGAAACCTCACCCTCAATCCCTCTCCTTATTAAGGAGAGGGAAGAATGTAGAATGTAGGGTTGGTTATGGCTTCAGCCTAACTCACCGGAATCGATATATGATGGTGCGTTGCGCTGCGCGACAACACACCCTACTATCAACTAACTACTAACTACTAACAACTATCAACTAACCACTAACAACTAACATGAATTCAATTATCCGTACAGAATCGTTGTGTAAATCATTTGGAAGTCTTGATGTACTTAAAGATATTTCTACAGAGATAGATCGAGGTGAAGTTGTTGCTATTTTAGGTCCTTCTGGTTCTGGTAAGTCTACTTTTCTGCGATGCATAAATTTATTAGAAATTCCTACTGTAGGAAAAATATTTTTCCACGATGATGAAATTACTCTTCCTCAAACCAATATTGCTAAAATTCGGCAGCGTTTGGTAATGGTGTTTCAACACTTTAATTTATTTCCCCATATGACGGTGCTACAAAATGTTACTTATGCACCTATTAAGGTAAAAAACTTGAATAAGAAACAAGCTCAGATCAAAGCTTTGGAATTACTTGAAAAAGTAGGTTTAGCAGAAAAAGCAGATGTTTATCCTGCAAGACTTTCGGGGGGACAAAAGCAGCGTGTCGCTATAGCTCGTGCTTTAGCTATGGAACCGGAAATGATTTTGTTTGATGAACCAACTTCAGCTTTAGATCCAGAAATGGTTAAAGATGTGCTTGAGGTAATGAGGAGTTTGGCAAATACCGGAATCACTATGGCGATAGTTACTCATGAAATGGGTTTTGCCAGAGAAGTCGCAAGTCGAATCATGTTCCTCGATAATGGAAGTCTGGCAGAAGACACTTCACCCTCATGTTTCTTCAATAATCCAAAGTGCGATCGCGCTAAACAATTCCTAGAAAAAATGCTTTAAGTTGATTTTTCTTTCATCAGAGTTAATCCACACATAATTTTTACATTGAGGTAATATATACTTCACACTTAGTAAGTATAATTGTTTATAGACAGCATACAACAACATTCCTCACACCACACTATAAGCTCTCTTCCCCGCATAAGGGTTAGAGAGTTTTTTATTATGTATGTCTATAAAAGTTACTCGCTAAAGTGATTTTTTTTGCGTATTTTAGATTAAGTAGGATAAACCCCATAAATTTAGCAGTTTGGGGATTTAATATTTTTCCTTTGGCAATTCAATCCAAAATTTTAAGGATTGCAATACATACAGTTCACGGGGTTAGCAAACTGTTTACCGTCGGGGAATAATTTTTCTTTCCTGAAACCACATTTTTGACATTTATATATTACAGACTTTGTTAAAGTAGTGGGAGCGCCACACCATTCGCAGGGTAATCCCGGAATTCTTTGAATAATATCAAAACCGGGTGTTGAACATTTTGGACAAAGACAGTTAATTTTTTCTATCAGGTTGTAAGTTGCTTTTTCGATATTTTTCATCCGTGTTGGATTGTACATAGCTCGCATATCAGTTTCGAGATGTACCGTACCATTACCTGATTTTTTCAAACTATTATTTATCGCTTCTATTAATGCTGCTTCTGTATTAATTCCTTTAATTATCTCGTCGCTCGAATCGGGATATTCATTTAGCATTACAATCAAACCATGTTCTGGAAAGCCGACTTTTCCGGCAAAATCCATAGCTTGTTTTATATTTGTAACTTTTAAATGACTGTGATTTGTATCAAAGGATAATTCTTCCCCGATTATTTCTAATTCATTTTTTTTATCGATCAAAATCACGACTTCTCGATTGCAGGAAGCTAATGGTAAATAAGGATGAGGAGCAAAACTTCCTTCACTAGCAATTGCCAAACTTTCACCAGTTAACAAAAGTACTTGTTGTGCTTTCAATCTTGCAGCTTCTATTTGACTACCAGAGCGCTCTATATCTCTGGTAAAAGAACCAAATTTATCGGTATTAAATTGCGGTACGATTACTTTTATACCTAATTTTTGATCGAAAAGGGGAGCAATTACGCTCTCCTTTTTATGCATGGTACCAAGTACGGCAACTCGGTTTTTAAATAATGTTTGATTATCCATAACTAGTTTTTTTCGTAAATAGCAAATTAATATAGCGTTTCTCAGTCTATTGAAGTACACCTAGAAACCTCACCCCTAACCCCTGTCCTTGTTAAGGAGAGGGGAAAGAACCAAACTGTACCTCAGTTGCTGTAGGACCGCTATATGGTGCGTTTCTAGATAGGGTTGCACCTTAATTTCATTATGAATTTACTGAGAGAAAAGGAATGGTTTTAGCCAAAAAATCATTAACAGCAATATCTTGTTTCATTGCCCAATATTCACTCAAAAAGTGTATTTGTCTCAAACCAACAATTAAATTCAAACCCGGTACAAATATCCACCAGACTATCAAAGGTTCTTTCATTCCTGCCTCGCGATAAAGTTGATTTATCGTCTTACATAAACGAAACTGAGAAATATAAATCCAGATAATACCTAAAAGCGAGAACCAACCGAACCATCCTGGAACATCAGGATCGAAAATCCGTAAAATTTGGGGAACAGCTACACCTAATAGAAAAGGGGCTAAACATTGCGTTCCTGACCAACCATGACCGTTGTAACGTTTTAATTCTTCATGAAGAATATACTTATACCAGCCATAGTACAACATTCCCGTAGCTACAGATAAAACAATTACTCTCCACAAAGGACGGGGTTTTCCCAAATTTTCCTTAGACATATTTAAAAATCGAATATCAATTTTGACTCGTTAACATTACTTAATCTCTCATAATTTGCGAACTTTTTGACTAATTCTCCATCAGTCCATCCGATAAGCACAAATAACATCCTTTCCGTTTGTATCGGAATTATTGAAACTTCTTCTCTCTTCCTCTTTCTCAGCGCTCTCCGTGTTCTCTGCGGTTTTTTAATCCCAATCCGGTGTAACCGGATTTGATATAACTCCTTGCAAGCAGGTGAGATCAAATACATCGGAATTGTCACTCTGTCTAGTTTTTTTAATTGCTAATTTTTAATTTAATTTTAAAATTACTTCAGTAAAATCTCTTAACTATTTTCACAGAAGACAAAGATACTATTCTGAAATTAGACTCAAATTAGATAAAAAACTTTTGCAAAATAATAATGTCAGAGATATCAAAAACTGACAAATTAAAGTATAGGAATTTAAATTTATGGGATTTTTGATTTTTGTGGGTGCTGTAATTGCCACTGTGATTTTAATTATCATTAATAGCTATAACGATTTAGTTAAGTATCGCAACCGCTACAAAAATGCTTATGCTCAAATTGATGTTCAATTGCAACGTCGTTACGATTTAATTCCCAATTTGGTAGAAACTGCCAAAGGGTATATGAAACACGAAAAGGAAACTTTAGAAGCGGTAATTGCGGCAAGAAATTCTGCAATTACTGCTAGCCGTCGTGCGGCTAAAAATCCTGGCGATTCCCAGGCTATGGGACAATTAGGTAATGCAGAAGCAGCATTAAATGGTGCATTGACTAGTTTAATGCTAATCTCCGAATCATACCCCGAATTAAAAGCAGACCAATCTATGAGTAAGGTGATGGAAGAGTTATCCTCAACTGAAAATCGGATTGCTTTTGCACGTCAAGCTTTTAATGATGCGGTAACTCTTTACAACACCAAACGTGAAGCTTTTCCAAGTAATTTGGTAGGTGATAGCTTTAATTTTACTTCTGCCGATTTGTTAGAAGAAGTGGCTCCGGAAGTTAGAAATACCCCTCGCGTTTCTTTTTAATCTAGAACTTATACAAGCCTCCCTTTCTCAAGGGGGGCTAGGGTTCGAGATAAGTAGAATAATAGCGAATAAATCCTTATAGAAAAAAATATCAAATATAAATCTAATTCTTACTAGTAGTCTTTTTCATAAATTTTGTCAGGTTCGCTTTCTTCCAAACCTAGGGAGACGTTATGTATAACGTCTCTACAACCCGTCGGAATAAATGAAATGCATTACTAGTTGAGATATTTCTACAGTGATTTTTTTTTAGAATCATTTATTAAAAAGTATTTATTAAAAATTGTATTTATGAATTTCTTTGAAAATCAGGATAAAGCACGCCAAAACACGCAGCAATTACTCGGATTTTTTGCAATAGCTATATCTATAATGATTGTTGCAATTTATATTGTCGTGTTGCTATTACTTTATATATTAACGTTCTCTGTTGGCACAATAAATATTATTTGGTGGCAACCTACTTTATTCTTTTGGGTATCAGTAGTGACAATATCGCTAATCTCCTTAGCGAGCTTTTACAAAATTCTTTGTCTGCGGCAAGGAGGTTGCGTTATTGCTGAAGAATTGGGTGGAAGATTACTACTTACTGAAACTGCTAGCGAAGATGAACAACAGTTGTTAAATATTGTAGAGGAAATGGCGATCGCCTCGGGTATTCCCATCCCAAAAGTCTATTTACTCGATCGAGAACCTAGTATAAATGCCTTCGCGGCAGGGTTTTCACTTAACGATGCTGTAATTGGTGTTACTCGTGGTTCCATAGAGCAATTTAATCGTGATGAATTACAAGGTGTTGTTGCACACGAATTCAGTCATATTCTTAATGGTGATATGGTACTGAATTTACGATTAATGGGCTTGCTCCACGGTATTTTTTTCATTTTTCTGATCGGAAGGGGAATGTTACGCATTCGCGATGATGATAATGATGGTTTCCGGTTGTGGGCATTAGCTTTAGCTTTGATGGCAATTGGAGGTATCGGATTACTCTGCGGGCGTTTAATCAAAGCTGCCGTTTCCCGTCAGCGAGAATTCCTCGCCGATGCTTCTGCGGTGCAATTCACTCGCAACTCCGATGGTATTTCTGGAGCATTGCAGAAATTAGAACAAATGGATTCGCGCTTGCTAACACCTAAAGCCGAAGCCGCCAGCCATATGTTTTTCGGTAACGCTGTCAAAATTCACTTTTGGGAAGACAAATTTGCAACTCATCCACCACTTGCAGTTCGTATTCGTCGCGTTAGTGGAGTCAAAGTCAAAAATATTTCAAATTCATCTCGTAATATAGTTAATTCTTCATCAAATTCATCAGTGATGGGCTTTGCTGGCAGTAATTCCCAAACTGTAACCCCAGAAAAAGTCGTTGCTCAAGTTGGTACAGTTACACCGAAGCAGTTTGGGCTTACTCAAGAATTGCTAGCAGAATTACCTGAATCTTTACGTTTAGGAATCCGAGAAACACAAACAGCACAAGCGATTTTATTTGCATTATTTTTAGAAGAACAAAATTCTCCCCTACAAGAAAAACAGCTTACCTGGCTCAATCAAGTTCAACCAGAGGAATTAGTTAATTCATCTATAAAATTAAACGAAGAAATTGCTCAGTTAGATACCGATATTCATTTACCGCTTGTTGACTTAACAATACCTGCATTACGCCAACTTTCTGTCAAAGAATGCCAAAGAGTTTGTAAATGCGTTCAAGGTTTAATAGCAGCAAAAGAACAAGCATCGGTGCGAGATTTTGTATTACGCTTAATACTTTGGCATCGCTTACAACCCGTATTTCAACCAGATTGCAAAATTGCAGTAAAGTTCAACTCTATCGAAGAAATTTGGTCGGATTGTTTAATAGTATTATCAGTACTAGCGCAAATTGGTGATTCGAGTGCAGAATCCGCAGATTATGCATTTAGTTGCGGTATTTTTCAACTTCCAAGTGCAACACAGCAAGAGAAACCAAAAGCACCACTCAAATGCGATTTTTCACAGTTAAAGAAAAGTATTGAAAATCTTCGTCAAGCTACACCAAAACTCAAACAAGTCATAGTTCAAGCCTGCGCTCATACCGTATTAGTAGATAATAAAATTACTGCCCAAGAAAAGGATTTATTAAGGGCGATCGCCATGACATTAGATTGTCCCATACCGCCGTTTTTAAACTCAAAGCGACCTAAGGTAAAATTATCTTGAAAAAATGTAGAGACGTAGCATTGCCACGTCTCCCAAGGCTAAAACATTCACATAGAAGGCAGAGCCTTCTAAACTGCATTACCATGCAGAGCATGGTAACGAAGAAAACTCTTAACTCCTCACTCCTTTACCCTTGAGAAACCTGCGCTGACAACTTTTCTTTATCTTGACGACGTTTTTTAGCGTAAAGCTGAATAGTTGCAGCCATGGCAATAACTAACCCAAAAATACCCCAAGCTGTAATATCGGTGGGAAGACTATTCTTAAACACCGCTAACAGCACAATTACCACCAACATTACAGTAGGAGCTTCATTCAAAGCGCGTAATTGCTGACTACCCCATTTGCATTCACCTGCTGCTAACTGCTTCATTAAACGCTTGCAGTAATGATGATAGCCAATCAATAACACCACGAAAGCCAGTTTTACGTGTAACCAAGGCTGTTTAAGAACTTCCGGTTCCGTTGATAGTAAACCAATCGCCATCGCTATCGTTACCAACATTCCTGGCGTGGTAATAATGCTGTAGAGACGTTTCTCCATAATTTGATATTGATTTTTCAATATCGTGCGTGCGGGTTCGGCTTCTTGCTCGGCTTCTACGTGGTAGATAAACAAACGAACCAGGTAAAACAACCCAGCAAACCAAACTACAATACCGACAATGTGAAATGCTTTAAACCAGGAATAAGCCATAAATCGTAGCCTTTATAAACTTCATTTAAAAGGGGCGATATAAATATTAGGTTACGTCAAAAAACCCTTAGACAACTGCTCATAGATGCTTGTTAAGTGAAGAAATACGAACTTTAACGTTGTCTGGATTAACTTTGGGATAATGTGTTTTTTTGTGTAGATATCTAATTTTACCGCTAGCACCCTACTGGCTTTCTTTAAAATGCAATCTGAATTCAACTTTTTTCAGCATTGGTATCCAGTTTCTCCTGTAGAAGATATCGACCCCCAAAAACCAACTCCAGTAACTGTTTTAGGGCTTCGCTTAGTCATCTGGAAACCTAAATCATCCAATTACCGAGTCTTTTTAGATAAATGTCCCCATCGTCTCGCACCTTTGAGTGAGGGAAGGGTTGATGAAAAAACGGGTAATTTGATGTGTAGCTATCATGGTTGGGAATTTGATGCACAAGGAATTTGTACCCGCATTCCCCAGGCTGAGAATCCACAACTTGTCAGCAAAAATAAAAAAAATCTTTGCGCTGTTAGTTTACCAGTAAGGCAAGAAAATGATTTATTGTGGGTTTGGCTCGATGCAAATTCACCACAACTAGCAACCGATACCCCTTTAGCTCTTTCACCTCAAATTGATGCGAGTAAAGGTTTTGTTTGGTCTTCTTACGTCCGCGATTTAGAATATGATTGGCAAACTCTTGTAGAAAATGTCGCAGATCCAAGTCACGTTCCTTTTACCCATCATGGATTACAGGGGAATCGAGAACAAGCTTTACCGATACCGTTAGAAATTATTAAATCCACAGCTAATTTAATAGAAGCGAATTCACAAGGAAGATTTAATACGACTATCACTTTTGAACCACCTTCTCGCTTAGAATATACAATCCGCGTGGGTAACGAAGGGAAGCAACTCGGGCTTATCACCTACTGCATACCAACTTACCCAGGTAAATCAAGAATTGTCGCTCTATTTACCCGTAACTTTGCTGCAAATATCAATCGCTTTATACCCCGCTGGTGGAGTCATATCAAACTTAGGAATAAAGTCCTCGACGGTGATATGATTATTTTGCACCAGCAAGAGCATTTTCTCCAAGAAAGACAATTGCACGAAAGTTGGAAAACTGCTTATAAATTACCAACAAGTGCAGATCGTTTAATCTTTGAATTTCGTAATTGGTTTGATAAATATTCTCAAGGAAAATTACCTTGGGATAAAGTTGGAATCCAAGTTCCACAAAGTTCTACATTGACAATAAATGAGAATCGTCAAGTATTACTTGACCGTTATAACCAACATACTAAAAATTGTAGTAGCTGTAGAAAAGCTTTAAAAATTGCACAGCGGTTGCAAGTATTTTTAGTTGCATATTTCGCTATTATTATTTCAGTTGTAGCGACTCTTCCCGATGCATTTAGAATTAAGCTAGGTTTACCATTGATGCTGAGTGGATTATTGAGCTTAACAGTTTTTGCTTGGCTTAAATTCTGGTTAATTCCTCAATTTTATTTTGAGGATTACATTCATCCTGAAAAATATTAAATTTCACTAATTTCTTCAACTAACAAATGAGCTTATTTAATTATGGCTCTTCAGTATCTAGTATGAGGCCTTAAACAATCGGAAAGAGAAAAATAGAGAACAGAAGAAGACGAAAAAAGGTTAATAATGTAAGTTAGTGACAGGTCGAAGAATCTTACATACAAATTCTAAAAACAACTACATAAAATGAGACTCATCCTAAATCCTTAGATGCTTGTTGAAAGTACTATCATTCACATCTTGCACCATTTTCAACAAACGCCTTAGAATAAATTCTCAGGCTCAAACACAAAGTCTGATAAATCAGACTGGGT
>ERZ1740052.422-NODE-422-length-14724-cov-12.257482_pt1 | contig 14724 bp, 9 predicted proteins | sample MGYA00581750_ERZ1740052 | MGnify/ENA primary metagenome ERZ1740052 (study PRJEB43018, sample SAMN04849743) | marine metagenome | isolation source: floating plastic debris | place: Pacific Ocean | collected 2008-08-30 | study: EMG produced TPA metagenomics assembly... | reverse complement strand
AAATCGGTGATTTGGAAGCTATGCTGACTAAGTTGGAAAGTATGGTTATTCAAATCGCTGCTTTTGGTATGGTGGGACGAGGGAAGTCTTCTTTGCTTAATGCAATGGTTGGACGAGAAGTTTTTGAAACTGGTCCTTTGCATGGTGTAACTCGCGATGCTCAAACAGTTAATTGGACTATTAGTGAAGAAACTTTCGGTGAGTCTCAAAGTGCTTTACGAGTAACTTTCGAGAGCTCCAGCGGGCAATCGCGGGTGGAATTGATTGATACTCCTGGTTTAGATGAAGTTGATGGTGAAACTCGAACTGCATTAGCTGAACAAATTGCTCAACAAGCAGATTTAATTTTGTTTGTTATCTCTGGGGATATGACGAAACTCGAACATGAAGCTCTTTCCCAGTTGCGAGAAGCGCGTAAGCCAATTTTATTAGTATTTAATAAAGTTGACCAATATCCTAAAGCTGACAGAATTGCAGTTTACGAAAAGATTCGCGATGAACGTGTAAAGGAATTGCTTTCACCTGATGAAATAGTTACTGCTGCTGCTTCACCTTTGGTTAGAACATTAGTTCGTCGCTCGGATGGTACCAAGGGGGTGCAATTGCGGCCTGGGAAACCTCAAGTTGAAGAATTGAAATTAAAAATATTGGAAATTCTGCATCGTGAAGGTAAAGCTTTAGTGGCTCTTAATACTATGCTTTATGCTGACGACGTGAACGAGCAATTAGTACAGCGTAAATTAAAATTACGCGAAACTGCTGCCGTAAGCTTTATTTGGAAGTGCGTTATGACTAAAGCTTTAGCCGTTGCTTTGAATCCGGTAACTGTATTAGATATTCTCGGTGCTGCGACGGTTGATGTTTTTCTAATTCTAGGATTATCCCGGCTTTACGGCATTCCCATGACAGAAGCTGGAGCGATAAAATTGCTACAAAAAATCGCCCTTAGTATGGGCGGTATCAGTGCCAGCGAACTGCTAGCAAATTTAGGATTGAGTTCTTTAAAAACTTTACTTGGTATTTCTGCACCTGCTACTGGTGGAGCAACACTCGGCCCTTATGTATCGGTAGCACTCACTCAAGCCGGTGTCGCTGGTGTTTCTTCTTACGGTATTGGACAAGTCACCAAAGCATATTTACAAGCTGGAGCTACTTGGGGGCCAGATGGACCAAAAGCAGTTATTGGTAAAATTTTGGCAAACCTTGATGAGTCTTCTATTTTGAATCGCATCAAAAGTGAATTGCAAGTGAAGTTAAGGAAAGTGTAATGGTAATTGGTAATGGGTAATTGGTAATGGGTAATTGGTAATGGGTAATGGGTAATGGGTAATTGGTAATGGTAATTGGTAATGGGTAATTGGTAATGGGTAATGGGTAATAATAAAAAAACAAATGTGTTTATTTCATTCTTTCCAGACTATGTGGGGCTGTTCATTAACAACTAACCACTAACAACTAACCACTAACAACTAACCACTAACAACTAACCACTAACAACTAACAACTAACCACTTCCAAGCAAATTGTTTGAAGTATGAAGGATGAAAATTCTCAATCCAGATGACCGGTGTAGAGAATAGGAAAGGACAATAGGGAACAATAAATTAAATTATTTCCTTCTGATTTCAAACTTCATACTTCATACTTAGTCTTTAATCCTTTATAGCTATTTGCTCTTAAAAGAATTCAACCATTCCTGTACTTGAGTTTTGGCAATATCGCGGGAGCCAAGTCCAAAAGAAAGGGCAATAGCCACTGCTAAAGCACCCAACAACAAACCAAAAGCTAAGTTTACGATATCGGGAGCAACACCAATTTGTTGCAGTGCCATCGCCGAAACTAGGACGATAATGGCAATTCTTGCTACCTGACCTAAAATTCGAGCTTGAGCATTTCCGGAACTAGTGATGATACTGAATGCTAAATTCGCTAAGAACAAGCCAACAGCAAATACTACTAATCCAGATACAATTCGTCCCAAAATAATCGTGATACCTGTTACCAGTGCTGTTAAAGCTGGAATATTCAGGATATCAATCGCCGAGATTGCTGCGAACAGTATAATGCCAATAAAGGCAATGAAGCCAACAATTTCTGATGGGGTTTTTGATGTTGGTGAAGGAACTTCTCCTCCTTCGATTGTAACTGTTGATGTTCTAGCAGGTGTAGGTAAACCTAAGATTGAGAAAATATTGTTGAAACCGATACTGGTGAGAATATTTGTTACCAGTTCTGACACAAATTTTCCTAAGAAGTAAGCAACAGCTAGAATTGCTCCTGCGGTGAAGATTAAAGGTATCGCGTTAAGAATCTGTTGCAGCATTGCAATTGCAGGTACCGAGATAGCCTGAATTTGCAAAGTATTGAGTGCTGCAATAGCTACAGGAATCAAAATTAGTACGTAGACAATCGTACCTAAAATTGAAGATAAAGATTGTCCGCTTGTGGAAGCTTGGGAGAGTCCAAACCGGCTTCCTATATGGTCTACTCCAGTTGTAGCAAGCAAATTGGTGACAATTCTACGAACGATATTAGCCACAAACCAGCCAACTGTGCCGATAATTACTGCTCCCAAAATATTGGGCAGAATTGCCAGCATTTCCGATACTAAAGTGTTTACAGGTCCTAAAGCCTGTTGTAAGCCCAGAGTATCCAGTACTGGCATCAAGAACAGTAAGAAAATGAACCAGTAAAGAGCAGTACCAATAGTCTGGGAAATTGAAAGCTGATTGCTACTTGCAGCATCTTGCTGCGAGTTTAATCTTTCGTCTACGTTAAGAGCATTTAGTGCATTAACTACCAATGTCTTAACCAGAGTCGCTACAGCCCAAGCTACTCCCAACAGGATACCTGCCCCCAAGAGTTTAGGTAAGAATGTCCCTATTTCACCAAGAAAAGTATTCAGCGGTTGGGAAGCTACCCTTAGCTGCAAGGTATCTAAAACCGCACCAATGGTAAACAGCAGAATGACCCAAAAAACCAAGCTACCAATAAATTTCTCTACTTGGATAGAGTCACTACCAGTTAATCCAGAAGCAATACGGTTATCGATATTAGTGCGATTGAGCAGGTTCATGACTAAAGCTTTTGCCCCAGAAGCAATCAGCCAGCCCACAATCAGAATCGCAACTGCGCCCAACAAGCGAGGTAATAAGTCTACGATTTGTTCAAGAGCATTCTGAAATACATTTTGAACTTCTCTGACTCCGTCTTCAGGCAATGGAGGCGATTGTGCCAAAATTGTCCCTATTCTTATTGACAGATCGGCACCTATTACTTGGGTTGTATCTTGCCAAGTTGAAATCATGGTTTTCCAGTTTTAAAGTAAGCGTGTTATCGCAAAAAAAACACCTTAGATGATAAGGTAGTGTATTGCCTGAGACAATACCATACCCTGACAACTTCGTTTATGTTTTGCAACTTAATTTACCAGTAAATCTTACAAATAATTTATATCAACGCTATTTTTTACTTTTTTTATTTTTATTTACTTTTTTTCCAGAAAACTTATTTAAATCCTTGACAACTACTGAAAATAATGTATTTCCTTATACTCATAAGAAGACATCTAAAAAACATCCTAGTGTTGCCTAATGGTTTACTAAGAACTGTACATTTTAAGTTAATCCGATCGCGCAGATAACATCAAAATTTTGAAATGCCCTATAAAGAAATTTTCGAGCAATCAATTGAAATTAATGCTACATCCACAGTAGTAGAACAATGTATCACAGACCGTGACTTAATGCATCGATGGTTAAATCCCGCTTTATGCTGCGAGCCTATTGGAGATTGGAGTACGGAGGTAGGTAGTAAAAGTAAGTTTATTATCCAAATACCAGCAATAAAGCCTACATTAATTAGTACGGTTTTGGAAAGAAAACCTGGTCTGATAGTATGGGGTTTTGACGGTTATTTCAAAGGATGTGACCGTTGGGAATGTCAGCCAATAAATAATGGAACTTGTTTAGTAAATCGTTTTGAATTTCAGATTCCCAACCCCATAGTTACTTGGGGTTTCAAGACTTTCGCCGAAAAATTTACAAAACAAGATATGCAAGCACAACTGCGTCGTTTGAAGTGCGTCGCAGAGAGTGTTGGCTAAATAGGGCGTAATTGGTAATAGGTAATGGGTAATAGTTAATGGGTAATGGGTAATGGGTGGAAGTTTATTAAGAATTTCCGATGCCCCATGCCCTATGCCCAATTAATTACTTATTCTTGCCTAATTTTTCGAGCAGGTGCCGAATCGTGGAAGCGTCTTGTGCGTTGGGAACTTGCATTAGATAGGCTTGCAAGTCATCTGCTGCTTGATTGAAGCGTCCGATTTGATAGGATAGTAAACCGCGATCGCGCAATTCTAATGCTGCAGTGGGAAATAATAGTAAGATCCTCTCGACACAAGATAAAGCTTTTTCTGATTCCTGTTGCTTGAGGTAAATATATTTTAGGTTAGTCAGCATTCTTGCTAAAAATTGCTTTTTGGTGACTGGTGCTAAAAATTCCGCTTGTAATGTTACATTTTGCTGATAAATTTGACTTAAGCGTTCCTGACAGTCTTGGGGAAACATTACTTCGCCGTTGTTAAAAGCATCCACGAAAATCTCGATTTCCGAAATATCTGGACGAATCAGAAAATGCCCCGGCATTCCTATACCTATCATCGGGAAATCTATACGACGCGCAATTTCTATATAAAGTAACGCCAGAGCGATCGGAATTCCAACTCTGCGCTCTATGACATCGTTCAAGAAACTGTTTCGCGGGTCATAATAATTTTGGGTGTTACCTGCAAAGTTTAAATCATCATAAAGATATTTATTAATGGATTGAATAATCTTTAAAGGATATTTTTCTAATGGCAACCGTTTTTCTAATTCGATTGCCATGGTATCGAGTGCGTTCAAATATTCCTCAATATCTAATTGGGAATATTCTTCTTTAGCGATGTATAAAGCTGCCTTTGCTAAGTCAATATACTCGTCAGGCTGCTGGATCTCATCATGAAAAAATTGTCGCGCTGACGATAAATTCATAAATCTTTATTTTGCTAAACTTCTAATATTATCAGCATAGGAGTATGAGGGAGTAGCAAAAGCCGTGAAGTACCCGCTCATATCTTTTTAAAATGATAAGAAAATTTTTGAATCCGCACAAGGAAGTATAAATTATCTGTCTTAAGAATAGTATGCGTTAATTATTTTTCGTGAGACAGTTATACTACAAAATCAAAAGTGTAATGAGTAAGTAATGTGAGAGCAAATTCTGTAAAAAATAATTATCAGCCCTCAGACACTTCAGCAACAAGAAAATTAACTGCTTTACATAAATGGCGGGGATTGTTTTGGGCTACTCGAACTCGTATCCTCTTATGGTACGTGCTGATTATTACTTTTATCTTTTTGGTGTCTATTCCAGCATTTCGTGGCCTGCTGTACGCTCGTGTTGATAAACGAGTTCGCAGAGAACTAAGGGAGAAAGTAGAGATATTCAATATACTGATTAAGAATGAAGCCAAAACTGAAGCAGATAAAAATAATTCCGAACAAATAAATAATTCTAATTGGGTAAACGAAGCGGATAGTCGTTTAAAACGTCCTACTTCTGAAGAAGAACTTAAAGATTTTTTCAACGCATTTTTAGCCAAGCAGCTTCCCGAAGACGATACTTACTTAATTACTTTTATAAATGGAAAGTTTTTTAAATCAAGTCCTAGAGGAAGACCAAAAATATTTGATAGAGATTCACAATTAATGCGTAGCTGGTCTAAATTAACTCGACCAGAACAAGGTGAAAAGGGTTTAGACAGCGAAGATAGTGGAATTATTTATACGATTCAGCCCGTTAAAATACAGGGGGAAACTTTAGGTGTATTTGTTGTTGCTCATACTATTAAAGGTGAACGAGACGAGGTAATTGAAGCTGTAAGTGTTGTAATTCAAGTAAGTGGTTTTGTTATTTTTATTGCTTTAATACTGAGTTGGGTTGCTTCGGGAAAAATATTGGCTCCTTTGCGTTCTTTTAGCGCTACAACTCGTTCTATTAGCGAATCCGATTTAAGTCAACGGATTCCAGTGCGAGGTAAAGATGAATTAGCAGAAGTAGCAACTACTTTCAATGAAATGATGGACAGATTAGAAGCAACTTTCACCACTCAGCGCAATTTTATCAACGATGCCGGACACGAACTACGAACTCCCATTACTATTATTCGCGGACACTTGGAATTAATGGATAATGATAATCCAGAAGAAGTACAAGAAACCGCAACATTAGTAATTGATGAATTAGATCGGATGAGCCGGTTTGTCGAAGATTTAATTCTACTTACGAAAGCGGAACGTCCCGACTTCTTACTATTAGAAACAGTAGATGTTCAAAGTTTCACAGAAGAATTGTTTGCTAAAGCTCAAGCCTTAGCCGAACGTAATTGGTGTCTGGATAAAACAGCTAAAGGAATGATTATTTTTGACCGCCAACGCCTGACTCAAGCGGTGATGAATCTTGCTCAAAATGCTACACAACATACAACAAATACTGATACCATTACAATCGGTTCTGCTATAGATAAAGGTAAAATTAAATTTTGGGTACGGGATACAGGAGAAGGAATTAATCACACAGATCGACAAAGAATTTTTGAACGTTTTGCTCGTGCTGCTAACAGTCGTCGTCGAAGCGAAGGTGCTGGTTTGGGCTTATCTATTGTTAAGGCGATCGCAGAAGCTCATTATGGAGAAGTTACTCTTATAAGCCAGCCAGGGGAAGGTGCTGAATTTTGTATAAGTTTACCAGTAAGGAGTTAAGAGTTAAGAGTTAAGAGTTAAGAGTTAAGAGTTAGGAGTTCTCTTTTACAATCTAAAATCTTGTCATGAGTCAAATTCTCATTGCTGAAGATGAATCTCGGATTGCTTCGTTTATTGCCAAGGGTTTGCGTGCTAATGGTTTTGTGCCTACTATTGCGTCGGATGCCCAAGAAACTCTGAATTTGGCAATTGGCAATAATTTTGATTTGCTTATTCTTGATTTGGGACTTCCAGGTAAAGATGGTTTGGAAGTTTTGGAAGAAATACGCGGACAGGGAGAAAATTTAGCGGTAATTATTTTGACAGCCCGCGATGATATTAATGATAAGGTTGCAGGGTTAGAAGGTGGTGCTGATGACTATATGACTAAACCATTCCGGTTTGAAGAATTGCTCGCGAGGGTGAAGCTAAGGCTGCGGAATAGTCAAGTATCGCAGGTTACCGAAGAGATGCTTTTAAAAGCAGGTAATATAGTCCTCGATTTACGAACTCGCAAAGCACGAGTAAATAGTGAGAATATCGATTTACCAGCCCGTGAGTTTACTTTGGCGGAAACTCTTTTTCGCCATCCAAACCAAGTTATGAGTAGAGAACAACTTTTGGATAGAGTTTGGGGATACGATTACGATCCTGGTTCAAATATTGTAGATGTTTACATTGGGTATCTACGAAAAAAGTTAGGCAGCGAATTGATTGAAACTGTCAGAGGTATGGGCTATCGCTTACGAAGATAATATTATTTGAAGAAAGTTATTTATTTAAGATTAAACTACGTAGATTCATTATCTAGAAGTGGGTTAAAAGCTTGACTTTCAGCAAATATTTATTAAAATCGATTTGGGATGTATGAATATTTGGGGCATAAATGAAATTAAATATTGTTATGGTAGGTGACGAACAACCTACGGCTATGACTAATTCTTATATATAAAAATTAGCTTTTGTTAATATTCGTTTGTGAGAGAGAGTATTTATTTATCGCTAAGAATTATTTTTATATTGAAATATCATCCACTACGAGGATGAGGTAAAGCAACAACAAGCGCAAATATTTTTAAGTTGCAATATATGTATAGCTATTTTAATTCATAAGTATTGAAGCCGAATATCTTTCGCGTTTGGCTAGGAAATATCAGTTTGCACTTCCAGAATGTTCCTGAAATTGAAGTTATTCAACGGAATTGATATAAGAATTACTATTTACTCTTATAGAAGTTGAATATATTCGCTGTCGATAAATTATGTTAAACATTTAATCTTCTCTAAAAACTTATAAGTAACTCGGGGGAGTAAAAGTAAAGTTTGTCAGCGATTACTACCTAATTGTTATATAGCAATATTGATTTGTGCCGACTTACTTAAATAGTTTTCGGTTCCGATCCATATAGACAGATTTGGTCAAAATTATATTATTGAGAGATATATCAAGTGGAAAACAGTAAATTTTTTCCGTTCCCGCATAAATATTTTATTGCTTTGCTTATCTTTACTGCTACTTTATGTTTAACTTTGGTAGCTCCAGCAAATTTAAATTTATTGTACCTATTAGGTATAAACAAACCGCAAATAGAAATCGTTGATGCTTCTTCTAATAGTCAGCAGCAAGTTGTGGGATTTCAAACCGCAATGGAGAAAACTTTAAACGAACAACTTAAAAGACAAAGCTTACTTTCTGCTGCTCCTTCTAGCTTTGATAGCAAGGTTATTTATGATGTGAAACCTGTTGGGAATAAAAAGGTTATTGCTTTAACTTTTGACGATGGTCCCTGGAAAAAGACTACTCGACAAACATTAGATATATTAAAGAAAAATAATATTAAGGCTACATTTTTTGTTGTCGGAAACGCTTTACAAAATAATCCTCAATTAGGTAAACAGATTATTGCTGAAGGTCATGCGATCGCCAATCATACCTGGAACCATTGGTATCACTTTATGAATCCCCAAGCTGCTGCTATGGAAATCGATAGAACAAGCGATTTAATTTATAAATTAACTGGAGTTAAAACAAATTTATTCCGTCCACCCGGTGGTCATTTAAGTAATGGTTTGGTTGCTTATGCTAAAAGCAAGAAATATGCGACTCTGATGTGGTCTGCTGATTCTCGCGATTTTCAAAGACCCGCACCCGCAAAAATGATCAATACTGTGTTAAAGTACGCCAGTCCAGGTGGTATTGTGTTATTGCATGACGGTGGTGGCGATCGCACTAATACAGTTAAAGCTTTACCTGGGATGATAGCCAAGTTAAAGCAGCAGGGTTATAGCTTTGTGACTATCCCTGAACTTCTGGAAATGGCTGAAAAACCTAAATAAATAGATAAAGAGAGTAGTTTTGCTCTATACTAAATGTCTAAAAGCTTTCTGGAGTTGATAAATATATAAATAAATGCATCTGCTCAATTATATTTTCTAATAGACATAGTAAGGGAAATTAAATATGGGTCATCTACAAACCTTATCCCAGACGGTATATATCACGTCTGGGACATTCTTTTTCGGAGATGTTTATTATATTTAGCATTTACACACAGCTAACATAGCTATGGCTATCGCGATTTAAGGAAGCATTTACTCAAAGGCTGCGGATTACCCAAATAAAAAAAAATCGTAGCGAATGTATGAGGGTCAGTCCTGATACTTTAATTTATAAAATTAATATTAAAAAATCAAATTCTAATCGGATTTTAATGCAATTATATTCGATTAAGTATATTCTTGAATTAAAGCTAAATAATTAGATTGATGCTTCTTGGGTAGTTCATATGCTTTTAGGATAGTAAAAAATGTAAAAAAGGATAAATACCGACAATTAATTGGTTGATAAACGTTGAATCACCGGTAGGCTTTCTTGGATCGGGTAGAGATAGACAAGAAAATTAACTTATTGATAGCTAAATTTCTAAAAACTTGCCTTTGTGCTGCTTTGCTAAAAAAAATAATCTAATTCTAAGATATTGATGAAATATTATTTGCTGAATGTGTATTTTAGAGTTATATGTTTACTTCATTGATATTTTTTTTATTCGAGAAATATCATAACTACCGAAGAAACAAATTGATTTTTTGTAAGACATTATATTTTGGCTATTTTCAATTTAAAATATAAAATGAATCAAATATTAATAGTTGAAGACGAAAATCGACTTGCAGCATTTTTACAGAAAGGATTACGAAAAAATGGTTATGAAACTGTAATTGCTAACGATGGTGAACAAGCTATAAAAATGGTTTTGAATACAAAATGTGATTTGATGATATTGGACATAGGTTTACCGATTAAAGACGGTTTCACAGTCTTGCAAGAATTAAGAAATAATCAGGAAAAGTTTCCAGTCATAGTTATAACTGCTCGTAGCGATGACCAAGATAAAGATAAAGCTATTGCTTTTGGTGCTAATGATTTTTTGACTAAACCTTTCAGCTTTAAAGATTTACTTTTGAGAGTTGAGAGTAAACTGTTTGTTGATCGGAATTCAACGAAAATACTTACAGCTAAGTAAATTTTAGTCTCTAGTTTTGAGTTTTTAGTTTCTAGGTTTTAGGTTTTAGCTAATCCGGGTTTAATACCGAAGCTGTCTATAGAGTGTAGGGAATTTGGTTGGGGTTTAAATCCCTATCCAATTTCCAGTTAATAACCAATAGGTAATAACTAATAGTTTTTAACTTTTTGAAACATTACTTAATCTCTTCTGAGTCAACCACCAGCTTTTTTAAATTAAAAGTTAAAAATTAAAAATTATAGGACTTACGCAACCGGCACATTTTCCTTGTAGGGTGCTGTGACACTTAATGAAATTTTGAACGTAGTAACAAGGTTTTTAGTGTCACGCACCAGCCAGTATTATGACAATTGCGTAAGTCCCGAATTAAAAATTAAAAATTAAAAGTTGTTCGTAAAGTACCAATATAGATAGTATTATTTTCGCGATCGTGTTCTGGATTGGTAATTATAATTACACCGGGAGTAATTGAAATATTGTCATTAGCTTGAAAACGATAAAATGCTTCTAAATGTAGGGAAGTGTCCTTATCTGTATAATCTTGATTATCTAACTGATATTGGTTTTTAATTAGCTTTGGTGGTTGACCGATGATAATTCCACCTAAATTACCTTGACTACCTAAATCTGGAAAAGCTAAAGTCAAAGCCCAATTAAAAACACTAGCGCTAGGGTTATTTGGTAAATCTTTTGCTATAGCACGAGTATAACCGACCCAACCTCCCACAAGTAGATTGTCATTAATACCTAATGAAGCTTGTAAACCAAAGGAATTTGCTTTAATAGCTTCGCTTTCATCATCAAAAGGGTCGTTTGAGCCTTCACTACCGGTATTGGTATCCATACTATTGAAAGAATGAATATAATTTACACCAATCAATAATCTTTCTGATGGTTCAAAAGTAAGCTGAGCAATTGTTGCATAATCTGCTTTACTCAAGCCAGTTTCTGGTTCTTCAACATCATCAGCAACATATCCCATACCAAGTTCTAAATCATCATTAATTTCATATTTAAAACCGATTCCAGCACCTCCTCCCTGACGATAAATAGGGTTACGCTGTGCAAAACGGGAAACGGAACCACTATCATCATTGCCTATATAAGGATTAACAGAATCGGCAAAATCTTCAATTTCTAAACCACTTGCACCAATTTGAATACGAGCTTTATCTCCGACACGAAATCGATAGGTTAAATCACCCAAATCAAAAATTTGGTTATCACCTTGATAGGCTAAACGTGCCATATCAGTACCCGTTACCGAGTCAAGTGATTCAAGATTTCTAGCTCTAAAGGTAGTTTTCAACCTATCTTTACCAGTAAAGGAACTATTAAGCTCTATTTTTACTCCACTTCCGAAAGCTATATTACTATCTATCGGTTCATCGTCGTTGATTTTTGTTCCTTTACCCACACCAGTAAGAGCAAATGTAACTTCTCCACTCAATGTTGTTGTTGTAGAAAACGCTGAAAAACTATTTTTTTCTAATGCATCAATTTGTTTTTCAAGCGAATTTAATTCTAGAGAAAATTCACTTTGCAATCTTTTCAGAACTTGCAGTTCTTCTTGAGTTGCAAAATTACTTTTTTGACTTTCTTGTAATCTATCAATATGTTGAATGACTTCGTTTAATAAAAAGGTAAATTCGTAACGCTTTATTTTACCTTGACGCTGAAAAAATTCTGGAGGATATTTAGTTTGTATCTGGTAGCGGTTGAGAAAATATTCTAAAGCTTGAAAATTCCAATCAGTTACTTCTATTTCAGACAATTGGGAAACGCTGGGAATATTTCTCATAGGTTGAGACATATCTTGCATATAGAATGATTTTTCTAAGTTATCTTGTGTATCTTCAGCTTTTGTTTGCGATACAAAAAATAGAAAATTAAGTAAAATTGACAAAAATGACGAAAAAATAATTATTGCAAGATATGACATTATATGCTCTGAAATATAATTTTTTTTATTATCGGATATACCTCCTTTTAAGTTCTATAGGGGATAGGAACAACCAAACAGTAATTACCTTCATATTTTACTGATTATCAATTAAACAAATGTATCATACAGTTTGCGAAACTTTTTGATTTTGACACTGATAAAAGTCTTCATACCATCGCACAAACTTTTCAATTCCTTGTTCGATAGTTGTAGTTGGTTTAAATCCAACATCCTGCATTAATTCGTCAACATCTGCATAAGTACGGGGAACATCTCCTGGTTGCATTGGTAAGAAATTCTTTATGGCTTTCTTACCCATTGCTTGTTCAATTACTTCGATAAAAGTCAATAATTCCACAGGTTGATTATTGCCAATATTGTAGATTTTATAGCGAGCATTACTATTATCATTGGTATGGTTTAGTTGCGGAGGTCGATTGATAACTCTTACAATACCTTCAATAACATCATCAATATAAGTGAAATCTCGCTGCATTTTACCGTAATTAAATACATTGATGGGTTGATTTTGTTCAATTGCTCGAACAAATTTGAAATAAGCCATATCAGGTCTACCCCAAGGTCCATATACGGTAAAAAAGCGCAATCCAGTAATAGGTAAACTGTACAAATGGCTGTAAGAATGTGCCATTAATTCGTTAGCTTTTTTAGTAGCTGCATACAAAGAAACGGGATTATCAACGTTATCATCAACAGAGAAAGGAATTTTTTTATTTGCACCATACACCGAGCTAGATGAAGCGAAAACAAGATGTTGAGGTTGACTGCGACGACAAGCTTCAAGGATATTAGCAAACCCGACTAAGTTACTATCAACATAAGCAAAGGGATTTTCTAAGGAATAACGTACTCCTGCTTGAGCAGCAAGATGAACTATATTATCAAAATTTTGTTTATGAAATAGCTGTAATATACCTTCTCTGTTATTCAAATCTAAAAGCTTAAATGTAAACCTATTTTTTGCTCCTAACTGTTTTAAACGAGCTTGTTTTAAATTTACATCATAATAATCGTTAAGATTATCAATCCCGTAAACTTCTGCTCCATCTGCGATTAATCTTTGTGCTAAATGATATCCAATAAAACCAGCAACTCCAGTAACTAAGACTTTCATAATTTATTTTCCTTGTTGTTAATTAATCGAAGGTTTGCAATTAGTACCTTTACTCTTTTATTTTATCTTGTTTTTAGCTTTTAGTTTTATTAGTAGAACTAATAATTAATAGCTTTTAATCGAAACCTGAAATATTCATTGCTTGTAATACCGGATGATTTTTAGTGTTTGGATAAAACAGAATGCTAATTTCTTCTGAATTTAGTTGTAGTGATTGGGAATTTACTTCTAAAATCTGACTCAAAGTAGTTTTAATTGTATTAATATTGGCTACTACTAAACCAGTATTTAGTATATGATGATTTTTTCGCGAACTTTGAGATATTTTTTGATGCCAAATATCAAGAAAGTTTTCTCTCGATATTGATAAACTGAAAGGAGGATTTGATTGAGATTTAAGAATTAATTCTACTAAACATTGAGTATTCGTAATACTGCTATCACTAATACAAAAATCTAATTCTATTTCTCGAAGGAATTTAATAATTTTGCTATTGTTAAAATCTGTTTTATTTTCTTGAGGGTTTACAGGTAGTAACAATAATCTTAAACCATATTTACCATCTTTGAGCTTGGGTAAAACTTCACCTAAATGTTGAGTTAAATTAATAGCTGAAATTTGAGCTTTGGCTGAAAATGAACTATTTGCAAAATCCAATATATTAATACTGCTATTTGATTGCTGAATAGCGTGATAGTTATGAGGTTGAATTTTCGCAGCAGCGCTAAGTAAAGCCCGAATTGTACCACCATGACTTACTACTAAAATTGTTTTACCCCTATGTAGCGGTAAGATTTCTTGCCAAAATTGTTGGGCTTTTTCGTAAAGTTGTAAAACAGGTTTAGTCTTTGTTTTAATTAAAGTCTGACCATTTGATTCAATATTTTCTATCGTAAATTCGTGGGGTGTTTCTTCCCAAATTCGATATTGCTCGGCAAATTCCTGACGAACGTATTTATATTGTAAACCTTGCCATCCCGGTAAATCGACTTCTTTGAGATTAGAGTTTAAAATTATTTTTGTGCTATATTCATTTACTTTTAAAATATCTTTAGCTGTTTCCTGAGTTCGCTGTAGTGGACTAGCGTAAACAGCATCAAATTTAATTTTGCTTAATGCTAATCCCGTTTTCAATGCTTGATATTTTCCTTCTTCTGTAAGTACAGATTCATCACAACAACCTTGATAGCGCTGTTGTTCGTTGTACGTACTTCTTCCATGACGTACAAGAATTACACGGGTTTGATTAAAATTATTATGCATTGGTAATTGGTAATTAGTAATTGGTAATTGGTAATTGGTAATTGGTAGTTGGTAGTTGGTAGTTGGTAATT
>ERZ1740052.421-NODE-421-length-14726-cov-6.007770_pt1 | contig 14726 bp, 9 predicted proteins | sample MGYA00581750_ERZ1740052 | MGnify/ENA primary metagenome ERZ1740052 (study PRJEB43018, sample SAMN04849743) | marine metagenome | isolation source: floating plastic debris | place: Pacific Ocean | collected 2008-08-30 | study: EMG produced TPA metagenomics assembly... | reverse complement strand
GGGTGTATAATCTTCATATAAGGATTCATCATTTTTTTCAGTTTTTTTCTTTTGACCTTTTAGAATATAATTTCTTTCCTCATCAGTTATCCAAGGATGTTTTTTGGGTGGAGATTTCACTATTATAATCCAAGGAATTAACCATAATAAACCTAATAATCCGACAAGTATAAAAATAGTTTGCCAACTAAAATGACCTGCCAAATATGCTATTAATGGAATTGCTATGGTACCTCCGATAGCTGCACCAGAATTAAATAAACCTTGTGCAAAAGCTCTCTCTTTTGTAGGAATCCATTCTGCATTTCCTTTTGACGCACCAGGCCAGTTTCCTGCTTCAGAAATACCTAAAAGAGATCTGAATAACGCAAAACTTACAAATGAATTTGCTAAAGCATGTAAGGCAGTAGCAACAGACCAAACTCCTATAGAAAGAATGAAACCTAATCGAGTACCAATCCAATCGAAAATTTTTCCGAAAATAGCTTGCCCAAAAGCATAAGAAAACATGAATACAATTGTTATCCAAGAATAAATCTCTTTTCTTTGATCTGCATTCTTATTTGGATATAATTCTTCTGCAATATCTGGCCATAAAACAATTAATGTTTGCCTATCTATATAGTTGATAATAGCTGCTAATGCAATTAAACCTATTACCCACCATCTAAGTCCTTTAATTTTCATTTTTTACTTTAGTTTACAACGTATTTGGTCTGGGCTCATAAAATTGTCTTTATGAACCTTATTAATAATTTAAGATATATCTATTAGGTTTTCAGATGATTAAAATCTAAACCTTAAGAATTAATATGTAATTTGTTTGTTTTTGCTTAGTTAATTAAAAAGCTGTTTTAAGTTCTACTCTATATTTCTTTGTCTGAGTTATAACAATACTGATATAATACACTAAAATGATCTTTCATTTTTTGTTTAGCTAATTGGGGATTTTGATCTTTTATCGCTTCATATATATCATAATGTTCTTGTATACCTTTTTGTGCTAGACCTTTATCACATACATGGTATTTTTCAAAATTGGTAATAATACCTGGCGTAATCATTAACATAAAAGTATTAATTGTACTATTACCACTGGCTTTTGCTATTGCTAAATGAAATAGTAAATCTTCTTGAACAGCATCTTCACCTTTATTTACCTTTTCTGTGTAAGCTTCTAAAGTTTGGGCCATAGCTTTTAAATCTTCATCAGTACGTCTTAAAGCTGCTAATCTCGCAGTTTTAAGCTCTAATAAAATTCTGGTTTCAACCAAAGATTTAAAACTAGGATCTTCTAACCTTAGAATATCTTCAATCATACCGTTAAGAGCAATTACACCAATATTAGCTACAAAAGTTCCACTTTGAGGAATTGATTTCAGTAATCCATAAAACTCAAGTTTTTGAATAGCTTCTCTTATATTTCCTCTTGAGACACCAAACTTTTCAGACAACATTCGCTCTGAAGGAAGCTTATCTCCTGGTTCTAAGTTCTTAAAGTTTATCAGTTCTCTAATTTGAGCAATGATTTTCTTTTGAACATTTTCGCTGTCATTTGTTGTTAAAATATCTAATTTCATGTACTTTTCATATAATTGGTTAACCAGTTCCGATTTACGAATTTAATAAATTACATCTGTTAAAGTTTATTTTTATCTGCTATTTTTTGAAAAATAAACTGCTAATTAATGTGATACTTCTAGCTTATAAAATCGAACTCTAGCAAATGCATCATTATCTCTGGTTTGAAAATAGTTACCTGCTTTAAAATAGTTCTCGAAAATACCCCATCTTTTCATGTGTATATTCTCATATACTTTAAACTCGTTATTGTTTAAAATTACTACCATCTTTCCATCGGATACTTTTACTTCGAGTGTAAATTTTTTAAAACCTACTTTTTGTTTAAATGTATAACCTTCGTCATCATCCCAAGCGTCTTTATGCAACAATTCTTTATATGTTGCTGTCTTACTTTTTAACACTTTAGTCTTAACTCTTACTTTTCCATTCTTCCAATATATTTTTAAAATTGGAGGTGCATTATTATCTTTTTGACCTATTAACTCTTTTTGTTCATTTGTTAATCGCCCATGAATTTGCATGATAATGGTTTTATGATATTCTCCTTTTTTATTCCTAGAGATTTCATCAATAGCTAATTGTCCCTTCATTCTACCACCTTGTTTGAAGGTCCAGTTTACGTTATTATCTCCTGGCTTCATTTGTTCACGTAGTTCAGAACGAGAATATTTTGTATTTGCTGTAGTTATATTTGGCTCTGCATAAAACACTAAAGCTCCTTTAGTAGAATCGTTATACATGTACTTTTTTAATACATCATTATTCGCATAATTGAAAATTTCTGGTGGACTTACCTCATAAGGTTTTCCTTTATCATTTCCTTCCGGTATGGTAACTTTCCAATGTGAAAGATCTATTTTAGGAAGTTTAAATCTCTTTTTTCGTTTCTTCCTTTTTTTCTCGATCTTATTTTTCTTACCTGAAACGCTACTTTTTTGCGCCACACACGTAGCGTTTACAGATAAGAATATCAATACAAAAAGCGCTACTATGTTCTTTAGAATGCTTTTCATTAAATTTTTATAGATTGATTGCTCTTATAGTTATTGAATCTACACGAATTTCTTCATCTCCACTATTATAACCAAAATCTCCACCGCCACCTCCTGTAGCTGGTCCACCGATACCTCTAATAAATAAGGCTACACTATTATTTGCTCCTGAATTAAAAGTATAAGTATATGTGATATAACTATCATCACTTGGATTGGTTATTGTTTCTGCTAGAAGATTATTTGCTACATCTTCAACTTGAGATATCGAAGTATATCCCCAATTTTCCTGTGGAAAAGCTGTTGTTTCTGTAAAATACATAGGCGTGTATCCACTTACATATCCTGAACCTGCTAAAGCTCTAACTTCTAACATACTTGGAAAAGAACCTCCTGTTAAATCTTTAAAGGAAGCAACAACTTCAATTGTATAATCTGCATTTGGAGTAACTTCAAATTCTTGATAAATATGATCTGGTTCATTATTATCAAACTTTAAAACATTATCTGATCCACCATTACCAGAACTAGATTCTCCTTGATCACCTAAATCTTTGTTTATCCAAGCAGAACATGTACAATCTGAACCTGATGATTTCGGTAATTTTGTAAAATCTGCATTTACTAAAACAGGATCGGGTACATCTGGTTCTTCTGGTTCAATTACTTCTATAGTTTTAGAAATAGTACTTTCAACACCAAGTGCATCTGAAACTGTTAAAGTTACAGTATAACTTCCTTCACCTGGATATTCATTAACACCATCTTTATCTGTAGATGTATTTCCATCACCAAAATTCCAACTAAAATTTGTCGCACTAGTAGATAAATTAGCGAAGTTGTATAATTTAAAATTCTCTGCACTTTGATTAAATTCAAAAGCTGCTGAAGGAGGAGTTAAATCTTCAACTGAACCTTCTTCTGGAAGTTCAAATTCGAAGTCGCAAGACGCGAATATTAATATACCTATAAAAACTAAAATTTTTGTTAGATATTTCTTCTGAAATGTGAATTTATTTATTTTTTTCATTTGTAAGCTCTTTAAATTAATAACCAGGATTTTGCTCTAAAATTCCACCTCCTAAATTCACTTCTCTTTGTGGAATAGGTAATAATAAATCTGTAGCACTAAAACTAGCTCCAATGTTAGTAGAAAATGTTGCTAATGTTTCTTGCGCTTTATTAAATCTTAACAAATCGAAAAGACGATGATTTTCGAAAGCTAATTCTACTCTTCTTTCTAACAATAAATCATCTTTAGTTATGTTAGTTACTGTGGTTGGTAATCCTGCTCTATCACGAATAGCTTGAAAAGAAGCTAAAGCTGCAGGAACACTTGTTTCGTTAGAAGTTCCCATGATAGCTTCTACATGTAATAAAAGTACATCCGCATAACGCAAAACAATCCAATCGTTACCTGCTTGAGTTGGATTACTAGAAGTAGGATCGATCCCTAAAGTTGCATCTCCATCTGGAATATATTTTACAACTTGAAATCTAGTTGGCTGAGCTTGATCTACTCTATAAGAAAACTGTGTTCTATCTCCTCCAAAATTGTCTAGAGCATCTTTAGCATCAGGAGTTACATAATTTACTCCACTTGTTCTTCCCACAGCATTCAACCATTCTGCTGAAAAATTCTGACTATTTTGTGCATCATCACCTAAGTATCCTATTGAAAATATAACTTCATTATTTCCTTCATTAAAGAATATGTCTTTAAAATTAGTTTCTAAAGAAAAACCAGAACTCATAACACTTTCACATAATTGTTGTGCTTCTAAATAGCGTTTATTTTCAGTAGTCATGTACACTTTAGCTAATAACGTTTGTGCTGCTGCTCTAGAAGCTCTGTTTTTAGAACCGTTAGTTAATGTTTCTATAGCTCTATTTAAATCGGATTCAATTAAAGTATATACCTCATCTTTTGATTTTCTAGTAAATTGAATTTCTTTGTCTGCTGGTGCAATAACTCTGTCTATTAGTGGAATGTCTCCAAATAATCTTACTAAGTTAAAATATGCATAAGCTCTAACAAATTTTGCTTCACCTTCGAATCTTGAACGATTAACTGCTGTAGCATTATTTAAATTTTCTAAAACGATATTTGCTCTAAAAATCACATTATAAAAACTACGATAATAATCTGCTACAATACCGTTATTTGCTTCTATTGTATAGTTTTCAAATTGAGCTGCTTCTCCTTCACTACTTTTTGTTTGAGTGTTATCACTTCTCATTTCAGTAACGTAAAACTCAACTTGAATTCCATGATTGTCATTTGAACTTGTTGAATTAATTCCTTGAATTCCGTCGTACATATTAATAACTCCTAATTCAAGTTCATCATCATTTGAGTAAAATGTTTCACCATTTGGAGTTCCAATAGGTGCTGGCTCTAAGAAATTATCACTACATGAATACGATATAAAAATGATAATTAATATTGCGTAAATATTTTTTATTTGTTTCATGGTGTTGTTTTAAAATTCTAAGTTTAATCCTAATGAAATGGTTCTAGCAATTGGCGAACCTGCTCTTTGATAACCAAAAGTTAATGGACCTGTATTCTCTACGAATTCTGGATTAAAACCTGTATAATTATCAGCTGTGAAATACAATAAATTTTGGCCAGTTATATAAACTCTCGCTTTAGAGAAAAACTCAAAAGTTTCTGGTAAATCATTAGAGAAATTATATCCAATATTTACATTTCTTAAAGCAATGTAAGATGCATCTTGTATGATAGAATTTGTAAATATTTTTTGTTTAATAAACTCTTGATCTGGTGTTGTTGCAGTATTAAAATCTTGTGAGCTATTAAAGTGATTGAATAAATACTGATCTCCCATATTTCTTACTTCTGCACCATGACTTCCTTGCCACATAAAACTTAAATCTAAGTTCTTATATCTAAAACTATTTGAAAAACTCCAAACTAAATCTGGATAAGGATCTCCTAATATTGTTTTATCATCATCATCGATTAATCCATCTCCATTTAAATCTTTTACATAAACATCTTGAGCTTCTGCTCCAACAGGATGAAAAGGATCATTGATAAACTCTAAAGGAATTTCTCTATCGACTACCCAACCGTAAAAAGAAGCTACCGGATTTCCTACTGAATTAATCCATTCTGCTGCTCTTTTTGAATCTACATTAAGAATTTGACCATCAGAATCTCCAAAATTGATTAATTCATTTTCGTTCATTGAAGCTAACATTGTTGATGACCAACTAAAATCTTCAGTAACAATGTTACGTGTTTGTAATTCTAGTTCAATTCCTTTGTTTTCAACTTCTCCTAAATTAACTAAAGCTTGAGCAAATCCGGTAGTTACTGAAACTGGGTTAAATAATAGTTGTTTGTCGTTGTTTCTCTTATATACATCTATTCCACCACTAATTCTGTTATTAAACAATCCAAAATCTAAACCTAAATTGATTTCTCTAGATTGCTCCCATTGTAAATCTGGATTAGGAAGGTTTAAAGGATCGAATGCAGAAACTACGTTATTATCAATAATTGTTGATGTAGCTTGTAGTAAAGCTATTGAAGGATAAGTATTAATTAACACATCTCCTGTATTTAATCTGTTATTACCACTTAAACCGTAACTTACTCTAAGTTTTAAGTTAGAAATAACATTACTTTCTTCTAAGAACTTTTCATTACTCGCTATCCAACCCACAGAAGCTGCTGGGAAATTTCCAAATTTAGAATCTGGTCCGAAAATAGAACTACCATCTCTTCTAAAACTTAAAGAAACTAAATACTTATCATCAAATGCGTAATTTAATCTTCCGAAAAAAGACATAAATGTTGTCTCGTATTGTAAAGAAGATTTATTCGAAATATTAGTTGCCGCATCTAAAGTTTGAGAAATATCTGATGTAAATCCTGTTCCTGTAACAGATTGAGTTCTTGTATCGAATGTTTCTGTAGAAAAACCTGCTACAGCATTTACATTGTGTTTTTCATTAAACACATGATTATATGTGAAATAATTATCTGAAACTAAGTGAATTCTATTTAAATTTGAAGTTGTTAAAAAAGCAGCATCAGCTCCATTTCTATTCGCTAAAACTCCAGAATAACGGAATCCATTTCTTTGTTCAAAATCACCTGAAAAAGAAGTTCTAAACTCTAAATCATCTGTAATTTTATAATTCACATAAATAGAACCAAATAATCTGAATCTTTCTTCTGTTCTATTTCTTTCTAGAACTTTAGCTGCTGGGTTTGTATTTGAAGAGTTACTAATATCAGTTCCTCCTGTAGTAATAGGCTGGCCAGTTACTAAATCGTAATCATCGAACATACGTTGCACCGCATAATCACCAATTTGAACATTTGCCCATCTTCCATTATCTCTTAATCTATTTACGAACTGAATATTATTTTCATCTATATATAATGGTAGCCAAGATGGTTGTCTTAAAATATCATGAGCAGAACCATCAAAACGTCTTCTATCAGTAAATGTAGGCGTTAAGCTAATTCCTACTTTAAACTTATCTGACAACTTAGTATCTACTTTAAGTTTTAAGTTATATTTTTTAAAATCATCTGTAATTAAAACACCCTCATCATGAACATATCCTAAGTTAGCACTAAACTTAGTCTTTTTAGTTCCTCCTCTAACACTAAATGAATGATTCGTAATTGTACCTCCATCGAAAATAACATCTTGCCAGCTTCTGTCTGTACCAATTAACTGTTTATATCTTGTTCTATCTGATAAAGCTCCATTTAAAGCTAATTCTGCTTGAGCAGTTCTAGCCAAACTAAAAGTGTAAGCATCTGATCTTCTTGCTTCTTTTAATCCAGTAAAAGTATTGTACGAAAATTTTGTTTTCCCCTCTTTTCCAGATTTAGTAATAATTTGAATTACACCATTACTACCTCTAGATCCATAAATAGCAGTTGAAGCAGCATCTTTTAGTACATCAAAAGAAGCAACATCATTCATATCTAAAGAACCTAAAAACTCATTGTCTACTACTAATCCATCAACAACAATTAACGGATCTGAAACTCCTGAAATTGATCCTGTTCCTCTAATTCTAATCGTTGGTGCAGAACCTGCTTCTCCTTCAGTAGCTTGAATATTAACCCCAGAAACCTGTCCTACTAAAGCATCATCGACACGAGCAACACCAATTTGCTCTAAATCTTTATTAACAAGTTTTGAAACAGCTCCTGTTACATTTGATTTCTTTTGAGAACCATAACCTACTACGACAACCTCATTAAGTACATTAGATTCGGGCTGTAAGACAATAGTTAGTTCTTTGTTATTTTGAATTGTGATCACTCTATCTTTAAAACCTATACTTGAGATTTGTAAAACTTCTCCTTTCTTCACTTTTAAAGAAAATTTACCATCAAAATCTGTAGAAACACCTTTAATTGTACCAAAAATGATCACATTGGCACCAGGTATAGGTTGATTGTCTTCTTGGGCAAGTACTGTACCACTCACCGTGAAGGTTTCTTGAGCTGATACAGCAATCCAACAGAAGAGCATTGCTATAAAAGTTAATCTGGTTTGTAATTTCATAATTTGTTTGTTGTTTTTTGTGTCATTTCGATCTTACTCAAGTTCAAAATCTAAAACCAGATTTTGGCAATTCTTATATCTTTAGTATTTTTGCCTTGTCGATTGCTTTTGCACTTGATATTACTTCGGTTCCAAAAGAAGTATATAAAAAGGATAGGACCTTAAACTATCCTTTTTTTTAGATCAAAATAAATTGGTTCACCAGTTTGGTTAACCAAATATAGGTTATTTTTTGATTTATAAAAAATTATTTGTCAGTATTTTGCATAAAATCTTCACGAATAGGACTAAATACATCAATTAAAACTCCTGCTTCTCTACAAATGGCTCCGTGCATTACGTGTGGTGGAATGTAGAAACAATCTCCTCCTTTAAGCATTTTAGTTTCTTTTCCTATAGTTAATTCGAAAACTCCACTTTCTACATAAGTGACTTGAGAATGATAATGCTCGTGCATTGGTCCTACTCCACCAACTTCAAAGTGTACTTTAACCAACATGATTTTATCATCATATCCCATAATTTTACGTTTAACTCCTTCCCCAACTACTTCCCATTCAATTTCATCTCCAAAGAGAAATTCTTTACTCGCTTCAAATGTTTTCATTTCTATTGTATTTAATTATTGAAATAGTAAGCACCCACCCATTTGTAATGCTTATCTTTTATAGTTAATTCGTGTTTAGTATTTTCTGAGGGATTTGTATTTGAAATTATAAATACGCGTTGTTCTTTATTAGTAAATACAATTTTTACAGCGGTGTAATCTTTATCATCATAAATTACACTAGCATTTTCTATAGTACTTTTTGATTGCTTTGCTAATTCAAGTACAGCATTATAACTTCCGTGAGATTCTATCACATTTACAAATAATGTATTAGACTTATTTTGTTTACGGTGAATAAAAACCGGATCTCTTCTTAAATTAAAATTAGGATCATTTGCGCCTATTCTTCCTAAAATGTAATCTTCATTTATTTCAGATACAGAAGATATCGAATAGAATTTATTATGATTTAACCATGTAAATTGTGTGAATAGATTTAAAGTTTTTGCTTCAGCTTCTTTCCATAAATGTTGATATCCATTTGTATCTCCTAAAGTATTTAATTGAGAAAAAGTTTCTAATTTTAAATTCGTTCCAATTACTTGTCCGAAATAATAAAAAGGTAAATCGTAAGTGTTATTATTTTTAGATTTTACTTTATTGATATCTAAAACAAAAGGAGCTGCTAAATTAGTATCTGTTACCAAAACCATTGTTCTTTGAAGTGCAACATTATTATATGCATTATTTTCTATAGCACTTACAACTTGTACTTTCTTATTAGAGCTATTAAATAAATACTTCTCTGAATGATTTTTACTACTCTCTTTAAACTTTCCTTTGTATTGAGAGGTTTGATTTACCGTAATGGTATTATGTGCAATAGTTTGTTTTGCCCAAGTCTTATTCTCTTTTAAATATCCACCACCATTTTTTTGTTCAACATTTACGAATCTTGATAATCCATAATCTTGAATTACTTCTTCACCATTTTCATACAATGAAAAAGAAAGTTTATCGAAATGTCCATGACTTAAACCATGAGCAGAATACTTCATTACTAAAGTCAATTTTTGATTCTTGTAAGTTCCTCTTAAAATACCAATGGCTCCTTCATCACCATTAGCTCCATCTGTTAATTCAATTGAACTTTTCTCAAAAGGTCCAGTTACCCCCTCTTTTATAGCTAAAGCGACAGCCATACCTGTTTCATCTAATTGAACCTTATTTTGGGCTTTTGCTATTGATAATAGTTGCTTATTTTGATTTCCATAGAAGTACGCAATATCAACTGCAGAAATTAGAGAAGAATTGAAGTATGACATTCCTTTTTGTCCATCATTTAAAGGAAAGAAATCACCATCTTCATCTGTTAGATTTAAAATCGCATCAACAGACTTTAGTAAAACACTATTCTTATATTCAAAAATTTTAAGTTCTGGTTTTTTGTTTTGAAGTGCTTGAGCAAAAATTAAAAAAGGATATAATGCATATCTGTGATAATACGGTCCTTCTGTATAATACCCATCAGGAGAAAATGGGCTATCTAGATTTGCTAGAAATCCTGCTTTTCCATCTTTAGACTTAATTAAACCACCATCATTATCTAAAGCTTCATTTGAAATTCCATCTTTTTTTATACCATATAAAGCTCTATTTACCAATTCATCGTCATTCATAACCAAACCAATCATACCAACTGCAACACAACCCCAAGTACTATGATTATGAATACGATTGAAAAATTGTGGAGTTTCTACTGATAAGAAATCAGCAAAGGGTCTGAATAGATTTTCTTCTAAATGGCTTCTATCTTCCTCCGATAACCAATTGTAAATACAATCGTAAGCCTGACTTGTATACACTAACCAATTTGCATCGTTTAAACATTGCCAAAATATTTTACCTCTTGCATATGATCTTGTTTCGGGATGACGATTTAATTTTGGGTATAAATCGGCATATCCCATCAACATTTCTTTTATGTAAGCTGCATATTTTTCATCACCTAAAATTTGAAATAAAAGTCCTGCTTTTTGCATTACCGCATAATTTATTTTATGCTGAGTATGTGGATAACCTCCTGCCATATCTTTTGGAATGGGAATATCAATTCCTTTGGCTATTTCCGCATCTACTTCATTTTTGGTTTGTTCTAATGTTTGATCGAATAAAGGTGTCGTTTTTAAATTCTTTTTGATGCTATTTACACCATCAACAGTTAACATCAAATTAGGATGAGCTGTTGTCTTCTTATCTGTTTTTGCTTGACTATCATTTGTTTTACATGAAAGAAACAAAAACAATAAAAGAATCGAAATAATTTGAATTGTTCTTAACATGGGATTAGTAGATTAATTTTAATGCTAAGTTTTCTTCTACTTTCAAAATTCCTGAGTTTTGAATTGTATTATTCACTCCTTTTTGACCTTTTGCTCCCCACAAAATAGCAATATAATCTACTGCATTATTTGTAAATGTATTGTCTTCAAAAACCATATTTACAATTCCTCTTGTTTTAATTAAAATCTCATTTTTAGTTCCTCTTCCGCAGTTAATGAATTTTGAGTTTTTTAATATCAAATTCCCTCCTATTGTAGATTCATCATATCCACCTCTGTAATAATCAACAACATTGTTTTTAATCTTATTAAAAGTAGTATTCTCTATTTTTAAAAACTCTGCATTATAATCTCCCTTATCATTAGTTTCTTTATTTAAAAGAATTCCATTTTCACAGTTCGTAAATTGTGAGTTTTTAATACTAATTTCATCTGCAAATGACCCTTTAGAAACTTCTAAAATTGTTTGAAAACCTTCTACACTTATATCGTTTACAACTAAATTGTATGGCGAATGCATCAACTCTTTTAAAGTAGTAAATACCTTATTTTTCTTATTTCCTTTCAGATTCAACCCTGATATTTCTAAGTTAGAATTTGGATGTAAAACAAACGCTGAAACTGAAGGTGTGAAGATGAAATTTATTTTTTCGTTTGAGTCTTTTGGAGTAATTTTTATCTTCTTTTTAATATCAAGAGAAGTTTCGAACTTATAATCATTTCCTGTTAAGTAAATAACTGCTTTCTCCTTAGTTTTTTCAATAGCTACTTTTAATTCCATAGCATTACTTACTGTAAACTCTTCTTCTGTTACTTTTTTATCATTTGGGTGAAACCAATCTGTTCCGTATTGATTTGTTTTTATTTCTTTACTAATATTTTTGCCATCAATTTGAATAGCTCCAATAGTATTACTCACTCTTTTATTACCGAATAGATCAGCAGTAATTCTATCTTTAAATTCAAATCCATCGTAAGAAGTTTCATTTATCGCTGTTGGAATTTGCAGCCAGCTTGATTCTACTTTAGTTTCAAACTTTTGGGTTATTATTCCTTCTGTTTGAACTTTACTTTTATTTAAATTATTAGTCAGGTTTTTATAAAATGAAATCCCATCAACTTTGTCATAAGTAACAATCGGAATATCTTCTTTTGTTTGATTAAATAAAATATTATTAGCTATAATAACTCTTTCTGGTCTTGCTGATCTAATTTCAGAAGGCGGTAAAACATCTCTTTGCTCTAAATTTGCTCCTACACCAATATGAAATGGCGATTTACAATTCACCCAACTATTATTAGCAACTACAACATCTGTTACTTGATTATATCTATTTAAAGGAGATTTAGGTATACCATTCATTACAGCTAATGGCGCTCTAAATTCTTTTCCTTTTAAATTATAGAAATAGTTATTAGTAATCCAATGACCAGTATTTATAACTCTAATTCCTCCTATGAATTCAGAACTATCACTACCTATAAAAATGTTTCCATTTATTCTATTATAATTTCCATGTCTTAATACCAAAGAACCTTCACATTGATAAAAAATGTTATGGTTAAACTCATTAAAATTAGACTTACTTGAAATAATTTCTACTTCTCCATTACACTTTTCAAAATAATTTTTTTCGACTTTAACATAAGCTGGAGTCATTGAAGTATAACTATCACCTATTTGCATAGTTTCGGCTCTAGGACCTCCTTTTCTTGGTCTAGGTCCAAAATGATTAGCGAAAATTTTATGATAAGTATTTATGTTTTCGTTTCCTTTTAAGAAAACTCTAAGTGTTGGTCCTTGATTACCTTTTCCTGTTATATAACAATGATCTAACTGATTTTTCTGTCCCCAAAATTCAACCCAATGATCTTTTTTATTTCTATCTGGTTGAGTAAAATTCTCAATTACACAATTAGAAACTGTACAATTTTTTGCGATTTTGTTATTATCTACCTTAAAACGAATTACTGCTTTATCAGTTGTATAACCATCTTTAAAATGTAAATCTTTAATTTTTAAATATTCCCCTCCAATTTTCAAAAAAGACTTACCTGTAATAAAAACTTTTCCTTTTTCCTGTGCCTTAAGTACAATTGGAGCATTTTCAGTTCCTACTGCATAAAACTTTAATTCAAGATCTTTCCACTCACCATTCGATAGCAAAATAACATCTCCTGGTTTTGCATTATGAATAGCTTCTTCCAAAGCTTTTTTATTTTCTACTAAAATCTCATTTTTAGCAACTTTATTACAACTGAAAGATATTGCTATAACAATTAAGCATAAAATAAACTTTCTTACTTTTAGGATAATTTTCCCCATTATACTGTAGCTATTAAATTTTCTGGTTACATAAACATAACATTTTAATAGTTTTAAAATAGCATGTTTCAACTGGTTTACCAGATTGGTTGACCAAACTTAAAAAAAAATTAATACTCTACAAAAAATAACATGATTATTTTAAGTTATTATTAAAATTTAAGCCAATAAATTGTAAGAAATAAAGTATCTGTTGATTAAGTGTGAAATATTTTTATTTGTGTTTAAGGTCTTTATTTTATCTTTTTTTGTAAACAGACAGAAATACTAATAAAGAAATAAAAAACAGAGGTAATAATAAAACTATTATCATTCCTCTTTCACCTGTTTTGTTGGTAAAAATCAATAAGAATAAACAAATTATAGAAATCAGTAAACTTAAAGTTCTAATTAACTTTAAAAGGAAATTCATACTATTTATTGTCTTCGTAAAATTTTTTGAATTTATCTACGTTTTTAATAGACTTTTCAATCCACTCTGAATAAATAGTTAACTGTTCTTCTTTCGTTAATTGCCAATTTACATCAGATTTTCTTAAACGAGTCGTGACGTCTTGAAGTATAATAGCAGCAGCAACGGAAATATTCAAACTTTCTGTAAAACCTACCATTGGAATTTTCAAATAACCATCTGCATTTTCCATCATAAATTCAGAAACTCCTTCTCTTTCTACTCCAAAAACAAAAGCAGATTTTTTGGTGATATCAAAATCAGATAAATAACAAGAATCGTTATGTGGTGTGGTTGCTATAATTTGATATCCTTTATTCTTTAAATCTTCAAAACATTCTTGAGTATTATTATTTTGAGATTTAAATCGATGAAAATCTAACCATTTTTGACTTCCTTTGGCTATTTTTCTTGAAACCTTGTTGACATAACTATTCTCTACAGTATATACATCTTGAATTCCGAAAATATCACAACTTCTTACTACAGCACTCGCATTATGTGGTTGAAATACATTCTCTAAAACTACAGTAAAATGTTTAGTTCTATTAGCTAATACTTCTTTAAATGTTTGCTTTCTATTGTCTGTAACGTAACCTTCTAAATATTGTAATAATTCTTCATCTATCATACCACAAACTTATAAAAATTATTACTTTAGAAACATGAAAAAATTAGTTGTACTTACAGGAGCTGGAATTAGCGCAGAAAGCGGAATAAATACTTTTAGAGATGCTGATGGATTATGGGAAGGTCATGATATTATGGAAGTAGCTTCTCCACAAGGTTTTAGGAATAATCCTGAATTGGTTTTAGATTTTTACAATCAAAGAAGAAGACAACTATTTGACGTTTCTCCTAATGAAGCTCATTATAATCTGAAAAAGTTAGAAGATAAATTTGAAGTACATATC
>ERZ1740052.420-NODE-420-length-14736-cov-5.073973_pt1 | contig 14736 bp, 16 predicted proteins | sample MGYA00581750_ERZ1740052 | MGnify/ENA primary metagenome ERZ1740052 (study PRJEB43018, sample SAMN04849743) | marine metagenome | isolation source: floating plastic debris | place: Pacific Ocean | collected 2008-08-30 | study: EMG produced TPA metagenomics assembly... | reverse complement strand
GCCGAGAAAGCTTCAGCGCCAAAGGCATGTCGCGCTTCGCAATTTCGCCTAGGGGCATTGGTGGCGCAAACCAAGTCGCACCGCTAAAGCGCTGGCCCACCCCTTCTTCAATATCTGCGGCCATGAGGAGAGGATACTTGGCCCAGCCTTGCAGCTGCTGCGTACGTACGCCCACTTCTGCTGCGCTACCGCCAAGCAGAATAACACCGCCAATTCCCAGTGCTAAGACTCTTTGAAGATCATCGTTTTTCGACTCCCACTGGGGATATTCCACCTCGTGATCGAACAAATGGCCAGTGGTGCGCACCACCATCATTTGGGCGACTTGCTCTTCGAGCGTGAGCATATCTGGACTAGGGAGGCGTGAAGAAAGCATCTGCGATTATGGGCACCCACCTAAAGCGGTGCCCCTTCGTAAGGGGAACCAACGGAGGGGTCTCGGTGATTGCGATATACACCGGGAACCCCTCCCTTGCGGTTCCCCTTGATAAGGGGAACCAGAATCTGACAAGCCTGAAAGTAGAGCCTGAAAGCCTAAGCCTATGGCGTCTCAATATCGCCTAGATCTTGAGCATCAATCGAATCGCCGGCTTTGCGCTCAGCACTAATCTGATTGAGCACATTCAGCACGTTTGTCGCCAAGTCAAATGAACGGTCTTCTTTGAAGGTGACTTCTGGCGTGCGCCTTAGCTTCATGCGCTGACCCAGCTGACGGCGCACGTAGCCTTCCGCCGCCTGCAAGCCAGCCATTGTTTCTGCCTTGGCTTCATCAGTGCCGTAAATGCTCACAAATATTTTGGCGTGCTGCAAGTCTCCGGCGACATCGACATCGGTGATACTGACCATGCCAGCGCCAACGCGGTCATCTTTGATATCGTTCAGCAGCATTTGGCTGACTTCACGTTTGATAGAGGCTGAGACCTTTGCGACTCGTCTACTAGTAGCCATAAGTAATCAGAAGATAGTTGAAAAAGGGGGCATCTGGTCGGCGTCCTATGGCTCGGTCCATCTGCTGCGACATGAACGCAATGTGATTACGAAAGCCCCAGCATTGCCTGCATTGTGAAAACAAGACCAATAAAGGAGGCAACGACGGCGCTTACAAGTGCGATCGCAGTTGAGGGCCGCTTGAGCAAAGGCACCAAAGGCTCTACTGCGTTGTAGAAAACACCAAGGGAAAAGCTAATGAGGTAGCGAGGGTAGCGAGAGACATTGGCGAAAAATTCTTGCATAACGGTGAAATCGTAAACAGAGCAAAAAACAAATAGGAAGGAGTCTTAAACGCGCATAGGCTCTATTCTACCGCAAGAGATATTGATGAAAGCTCACAGGCAATACATCTTTAGCCAATACATCTGCGCCTTATCTAAGGCGTCTACATCAAATGCATCTACCAGGAGAACTCAGCCAGTCATGCAAAGAAAACGGTAGAGTTTAGCAATGTCTTCTCCCTCACTGCTTTCATCTGACTCTGACTTTACTGTCACGATGGCCCGCCCTTTCATCAAATGGGCAGGCGGAAAGTCGCGCTTAATCGATCAGTACAAACCTTTTTTACCGACAGACTACACCCGCTACCACGAACCGTTTTTAGGCGGCGGGGCGCTGTTTTTTCATCTGGCACCTCAGCTGCACTCGCAGGAAAAAAAGGCGTTCTTGAGCGACCTCAACCCCGAGCTAGTAAATGTATACACCTGCGTACGCGACCGAGTAGAAGAGCTAATAGAGCAGCTGTTAAGGCATCAAGAGCTACATGATAAAACGCATTATTACGAGGTGCGAGCACAGCTTCAAACCGCCCCCGTCGCCCGCGCCGCTCGCTTCATTTACCTCAACAAAACCTGCTTCAACGGCTTGTACCGCGAAAACTCAAAAGGCCTATTCAACGTACCGATAGGCCGCTACAAAAATCCTAAAATCTGCGCGCCTGATCTCCTTCGTCCAGCGTCAGCCGCACTGCAAATCGCTGACATCTCTGAGCGACCCTTTACTGCCATTGCAGAGCGCGCAACCAGTGCAGAAGACTTTGTCTACTTCGACCCGCCTTATCATCCGCTTAGTGACACCAGTAAATTCACCGCCTACAGTCGATACCGCTTCGGCATAGAACAGCAAACTGAGCTGAAAGAATTGATGAAGCAGCTTGCTCAGCGCAAAGTACAGGTCTTAACCTCCAACTCTGACTGTCCGTTTATTCGCGATTTATACAAGAGCTTTCGAGTAGAAACCATCACCGCTGCGCGCTCAATTAATTCCAAAGCCAGCAAAAGAGGCAAAATCACAGAGGTTTTAGCGATCGCGTAGCTTCATGCTGCCATGTCCATCAAGCAGTCAAGCAAATAGCTGTTCCAATGAATACTCAAAGCTAGGGAGAATAGGGCTGGTCAAAATGTCGCCTACTTGCAATGTCACCACTAGGACTAACTGAGAATTCTCTCGTCTATACACGCTTACTTGCTTGAGTCGCCAATCTAAGATCCAATACTCTCGAACACCCTGAGCCGAGTAAAGCCTGAGCTTGAGATTTCTATCTCGCCTGATGTTATCTGCACCTAAAGACAGTACCTCTACCGCTAGATCTGGAGCTGCAATTAAGTGCCCTGAGTCATCTAGAACTGCTGACAAACGATTTTTCTCAACCCAAACCACGTCGGGTATGACGTTATCTGCATCTGTAAACAGAACACCAGGACAAATGGAAGCTTCACCCAGCTTAGTTGATAAAGACCAAGCATCTAAAGCAGAAAAAATGCGACCGCATGTCTTTTGATGCCCCCAGTGTGGTGCGTGAGTCACGAGTAGTTCTCCATCAATGATCTCGTAGCGCTTTCCATCTTTAGGCAGCAGATCTAGGTCTGAAGACTTCCATCGAAATTTAGCAACCACAGCCGTGTCCTTTTGCAATATTCATAGTTTACTCGCTATCTCTGGTCTGTTGGGCTGGCTTCGTATTTGTACAGAAGGCTCACTACCTCCACAGCCTTTTCCAGATAAACTCACGAGCCATCAATAGCGAAAAACACGGACATCCGCCGCTAGCCTCGCTGGGAAAAATACGAGAAAGTTGTATTTCTTAAACAGTGATGATTTCAAAGGCGAAAAAGCTCTCTATTAGTGGCGGTGTTGCCATCGCCGTTCTGCTCAGTGCAACAGTTGGGCTCAAAGTATTTGCGCAGCAGCAAAGCACGAAGCAAATCGCAGCGCTCAATACTCACCTCGCGGATCTTCAAGATATTGCGGCCAATGAAACAGTGGCCCGGCTAGATGAAAAACTCATCGCCATGCAAATCGGGCCGTCAGCGCTCATTGACAACCCAAACGATGACATTGACAACAGTATCTATGCTGTCAATGAGGTGCTGAGCGAGGCTCTGAATGACTACTTCAACGAAACGCTTTTACTGACAGAATCTGCGCCGCTGCCCGCCGTACCAGAAGAAGTTGTCGCCTACATTCAAGCGCAGGAGACACACTTAGCAGACATTAAGACGCTGCTCACAGAGATGCCAGCACCCGTTTGGGCATTTGACTCGGCGGCGGGCTATGACACGGTACTGCCTCAGCACTGGAATACAATAAAACTACATCAGATGCTAACCGCGCGCAGCATACTACACATCCAGGCTGGGCAAACGAATGAAGCCCAGGACTATCTTCAAGCCGCACAAAATTTGCAGACTGGGTTAGGCAGCAGTCCACTCCTGCTTTACCAACTTTACAGCTACATAATGCTGCGACCACAGCTGGTAGTCCAGCGGTTTGGCACGGCTGTCTCTACAGAAATCGCACCTGAGAGCTATGCCCAAACTATGCTGGAAAGCGTAATAAGAGACAACCGCCAGGTCGGTCGCAGCATGTTACAACAACTCAATCATGACTCTAATAGCGATGCGATTAAAGCCGCTATTATCCACCCTTTTCCAAAGTTCTTTCCCAAGGCAATGATGCAGCTGTCCTTGAGCGATCGCGCTGCCGTGCTAGAAGAGAACTTTCAAGCGATCGCACAGCAAAATATCTGTGACCGGTCACAAACACCCACTATCGAGTACGCCGCATGGAATCCATTTAAAGCAAAGTACGACATTTCCTACTCACCTCTGGCGACAGCCGCCGACGTATCACTTTCAGCAGAGCTAAATACCTTGGTCGACGAAGCTCAAACCTACTTCAAAGTTCACCAGCAGTGGCCTCAGTCCTTGAATAGCTCAGAGTCTGTAGTTTGCCCAGGCACCCAATGGATCTACGAAAAAACGGCTGAAGGCATCACCCTTAGCTATAGCGGTGAAGCACCCTCGTCAAGAACTAGTTCGCCACTAACCTATCGCGCGTCTACGGCTATTCAGCAAGCACCGTAAACCCAAAGACTAAGCGTTGATACTCATCACAAAAGAGCCGGTGATCACTAGCGATCACCGGCTCTTTCATTGTGCTTACACCGTGAGCCTTATCGCAGTAAATTCTACGGCAAAAGCTATTTTCTCGTAGCAGCCAAAGAATCTATTCTTCGTAGCTGCCACCAACACTAATTGGCGTATTCAAAACTTCTGCACCTGCCAAGTCCACAGGACCGACGTCCGCGCCTTCAAGACTAGTATAGATAAGCGTAGCCCCGGCCAAGCTAACGTTCTCAATTGTTGTATCGTCTAGCGATGCATTGGTTAAAAATGCACCGGTTAAATCAGTGTTGACCAGTATTGCACCTGTCAGGTCTGCACCTTCTAAATTGGCATAGGACAGCTGCGTACCTGTCAGGTCAGCTTCTCGTAAATCTGCACCAATCAAGTGCTCGCCTGTGAGGTCCGCGTTGGTGAGATCGCAGCCTTTGCAAACACCTGTCTCTAGCAGCTGAGCAATGTCAGCAGGATTGGCAGCCAACGCTGCGTTTGGGGCTACGGTGGCAGCGAGGCCACTACCGCCCAATGCGATTACAGCTGCGAATAAAAAGGGCCTGAGCGCTTTCTGGGGTGCTTTTACCAAGGCTCTCATTGAGCGTTTCATCTGTTCTCTCCTCTTGCTTAAATCTCGATAAAGAAAGTGCTTTCCGTACTAAACAAATTCTTTATCATTTGTGGCTGATGACGCCTTCACTAGTAAGGGGCTTTACTTTATTTTGGGCGTCTTTGGACACTCTTCTGATAGATGTTCGTCCAAGGTATCAACAGGCTTTTTGTCGCCGATTCCTGTTTTTCAAGCTACATTCACTCTAATATTTCAAAGAATGAAAAGCATCTCTCCGTGGGCGCACATTTTTTGATGCGTATAATTCTGATTAAAAGGCAACCAAATCACCATAAAGACCTCAAGAAAAAGACCTAAAGCTATCGATAACCAAACGCGTTTCGTATAAATAAATTCTAGAACAAAGTGCCCCCCAAAGTAGGCAGTGTTAACCCTACCTCACCGTTAAAAAAGATACTTTGAGGGCGATCGCAGCTCTCACACGTTTAGACGTTCTAGCATTAGAACATTGAAGACAGGGCCTTTCCAGAGCCTTTGCGGGGATCAAGGCAGTGCACCGAATAGAGCGGTCACAGGTTTGAATTATTAGAATCAATATTTGTAAACATGTAGCAATGTAACCAAACATATAGACGTAGCGTTTTTGGCATTGACTAAAAACGGCGTATCAAAAAGTGCTGAATGAACGGCCACCTTTGGCGCACCAAACCTAGGAGCTGTCCGTTTTTAGGCTAGATCGGTGTAAGCTTATGAGCAATTCGGGCTCCCTTTCGATCGCTATGGACACGCTACTTCTATTCGTTTACTTTCTAGTCGTGTTTTATGTTCTTTACCAGATGGCGCTGTCACTGGAAAAGAAGCTGGAAGACCGGGTCATCATCCACGTAAAGAAGGATATTTTAGCTGACCAAACCCAAACACAGCTCGACCACCAGAAAGAAGATGCTAGCCACATCAAAGCCGCTGCCGACGAAATGAGCTTCGGCAAAGGCAAGCTGACCTACACTGTGCTGAAGCTCTCGGTTGGCAAGGGCACGCCTAAGGAGACGCTGAAGGCTCCTGACGCGATCAAACTCAAGAGTATGGGGGTTAGTGAAGCCGGTATTTTGGCCCTCTTGTCAGAGAAGATTTCCATTCGAGTCACGCCCACTGGTCAGCAAAGGCTCAGACCGATTTCGTATCTATCTGTATTCGTTAACAACGAAACCAGCGACATGCAGATTTACATTAACTGGGACCACAGCTCGATTGAGATGTTTAACGACAGTAATCGCGTTATCCGCAGCACGCCCAATATGCCGCGTGACCTGTCTCAGCCTCAAATTTTCAGTGTGGTCAATCCGCAGCGCTCTATGAGTTCGGATGTCACCATCGAAAAGAATTACTTCTATAGCCCCGAGAGCGATCGCATGGAACTGGGCGACGTGCTCGTCAACCTAGAGGAGCGTATAGAGTTTTCGCAGGTTAGCGACCCGACAACTGATGAAAAAAATATCCAGCCGCTCTACACCCTTGATCTCATGATTGGCATCAAGCGAGTGACCGAACCCAACGAAGAACTCATCAATCTATTAGTCCCGTTTGTTTTCACGCTCGAAATTGAGCCCGATAAAATTGCCCTACCGCCGCTGCGATGGCTGTTGCGACGCTTTGGCAAGCGCAACAAACCGGAGGGCAGCTGGTTCTGGGGAAACACAGGAGAAGGCTAGTAGCAGACACACTGTGTGGCAAAGGTAAAAACAACTGAGCTCGCCATAAAGCCAGGCAGAGAATCTCCCTAAAAAGCGCTTGATGTGAGGAGGACTCGAAGCGATACACTATATCTCTAGAGTTGGCTCAGTGGTTGCGGGCAGCGGAGACTATGCTTCGGCACAGCCCTCCGCAATTGCCTGAGGAAAGTCCGGGCTCCCGAAAAGTCACACTTGCTGGGTAACGCCCAGTGCGGGCGACCGTGAGGAGAGTGCCACAGAAACATACCGCTAACGGAAAGGCGGAAGTAGGAACGATGAATGATGAATGAAAGCCTGGCTTTAAATTCATACTTCTGACTTTATACTTCTGACTTTTACGAGTAAGGGTGCAAGGGTGCGGTAAGAGCGCACCGGCAGTATCGAGAGGTACTGGCCAGGTAAACCCCGGTTGGGTGCAAGGCCGAGGAGCAAGGGTTGACTTTTTACCCGCTCCGACAATTGTGTGCCGCTTGAGGCGTTTGGTAACAGGCGTCCCAGATAGATAACCACCTTGGTAGCCGTCAGGCCGACAAGAACAGAACCCGGCTTAGGTCCAGCTCTAGCTTCTTTTGCTCCGTGATTCCATTTCCCAGCCAACGCTTCAGCGTCCATGACAGATCACAACATTGCACCTCACGTTTCTGATATTGAACCGCTGCTCACTCAGCTCAACATTGCGCCTACTGCCGTTCGACACGATTTACTACGGCTAGCGCTGGTTGATATTTCTAGCTCGGCAACCACAAATAATGAAAAGCTGGAGTTTTTGGGCGATGCGGCGCTGCGGCTGGCAGCGGCTGAGTTTTTGATGGAGACGTATCCAGAGATGGCGCTGGGAGATATGTCGGCAGTGCGATCGCAAATTGTGAGCGATCGCATTCTCGCAACCCTCGCAAAGCAATACGATCTCCGCCGCTACCTCATTCTGTCTCGCAGTGCTGCTGGGGACAAAGCCGGCACAGACTCCCGATTAGCAGACACCTTCGAAGCCCTCCTAGGCGCACTGTATCTCAGCGCCGGTAACCTCAGCCTCATCCGCCCGTGGCTCGATCCTCACTTCGCTAAGCTCACCCACACCCTACGCACAGACCCCGCCCGGCAAAACTATAAAGCGGCCCTACAAGAACTCACCCAGTCGCATCACAAGTCGCTGCCTACCTATCAAGTCACAGAAATCAGCCAAACCCACGGTGATGAAGAACGCTTTGCCGCCCAGGCCTGGTTTCAAGAGCAGCTGTGGGGAGAAGGCAAAGGCCGCTCCATGAAAATGGCTGAGCAAGCCGCCGCCAAAGAAGCCTTTGGAAAATTGAAAGCGTCGCTCAAAGAACCCTCTCAAAACGGGAATCCTTGATATTAAGAGGTAAGCTCCAGCATCTACCCTTCCTATCACGCTAAATACCACAATTTCACACCACAGAAAATAATGACGCAGCCTCCTAGCCACACAGCTCCGATTGACTTGGTTCTGTTCGGTGCGGGGCGCTGGGGCACTCATCTCCTGCGCAATCTATTGGCCCATCCTCAGGTGCGGCTGCGGGCCGTGGTAGAAGCTTCAACGCAGCGACTGCAAACTTTGCGACGTGAGCTAGATGACTCGATTGAGTTGATGAGTGATTGGCAAGCTGCGATCGCGCTAGAAGGCATACAAGCCTGCGTCATCGCAACGCCTGCGGCAACTCACTACACCCTCATCGAAGCCGCACTCAAACAAGGCCTACACGTTCTCGCCGAAAAACCCCTCACGCTAGATACAGCCAGTTCACAGGCACTGTGCAACCTAGCTGCCATGCATCAAAAGCAGCTCGTCATCGACCACACCTACTTATTTCACAGCGCAGTAACCGCAGGAAAATCCGCCCTCTCATCCATCGGCACCCCTCGCTACGGCTACGCCACCCGCACCCATCTCGGCCCCGTCCGCCGCGACGTCGATGCCCTCTGGGATCTTGCCATTCACGACATCTCCATTTTCAACCACTGGCTTGGCGAAAGCCCCACACAGGTACAGGCACAGGGCAGCAGTTGGCTTCAGCCCGATGTGACGACGCCACTTTCTCCGAACGGATTAGCTGATGTCGTCTGGTGTCGATTGCAGTATCCCAGCGGATTTCAGGCCACAGTTCACCTTTGCTGGGCCAACCCGGATAAGCAGAGACGGCTTTGTGTTGTGGGCGATCGCGGCACTCTCATCTTCGATGAAATGAATTCAGAAATGCCGCTCAGCCAACAATGTGGTGATTTTTCAGAGAAAGATGGCTGGTTTACACCACAGAACGTAGAAACTCGAGCTCTCTCAGTGCCACGTTCAGAGCCCTTAAAGCAGGTATGCGATCACTTTGTTCTCTGCATGCAAAACAGCCAGCATTCAGTGCTTTCTTCAGGTGAAGTAGGTACCAGTCTGGTATCAGTGCTTGTTGCATTATCCAATTCACTCAACCAGAAAGGAAGCTGGATCAACGTCGGGAAATAGCCTCTGAAATTACACAAACAGGTCGAAAACATCCGAGCTGCCAACGACACTTGTATATCCCTTAGCTCGGAGACCTTCTCTTAATTTTTTGTCGTTCCTCCACAAAGGCATATCTAGATCGATGCTTAGTGCAACAAACGGAATATCTTCTGGATCGATATTTGCACATAGGCTGTGCGCTTTCATGAAGCTTCCAGACGCAATAGCTATATTTGGAATCACCGTAATATTTGCAAACAAATCTTGTGTGAATAACTTGAGAGCGTCTTCAAGCTCTGTCTGCTGCCGAATGCGCGTTTCGTATCTAGCCATCTCTACAAAGATAAAATCAGGCACATAAACATCAGTCGCTTCAAAGATTTCTAGATATATGCTTCTGGCGCTTATCAGAGCAGAGAAAACTATGTTGGAATCAACAACCAATTTCATTGGCTAGAGCCCTATCTCTTTACGATAGATCTCCCAAGCTTCCTTACGAGCTAAGTCAACTTCTTTGAAATAGTCTTTCTCGTTCCAGGTCTCTCGAATTTTCTTAGATAGCTGGTTGAAAGAGTTTCGTAACCGAAGCCGCTTGATACTGGCCTGCATTTCTTTCTCAAGCGCTTCTTTCCCTAGCTCAATCAAGTCCTGTTCAGACACTTCAACTTCCAACTTCACAATTACTAAGCTACCTTCAAAGCCGAAAGGACATCATTCTCTACATTTTACCTGAAGCCTCTGACTACAAGCAAAAGGCTATTTAAGCCAAGGTGCAGAAATATTATCCAGCTGTTGAAGTTCTGTTTCGGCCATTTCCCAGCCTAAAGCACCTGCATTCTGCTCCGCTTGCCTCGCATTCTTAGCACCGGGAATCGGCACAACATTGCCCTTCGCAATCAGCCAATTTAGGGCCACCTGCACTTGAGTTTTACCATGCGCTTCGCCAATCGATTGCAGCGCGGCAAGGACGGGGTCAATTTTCTGTAGGCCTTTTTTATTGAACTTGGGATCGAGCCTGCGGGCACCTGCTGGCTGTAGGTCGCTACCCACGGTGTACTTACCTGTTAGCAAACCCTGCGCCAGCGGACTATAGGCCAAAATGGTCACTTCTAAGTTTCGGGCAGCTTCCATGACACCATTGGTTTCTATATTGCGATGGAGGAGGGAGTACTGTACCTGGTTGACAGCAAGGGGGATGCCTCTGGCAGCCAGGTAACTGTGGGCTTCGCGCATTTGCTTGGCAGAGTAGTTGCTGACGCCGATGGCTTGGATGCGGCCCTGCTGCACTTCGTCGGCGAGGGCGTTCATGAGGGTTTCTTGACCGATGAAGAAGTCGAAGGGCCAGTGAACTTGGTAAAGAGCAATAGAAGGAAGCTTGAGTCGTTTAAGGCTGGCTGTGAGCGCATCTGCAACGGCTTGCGCGCCGAAGCGCCAGGGCACAGGCATGTACTTAGTGGCCACGACTACATCTTTGTCGCTTTTTTGCATGAACTGGCCTATCAGCTCTTCAGACTTTCCTAGCCCGTAAACTTCTGCCGTATCGAGGAAGTTTACACCTGCGCTCACCGAAGCATTGAACGCTTCTTGCACTTCGTCTGCACCGTAGGCTCCGCCGTATTGCCAAAAGATAGAGTCTCCCCACGACCAAGTACCAAGACCGAGCGCAGGTACTGTTGGCCCCTTGGGACCGAGGGTAACGGTTTGCAGTGCTGGAGAGGTCGCCATGAAAATGTGGTGTGTGAGGTTGGCTTATTTAAGGTAGCGGTTTCAGCGGGTTTAGTCACCTTGCTCTGCAGTGAGAAAGTCAACAAATTGACGAGCGGTGCGGCCAGAGCGACCGTTGTGGCGAGTGGCCCACTGCCGAGCGCGCCAGTCGAGATTTTCGGCTTCTAGGGTAAGGCCTGCTTGCGTAGCTAGCTGACGGACAATGGTGAGATAGGTGGACTGGTCGGCGGGGGTAAAGGTGAGGGTAAGGCCAAATCTGTCGCTAAACGAAAGCTTTTCCTGCACCGTATCCCACGACTGAATCTCATCCGCATCTTTGGGCTTTGGTCGATCATCAAAGAACTCACGCACGAGATGGCGACGGTTAGATGTTGCGTATACAACGACGTTCTGTGGCCTGGCTGTCACCCCTCCTTCGAGGACGACTTTGAGTGATTTGAAGGCTTCGTCATCTTCTTCAAATGAGAGATCGTCTACGAAGATAATGAACTTTTGGGGCACGTGGCTGAGCGGACCGATGATTTGTGGCAGGTTTTGCAGATGAGACTTTGGGACTTCGATAAGGCGAAGACCTTTATCTTTGTATTCATTGAGCAGCGCTTTTACGAGAGAGGATTTGCCGGCACCTCTGCTGCCATAGAGCAATACGTTTTGAGCGGTGTAGCCGCGTAAGAGAGATTCTGTATTTTGAATAAGCTGCTGCTAGGGGTGGTCGTAGGCAACGAGCTGGCTAAGCTGAATAGGATCGGGCGTGGGGATGCCAATGAGTTGAGCACCGATCTGATTACTAGAGCGGTCGGGATTGTTTTGCCAGCGGAATGCAATGAACTGGCCGAAGATGCCGACGCCGTGGGTGCGATAGTGGGTTGCGGCTTCGGCTACGCTCAGCCACCGGGGGTTGGGCGTTTTGGCAGTAGAAGGTGGGGCTGAAGAGGAGGACAGTTCACCGAGCCATTGGCTTATTTGTTCGGCGGACAGCTGGTGAAAGTCGTGCAGAATGGCGAAGTCATGTTCGGCGGCAGCGAGAATGCTGGGAGAGATGCGTTCTGTCAGGGTATCTGCCGTGATGCTATGGGGAAGATGCTGAGCCTGCTGAGAGAAGGCGTTGTCAGTCACGAGGATTTGAGCGGTGAGGTGCTGCTGCCAGCTTTGCTGATGAGTGGCGAGGGCAGAAAACCAGTGTCCGTATGCTTGGGAGCAGGAAATAGGGTCTTCGGTGGTGAAGGTCTCTAAAAGAGCAAGCAGAGATCGGCCAATGTCGCTGGTGAATACTGACTGGTACAGAAGTAGTGAAGCAGCTCGCTGACGATAGTTCTGAATGATTTCAATGCCGTCCCTGTTCAGACTCATCTTTTTGGGCCTTTGCTGCTGATACAGTCTTCATCCTATACAGAATAAGAGCCTTACTATGAATTTTGGGAGAAAACGCAATGCCTTCCTGGCTGTTGCACTCGCCTTTGGCACTACCATTACTGGCTGTGAATCCCTTGAACCTCGCTCGGGTCAGGAATTGTTTCAGGCAGTCGTGCAATCACCTATCCCCACATCGGTCGAGGTTCTCCATAGCCAAGACGAGGTGCCTTTGTTCGACCCAGCCATTTGGCTGCACTTCACCATAGACGCTGAAGTATATGAGCAGATTCAAAGCCAGTACCCATGGGAACGGAGCACAGGAGATGGAAAATCGAATATGCCGGGCCCAGTTGTTCAGTGGTGGAAACCTGAGAAGCTGGAAAATGTTAGCCGCTATCAGGTGTATACAGAAGACTGTAGCCGCTATCAGGTGTATACAGAAGACTGTCGCTGTACAAAACAGCTATGGATAAATGGGTCACACGAAGAAGCATTCTTTAAAGTTTCGTTTTAGAGTTGCTGCTGCTTGGTTTTACCTTTGCTACTAATACTGTCTCTGTCTATCCTAAGAACACGCCTAAGTTCGTGAAAGAAGCTATTCGACAGGTCAGAACTTGAAGCGTTGCCAAATGGTGTGCATGGGCGCAAAAGCTGGATGGCAAAACTCAGAACTGCCGCCATGGCCTAACACTCCACTGTCAACTCGCTTATGACCAAGAAGCCTACGCGTTCTACGCAGCTAGCTTTATAGCGATAGCAATACTTGGGATAGTACGTCTAGTGATGGCTGACAATGAGAAGGTTTCGCCTGAATTGAACTTTAGGCTATTTCTAGTCACCGGTTTTTGTATGCTGGATATAGCAATGCTGAGATATCTGCTTTCGCTGATAAACTACGAGGCCACTTGGTAACACAGATAAAGCAGGTGGCCTCTTCAGATTGGAGAAAATAACCTTCATACTAATCGTCCCGAAACTCCTTTAATCAATCCCACCATGAACATATCTATCGCGCCTTTACTTACTCTGCTCTACGGCATTTTATCGATTGTGGGAGGCGCTATTGGCTACAAGCAGGCAGGTAGCCAAGTCTCGCTGATTTCAGGATTCATCAGCGGATTGCTGTTACTGATTAGTGCCTACTTACTCTATGGCGGTACTCAAGCGGGCCCGCTGATGGCAGGGATTGTCACACTGGTACTGATTGTTGTCTTCAGCATTCGCTTAGCCAAAACACGCAAATTTATGCCAGCAGGCTTAATGATTATTGTAGGGGTTGCCAATCTCGTTGCGCTGTGGTCGCTATTTAGCGCAGTTTGAGGCTTAGTTTAAGTGAAGTCGCCCAAAAGTTTCTCTAGGGAGAGAAGGGCTGAAACCCAAGGAAAGAGCAAAGATACTAAATCAGGCTACTAAGATCGTTTTGTCGACCGTGGGCGAGGTTCCAAGAAAACCAGCAGGTTAGAAATAGCTATTCTCTTTCTTGCTATACATAGACTATTTCGAACCTCAGCGCATTCATCACACCTGCTTCTGATAAAGATGTTGCCGCTCATGAGGACTTGCCACGTTGCCCATACCTAACGTCGACGCAGCAAGGTTTTGACAGCCCAAGCAGGTTCTGTCTACACCGGCAGCAATGAGAAATACTTTCCACAGGCTCAACTGCTGTATTGGAGATAGAGGATACAAGCTTTACTAACGGCATGAGCTTGCTGAAAACTATAAAGAGAATATGAAGTATTTTTCACATTTTGCGTAATTCTGCGGGTTCTAGCTGATTCATCTCGTAAGCGGCCTCTGTACTGATGCCGAACTTTAATGTCAGTTGTTAACTTATAAGCATGATGTTGGTCAGTATCTTTACTGACTAGATTAAGCCCTTCCGTATATAGGAAGCCTGCTCTGATTCTGGTTAGGCAAGTATAGAACCGCACACAACTTGAGCAGCCACTGATAAGTCTGTTTCCCACACTTACTATTCGCTACTAAGCTAAGAACTATGCCATCTGCCTCCATTATTGAACTCAAAAGCAAAGAAGCCTGCGCTGAATGTGGTCAACATAAGCTCTACACGAACGATTCGGAAAAGAACGATTCGGTCGTGCGCTGGCACTGCCTAAACTGCAACCACACATTTTTTGAGACCGAAGATCAAAAAAAGTTCCGCAAAGACAAAGAAAAAGAAGGAAAGCAGGACAACTCTATCTCTTCTGGTGTCATCCTCATTTCACTCACGCTAGTGACTATTTTGATGCTGCTAATGAACAATCAGCAAAATGAAACTCAAGCGCCGACTCAGCCGGACAATCAGTTTGAACAGCTAAACTAAGCGGCCAATCCGCTTAGGAATGGCTCATAAATGACTGTCGCATGACGTACATCTGAAATGCGGTGCCGCTTACCAAGCTGTTTTTAGAATGCGACAGTAGTTGATTGACCGTTCCTTAGGGGAACAGGGTATATCTTCACTCTGCTGTGTCTTCTGTCGGTACGTCTGCACTTGTTTCATCGCTTGGGCCC
>ERZ1740052.419-NODE-419-length-14741-cov-3.964388_pt1 | contig 14741 bp, 10 predicted proteins | sample MGYA00581750_ERZ1740052 | MGnify/ENA primary metagenome ERZ1740052 (study PRJEB43018, sample SAMN04849743) | marine metagenome | isolation source: floating plastic debris | place: Pacific Ocean | collected 2008-08-30 | study: EMG produced TPA metagenomics assembly... | reverse complement strand
ACCATCGTTCACTGGTATCGCATTGCTACTTCAGCATACTAATTCCGGGAGAGCCTCACTTATTGAGTAATTGAAGTAGCAAAGAAATACCGTCTTTAAAGTTTCGAGAGAATTCAATCTGAGGTAAGTCGGATAGGCTACTAGGGAAGCTCTTGGTTTCGGGGAGAAAGTTGCAAACAATAACACGAGTATTATTATCTTTAGCCAGCTCCAAACCATAGAGAATCCATCCAGACTGAAGTGACTAAGTTGAGATAAGAACAATCATCAGTCCGCTTTTGAGCGACGCACGCTTACTGCTTATTTCTTCTTCCCATGAGTCAGAGTCACCAACCGTATAGCCCTTATCCAAAGTTATTTGATAGCCCTTGTCCTGAAGGGCTGAAGAAATTCTTTGGGCCACTACATCATCTTCGGCATCGTAACTGATGAGTACTTTGATAGAGCGAGAAAATGCTATACACCTGTCCCTTAGTTTGGCACGTACAGGCAAAGCCTTTAAATCATTAAGCTCGTCGCCATTCACATAGAAAGGAGGTAAATAGTTTTGATGCTTTTGCAGATAACGGCTAATTATTCCGGTGTAGTCATCAGAAAAGTTCTTGCTCTTAACGACGATTAGCCAGTCATGCACCTCAAGTTTTTCTTCCAGAAAATCCGTTAGCCTCTGCCTACTTTTCTCTTCCCTTGCTTCTTCAAAAGAGTCCTTATTGCTTGCATCCAAAACAGATGAAAAACTTGATTGACTTTGGTATATTTTTGCTTCAGCAAGAAATTTCAATACTCTCAACACAGAGGGAAATTGAATTTGTTCTGTTTTGTGGCCCAGCTCGTCAAATTTTTGAGATAAAAAGTTTGCTATTTCAAAATCCATAGCGCTACTCAAAATATATAGCTTTGGCTTTTTGTAAGTAATAATATCAAGAATTTTCAGGTCGATATATGCAGCGGCTATAACTGAGCCTATGCAAACCGGTATCCAAAGCAGCAGAAAGGAAAAAATAGCACTCGAGAGTACTGGATATTCTCCTTTAACCTTATGTTCAACAGATAGAAACAAAGCTAATATTGCAAGCAATATTATGTTGCCGCACAGTAAATTAAAGTTCTGAAGCCTAGCGGCTAATCTTTCGCTAGAAGACCGAAGGCTAGCAGACTTACGAAAAACAGGAAAGGGATTGCGCTGATATAACAAACTTTGATCGAACGAGTTGACATATACAAAAATCATCCCAGATAGCGAAATCAGAGAGATAACTGTAGAAAACCCCCCACCAAAAAAAGCAAAAGGATTCAACAACCATTTGTTTGTTGTCAGTACATAAAAAGCGGTAGTAGCGTCGTTTGGCTTGAGCTGATTGAACAGTGAACATAATCTGAGGATAATTGTTAAAGCGCCTATGCTATAAATAGACACAATAAAGCGCGACAGCAGTGCCACCTTTTGTCTAGAGAATTCTAAGGCCAATATTTTAATCTTTTTACCGGGTCTAGAAACCTGTAAAATCAGCAATAAGAATATAGGGATAAGCCAGTTCGTAAGACTTGCCAACTGCCCTATATGATCTGAAATAGCATCAATAATAATTTTTGAATCAATAGTGGCCAAATCTTCCATTGCTTTCTCACAAATTTCAACGAATTTTATTTATGAGCTTATCAATAAAGAGTCTCGCAGCCAATCTATCTTCGTTGTATGGCGCAACAAGCTATCACCTAATCTAAAGTCAAAATAGATTAGGTGATAGCCAATTGCTAGCTGCCTGACTAACCTTTACAGTCAATCACAACGGCTATTGGGCTTCTATACCCAGTGTTCCACTACTGGGGACAAATAGGTCGTAGCTAACAGGAAAGGAACTACCCGCAGCCTGAACAGCCACGTCATGAGCCAGCGCTCTAAGATTGCCAGTATTGGCATCTCCACTATTAGCAACTACAGCAACATTAATCCCCTCAACGGTCACACCGTCAATCTTGCTACCCTGATACTTCGCGATGTAAGCGGTGCCGCCCCCGGTTCTACCGTTGTGGCCCAGTCGGCGATTTATACAGCTGCTGTCGTCACACTTTACGCCCCAGCCGTGCGCCTGCCGACTGGTGACCGAAGGAAAAGGTCGTGACTCTAGGGCCGCGAGGGTTCGGGCTGTCAGCACATCTGGGTGATTGTCGAAACCATCGGTTGCGACCATTACGCGTGCCAAATCAGCCGCACTGGCCTTAAGTGAGCCTGCCGCACTGCCCGAATGATTACTGGTTTCGCGCGCGCCAGTGCGAATAGTGCCATCGCGTAAGCTGTGCGGATAGGCCTCTAGCGCGGTATTTTGATACAGGCCTCTAGGTACGATATTATCAGCACCAGCAGGTACAAGAATGTTGGCACGCAAATAGTCGTACCAGTCTTGCCCAGTAAGCTCTTCTATCAGGTGGCCTACTAAGCCCATACCGTGGTTGGAGTAAGAGTATTTTGTACCGACGTCAGCTAAGAGCGATCGCGTACTCAACACATACAAATTCGAGAGCTTGTACGGCAGCGGGTTAGTCTCTTTGTTGTAGTCTGTAACGCCGTACTTGATAGCTGCCTGTGGCGAATGACCGCTGCCAGAAATACCTGAAGTATGGCTGAGCAAATGGCGAATTTCAATCTTTTCGTACTCTCCTACTTGGTGGGCTCTGCTGTTGGGCACCTCTCGGCGCGTGTAGTCAAAGGGTTCGGTATGCGCACTCAAGTTTGTTGCGGTGCCACGGCTCGCCTTACCACGGCTATACCAAGCAAGCGTATTGCCATTCGCTGAGCGGGCAACATCAACAATGTTGTAACGCCGCTGCGGGTTATCTGGCACGCTGTATGACTTGGGCGCATCCCAGCGATTTGTGAGGTCTTCAGGAGAGTCACCAGCGCTCACCGTGCCATCGTGGTAGTAGGCATAGAAAGCATCGCCTGCGGTATTAACGGCAATACCAGCGATAGAATTTCTTCGGCGATCGCGCGCAATCTTAAAAGATCTATCCCCTCGCAAAAAATGACCGTGAGCATCCAAATCACTAGGCGTTCCCACACTGTAGCTGCCGTCCATATACCAGGCATACACATGGTTGTCTGGGCCGCCTCGGGCGATCGCAACCACAGCTGCCATCGTCTTGCCAGCGGGCAAGCGTAATCTTCGCGCCGTCCGATGCGCTTCCTTATCGCTAGAACTGCCTATAGTATTTTGGCCATCGCTGTACCAGGCATTTACTCGATTGTTGTTACCAATCGCCAATCCAACAATCGGATAGTGCCGACGCGTGCCCTGCACAATCGCATTCCGATAGTCGGCATCGTTAAGAATGCCATTGCTACCATATACCCGCGTCGTCAGGCTAAGGTCACTGCGATCTTGAATCAGCTTCATCATCGCGTGGGTGATTAGCACTTTGGTAGTACTGCCAATTTGAGCGCGGCTTTCTGGCTGCATGGGCGTTTTCGCCGCCCAGTTAGCGTAGCCATAGGCCTTATTGCACACCAGCTGCCCATCCTTAGTAATGGCAATGGTCATTCCAGGAATGCTAGTTTCTACCGCAGCGGCCTTAGCCAGCGAATCTACCGCAGCGTTAATGCTACTGTGGCAGCTGCCACGAGACTCAGGTGGCTCAATGGCTTTAGCCGGTAGGGCAAGTGCGGCAACAAAAGGAAGGCTAAGGGTGCAGAGACGAGCTGCGATCGCCCAAGAGAACTGTCTGGCCGCATTCAACGGTTTCTTTTTGCTATCTGTGAAAGTGAGTTTTGAGGACATTGTGCGATTTTCCTATTTCAATATCTCTATGAATCTTCACAAGCTTCATCGGCTTGCGGTCTTAGAAAAAGTCTCTCTAAAATCTCCTTTAGCGACCAGGGGGATAAAATCAGGTATTTTGTTTCAGGTATCTATTTTCGAGGTCAGCAACAAGGAATCGGGTGAAGTAAGAAATATTCATGAAAGTACCCGGCGGAGTACTTCCCACAGCGTCAACCTTTTAGTACGGTCAAGAAGTGGCACCAATAGTAGTTTTTAAACAGAACTGTCCGAGCTGCATTCGTGTTCAGATTGCCTGCTATTGAAACCGTACAGTCTAGTTGATTAAATATAGAAATGAGCCACGCCCGATGAGAAGTCTATTTATCCTCCGTACACGCTGAGCATACCTGTGGTTGAAAATCACCTCCCACCCAAAGCAAATAGCGAGACAGCTGAGTTAGCGTTCGCCTGGTGCGATGCCCAGACGGCTGCTGACAAAACAGTATTTGCGAAGACAGGGAAGCATTTGAGTGATGTAGAAATTGCTGTACTCTCGGCGTCTTGGCAGGGTAAAACCTACGACCAAATGGCTGAAGACTATGGCTACAGCGCAGAGTACCTAAACAAAGACATTGGCAATAAGCTCTGGAAAAAACTCTCTCAGGCGCTAGACGAGCGAGTAACCAAGCGAAATTTTCGAGAAGCCCTGCGGCGTGCACATGCTGAATCAGAAGAAGAAATTCAAGCCACAGCAAGCCCCGCTGGCATCGCACTTTCACTGCCATTTCCTGAAGGGGCTGTTGCGCTGCGATCGCCTTTCTACATCTCTCGTACTGGCGTAGAAACGCGGTGCTACCAAACCGTAGCGCAGCCCGGCGCATTAATTCGCATCAAGGCTTCCAAGCTAATGGGCAAAACCTCTCTGATGAATCGAGTGTTGGCCGAAGCCGAAGCGCAGGTAGGGCAAACGGTGTACTTAGACTTGGGAAACTGCACCCACGCGCTGCTGCAAGACCTAGATAAATTTTTGCGGCGACTGTGTGCGATCGCTAGCCGCAAGCTCAACCTAGAAAACAAAGTCACCGAATACTGGGATACCGACATCCTCAGCAGCAACGACAACTGCACCGCTTACTTTGAAGAGTATTTGCTGCCAGCCAGCGAGGCCTCTATTATTCTTGGCATAGATGATATTGACCGACTCTTTCCCTATCCAGAAATGGCCGAAGACGTCCTCGGGATGCTGCGCTGCTGGCACGAAAAAGGCAAAGTTTCAGCGCTGTGGCAGCGACTGCGCCTAGTGCTCGCCCACTCTACCGAAGTCTACATTCCACTAGATATCAATCAGTCTCCTTTCAATGCGGGCGTCCCAATTGAGCTGAAGGCCTTTGAGCGATCGCACCTTTCCCAGCTCGCCCAGCAGCACAATCTTTCACTCAGCCAAAGCCAAGTGGACGCTCTTATGCAGCGAATAGGCGGTCACCCATATTTAGTACGCCTGGCACTATACGCCCTAAGTACATCGGCCATCTCTCTAAAAACGCTGCTTCAGCAAGCAGCCAACGAGTCAGGGATTTACATCGCCCATCTACGACGGTACCTAGAAATTATCCGTCGCTCACCTGAGCTAGCCACTGCACTACAGCAGGTCGTAACCACATCACAGCCGGTAGAGCTAGGCTCTATACAAACCTATAAGCTGCGCAGTATGGGCCTGATTCACCAAAGTGAAAACCAGGTGACGGCCAGCTGTAGCCTGTATCAAGACTATTTCAGCAGGGTCTTAAAAGAGTAGGCCTTGAAAGAATAGGGCTCAAAGCTCCGCACCTGATTTAATCCTATTTGCCGACACCATACGGCTGAAAATTACCTGACTTTACTCCCCTGGTTCGCCTAGCCATTCATTTAGATACTGAGTTCATCGAAGTTACATCACTTCGCAACTCACTCACTCTAATCGGGTAAACACATTATGACTAACACCAGCTCGCTTACACAAGTCGCACTCGGCGTTATATTACTCAGCATCCAAACAACAATCGCCCCGACCGCTTTTGCACAGGCTAGCAGCAGAACAACAAATAGAACCCTCCGAACACAACCAACAGCCCGCTACAAACGATACATTCGCCGCACCCGGTACCTATTCCGGCATAGAATGTCAGCAGCTGGGCAGCGGAGCCTACCTCTGCGGCTGTGGCACAACCGACTCTGGGGAATGTCACGATACCTTTCGAGCAGAGTGTGGCCATGTTGAACCCGGTCAGGCCCTGTGCGATGAAGATATTTCAGACGAATAGCGTGTGAGCTTCATGGCTAAATTCAATGAAAGTGACCACTATCAAGTTGGAGGCAGCCTGCCGGGAGATGCCAATAGCTACGTGACTCGGCAGGCTGACGCTGACTTTTTTGCAGCGTTGAGCGATCGCGAATACTGCTACGTGCTCAACGCTCGCCAAATGGGGAAGTCGAGCCTGCGGGTGCGCACAATGCAGCGCCTACAGGCAGAAGGGGTCACCTGCGCCTTTGTGGATCTATCGGGCATTGGCAGGCAGGGCGTGACCCCCGAGAAGTGGTACGCCGGACTGGTGAATGCATTGGTGGGCAGTCTTCAGCTAAGCGATCGCATCAACTGGCGACAGTGGTGGCGATCGCAGCGCGACCTGCTCTCACCTATCCAAAGGTTCCAAGTCTTTATTGACGAGATTGTTCTCACAAATATATCCGGCAACATTGTCATCTTCATTGACGAAATCGACCGAATTCTCAGTCAAGACTTTTGCCTAGACGACTTTTTTGCCCTCATTCGCGCCTTTTATAACTACCGGGTCGACAGTAAACAATACCAGCGGCTAACCATCGCTTTCCTAGGTGTGGCGATGCCGTCAGATTTGATCATCGACAAAACGCAAACGCCTTTTAATATCGGTAAAGCCATTACGTTGAGGGGATTTCAACCACAGGAAGCATATCCCTTGGAGGCGGGACTGGGCAATCAAAAAGAATCCCTGACCGAAATTCTACACTGGACAGGCGGACAGCCATTCTTGACCCAAAAGGTATGTCAGCTGGTAGCTCAGGCCCCGCCACAATCTGTTGCCAACATTGTTCAAGCCAGCATTATAAATAACTGGGAACGCCAGGATGAGCCAGAACATTTAAGAACTATACGCGATCGCCTGCTCCACAACGAGAACAAACGCTCTCAGCTGCTAGGGCTTTACCAGCAGATACTCCAGCAAGGCCGTATCGCCATTGACAGTAGCTCAGCACAGATGGAACTTCAGCTATCTGGCCTGGTAATAAAACAGTCAGGTTACTTGAAAGTTGCCAACAAAATATATCAGCATGTTTTCACACAGAACTGGGTTACTCGCAATCTACAAGCAATCAGGCCCTACCGCGAAACGATGGCCGCCTGGCTCGCCGCCAACCGGAAAGACACCTCTCGACTGTTGCAAGGTCAGGCCCTGCAAACCGCGATCGCATGGAAAGCTAACAAACACCTGAGCGCCGAAGACGAGGCTTTCTTGACCGCAAGCCAAACCCACGATAAGCGACTGGTACAAAAACAGCTCGCGGTAGAACAACAGGCCAAGCAGGTACTTGCCAAAGCAAATCAGGAGGCCAAAAGGAAAATCGAAATGGCCAATCGACGAATGGGAATCGGCTCTGCAGTACTGGTGAGTTTTGTTGGGCTAGCCGTAATTGCCGCAGTAGTCGCCAGCCGAACCGTAGCGATCGCGCTCCGAGAGCGCAACGAATTAGGCCTAGTGATTCAAAGCCTAGAAACAGAAAAAATAGTCCAGATGCAGCCTTTGGACGCCCTGATCAATGCGTTAGAAACCACTCGACAGCTCAAGCAAATGCAGCCGCCGCCCGCACCAGAATCAGAGGCACATCAACAGGCGATCGCAGCTTTTCAACATTCCCTAAGTGAGGTCAAAGAATATAACAGAATCCACGTCAGCGGACGCGTCAACAGCGTTCATTTTAGCCCCGATGGCAGTCTGTTAGCCGCAGGAAATGAAAACAGTACCATACAGATTTGGCGAAGCGACGGAACGTTATTGCATACGCTAACAGAGCACGAGGACTACGTTTGGAGCGTTCGCTTTAGCCCCAATGGCCAACAGCTGGCTTCAGTGAGTCGCGATGGAACGATGCGGCTATGGGACGTCGCAACCGGCACGCTTACAAGAACAATCGCAGCGCACGATAGTGAGGTACGGGGACTAAGCTTTAGCCCTAACGGCGAACTCTTAGCCTCTTCTAGCGCGGCGGGTGAAGTGAAACTATGGAACGCTGAAACCGGTCGTGAAATAAACAAACTTGCAGCGCATGCCAACCGATGGGTGAACTTCGTTTCTTTTTCTCCCGAGGGTAATCTGCTAGCTTCGGCCAGTCAAGATGGCACCGTCAAGCTGTGGAATATCGGGCCTGCGGGAGAAGGCAATCAGCTCGTCAAAACATTTAAACATGGCGCGCTAGTCAGAAGCGTCGGCTTCAGCGATGACGGACAACAGCTAGTGTCGGCAGGGGCAGACGGCAACATTAAGCGATGGGATGTGAAAACAGGTGACGGCATCGACACATTGAGCAGTCACAACAATGTTGTTTGGGACGCAGCCTTCTTACCAGGCGAAAACGCAGACACTAGGCTCGTATCGGTAAGCAATGATGAAAGTCTCAAACTGTGGAACTTAATTAACCCTAGCAGCGAGCCACAAACGCTTTTGGGCCACAGAGGCGCAGTCCGTAGCGTAGCTGCCAGCCCAGACGGGCAAACTGTTGCTTCCGCTGGCACCGATCAAACGATTCGACTATGGCGAACGCAAGGCGCTGCACCCATCACACTCAACGCACACAACAGTCAGCCTGTCTGGAGCACGCAGTTTAGCCACACGGGCCAAGTATTTGCCTCTGCTGGCAAAGATGACACTTTCATAATTTGGCGAGCAGACGATCAACAGCTCGTACAAGAACTCCCAGGTCATCATATCGGCATTCAACACATTGCATTTAGCGCAGACGGCAAAATGTTAGCCGCTGCGGGAAAAGAGAACACCGTAAACCTGTGGAATATAGAAACCGGAGAGCTTGTATACAAGCTGAGCGACCATACTAAAACAGTCAGAGTAACGGCCTTCAGCCCAGATGGAGAGTGGCTGGCATCGGCGCGTCACGAACGCACAATAAAGCTGAGGCGCATATCAGAAGGAAAAGCAGTCATGACCCTAACCGGACATCGCGATCGCGTTCACGACATTCACTTCAGCCCAGACAGTCAGCACCTCGCCTCAGCCAGCTTCGACAGAAACGTCATCCTCTGGCGCATTCCCGATGGGGAAAGGTTACAAACACTTCAAGGACACACCACCCGAGTCACCGCCGTTCGCTTCAGCCCAGACGGACAACAGCTGGCAACCGGCAGCGGCGATACCACTATTCGACTGTGGCAGACCTCTACGGGCGAACTATTGAATACGCTAAAAGGGAACGGCTGGGTGCGAGGACTGGCCTTTCATCCAGCCGGGACTCGCTTAGCAGCAGCCAATCATGGCGGCACCGTACAGCTTTGGGATAGCGCAACAGGAGACTTGCTAGAAACGCTCATAGGAAACGCGGATCGCATTGAAGATGTTGGCTTTAGCCCAGATGGAAAAACGCTGGCAGCGGCGAGCCAAAATGGCACCGTGAGACTATGGCAACTGGAGCGAACCCTGACAGATTGGGAAACGACAGCCTGTGAATGGCTACAGGAATACTTTGAAACAAACCCTAGTGAGCTTTCTGACGCTTGCAGTCCGGTCGATTGATCCAGCTCAATTAGAAAAATGGCACAGTGTTAGGGCTGCTGCTGAGTGTTGTCGGGTGAGGCGGTAGGCGGTAGAAAGCGTAAGCTTACCAGTCCAATGGCTATTCCTGCGATCGCAGCCAACAACAGCGCAATCAGCCTAAACCGCCAGCCAGAAAGTCCCAAGCCAGCTAACCAAGAAGACGTCTCTTCCACCTTTGTCCAGTTCCACGCAGGCCGATACTGTTTGATCAACACAGTCTCTATCTGGCTAATTTCACTTTTACGCAGGAGCATCCACGCCAGCCGAGGATCTTTTAGCTTTTCCGCCTGATGATATCTGTGGTGACCGCTGCTCCACCGCTTTCTCAAATCACCAGACCGACCAATATACATCACTCTGTTTCTATCGAGGACCGCGTAGACGCCGCTAGCGCGAGGGAGTTCTGTTTTTCTATCTTCTAAACGACAGCTGGGCCATCTGGAAATATCTTTAATAAACATTCAACGGGTAGAACCAAAGGTAAAGTCACCACCCTAAATAGTACAGCATTGGTACATACAAGATGTTGGTGCGCAACAAGGCAATAGATGGATGGCTTAATCATCTGAAGAGAGCGTGGACAATGTCAAAGCAGTTACTAAGAGAACTGTTGATGCGATGTCTACGCGATTGCCAGATATAGATATTCGTGAGATAAGGCGGAATGTATCAGCGGCTTTTACAGGGGCCAAAGAGAAAGTAGACAGCATTACCAATATGCATACTGGTAATGCTGTCACTGAGGACATGAGAAAATCTTTCTCTGAGATTAAACAGAACTCCAAAAGTCTATTGCGTAAGGCATTAGAGCTGAGTGAAAAATCTCAAAGCTTCGTTACTCCTAAAATAGAAAGGCTAGTTGATGATCTCCAACTAGCAAGTGGTAGGCTTGTCGAAAATCTCAAAGAGCAGTCGGATCAATTGGTTGAAACGGCTGTTTTCCAAGAGTCAGAAGTGCTTTCCTTTATGAATGATGCCGTTGAACTCACTGCTTTACCTGCTTACGATTTGCTGTTGGGAACTGTTAAATCGGGGATGGAATTAACAGACGGTAGCACGGATGCTATCAAAAATATATCTGAAGGCGATTTTGAAGGAGCTAGAGCTGATTACAAGGATGGAGTTGACCGTAGCCTACTGTCATTTCAGCTCGGGCGAGACTTAGCGGTTGAGGACTTTCGTAGAACAACTAATAGCTTCAGTGATCCAGACAAGTGGAGAACTACAGACTATCTAATTTACAAGAGAGGCGAACTTTTGGGCTGTACTGGGAAAAACAGCTATTTAGCCCCAAAAAAGGATGCTTGGGTTGAGAAGTATTGGAAAGATATACAGAGTTCTGCTGATAAGTATAGTCTTCCTCCAGAACTTTTGGCCGGAGTAGCTTGGAGCGAATTTGGAGGGCAGCCAGATATCTTAGATAGTAGAGTGTATTCTACAAGAATTATGTTTCCTGAAGCACAGAATTCACTTAGCCAGCTTTCAGGAGCTTTAAGAAGGCTATCAGGAAGACTAGAAGAAACTTCATTCGGTACAATTCAGATGCAGATAGGCACTGCAACGGATACAATTTGGAAACCTTCTTCTGTTTGCCTCAGTGAATTTGAACGACAATCATTAATTTCTAGTCTGAAAGATCCTCTGGTAAATTTTGATCTCGCAGCCCGTCATCTTGCAGATCTACGAGAGAAAGACTTTTCTAAGTCATCACATGGCTTGACTGAAGACGAAATGCTAGTTGTTGTAGCAACTCGCTACAACCGTGGCCCTTCTTTGTCTCTAGAGGAAATTCAACAAGACTTAGAGTATGGAGAGATTGCGATAGAGGAAGGTCTAAGTTTCGAGACTGTTCGATATGTCTTGATTCTCCTTTTCCGAGTCACCTATCACGAATGACATAGCTCGATGAACAAGTGTTGTAGATGTCGTAAATAAGGTAAATCCAGTGAGCGGGTGTAAGATGCCTAGCGGCAGTGGCTGCTGAATATGTGCTGTCACAAATTGTACAAGCAACAGAATCACCATCGCTTTTGTGAGCGCTTGAATCCTTTTTGGGAAAGGCGTTAGAAAAGTCCCGATTAGGAGCAGCACCGCTAGCCCCCCATAGCCACGAACCAGCCAGACATGAACCTGCCACCAGCTCGCATCAGAAAAGAGGGCAAGGCCCACGGTTAAAAGCTGGGTAACTAAGCAAAGGTTGAACAAAACAGCAATGGCTAAGAAGCCCACCTGAACCCAGTTTTTTTCGTTCTCTGTCTCGATGGGCAATGGCCCAGAAGGATGATGAGTAGTCATGGCATTGGCCCCATTGTCTGGAGCATGTACTGCATCGCTTTTTCTATCAGCACAGGCCCCGCTTTTTCAGGTGAACCCACATCGTAAGGCGGCGCTGGGTCGTACTCCATCAAAAGCTGGCTGATTTTGGCAACATCTTCACCATAGAGTGCTTTTGCAACTGTTAACCCAAAGTCAATTCCGGCCGTAACGCCGCCCCCCGTCATTCGATTGCGATCAACCACCACACGCTCCGTGCCGACTTCAACGCCTAACTCAGCTAGCTTTGGCCGCGCTGCCCAGTGAGTGGCCGCGCGATAGCCTTCGAGCAGCCCTGCTTTGGCAAGGAACTCGGAGCCGCCGCAAACAGAGGTCACGAACTTGGCCTGGTCGCCCTGTGTCTTTAGAAAATTAAGGAGCTCGGCGTCATCTATAATTGCGCTTTGTCCAAAACCACCGCCGATACAGATGACATCGACAGGTGGACAATCTGCAAATGTAGTATCTGGCACAACTACCATGCCATCGTCTCCCGTGATGGGTTCTAGCGTTTTCCAAACGCGATGAAGTGTAACGTTAGGCAGTCCGTTAATCACCGCCTGAGGGCCAACGATATCCAGGGTAGTCATGCCGGGATAGATGACAAGGCCGATGATGTAATGTGGCCAGTTAGTTTGCAGTCCAGTCATTTTTTCTCCAACTTAAAGATATTTAGGAACGATGCTAGTAAGCATCTATATGCATCTACGATAGAAAAAAGCTCGGATGACGCCTAGACCTCGTTCGGGTAGTCTTTTTGAAGTGCAGTCACTTTCTGTAAAGTAAAGAGCCAGATGAAAAGCCAGTTGCAGAGCCTGTTTCAAGCGATTAACCAAGCGACAGACGAAGATGAATTGCGATCGCAAGTTGCGCCAGAAATTGGAGAACACTTCGCAGCCACTCGCTCAGGCATCTTCTTCTTTGATCGCATCCTTGCCGCAGAACGCAACCTCAACCCTGCGCTCAAAAAGGCAGTAGAAACCGTCCTTTCAACTGAACGAAATCCAATTGCTCGCTACCTCGCCGAGCAACACGCTCCAGTTCATGAAAGCCTTGTCAGCTCCCCCAGAGCCTGGCAAATGATCTGCCCTCGCCCGGATCACTGGCATGTGATGGCAGGGCCAGTGGTTACGAAGGGGCAGCTCGTCGGTGTGCTGGGGTGTACTCGCGAGAAATCTCAGCCTGCATTTAACAACCAAAATCTAGCCGATGTGAGTGCGCTCTGCCTACATTTATCGGTATGGGCAGCGACCGTGCGTATTCAACAACCTCCTATTGTCGTCAGAGGCTTGGGTGATAGCGATGTAACGCACCTATCAGCGCGCCTTACGGCTCGTGAGCGCCAGATAGCAGACCTAGACACATTGGGTAAAAAAAAAGCAGAAGTTGGCGCTGAACTTTGGATCACCGAGAACTCTGTCAAGCAAGCATTGAAGAAAATATTCCGCAAGCTTGAAGTCTCTTCTCGTACCGAAATGGCTGCACAGCTTTTAGCAGAGAAGCAATTACAACAATAGGTATTCAATTAAACGTCATCGCTAAGCAGTTCTTAAGGTACTGTCAACTTAATATGGCATGGGCAAAACGAGACACTTTTGTTGAGAGAAATTCTGTCTGGTCGGGCTATGCGATCGCATCAATCCCCGTCAGAGATCGCCAACTTTTGATCCGTTGGCAAATCGTCTCTCTGTATTCTGAAGCGGTCTGTTTGTGCTGATGAGGATGGAAATGACCGCGTATCGGTTCAAAGGCGGATAGAAAGCGCTGTGCCTGCCCCACCGATTTGAATCGGCCCATTCGTCTCTCCCTAACTCGGGTCGGTCTATGTGAGTTCTCCGCCCGATTGTTCAACACCTTATGTTGCCTGTGTTCCACACCCTTCAGTATTTCTTTCTTAGCAGCCTCGTAGTTTTTCAGCTTATCGGTGATGATGACTCTGGGGGCAAAGCCGGTTACTTTGAGCAGTTTTCGGAAAAACTTCTTTGCAGCCGCTTTATTCCGTCGGCGCTGCATGAGGATATCGAGCACCACACCATGTTGGTCAACGGCCCGCCACAAGTAGAATTGCTTCCCCTTAATTGTGATGAACACCTCATCGAGATGCCACTTATCACCAGGCTTTGGCCGCTGCTTACGAATCTGATTGGCATAGCCCTGGGCAAATTTGAGACACCATGGGAGGGGTTAAAAAGACCGATTTAGGGTAACACTTTAACTCGTTGGTAGATCGTTCAGAAGCTGACCCGGCTGAACTTTAAGGGCTTGATGGCTTCTCGAAAGTGTGGCCTTAAATTGAACCGCGCCGTTGTGAGACAGATTTCGTACTCGACTTATGTACATCGCACCGCTTACAGCACCCCTATAAAGGCATCACATCTTCTAGCTTAAAACTGAGATTAGGCAGTAGCAGTGATGAGATAGGTTGGTCTCTTCTGTACTGAGTTTGAACATACTCATCCCCCTTCAACTGACAAACTGTGAAGGTAGGTTGCTTCGGTTTGCCAATAAAGACAGTGCCGCCTAATCCTCAAAAATCTACAATCCAGTACTCTGGAATGCCAAGCAAAGCATATTCCTCAACTTTCCTAGCATAGTCAGTTTCCCAGTTTGTGCTGACGACCTCGACCGCCATTTTGACAGAACGACCGGCGGTAAAGACCGGCTCGCGTTCCCAGAGCGGCTCGTTCGCTAAAACAGTCTCATCAAGCACTACGACATCGAGCCGACGAGCAGTTGCTGCTGCACCGGATGTCCGGATTAAGCAAGTGCGAGGGATGAACCACGGCAACTTAGCCTGAGCGATGACGATGCCGATATGAGTCGCAAGCTT
>ERZ1740052.418-NODE-418-length-14745-cov-5.093193_pt1 | contig 14745 bp, 12 predicted proteins | sample MGYA00581750_ERZ1740052 | MGnify/ENA primary metagenome ERZ1740052 (study PRJEB43018, sample SAMN04849743) | marine metagenome | isolation source: floating plastic debris | place: Pacific Ocean | collected 2008-08-30 | study: EMG produced TPA metagenomics assembly... | reverse complement strand
GCCAAAGGCTCAAATAGGGGGCGGGTTGGGCAGTGGTTTGGGTAGTGGATCGGAGGAAGATGAGTATCCGGCGCTGCATCAATATGGTCGAGACCTCACGGAAGAGGCTCGGGGCGGGAAGCTAGATCCGGTGATTGGTCGGGATGAGGAGATTCGCCGGGTGATTCATGTGCTGTCGCGGCGTACGAAGAATAATCCGGTGCTGATTGGTGAGCCAGGGGTGGGGAAAACTGCGATCGCAGAAGCCCTCGCCCAGCGCATCATCAACGGCGACGTCCCCGAATCTCTCAAAAATCGTATTCTCATCTCTCTAGACGTTGGCAGCCTAATCGCTGGCGCAAAATATCGCGGTGAATTTGAAGAACGTTTGCGGTCTGTGTTAGCTGAGGTCACCGATTCAGGTGGGCAGGTTGTACTCTTTATCGACGAGCTGCATACCGTTGTGGGTGCAGGCGCAGGTGCGAACAATGTGGACGCGGGTAATATTCTGAAGCCAGTACTGGCACGAGGCGGACTGCGCTGTATTGGTGCGAGTACATTAGACGAATATCGTAAGCACATCGAGAAAGATACCGCCCTGGAGCGTCGCTTTCAGCAGGTGTATGTGGGTCAGCCCAGCGTAGAAGATGCGGTGTCGATTTTGCGCGGGCTCAAAGAGCGCTACGAAGTGCACCACGGTGTGACCATTCTAGATTCTGCGCTGGTGGCGGCGGCAGCACTTTCGGATCGGTATGTAAGCGACAGATTTCTTCCAGACAAGGCCATTGACCTAATTGACGAAGCAGCCGCCAAGCTCAAAATGGAGATCGACTCCAAACCCGAAGAACTAGAGATTATCGACCGGCGGCTGATGCAGCTAGAGATGGAAAAACTCTCCTTGGAAAGTGAGAAGGCAGCAGGCTCTAGCAGTCGCACTTCAAAGCAACGGTTGGCTGGCATTAAGCAAGAGATAGAAGAGCTTTCTGAAGAACAGAAAGTACTTGACCAGCAGTGGCATAAAGAAAAAGAAACGCTCGATGCTGTTACCGAACTCAAAGAAGAAGAAGAGCGTACTCGACTGCGAATGAATCAGGCTGAGCGTGCCAACGACTTGGAGCGAGCAGCGCAGCTAAAATATGGACGATTAGAAGAGATTCAGCGCGAGCTAGAAGAGCTGGAAGTGAGCCAGCAAGACTTGCAGGCGAAGGGCCTGACCATGCTACGAGAACAAGTCACTGAAGATGATATCGCTGAGATTGTTGCGCGCTGGACAGGCATTCCAGTAAATCGCTTAATGGCTTCGGAGCGGCAGAAGCTGTTGCAGCTAGAGAGCCATTTACACAAGCAGGTTATTGGTCAGGCAGAAGCAGTTGTAGCAGTATCGGCAGCGATTCGACGGGCACGAGCAGGAATGAAAGATCCTGGCCGACCCATTGGCTCATTCATGTTTATGGGGCCAACGGGCGTAGGTAAAACAGAACTCGCGAGAGCGCTAGCATCTTTTCTCTTCGATACAGAAGAAGCCCTCATTCGCCTAGATATGTCTGAGTATATGGAGAAAAACTCAGTATCTCGCTTAGTGGGCGCACCCCCTGGGTATGTGGGCTACGAAGAAGGCGGTCAGCTTTCTGAAGCTGTACGCCGTCGTCCATATTCTGTAGTACTACTCGACGAAGTAGAAAAAGCGCACGCCGATGTGTTCAATATTCTGTTGCAAGTGCTAGATGATGGCCGCATCACCGACTCTCAAGGGCGCACGGTTGATTTTTGAAATACCGTTATCGTGATGACTAGCAACATCGGTAGCGAACATATTCTCGATGTTTCTGGTGATGATTCTAAGTTTGAGGAGATGGAGAGGCTGGTGATGGGTGCGCTGCGATCACACTTCCGCCCCGAATTCCTGAACCGCATTGATGACACCATCCTCTTCCACGCGCTAACTAAGAAGGAACTGCGTAGCATCGTTACCATCCAGCTCAAACGCATTTTCCGTCTCCTCTCAGACCAAAAAATCAACCTAGAAATGTCCGAAGCCGCCGTCGACTTTGTTGCCGACAAAGGCTACGACCCGGCCTATGGCGCGCGTCCGCTAAAGCGAGCCATTCAGCGCGAGCTAGAAAACCCCATTGCAACCATGATCCTAGAAGACTCATTTTCAGAAGGTAGCACGCTCAAAATTGGCATGAGTAAATCCAGTGGCCTTACCTTTAGAGTCAAGGCTGCGAAACCTGAACCAGTTGAAGAGAAGCCGGTCAAAGAAAAAATAGCCGAGGAAAAGCCATCTGAGGAAAAAGAAAGCGAAACGAACTCTTCAGAGGACGAAGCTTCTAAGGAAACCGTAGTCGCGGTACCCGACTGATACGTCGAAAACATCACGCTATCATAGTTACTCAGACGTTGCTTTTGAATGCTTTATGATTTCACAGATTTCTAGCAGACAGATGACGCCAGAGGAGTATTTGGCGTTTGAAGAAAAAAGTGACACCAAGCACGAGTATATAAATGGTGAAGTGTATGCCATGTCTGGCACCACTGATAACCACAACACGATTGCGTTGAATATGGCGCTTGTCCTGCTGACAAATCTTAGAGGTACAGGTTGCCGGGTACATACTTCAGATGTAAAAGTTCAGCCACCTGTTCGCAATTATTACTATCCCGACGTCTTTGTCACCTGCGATCCGACTGATAGAGAAGATTCACTGTCTAAGCGGTTTCCAAAACTAATTGTCGAAGTCCTCTCAGACTCTACAGAAGCAAAAGATAGAGGCGACAAATTCATAGACTATCAGCTCATCGAGAGCTTAGAAGAATATGTTTTGGTGAATGCTAAACGAGAGCGCGTGGAAGTATTTCGTCGCTCAAGTGGCGGCTTATGGGTTTTACAGGCATATCAAGCAAAAGGAGAAGCAGAAGAAAGTAATGTTGTTGTTGAACTCAAAAGCGTAGGCTTAGAAATTTCCTTAGCTGAACTATACGAAGACGTACAGCTTAAAGTTGAGTCAGAACCTGCTTCCTAGCGCACGACAGGGCGCACAGGGGAGCGAATACTGGAAAATAAGCACCGAACACACAAGTTCTCTTGAGATTTGGACAGCTATTGAAATCTAAACAGTGGTTTAAAGTTTGGATGGTCGGATTTAGACTGTCTGATAGGTAAAGTTCACGGTTGCCCATTCATCAACGTTTAGAGAATAGCCGTCGGCGCTGTCGTCCTGGCTAATATCAGAGAAAAGAGCCTGCATGACTTCGAGTGGGTTAGGGAGTGGATTGACTCGCTTGCCTGCATTATTGGGGTCTACCAGCAAAAGATTGAAGGTATTGATTAGGGGCCGTGCGCTACACACAACGTAGGTTTCTACGAGGCCAGTGGGCGTTTCGACCGCCCAATCGCGATCGGCGCTAGGAATAACAACACTGCTACCAGGCGCAATACTGTCAGCTGAAATTGTGGCGGCTTCGCTGCTTTCTGTCTCATTACCTGAAACAACAGCAGCTTCCATCGTAGGACAAAATGCTGACAATCGTTCTCTAGGATCAACGTTTATCAGCGTGTAGAAGAGAGGTCGATCGCTATCGTTGAACAATCGATAGCGTACCCGACTACCCACAGATACCTCCGGTGCAAAGCCCAAAACTTCTTTGCTGTTAGCTGAGTTCTGTGCAAATGTTTGTCGGCTGACAAGCGGCCTATTTCCCTTTTCTCCCACTTCTTCTAGAAGAACCCGTATAGGAAGCTGAGAAGAGGCCTGGTTTTCGCTAAGCCGCAGCATTTTGAGCGCCATAAGTGCTCGGAGTTTGGCACTCAAGCGATTGATAGCTGGCTTAATGGCTTCTTCCTGCTGTGCAAGCGTGCCTGGAACTAGCGTGCGGGTAAGAGAAAACAGTCCGTAGCCAGCGTTATCAGCAGAATCCATGATTATATCGACTTCGGATTTATCTGTTTCTTTTTCTCTTACTGTTGCTTGACTTGAAGAAGAGGCAGCTACTGCCTGCGAGATTCTGATAGGGCTCAGGCTAGCGGTAAGCGTTGTTCCCTTAGTGTCGAAAGGTTTGCCTAGCAAACAATCAGCGGGAAGATCTGTATCCGAAGTGGAGCTAACAAAAGACAGCGTGGATAGGGCACTGGTTGCATCAACGCGTTCAATGCGCTCCAGACGACTATCGAGAGCAACAACTAGGTTCAAATCTTTGGGGAGGATGCGAACAGCCTCGAAAACGGCCTGACCAATTTGTAACGGTGCGCCGTTGTTAGCAGCACTGTTGGCAAGTTTGGCTCTGCCGGTCAGCCCATCGTGCGATCGCAGCTTCAACCGCCTACCCGCGCAGCTCACCACCGCAGGCGCACCCAAATATTCCAAGACCCTTGGCGGCAGTCCACCAAACCATATTGTTGCAGTTTTCCCATCATCGCTAAGATCTGTAATCACCCCTTCACCACGGGTACTATCCATCAAAGACGTGCTGTAGACAGGAAATTCTTTGGTGCGATCTTGTTTGCCGCTAATAGTCGGCTGCTGACTGCTGCCTCCCCAGCGAGAAAGCGTTTCTTGCGTGCGCGCTAGGCTCCTTTTCGCTGTAACTGGAGCGCTCGCCGTCCACAAATGCTGAGTAAGCACATAGGTAAACGCGCCAGCGTTGAAGTCATTCCACTGCCGTTCGAGAACGATATCGTCAATCGCTGCTCCGCGTAGCAGAATGCCCGGAAAGGGATCGCTCTCTTTGGCTGGGCGTTGACTGGTCAGCAGTGGAAAGGTGGCAGGGAGCCGGCCAGTGACAAGTTCAGAGCGGGCGCGCGATCGCAATCCTCCCGAGAGCGGCACCGCAATATCCACAAAACCCGCATCAAGTACGGTCGTCACGTTTTTAGTCTTCAGCAGGCCCAGCAGCGCCTTAAGCTCTATTTCTGAAATATCGTTGAGCACCGGACGACTCTCGGTCGGCAATAGCCCATCAAAAGGCACTAGCGATCTAAGCGGCGATCGCCCCCCAGCCAAATCCGAAATTCGGACCTGCGCGCCATAGCCGCTGAAGTGAAACACAACGGTGTCGCCTGCTTTTGCCTGCTCGTACAGATGGCTCACAAACGCATCGTAAATGCCTTCTCGCGTCGCCTGAGCGTTGGTAAGGCAAACAATATCACTGGGCAAAAAGCCAAAGCGATGAATCAGCAGCGCTCTTTGCAGCGCGATATCAGTCCCACAGCCTGCGAGCTTGTGAGGCCCTATCTGGCTTTCGGGAATGGCCTTTTTAGAATAGTCATCAATCCCAATGAGCAAGGCCAGCTTGCGCCCGTTGGGCTCTGCTAATGCCTGGCTATATGCCTTTGCTCGCTCAGGCATACCCAGCTTAATAGATAAATCAGCCAGCCCAAGGGCACCTGCAACTAGACCTGTCTTCTGAAGAAATGTACGTCGGTTTAGACCCTGCTGATGACTCTGCCGGTTACTGCGCCGATCATTGCTATCACTTGTCTTAGAACCCATCCGAACACCGCCTCCTATTTCTACACCCATTAAGCTTAAACCCTCAAGCGCCTAAGTTTTGAATCCTTGAGCACCTGAGGGTAAGTTACCTATTTAGCTGTTCGTTCAGTCGTGTGCAAACACGCGTATGAGCTAGGCTTTCATCGCCTTAATCAGCTCAGCTGCAACCTCAGGGCGAGAGAACTCTGGAGGTGGCTGCTTGCCTTCGCGCAGCATCGCGCGTACTTTTGTCCCCGACAGGTGAACTCGCTCTTCGGGCGTAGCAGGACTCGTCTTAGTGGTTGCCATGGTGCTTGTGCGCTTGCAGTAGAATGCATGCTCAAACTTCATGGGTGCAATACCGAGTTCGCCAGGCTCAAACTCATCGAAGATTGCCTGTGCATCGTACGTACCGTAGTAATCACCAACACCAGCATGGTCACGACCCACAATAAAGTGAGTGCAGCCATAGTTCTTACGAATAAGCGCGTGGAAAATCGCTTCGCGAGGGCCTGCATAGCGCATCGCAGAAGGATTAATGGCCAAAATCACACGGTCCTGAGGGAAATAGTTTTCCATCATGATTTCGTAGCAGCGCATCCGCACATCAGCCGGGATGTCATCGCTCTTAGTCGCGCCAACCAATGGGTGCAAAAAGAGACCGTCCACGGTTTCTAGCGCACACTTTTGAATGTACTCATGGGCCCGGTGGATGGGGTTACGAGTTTGGAAGCCGACCACAGTTTTCCAGCCACGCTCAGCAAACTGCTTACGGGATTCAGCCGGGTCGATTTGATAGTCAGGGAAGAGTGGGTGAGCGTCGCGCTCTAGCAGCCACACATCGCCTGCAAGATTAATAGCCCCTTGGTCGTAAACGACTTTTACGCCGGGGTGCTTATCTTCGTCTGTACGATAGACATTTATGGCTTCTTTTTTCTTGTCGTAAGTGTACTTTTCGCTGAGTTCTAGCACACCAATGAAGCGACCGCTCTCATCGTCGAGGCGAACAAGCTGGCCGAGTTCTAAAGGCTTAGCAACTTCTTCGCTCACAGAAAGCGTAACCGGTACAGACCAAGGCACACCGCTAGCCAGACGCATGTCCGTGACAACGGGATTGTAGTCGGCTTCTTTCATAAAGCCAGTTAGCGGGCTGAAGCCACCAATGGCAATCATCACAAGATCAGAAGCGGCCCGTGCATCTAGTGTGACGCGAGGTAGGCTGTCTGCCTTGCTTTCAAATTCTTTTTTCTGTGCTTCGCTAGCTTAACGGTTGATTAGCGTCCCGCCATGGGCTGCGATGGTATCTTTTGCTTCGCTCAAGAGATGTCTCCTCTGTGACTGCGTCTTTTCGATTCGTTTCAAATTGTAAATCTGCGCCTTCACAGCCCAATATTTGCAGAGGCATCTTTATCTCTGCTTTGTAGCTGCAAAAACTTACTAAGCAAACTTACCGGACAATCTATGCTACCCAGCAGCAATCGAGCATCCGTGTTTGATCACATCGGCTCAATAATACCGCCCCCTAGCACACGTCCATTACTTTCATACCAAACGGCTGCTTGTCCGGGCGTTACGCCAAACTGGGGCTCATCAAAAATGATTTTGACATGTCCAGTGCCATCTACATCAGCAATCGGTACGATGGTCGCGCCTACAGCCTGTGATCGCTAGCGGATTTGCACTTCAGCGGCAATAGGCCCTGCAGCGGGTGCCACAGAAACCCAGTTCACTCGGTGTACGGTGCACTCCGAGGTAGTTACACTGTCGCGCTCCCCCACAACAACCTGATTGCGTCCAACATCTAACCCCACCACATACAGCGGATTTGGCGCGGCGATACCAAGCCCTTTTCGCTGGCCGATGGTGTAGTTGTGAATGCCCTCATGCTGGCCGAGTACCGCACCATTACTATCGACGATATCGCCGGGTTTAGGTGCCAGGTATTTTTCTAGAAAGGTTTTCATTGAGCCATGCTGCTCTACCAGACAAAGGTCTTGGCTTTCGGGCTTATCTGCGGTGTGTAGGCCTAGTTCGGCGGCAATTTTGCGGGTTTCGGGCTTGGTTTTATCGCCGAGGGGAAACTGCGTGGCCGCGAGCTGTTCTTGGTTGAGATCGTATAGGAAGTAGGATTGGTCCTTGTTGCGATCGACGGCGCGGCGTAGCTCGTAGCGGCCTGTGTCGGCATTGTGAGTAATGCGGGCGTAGTGGCCTGTGGCAATATAGTCTGCACCCATTTCATTCACGGCGTAGCTTAGCATCGGGCCAAACTTTACGGTGCTGTTGCACTGTGAGCAGGGCAGCGGCGTGACGCCCTGAGCGTAGCCGTCGACGACGTAGTTGATGATGTGCTTTTCAAACACGTCACGAGAGTCTACGACGTTGTAGTCAATGCCGAGTTCTTCACACAGCTGAGCCGCGTCGGTCATTCCTTCCGAGCAGCACTGTCCCTTGCCTTTCATTAGCCAAAGGGTGAGGCCAATCACGTCATGACCTGCGTTATGAAGGGTAGCTGCGGCAACGGAGCTATCGACTCCGCCAGATAAACCGACGACAATTTTGCTCATGAAACACTAAAACGGTAGCAAGGACATAGGGTGTGAAAATATTTCACTAGGCTAGCACTTGCCACCGTAAATAAGCGGTCAATCAACACACCCTTAATCAACGGCTGAGCAGAACTTAATCATTGGGTTGTACGGGTTTCTATATTTGCTCAGCGGGCAGCTCATAGCCATCGGCGGCGAGTTCGTCTATGACTTCCTGAGCGATGCGTATGCCCCAGCTTTGCCCAGCGGTGAGGCTATCTTGCACCACCATAGGCATTTTTGTAAGGACAGACTGACCAATTGGTGTGCGGTAAAAGTCAATAATGCCGTCTAGTTCTTCGTTGGTAAAGTTCTGTGCATAGATGGGAATGAGAAGGTCATCGAGTTCCGCGTAGTTGACTTTCTCGATGAATCTGTCCCACCATGCGTCGGGAACTTCGGGAGAAATCTCTCTGAACTGGGCAACGATGCCTTCCATCACCTGAGTGTTGAGTTCGCTAGCGTTAGTGATGTCTAGCAGTTCTTCAATCTTGGCGCGGGTTTCTGCTGAAATTTCGCCAGGAGCAACCGGTTCAACTGATTCCGCTGTGGGGGTCGCAGTGTCAGCTTGGGCCACGATAGCTGGGGACGCGGTGAGTGCATTGATTTCGGCAGCTTTGGACGGCAGAGCCGTAAATGGCAGAACGATAGAGATCAGCGCAGATAAGTAAAGGGCCAGCGACAGCTTACGGGTCGACTTTTTCACTAAAAGCATTATTTTGGCTAGCTCGAATTCGAGCAATTGAATGATGTCTTGAGGAGTAGCAGTAGGTTTAAACGGTAACTTATGTTGCTGGCTCTTTTGAGATGTGTACGCTATGTCATCACTCTACATATCTTCAACAACCTCCTTTAAGGAGCCGTAATCGTGACTTTCTCTTCTCACTTAGCTGCGTCAGCTTTATCCAAGCGCTTCGGATTGCAATGGATTGTAGGAAACACCTTTTGGTATGGCGATGGTTGCAAGCGTAGTGGCAATTATTGTAAGCGTCATTTTAGGGCAGATGATCTCTATGACTTTTGCGCTGTCGATGGACTTGCGTTTGGGTGCAGCTGTTTTCGTTGGGTCGTTGGTCTATGGCTGTACGTATGGAGCCGTGACGCATGTAGGATTACGCCGTTTGCTCAAGCCTAGTCGCTTACTATCCGTTCCCCCAACTCAGCCTGTAAAAGGTGATACGTCAGCGACAGCTTCTTTGGAAAATGGTTCTACTATCTAGTGGGTTGCTGTTTGCCCTAGTCATTATTTGGTTTGCTGGGATGCCGCCTTTATCTGCTTCTGCTATGGAGCGCATTCGTGTGGTGTCGCCACTGTGGGCATTAGGACTTGGTCTAGCCAGCGTCTTTGGTTATTCGTACCTGATGATACTGGTACATGAGCTAGGTCACTTAGTACTGGCACTAGTCTATGGGTTTGATCTGAGAGCGTTTGCGGTGGGTCGGTGGATATTTGTTCGTCATGGCAAAAGATGGAAGTTTTGTCGTTCTCGCAAGCGATTTGCAGGTGGATTTGTTCTGCCAGTACCAAAGTCTCTGAACACGTTCGATAAGCGATCGCTCATGATGATGATTGCAGGCGGTTCTATCTCCACTTTCCTGTTATTTTCTGCAGGCATTCTGCCTATTTTCCTAGCACCCACAGCCGTAAGCAACAGTTTAGCTCTTTGGTCTATTGCAGTACTGTCCGTGATTAGTCTGCACTCTTTTTTCCTCAACATTCTCCCGATTACTATTGGTCATTTGAGAACAGATGGCCGCAGATTCTTAGATTTAGCGAAAAACGATTTACCAGGGCAAAGCTTCTTTGCCTTGTACAGCATCGACGCTAGTTTGAGGCAGGGCATTAGACCGAGAGATATCGATCCTGTTTTGATTGAGAAAGTACTGTCTGCGCCAGAAAAGTCAATGATTCGAGCTGACGGTTTGTATACTGCCTACACAGCTGCTATGGATAAAGGCAATCTAGAACAAGCTGGCAATTATCTAGACAACGTCCTCGATAGTCAGCGCTACATGCCTGAGCTATTTCGTGGAAAAAGCTTTTTAGAAGGGGCTTATTTTGCAGCTGTCTTTCGTAACCGCGCAGCACAAGTAACATTACTACCCATTCAGGATAGGCCCAGTTCCTGGCGCAGCGCGCTGTCTGCATTGCTGTTTCGATTCCAATAGTCGCTCATAATGCGCTGGTTGAGCGTGGCTTTGGTGGTTAGCGGCTGAGGGCGACCAAAGCCACTGAGGTGAGTCTCTTCCCAGCTTTGAATTTCGTGGGGAAATTTGGCAGCGAAGTGGATACTGAGGCTACGCGATTGACTGGGGTAATTTAAGGCGTAGATCTTGAGTGAGGGATCGGCGGCATCGTCTGTGATGGTTGCGGTTGCTGCAGTTGCCTCAAAAGGTCTGTGGCGGAGACGGGTGTACCAAAGGCTGGGCAACACTGAGAGATCACCAGTAGGCAGTGAGGCCGGAATGATGCGAGTGCGGCTCCACAGATCGTCTTCTAGCCTCGAATTATCGACGGTAAAATTTTCATCGCCTTCTGCTTCAAAGTAAGAGTTGAGCTGAACCTGGTAGTTGCGATCGCGATTGTTTACCTGTGCAAAGGTTTGTCCACACCATTCTTGTGAGGAGCTGGTGATTTTGAGGGCATGGGGATGTGTTGCCAAATCAATCGGGCTAAAGGAAGACGCCATCATTGAATAGGGATAGACGCCCGTGTTGAACTTTTTGGTGGCGTTCAGTTTTAGGACGGGAACCCGATCGCTGCCTGCGTTGGCATAATCGTCGAGTTTGACCTGTTTACTTTGGGAAAAAGGTTCGGTGACAAACACCATCACAGCGCTGCCCTGGTGAAGTTCACCGTAGCGAGCCTGTTCGAGCGTGTAGGAAGTCAATTCAGCTTGGCCCTGATTCCAGTAGCTATCGAAGTTGGGCTCGGGAGCGATCACGTTGGACTGCGCGACAGGCCGATCGCTAGATTGATTGACAGCGGTCACAGCCTGGTTTTGGGGCCAGGAAAAAGAAAAGACGGTAGCCAGAACAACGACTAGGGCAGCTGTAATGACACTCAAGACAAGGTTGCGTTTCATAGCGAATCTAAGCTGGCTCAGACAATAGTCTATGCAATGCACTCTATGAAACCATACTGAGATTTTCCTGAGTGAACGCCCACTGAAAAATTGTTGAACATCATCTTTTGGGCTATCTTCTTCGGTGCTTTCCGGTAAGTCTGACGGTTTGCACACGACACCTCTTGCACACAACACATATAGCTGCTGCCAGCCAATGCTTAACGCTATTCACACTCAATCGACAGGCGCTTGAACATTGGCAAGCCCAATTGCTGAGCTAACTGGTCTAGTCCATTTATGATATCGACAGGCGATCGCACTTGGAGCCTTTCATAGCACCGTAGCCGATACTCTGGCTTAGCCTGAAAGTTACAGATAGAGCGCTTAAGCGGCGCAACGGTAGGATAGGCAGCTTCGGCTTTGTCCAGAGCTTGGCTTGGGAAGGCTGTTTTTAGCCTGAGTATGGCAAGGTCAATCAAGTCACGAGAATCAACACTGGCATCGGGCCAGCGGTCGCCATTTGCCAGCAACTTTTCTGTGACTTGGTCGATTAAGCTCAGGCAGCTGACAGGTGACCAATCTGGAGAGCTTGGTTGATCAAGCTCAATTCTTCCTTCTGCAACGATTTCAATTTTGAAAGTAGATTCTCCTAACTGAACAGCAAATCGAATACCATCCCGATTCATGCGGATATCTTGAAGGAGCTGGATATTTTCATCTCTGTCAAGATTGAAAAGCGCGTCGTAGCCACGGCTGTGAATTTCTCTGCGCAGGTGAGAGAAAGGTTCTCCATATGGACACAAAAAGTCGATATCACGGCTCAGGCGATATTCTCCGTAAGCCAAAGCCAGCATAGTGCCTCCACCAAAATAAGCTTTGCATGATTCTAAAAAGTCGCCGTTAAGTGACTGTAAAACGTGCAAAATCTGACTGTGGGCAGGATGCCGGAACTGCATTGAAGATATCTCATTAACAACCCACGAACGATATTTTGTAGCCAGCTGTTTTAGCAGCCTCTTTTCCTCAGTGCTGAGGTCAGCAACAACCCCTCGATATCGCCAATTTCGCTCATACAGCTGAAGAATTTCATTCTCCGTTAGGTGTGCAATCGAAGGTGTTTCACCCTGCCAGCACAGTGACTGGAGAAAAGGTAGTTGGTCGAGTGTAGGTATTCCCAAAGCCATAGATACCTGTTGAGCTTATCAACTTAACTATTCTTACAGGGTCACCTTGCCAAGTCGGGTAGGCCGAATTGAACTAGGTACCCCAGTGCCGCGCCTGCAAGCACCAGCCAGACAGCATTTATTTTATAGCGGAAAACCGCAATGGCACTAGCGATCGCAATCAGCAACGTCGGTAAATCTATCACCGCTGCCCGCGCCAAAGTATAGGTAACCCCACCCATTAGGCCCAAAGATGCTGCGTTAACGCCATCTAAAAAAGCACTGGCAAAGGGCGAACGGCGAAGCTTGGGTACCCACGGGTTAACGATGCCGACGAGGAGAAAGGCGGGCAGAAAAATGCCAAATGTGCCAGCGATCGCACCCCCATGCCCAGCGACCAAGTACCCCACAAACGTCGCTGTTGTCAGTACAGGACCAGGCGTAATCTGCCCAATCGCCACTGCATCTAGCAGCTGCTGAGAGGTAATCCACTGATGCCGCTCTACCAAGTCTCGCTGTAAAAACGCCAACAGCACGTAGCCGCTGCCGTATAAAACGGAGCCGACTTTAAGAAAGAACAGAAAAACGCTGGCCCAGCCTACCGAAACAAGTGAGGAAGCCGCTGTAGCTGCGCCGCCTGTCTGCGCTAAAGAGCCCGACAACGGCAGTAAAAGCGCACCCATCGTTGTGCCTCGATCGGGCCATCCCTTGATCGCCATAACGGCCAGGCCAGATACCAACAGAATCAGAATTTCGTTAATGCCTGCGAAATAGGCGGCGATCGCGTTTACGCCCACTGCAGTCGTTGGGCTTTCCTTTGCTGCCGTTTTTCCCAGCTTAAACAGCGCCTTCAGTACTATTGCAATAATGACTGGCTTAATGCCGTACAGCAGCCATCCTACTTGTGGCACCGTTTGATACTGCACATACACAGCTGCCAACAGCCACACTACCGCCATCGCTGGAAAAATAAAACAGCTGCCCGCGACAAACAGCCCAGCCCAGCCCGCACGTTCATAGCCAATGTGAATTGCTAACTCCGTCGAATTAGGACCGGGCAACAGATTTGTGACCCCAATCAAATCCAACAGATTCTCTCGGCTCATCCACTGGCGACGCTTCACAATTTCGTCATCCATCATCGCCACATGAGCGGCTGGCCCTCCAAAGGCAACGACACCAAACCGAAAGAAAACAGCTGCCAAATCCTTTAGTCGATGCTGTTTTTGCGCCTGCGACAGTGCTGAATAAGGGGCACTTATCTCTTCACTCACTTGTTCCTCTGCATTTATAGCCATCTCACTATTTCCAGAATGCCTGCCTAGGTTCGCTCATTAGGAGGGGCGGACCTACCATAAATAATATTCAATGCTAGTTGTATTCAGAATAGATTAAGCAATGATATATTCAGCATATAGAATTCATCCTCTATTCTTGGCAAAATCATAGACTTATGCCTATGCGAAAGCCGTAAACCTTTGCAATGATTGTCTTAAAAGGAATAGGTTTTTGCTCACAAAACGATATAAGATGGAATTCAAGATAGATTTTTATCAATGGGTAGATCTATCTTGATAGCTCTGACTAAATAGATTTTGGTGCCGGAAGCTTTGGTGTCAAGCTATTAGGGCTAGAGTTTTTGCGCAGGTTTTTGGAGAGGTAGTCATCATGGGTAACGTCTGGCTCGAAATGGGCTGGTTGATCCCGCTGTATCCATTGATGGGATTGCTGCTAAGCATACCCTGGTCACCAGCATTCATTAAAAAAACGGGCCCTCGTCCGGCGGGCTATGTCAATGTACTGGCGACGCTGGTAGCACTCATCCATTCGGTGGTGGCGCTGTATTACCTCTGGGGCCAACCGCCGATTCACTGGAACTTTCTTTGGTTTCAGGTGGCTGGGCTGGCGATAGAGCTGCCCTTTACTTTCTCGGGGCTATCGCTGGGGGCCACTACGCTAATTATCGTATTAAACCTGCTGGTGCAGCTTTACTCGATTGGCTATCTCGAAATGGATTGGGGCTGGGCTAGATTCTTCGGTCTGCTGGCTCTGTTCGTTGGGGGCATGGTGATGCGGGTGATGACGGACTCACTCCTGTTCAGCTATGTTCTGCTAGAGATTTTGACCTTAGGTACCTACCTACTGGTGGGCTTTTGGTTCAATCAGTCACTGGTGGTTACCGGCGCACGCGATGCGTTTTTGACCAAGCGAGTAGGTGACCTGATCCTGCTAATGGCGGTGATTGCGCTGTATCCGTTGGCAGGCACATGGAACTTCAATGAGCTAGCGGTTTGGGCGCAGACAGCCGAGCTGTCTCCAACGACAGCAACGCTATTGGGGCTGGCGCTGGTGGTTGGGCCGATGGGCAAATGCGCCCAGTTTCCACTGCACCTGTGGCTCGATGAAGCAATGGAAGGACCGCTGCCCAGCACGATTTTGCGGAACTCTGTGGTGGTCTCGGTAGGGTCTTGGGTGCTGATTA
>ERZ1740052.414-NODE-414-length-14787-cov-20.666780_pt1 | contig 14787 bp, 11 predicted proteins | sample MGYA00581750_ERZ1740052 | MGnify/ENA primary metagenome ERZ1740052 (study PRJEB43018, sample SAMN04849743) | marine metagenome | isolation source: floating plastic debris | place: Pacific Ocean | collected 2008-08-30 | study: EMG produced TPA metagenomics... | reverse complement strand
TTATGTGACTTTCCTTTAAAATCCTTTGCATTGCTTGACATTTATTGACTTAAACCGAGTAACTTGCAACACACTCGGTACCTTGCACATCTTGCCTTTTACCAGTTTTCATAGTATGTCCGACACTCAAAACCGATGTTTACTATATAACGAAGCAGTTATACAATACTTAGAAGCTTGGAGGTGGCAAAAAGAACTTCAAGGTCAGCGGGTACAGAATCCCGATTTGGATGATGCACTAATACTGTTGGAGCATCCCCCCGTATACACTTTAGGAAAAGCAGCAAGCAGTGAATTTATTAAATTTGATATTGACAAAAATACCTATGAAGTGCATCGAATTGAACGAGGTGGAGAGGTAACGTACCATTGTCCCGGACAATTGGTGGGGTATCCGATTTTGAATTTAGTACGTCATCGTCAAGATTTACATTGGTATTTACGACAATTAGAAGAAGTAATAATTCGCGTATTAGCAGTTTACAAATTGCAAGGAGAACGAATACCCTCACTCACTGGTGTTTGGCTAGAAGGTCGTAAGGTAGCAGCAATTGGTATCAAAGTCAGTCGTTGGATTACCATGCACGGCTTTTCATTGAACGTTTGCCCTGATATGGAAGGATTTGAGCGTATCGTACCTTGCGGGATATCCGATAAGCCGGTTAGCAGTTTAAGCGAGTGGGTCGCCGACATTAATTGTGCAGAAGTACGGGTTCATGTTGTACGCTGCTTTGGTGAAGTCTTTAACCTAGAATTCATCAACGTTGAGGGTAAGGGCTTGTGTAGGATAGGATGAACACTAACCCAAAATACTTTACTCGTAATTATTTATGAAATAAGTAGCCAGGTAGTTATTAATCATCAACATGTAGAAAGCAAGCTCTAACTCATTAATCTGCCATAGGAAAGTTTGTTTTTACAAATGTAGTGTTAATAAAGCTTCTAGTAACGAAATAATTCTTTAATTAAAGTCATTCAACTTAAAACGTATTTAATCTTAATCCTAATCAGTATCCGTGAAAAGCGATATTTCGCCCAAGTCCATCAAAAGTTTCGGTAAGACACCGAAAAAAACTGAGGTACACGCTCCACCTGTAGAGGAATTTAACGAGCGTGACTGGAAAATCTTGGTGGAATTATTTGACAGAAAAGACAGCGAGGAAATAGAAGAAGATATCAAAACAAAATTAAGCTGGTTAGCACCCGAACCCATTTGGGAACATGAATCCCTAGACTTTTTACAGGAATATCTTTAGAAAATTGGGAATGGGAGAGAAAGTTAGGAGTTAGGAGTTAGGAGTTAGGAGTTAGGAGTTAGGAGTTAATTATTTAAACTTTTACTTGTCCCCTTGTCCCCTTTTCTCCCTATCTACCTATCTCCCCATCTCCCTATCTCCCTTCTAAAATTACCCGAGCATCTGGATATTTGAGAAGATAAACTCCATAGTCATGGGTTTTCCTTCAACTTCGGTGGTAATTATTCGTTCGTTAAGGATAGAATAATCACCAACTTTTTCGTATTTGTCTTCAAAATCGCTTTTTCCACCTTTTTGCTCATTTGTTTTGGGGTCGTGGTAAACGGAGTCATAGCGATGAGCAAGGTAACCTTCACCAGTGTCGTGAGTGCTGAAAGTGTTGATGGTGACTACGATACCGTGAATGTGACGGTGAACTAGGACTACTTCTTTATCGCGAATCTTATATTTATCTCCGGTAGATTTACCACCGACTAAAACCTCTACAGCACCAGATTCATCGGTATCTCCACAGGTAAAAGTATTTTCTTTGTGGGAGTCTTCAAATTCGCGTCTGATACGGTGAATTGCGATTTCCCATAATTGATTGTTAATTGCTTCTTTCGCTTGCTCGTCTTCTATGTCAAAAACTTCCGCTTTTAAATTTGAATTAACGCGAACTTTTCCCTTAAATTCTTTACCGTCATATTTATAGGTCACATCTGCGGTGTAACCGGGAAAATTCTTGTCCCAAGTATAACGGTTTTCATAAGCAGCCCGTAAAAGTTGGCGGGCAGAAATTTGAGCTACTGTCATAAAAAAATCTCGTTTATCTCAATTCATCTTTAATTATGTTAGCTTGAATCGTCAACGACCCGACTTCTATCTAACCCAAGTAAGCCCATGTGGCAAATTGAATGAAGAGTATTCTAAATGTAGAACTCTGCGATTACCAGTAATTAATGATTTCTCAGAGGAATGCAGTATGTGAGGACGCATTACAACTGCATCACCTACATCAACTTCACAATATTTTATTGGATAAATATTTTTAATTCTATTTATTTCAGGTTGACTTAAAATCCCAAATCTATGGGTTGTGGGTATTACTTTTAAGCATCCATTCTCTTGATTTGATGCATCTAAGTGAATGCGAAAAGTAACCATATTTTCTAAAACTGCAAGCGGAGGCTGAACGCAATTAATTTCCTCTTTGACAGTCCAAGCTTTATATCCGATTAAATTTATTTGTTTGTTTACCGCAATAGTTTTATCTTGATGCCATGTAATGCTCCAATTTGTATTTAATGTTTTATTAAAGTATATTGCTCTTACTAGAAAAGCATTTCCATCTAAATAAGAACTAGCAGAGTTCAGTAAATATTTTGAACTTGCCATGGAACCAACTGCTCTTACTTTTCTATCTATGTTACGAACACCATAATTATTAACTGAATTAATACTTTCTGTTATTTCCGAAATGAGATATTTACATTGTTCAGGAGAAAGGAAATTAGTCTTAATTACAAAACCTTGCTTTCTAAAGTTCATATATAATCTTGCATTGTGGGAAAGGCAAAAAGCGGTGTAGATTTTCTTCCCGCTTTATTAAGGCAAAATGCGGTATAGATGCTCTTCCCGCATTATTGCCGTGCCGTTGTGTTATCGCGAGGGCATAACGCACCATTCTAATTTTAAATAATAGTATTACTAAATAATAATATTAAAAAGGTGCATTAGGCGCGAAACAGCCATACTTTCTCACAAGATAAATCTCTACTCGCTTCATTTAGAACGCAAGGTAAACAAAGTAACTTCCGGAGCGCAATTTATTCTGATAGGAACATCGCTGAATCCAATACCGCGATTCACATAAAGGTTATTACCTGCTTCACCGTAATTCTTAATCCAAGCATCACCATAAACTTTTTCACCTTTTATTAACGACAAGTAAGACCATTGTGGGGTAAAAGGTAATCTAATTTGACCTCCATGGGTATGTCCAGCAACAGCAAGAGGTGCAGTTTGAGGTGGAAATGCTGCAAATGATGCTGGATTATGCATCATAACTACACGAGGACTGTTATCGGGAAGTTCTGCTAAAGCTTTTTTAACGTCGGAATTTTTAGCAATATAAGCACCAAGTCCGACTAAATAAAGTGGTTGATTACTTCCTTGAACAGCAGGTGAATCTATGTTCACTGCTTGATTTTGTAAGACTTTTACACCTATTCCTTCTAAAGTATTCTTAACCTGTTCTCCAAGTTCTGGTAAGGCAGGCTTATGACTGTAATCATGATTTCCTAAAACTGCGTAAGTGGGAATATTTGCTTTAATCAATGGTTGAATTGCTTGAGTAACTTTGCTAAGTTCTTCTGATGCATTAGGTAAAGAATGATAAATAAAATCCCCTGTAATTAAAACTGCTGCTGGCTTCTCTTCTACAAGTTTTTTAATGCTGTCACGCATGGTACCAGTATTATCAAACCACATTCCTACCTGAAAATCACTTACCTGACCGATGCGTTTTCCTTCCCAAGCAGGTGGAAGATTGGGAATAATAGCTGTCTCTTCTTCTACATCTATGAATTTTGGTTCAAGTAATCCCCACACAACTAATATACTTAGTATTCCTAATAATCCTAAAGTTGAATATTTTAATATTTTGGTGATTTTCATAGTCTTGGTGAAATGATTTATTTATAATTAGAAAATTAACAGGGAGAAGAATATTCAGCAGAAAATAAGCAGAACGTTTCCTAACTGGATTTACAAAATATTGTAAAAAAATCTGCTGCTGTTATCGAATAAATATGTCTTAGATAGATTTAATTCTTTGTAGAATTTTGTTTTATATCTATCTATCATTAATACCAAAAAGAATAAATATAAAAATCTTCCGTTGGGATAAAATAATTAATTTACTAATTCATAAACCAAAGCCATAATTCTAAATACTGCCTCAAAAGAGGCTAATTTTTAGCAATTTTATTTATGGATATTGCGGTAATTATTTTTGTATCTATCGGATGGTATAAAATTTTGGCGTTGTTGAATAAAAAAGATGAAAACAAAACAAAAATATAAAATATATAAAGCAGATAAAAATGCGATTGCACATTGAAAGAGACGTAGCAATATACCCGGTATCTACATCAGTTTCATGTTTTTGACAAATCCTAGCATTATTCTTTTTCCCTACTCCCTAACAATATCAATTACCAGCTAATTCGCACTTGCGAACCTAAATCAACTCCTAATTCTAAACGTGCGTTTCCACTATTCACAGCTATTTCTACCCAGTCATGACTGCCAATAAGTGCAACAATTTCTCCAACTTTCACATCTGAATAAGTTTCTCGTGCTTTTATAATATTTCCTTTTATTTCTGCATTCCAATTATTAACCTTGACATCACTTCGAGGTATGTTCGTCACTAAATTTCCGAAATGGTCAATATACTGAATGCAACCTGTAATACTATTATCCATCTGGGCGCATTTAGGTAAATCTAACTTCACTAAACTCTCGGGATTGACTTCTCGTCCGATTTTTTGCAAAGATATATCATTCGCTAGATGCGCTCCCACTGGTGCAAAAATATCTCTACCGTGAAAAGTAGTGCTAGGTTGAGATGTCAGCCAATATTCAGGATTTGTTAATTCCACCGCTGCGATTACAGAATTCTGACTCATTACTCCACTTAACAGACCGTTATCTGGAGCTACTATAAAACCTTGCGCTAATTCTACAGCAACTGCTCTACGGTTTCCTCCCACTCCCGGATCTACCACCGCTACATGTACGGTACCGTCAGGAAAATATGGGTAAGCGTTCATCAAACAAAACCTTGCTGTGGCTATACTTTGCGGTGGAATTTGATGGGTTATGTCAACCACTCTCGCTGTGGGATTTATTTTTGCGATCGCACCTTTCATTACAGCGACGTACTCGTCATAAATACCAAAGTCGCTAAGCAATGTTATGAGAGGTTGTTTGCTTGGTTTGTCAAACATAAAAAAGCCACAATATATCTTTACAAAATAATCTGTAACAATGATTACCAAAATTATGTTATCTTAGCTATGAAATATGGCAAACAAGACTAAATAGTTAGTAAAAAATAAATTAGGACATAAATTACTGTATTTGTAAAAATCAGAGCAGAAATTCAGTTTTATTTATGAACAATTAGTCTATATAGTTCATAGTTTTGTTGTGTTAATACCCGCTTAATGCGGGTTTTCGTATAAATAAAACTTTTAATACAAGCATAGATTTATCAATCTAATTAACAACTATATCTTTGGTAAGATAACTATTTATAGAAAATTTTAAGATAGCTAAAAATTTGGACACAAAAATATGATAGTTTTTGTTTATATGTTTAAGGTAAACAATCAATATTTTTAATCAAAACTTTCTTGTTAGCGAATTTGTTCACTTGAAAAATCATAAATAAATTGAATTAAATCGAAATCAAGATTTATTTTTCATCAGCTAATAGGCAAGCTGTCAGTATATTTGCTTGATAGAGCGAAACATGCAAAATGTCCTATTAAATAGCAACTTAGCTAGATAAAATTTGTAAAATCCTCCACAAAAATTATAAAAGTGACGATAGCTACGATACATTTTTATGGCGGTAAATATTAAATTTTCATTAATTTATTTGGAAGACGGTTAACACTACTGTATTTGTAGTGTTTATAACTATTTACATAAAAGTTTCCAAAAATTAAATTTGAAATGAAAATTAGAAAACCTTGTAATAGCCTGGGGGTGCGGATTGTGGATAGGAATGTAATGAGAATAGCAAAACTTTTTTGAGAATTTCGCGTATAATCAAAAAGAATTGTATGCCGAAACACTTTAGAGGGATCATCAAAGCTAGACGAAAAGCCAACTCTTAAATAAGTTATATCGGGGTATGTCCGTCAATGCTGTGTTTGATAATTAAACAATATCGCCAACAATGTTATGTTCAACAACTGATATCAAATTGCTAGATATGCACTCTTGAAACGTTTGTTAAGTTTGTATACCCATGACAAGGTAAATATATTTTCCTATCCAAAGATAGTTGAGTATATCTGGCTCGCTTCGTTACAGTTGATTACAAAAACTTTAGGAGATTTATATGCGAATAGCTCAAGTTGCTCCACTGTGGGAGAGAGTTCCTCCTCCAGGTTACGGTGGTGTTGAGTTGGTCGTAGGATTGTTGACCGATGAACTAGTCCGACGAGGACACGAAGTGACTTTGTTCGCTTCAGGGGATTCGCTAACTTTAGCGAAGTTAGAATCTGTTTACCCTCGTGCTTTTCGTCTAGAACCCTCTATAACAGAGTATTCTGCTTATGAAGCTTTACAGCTAAGTCGAGTTTATAAACAAGCTGGCAACTTCGATATAATTCATTCTCACGTTGGATATACTTCTCTTTTCCACGCTGGATTTGTTGAAACTCCAACAGTACACACCCTCCACGGTGCTTTCAATTCAGACACTAAGCAGATTTATACCGAAGCGCGCGAGCAGCACTATGTCAGCATTTCAGATGCTCAGCGCGAACCGATAAAGGAGTTGAATTACGCTGCAACAGTTTATAACGGTATCGACACTGAAAGCCATCGTTTTTATGCTCAACCGCAGTCGGAACCTTATTTAGCATTTTTGGGAAGGATTTCCCCAGAAAAAGGGACCCATATCGCTATCGAAATTGCCCAGAAATCTGGCATACCTTTAAAGATGGCTGGTAAGGTTGATAGGGTTGACGTTGAATATTTTGAGAGCAAAATTAAGCCTCATATTGATGGCAAGCATATACAATATTTAGGCGAAGCTAATCACTTCGAGAAAAACGAACTTTTGGGTAACGCTATAGCCATGTTGTTCCCGATAACATGGAGAGAACCTTTTGGATTGGTAATGACTGAATCAATGGCTGCAGGAACCCCAGTTATTGCAAGGTCAATGGGTTCGGTACCAGAAGTAATCGCAGATGGTAAGACTGGTTTCTTGTGTGAAACCGTTGATGATTTTGTGAATGCTGTTCGACGTTTGGGAGAAATCGATAGAAGAGCATGTCGCAACCATGTGGAGATGAATTTTAGCATCAAGAGCATGGTAGATGGTTACTTAGATGTTTACCACAAAGCGATGGGAAATAAGTTTGAAAAGAACGGTTATTCTCGTTTTTTGTCGAACCTACTGATGAGATAAAGCTATAGTGGATGGCTTTGAAGTTTATTTGATTACAGCTAAATTGCATATCTTGGACTATTTATAATAAGTGAAAGGAATTAGGTTTCTTCCAGTCATTTGCAAGAAACCTATTTCACCTTGAGATTCAAGATTACAATTCTATTAAACGATTAAATTCATCCACTTTTTGTCTTTTGTCTGTAAGTGCATCTAGGACGAAATATTTTTATATAGGTTCAGATATTTGCAGGTTAGGTTATATTTTTATTTTTCGTTGCATAGTTATGATTAATTATGACTGTAAAGGTCGAAATACTTACTATGCATTTTTGAAGTTTTCAAGACCGTATTTTCCAAAGCCAACTAATCCCTGTCTACAACTGTTTAATTTACCTCTTTTTGTCTGAGAAAAGCTGCATTATACTAAATTATAAATATCGTTTAATTTTTAACTTTGGGTATTAGATTATTCTTCGCTTAAAATAGAAAGCAACAATAATTTTTGATAAAAGACTTCTGGATGACCTCGATATCAAATTTAAAGTCGAAAGTCTAAAACCAAAAGTCCAAAATTCAAAATCGTATCAATTAATTTTGCATTTTTGATTTTATTGACGTGGATAAGTTAGAGGTTTGTCTATCAAGACGATTTCTAATGATTCTTACAGGTGTACCCACTGCAATAGAAAAGGGAGGGATGTTTTTATTAACAACAGAACCCGCTCCGATAATACTTCCTTTCCCAATCTTTACTCCATCAATTACCGTAACATTATGTCCTAACCAACAATCATCTTCAATTACAATCCCCTTGCTAGTTATACCTTGCTCTTCAATAGGTCGAGTGGGGTCTGAGAAAATGTGATTGTTGGCAAATATTCCACAATGTGGTGCTATTAAACAGTTTTTACCAATTTTAATATTTCCCGTACCAGCAATAACCACATAGGGACCGATATATGCATTTTCATCAATCGTGATATGCGTATCGTACAACGAACGAATATCCACACCACGTTCTAATCTAGCTCGGTCTTTTATATTTATCTTATTATTTGGATGTCCTAAAGCATTAATTTGCACTCCTTTCAAAAGACTTACTTGATTCCCAATTTCAATCGAAGGAGTTCCAATCAGTTCTACAAAATGTTGAATATTAACCGAATCACCTATCTGACTAAAAAGACTTCTATAAACTATATTTCTGATTTTTTTACCAAAAAAAATATTTGGAATACCTCCGAAGATAGTGGTAATTAATCTTTCTTTCAAGGAGATTTTTTCAAAGCTAATATTTTTTACCATCTTGATGACCCCTGTAACTCATATCAATCAATTATCATGCAGGTATACCATTAAATAGAACTACATAATAAAATCTCATTTCTTATTTTCTATCTATAAATAAATATAGTGCTTAACAAATACATATAGGAATAATTCACAAAACCAAACTTGCTAAACGTATATTATTGAAGATAATTTGGATGATATAAATAGAAAAAGTCTAGACATAAAATTATTTTGTGGGAGAATATTTGAGGCAGTATTTTCATTTTATTAAAGAAAAATACATATAAAAATATCTTCTACTGAATTAATTTCTCAATGATAATCGTTAAAATATTATTCATTATGAATTTATATAACTTTTTTTGATATCTCAAGATAATAGCGTATTAAAGTCTTTCTATTTTCCCTATTATGAAAGAGGGGAATAATAAATTATAAGCTTCCCCTCTAAATAAAACTTACTTAATAAGCACCAGTCTTTTGTAAAACAACTCGTACAGTTTGTAATAAAATTTTCATATCGAGAAGGATAGACCAGTCTTCGATATAGCTGATATCTAATTTAACCGCATCCTCGAATTTTTCGATATCCGAACGACCTGAAACTTGCCATAAACCTGTAATACCAGGTAAAACTTCTTGTCTAATAAAGTGAGGTGTTTGAAATTTTTCAACATCTCTTACAGGAAGAGGACGAGGTCCAACTAAACTCATATCACCTAACAGGACGTTAAATAATTGTGGTAATTCATCCAAGCTGTAAAGACGTAAAAACTTACCAATCTTTGTGATACGAGGGTCGTCTTTCATTTTGAAAAGAACACCATCTTTAATCTCGTTTTTCGCTTCTAAATTAGCTTGCAATTTTTCCGCATTTGTTACCATGGTACGGAATTTCCAAATCTTAAATTTTTTACAATGTAAACCAATTCGCTCTTGTCTAAAAAATATTGGACCGGGAGAATCAAGTTTAATTAGTAAAGCGATTAATAGATACAGAGGTGAAAACAGGATTAATAAAATAATCGAACAGCAAAGGTCAAAACACCGCTTAATCCAAAAGTCGCTACCAGCAATAATTGGTGCTGGAATTGTCAAACAAGGAACTTTACCAATCGACCAAAGTGTAGATTTAGGGTGATAGATATAACTACTTGTGGGTAGTATGCGTAAAGTTATACCAGCAGTCTGAAAATGCCAACAAATATACAGACGATTTTTTATTGCATTCCAAGAGACAAAAGCCTCAACTACACCTTGTTTTTTCATAAATTCAAAGGTTGTTTGTCGCTTTTCTCTGTCTAGACTTGTTGAATCAGCAATACCTTCAAGGTTGTAACAATTTTCTTTCTTAATAAACCTAATATAATCATCTCTATCTTGGGAATCGGTAATTACAAAAATCGGATAGCGAATTGCTCCTTTTTTACGCAATAGTTTTGTTGATAAGTCAAAAATAAAGCGTCCGGTGCAGGTAAAAGTTATCGACAATAACCAGAATATTAAAAAGCTTGAGCGTGAAACATAACCATCTGGTTCATACAGAAAAGCAATTAATAATAGAGCAATTTCCGAGAGAGTAACAGCTTTGATTAGAGCAGTATAATTCCGACGAAAGATACCCGGTGAATACAAACCCTTGGTGGCAATCATACCAATTCCAACTATAAGAATTAGCAAAATAAATGAAGGCTTTTTTGTCCAAGGTGATTCTAAAAAAGTACCGAAATTAATTGCTAGAGTCCATGCTAAGCTCAAAGCAACAATATCTAAAGAAGCAAGGGTTACTACTCTGAGGAACCTAATAGCAATCCCTTTCCTTAAGTTGGTTCCTTTGGCTGACCTTAAGTCAGGTTGAAAATTTACTACTGGTAGAGAACGATAAGCCATAATTAGTATTACACCTGTATAAACACCATTGGTGCTTGTTGTTAGAAGTTGCTGCTGCTGGGGGAATATTTAATCTTGCTTCATTCACTTCAAACAAGACTTGCTAATTTTTTGACAAATACCAAAGAACTGCTTTATGAATATTAATATTTATTTAATATTTCATAAATAACCTTATTTTATCAATATTTGTCAATTTTTTATTTTGTTTCGATTACAAAAAAAGAAAATTATAAATTTAATAGCTCTAGCACTAAATTGAGACAGAATAGTCAAGTTAACTTGAGAGATATGCGATTCTTCTTAATATATTGATGATGGTTTGCTATTCTTTTTGAAAAGTTTTGCAAAGCGTTCTTTCATAAGACGATAAAAAAATAGCGGATTACCAACAACATAACGTTGCCATAATCTTTTTGGTTCGGTAAACATTCTGGATAGCCATTCAAGTCCACGGTTAGTCATCCAGCGAGGACCCCGATATACTGCACCTGTGTAAAAGTCTAGACAAGCTCCCAAGGGTAGAAAAACTTTTGCATTAATGCTATCAAAATTATCAATAATCCAACGTTCTTGTAATGGCATTCCGAAGCCAACATATAGTACGTCGGGTTGAAATTGATTAATTTCATCTACAACATACTCGTTTTCGATACCAGATTTATGAAAGTAACCGTGATGTCCTTTCACTTTTAAATTTGGCGCAATCAGCTTCAATTTTGCAATAGCTTTATCTACAACACCGGGCTTTCCTGCTAGCAAATACAGCGAAACATTATTCTGCTCGCAAGAAATAGCCAAATTTTCAATATAGTCTGGACAGGTCATACGATGTTCTGATTTTACACCGCAGCCACACATTTTTGCGCCCATTAATACGCCAAAACCATCGCAAAATACTAAGTCTGACCTATTAATAAAATCCTTATACCAAGGCATTTCACAAGCAAAATTCATTGCTCGGACGTTAACATTTCCTACTACTGTTTTTTTGTTAATGGCTGCGGATTTAACAATAAAATTAATTAATTCTTGAACTCGAACTTTGTGAAATTTAGTTCCAAGTAATTCTATTTCGTCAAACTGGTGGGTGTAGATGTTATTTGTAGTCATTATTTTAATCAAAAATTATCGTGATTTTGGTTTATTTACTGTTTTTTAGAATTATTTACCGTAATAAATTCCTCTCCCGTTGGTACCAACAAAAACTAAGCCAAACTCTGTAGAACTCGCTTCCATCACGTTGGGGTCATTACCAATAGGTTTATTTTTATTGCCTATTCTTCGCCAGGTTTTACCATTATTTAAAGAGCGAAATATTCCTTTACCAAGGTTACGGACTTCTCCGTACAAATAAAGCGCGTTACCTTGATTTCCAATTTTGGGCTTGCCTAATGCAATCAAATATGCTCTATCTACTCCCGCAATTTGAGTAAAGTTTTCCCCTCTATCGGTTGAATGGTAGAGTCCTTGATTATCGAGACTCAGCCATAATTCACCTTTAACACCTGATACAGTCTTCAAAGAGAAAAAATCCGCATGGGGTAAAGACTCAGAAACAACCTTAAAAGATTTACCACCGTTGCTGCTTCGATAAACTTTGCCATCGGCATAATAATAAAAAGAATAACCATCAACCTTGTCAGCAACTAAAGGTTGCGTCCAATTCCAATTACCCTCGTGACCGTCAGGTAAACCAGAAACCGGAATCCATGAAGCACCACCATCCTTAGTCCTTACGGGTTGAGTACCGCTGAGGGTAACAACGAACAAATTCGGATTAGTCGCAGACATAGCAACTCGCGTTCCTAGTTGATTCCGGGGGAAATTAGCAAACTTCTGCCAACTTTTTCCACCATCTTTAGAAGTAGCTCCGCTGTAAGTATTGTTATGACGACTTCCCCCAACCCTTACCATTTTTAAAGGGCTTTTTTGACTGTAATCAATGCTATAAGTATCTTGAAAATCATGAGGTTTACTACTTAACATTTTTGATGGATAAGCATTTAGACCCCTGTCATGGTAAAATCCCTCGACATCTGCTAAACCGCTAATTAATGCTCCCGAAGGAGTTGAAACTAAGGTAAAAGTGACAACCTCTTCATGTCCCTGTTGGAAATTCGTCCACACAACCGGATTGCGATTAACATTGTCAGTTCTCCATATCCCATACCAGTCTGTCAACCAAACTCGACTTAGGTTCCACGGGTCAAATTCGATACTTGCCACCGAAGGCTTTGACTTCATATATTCAGACCACCAAGAAATAGTATTATTAGCTTGGCGTTTCTGCTGATTCCACTTGCTTCCACCATCAAAGGAGTGGAAAATTTCTGTAGATGCATCGCTGTAAGTAGCAACCATGATATCGTCCCTATTTCTGGGGTTAACACCAATAGCGTTAAATGCTATTCGATTTTTAGCGGGTGTGATATCTTTCCAATTACCTTTAATATATTTACTAACACCCTTGGTATGAGTTACATACAAGTTATCCTCTTTCCCCATCACGAGACGGTTGACCTCGGTGGGAGATTTAGGAATTAGTTTCCAAGTTTTACCGGTATCGATGGATTTATAGACTCCACTTTTATAAGCGACAGCATAAAGAGTATTCTTTTCGCGTCTATCAAAAGTAATAGCGTTAATACCAATATCGTCATTAAGTATGGGAAATGATTTGACTTTGCTCCAATTCTTGCCAGCATCTTCAGACTTCCACAACCCATCCTGACGAGAACCAAAAAATAGATTTTGAGAATTGAAAGGATTAACCGCTAATCTTTCACCAGTCCATCTTTGCGGTTCATTACCACCCATTTTTAAGTCTAAGCTTAGTTTAGTCCAAGTTTTCCCCCTATCAAGAGATTTGAGAATAGTTCCTTTATGCTGCCACCATTGGGCCGTATATTTGCCTACTGCAACGTATACAATATTTGGGTCTTTTGGGTCAAGCGCTAAAGATTCTCCTCCGTAATAATTGCTATTGGCTAAGGACAGTTGTTCGTTGAGAGGTATCCAGCTTAAGTTATCGGGATTCCAACGATAGAAACCTCCAATATCGGTTTTTATATAAACTAGATTACGTTTCTTTGGATGAAGGTAGACACCAGTTACATAACCTCCACCACCTATAGCTACATTTGCATTACCCAAAGCAGGGTACTGTCGATAGCGAGTTTTTGCTAGCGTGATTTGTTGGGATATATTCCGAACCGTTTGATTGGGGCTAAAGGAAAATTGAACAAAAAACGTAGCTATAAGAGCAATAAATGCAATACCGAATATTCGACCCTGACGACTACTTAGTAAGTTGATAAAACGCATTGTTTTAGTCAATAGTGAAATATCTTCTTATGAGTGCCTTTATGTTTATGATGCTTCTCTTAGTCTGTCTTTATTAATACTTTTTTGCTGTAGTTTACCAATTATCTTCAAAGCTAGAGATTTAACTTGATTGTATAGAGGTTTGGGAACCACACAAAGTAAAATTGCAGCAGCAATAGTTTCAAAGGTTCTTTGAAAATCTTCTATGATAATGCGCCAATAATTCATTATTGAACCATACATTAATCTTAAAGCAACACCGCCTTTATTTATAGTAATAGCCCTTCTTGCTACATATCTAAAATGATAAGCTCTTGCAGGTTTTACCCAACGTTGCATTTGTTCTGGAGCATAGGAAGCAGTTTTTTTAAATAAATCCTCTCTCGTATCTAACATGACTTTGAGGTTAGTAGATAAACCTTGAGAATGGACTCGATAAAGAGTTAATGGTTGAGCAAGTCCTGCAAATTTCCAATTAGTTGTAATTGCGATTCTCACCCAGCATTCAATATCTTCAGATAGCTTAAATGTATCGTCAAAATAATAATCTTCTACATAGCCATAAAGATTATCCTGAAATCTGATATCGTCAAATACAGCTTTTTTAAAAACAGCAGCAGAGCCATTTCCAATGGGACTGCGACAAAGAATATCGAGAGGAGTAATATCGTTAAGTTTGGTAATTTGATAGATACCTAAAGGCTTATCATTTTCATCAATAAAAGCAGAACGACTAAAGCTAACCCCCAATTCTGGGTTGCTTTCCAACTGAGCGATATGTTTTTCTAACTTCTCCGGTAACCAAATATCATCAGCATCCATAAATGCTAAATACTCACC
>ERZ1740052.413-NODE-413-length-14793-cov-5.017031_pt1 | contig 14793 bp, 11 predicted proteins | sample MGYA00581750_ERZ1740052 | MGnify/ENA primary metagenome ERZ1740052 (study PRJEB43018, sample SAMN04849743) | marine metagenome | isolation source: floating plastic debris | place: Pacific Ocean | collected 2008-08-30 | study: EMG produced TPA metagenomics assembly... | reverse complement strand
AGCAGACAAGACCCCCGAGACGACGACCTCGGCCGACACCAAGGGCGGCACCACCGCACCGGCTACAGCCACTGGCAGCACGGGAGCGCCGCAATGACCCTCCGCACCAAACCCGTGCCGCTGGCGCCCGCCACCACGCCCGAGGACATGGACCTGATCCGCAACTCGGACCTGTTCGACCCGGTCTGGTACCTGACCGAATACCCCGATGTCGCCCTGCTCAAGATCGACCCGGTCCAGCACTACCTGTGGCTGGGCGCGCGGCTGGGGCGCAACCCGTCCCCGTCTTTTGACGGGATGAGCTATCTGGCCGCCAACGGGGATGTGGCCGACGCCGGTGTGAACCCGCTGCTGCACTATCTGCGGGCGGGCAAGGCCGAAGGCCGCTGGGCCATCCCCACAGCGCAGCAACTCAATGCGGCCCTGATGCCCGGCGGGGTGGCCCCCGGTCCGAAATCCAAGCCCACGATGAACTGGGTGATGAACCCCGACAATGTCGGCTGGGCCTATGGCAACAATGCCCGCATGCTGGCCAAGCAGCTGCCCGAGTTCGAACACATCATCGACGGCCACGATGTCGAGACGGATGTGGCGCTCTATTTCGACATCAAGATCTTCAAGATGCGCGGCCGCTCGGCCCGGCGCAACATCCTGCGGGTGGGCGGACCGCGCCCAGTGGCGCTGACCTATGGCGACGATCACGACAAGCTGCGCGCGGATGTGGCCGAGTTCGACGGCATCATCGTGCTGAACCAGTATCTCTATGACATCTTCGCGCCGCTGCACCCCAATGTGCACCTGATCCCCAACGCACTGGATCTGAGCGAATGGCATCCCGGGCCCCTGCCCCCTGCCGACCGTCCCTTTACCGTGGGTTTTGCAGGCAACCTGTCGACCACGAAAGAGGCTCATATCAAGGGCTTCCGCTTCGTGAACGAGGCCTGCGAGAAGATGGGCCTGCCCCTGATCAAGCTGAGCAAGGGCAAGGACCAGATCGCGCGCGAGGACATGAAGGAAAAGTTCTACGGCGCCATCGACTGCCTGATCCATCCGGTCGCCCCGGGCAAGGAGGGCTGTTCGAACGTGGTGATGGAGGCGCTGTCGATGGGCGTGCCGGTCCTGACCACCAAGGCCGCCGGGTTCCACGCCGAAAAGATCAAGGATGGCGACGGCATCCTTTATATCGAGCGCGACACCAAGAAACTGATCAAGCGCATCGAGAAACTGAAGAACGACCCCGCCCTGCAGGCCCGTATGCGGCGCGAGGCGGTTAGCTTTGCCCAGACCCATCATGACGTGACCCGCACCGCACGCAATTACTACAAGGTGCTGGCCCTGCCCGAGATGGAGCGCGACAGCTGCCCGCGCGTGGCCTTTGTGCCGTTCTGGGAACCGGCGGCCAACTTCGCCTCCTCCCGCTTGCGCTGCGCGCAACCGGCCGAGTTGCTGGCCGACAGCAATGTCATGCAGGCCACGTGCCAGGGGCTGGGCCCCGACACAGAAATTGCCGTGGTCTCGCAGCTGGCCTCGGACGCCACCATGCAGATCCTGCGCGACAACCCGCAGATCGCGCTGATCTACGATGTCTGCGACCGCTATTTCGAGGATGACCGCCAGGTGGGCGGCGTCCATGCCAAGACCCGCTTTTTCGAACTGGCCGAGCGCGCGGACATCATCGTCGCCTCGACCATCGCGCTGAAAAAGGCGATCGTGAAGCTGGGGCTGCAAAAGGCGGTTGCCTATCTGCCCGACGGCATCGACTACCGCGACCCCCGCGACGCGTCCCTGACCAAGAAGGGCCCTGTGCTGTGGTACGGCAATCCCGGCCGCAGCAATTTCGACAGCGCCCGCTGGATGATCGACCACGTGATGGGCAAGACCAAGCGCGGCATGAAGCTGATCTCGCGCAAGCGGTCCTTCAACCACATCGCCAAGACCGAGGATCCGTCCTTCGGCCCTTATGTCGACATCTGCACCGACTGGGCCTTTGACAGCTTCGTCGAAGAGATGCGCAAATGCTCGGTCTGCGTGCTGGCCCACGGGGCCGAAGAACAGTCCAAAAGCCCCAACCGCCTGATCACCGCCATCGCCAATGGCGTGCCCGTGATCGTGGCCACCGCCCCCAGCTGTGCGGCCCTGTTGCAGGCCGGTGGCATGGGCTGGGCCGTGGTCCGGGACGAAGCGAGCCTGGAAGCGGCGCTGAAAAAGCTGGACGATCCCGACACACGGGCCGAGTACATGCGCGCCATGCAGCGCGTGATCGAGGACCGGTTCGGCGACGTGGCCATCCGCAACAAATACGAGGCGCTGGTACGCACCTGCGTGCCCAAGCGCCGTGCGCCCGAAGGGGCCCCGCCCCGCAATGTCATGTTCGTGTCGCACAACCTGAATGTGGGCGAAGGCGCCCCCACCAGCCTGATGCAGACCGTGCTGGGCCTGAAAAAGGCCTATAACATCACGCCGACCGTCTTTGCCGTGATCGACGGGGCGTTGCGCAAAACCTATGAAGAGGCCGGGATCAAGGTGATCGTGCCCGAACTGGGCGTCAAAAGCCGGCTCGCGACCAAGATCATCTCGCGCACCTACGAGGATATGGCCGAGGCGTTCCGCACCGCGCTCAAGGACTACGATATCGACCTGACCGTGGCCAACACCGCCACCAGCCTGTGGTTCGCCAGCATGTCCGAAAGCGCGGGCGTGCCAGCGGTGTCGATGATCCGCGAAAGCTCGAACGAGCATGTGGCCTTTGACTTCGGCCCCGAACCGGTGATGGAGACCTGCCGCGCGGGCCTGGCCCAGGGGCAGAGCACCATCTTCGTGTCCGATCACACCCGCAAGCTGTGGCAGGCCAGCCATGACATCCCCGACGCGCGCTTGATCGCCAACGGGATCGACCTGTCGCATTTCGACACCGTGCGCCAGATGGACAAGGCACCGCTGCGCAAGGAGCTGGGCATTCCTGCGGGCGGCGTGATGATGGTCTGCGTGGGCTCGGTCAACGCCCGCAAGTCCCAGCGCGACATCGTCGAGGCGGTGGCGGGCCTGCCGAAAAAGATCCAAGCCAAGATGCGCCTGGTACTGGTGGGGGCCAAGCCCTCGGCCTATGTGGATGATCTCAAGACACGCATCAGCGAACTGGGCACAGACCTGGAAAGCCGCATCCACATCATCGGCGAGACGGACAACGTCGCCTTGTGGTATCGTGCCGCAGACATGTTCGTCTTCGCCTCGCACAATGAAAGCTATCCGCGCGTCATCGTCGAGGCGATGTCCTTTGGTCTGCCGGTCGTGTCATCGGCGGTCTTTGGCACACAAGAACAGGTGGTCGACGGGGAGAGTGGACTGCTCTTTCCCGTTGGCGATATTGACAGTTTGCGGTCATGTCTGCGGTGGATGCTGGAAAACCCGCAAGACCGCGCCCGGTTCGGCGAACAAGCCGAGACCCGGTTCTGGGAACTTCTCACATATTGGGAGATGGTTCATAATTACGCCGTGATCATTGCAAATACGGCACGGCAAAGTTAACGGTACAACCCGGCGTGGAACCACTCCACCTGCGCCGCACCAAAAAGAGAAGATGACCGGAACGTTATGAAGACGCTGTACCTGCATATCGGGCTGCAAAAGACAGGCACGTCCACTGTTCAGATGCATTTCATGCATCCCAAGGGGCCGTTTCAGGCGGCTGGCATTGATTGTCTGCCCCAGGCCATCGCCCCCAATCAGGCGCATCACAACGCAGCTTGGGACGTGGGCAAACACAAACGCTTCCGTCCGGACCTGCCCGGCTTTTCCGATCTGGTCGAGGCCGCCCGCGCCTCGACGGCCGAGCGTATCTTTGTCAGCTCCGAGGATTTCCGCCTGATCTCGGCCGCGCAAGTGCGCGATGTGGCCGCGGCCCTGACCGATTTCGACGTGCGCCCGATCCTGTGCCTGCGCAACCAGCTGACCTGGTCGGAATCGATCTTTGCCCAGGCCTGCAAGCGCGGCTACGTCAAACCTTTCGGCACCTTCATCAAGACCCTGACCAAACACGGGCGCACTGATTTCGCAGCCATCTATTCGGCCTGGGCCGAGGTCTTTGGCCACGACAAGATGCAGGTGCTGATCTACGAGGATCACGCCGATATCAGCGACGCCTTTGCCGAGCTGATGGGGGTCGAGGTCGAGGCCCGCCCGGCCCGCAAGAACCAGTCCCTGAACGAACGTTTCGTCAAGGCCAGCCAGACCGTGGCCGAGCGCTGCATGGACGGCAAATTGACCCACAATGGCCAGACCCTGCCCCCCGAGGCGCTGAACGACGTGTCAAAAGTGATGCTGGCCGTGGGCACGCACCATCCGCAATTCACCGGCAGCCCCGTCTTTCTCAAGCGCGACAAGGCCCAGGACTATCTGGGGCGCTTTGCCGAGATGAATGCCAAGATCGCCCAGCACGTGACCCTGCCTGACAGCTACTTCACGGTCCCCGAAAGCCGCCGCAACCCGCGCAAATATTACGAGCTGGATGTGGATTTCCTGATCGAATGCATCTTCGAAGACAAGCGGATCCAGGACAGCATCGCCAGCCGTGCGGCAACGGGCCAGATCGCGACATAGCGCCGGGCTAGACCTGCGCGCGGCCCTGATGCAGATGCCGCGCAGCCTGCCGAAAACATGCCCAAACAGGCAGCACCGCGCCTGTCCTCACCACGATTCAATTTGCGAATAAAACCTTTTATTGGTATGTATTTACCCGGCGCCGGACACCCTGTTCAGAGCGCTATCCGCGCGCCTTGCGGCGCGTTCCGCAACCTAGGAGAAGCGGTATGAAACTCAATGAAGTAGCCGATATCGTCGCCGAAGAAACAAAGCTTTCGAAACGCGACGCACGTAAATTTGCCAACAACCTTTTTGCCAAGATCCGCGAAACCGCCCTGTCGGGCGAAAAGGTCGCGATCACCGGTTTGGGCAGCTTTGTGCTGACCGAACGCGAAGCCACGCAGCGCACCGCCGCCGATGGCACGACCAAGGATATCGCGTCCGCGCGTTATGTCAGCTTCCGCCCCAGCCGCAGTGCGACGGGCCGCAAGAGAAAAGCTGACGCGGCCGAACCCAACACGACCGCCTGAACCAAAGCAGGAGTTAATCAAGTGTCTTCTCGGCCTGCGGCGACATCGCCGCTGCATCACACCCTTATTCTGGGTGCCGCCAAAAGCGGGACAACGGCGCTGTTCTACGCCATCCAGAAATCCATGGAACAGGCGTCCGGCAGCACCATCAAGGGGCTGTTCGAACCACGCGAAATGGATGCGTTCAAAACCTATTTCGACACGACCGAGGATCCCGCACGCCTGTGCAAGGCCCTGCTTGGCCCCGTGACCCGAAGGATGACGGACGCCCTGGATGAGTTCGACCGCAAGATCATCATCTTCCGGGATCCGCGCGACAACGTCGTCAGCCGGTTGCTGTTCAACCCGCCGCGCCTGCTGGACAAATCCGGTGCGGAAAAGAACCAGGCCTTTCTGGACCTGATCAAGCAAAAGGAACAGGCGCCGGACAGCATTTCGGTGCTGGGCATTCTGCGCGAGGTGGGCAAGCTCACGGATCGCACCGACCTGCCCGATGTCTACCGCAAGAACGCCGTCATCCCGGCGGTCGTCAAACGCAAGTGGGACGATGCCTTCTTCATGTTCCCGTACGAAGATCTGCTGACCCAGTCCTATGGTGCGCTTGGAGAATATCTGGGGCTGGACATGGCGTCGGAGTTCGAGGTGGCGGATCAGCACGAATACGTGTCCCGTTCCAAAGGGTCGGGTGAATGGAAGGCGTGGTTCCACGAAGAGGACGTCGCCTATTTCGCCAGTGAGGTCGCAGATGACTACACGCTGCTCGGCTTCGACCCGACGGAAACGCCCGATACAGCGCCCTCCATCGACCCTGCCACGGCAAGCGAATATGTCGTCAAGCAGATCAAGCGCCACGAAGAAAAGCGCGCAATGAAGCGGCGCAAGCGCATGGAACGGCAGCAAGCAGCCTCCTGATCACGCGGGACGCCGGACGCGCCACTGGGCCTGTCCGGCGTCTTGCCATATGGCATGGCCGCCTGCCCGTTGGGTGGGTCAGGTCACGCCATACTGCGCGGCCCATTGCAGGGCCGGTCCACCAAACAGCTCCGCACAAGCCCGCAATTCCGCGGCAAAGAGCTGCTGCAACGCCGCCCTGATCTCATCCGACTGATCCAGGCGCAGGCGCCCTGCCTTCACATTCTCATCCGCATGCACATCCATGGGCAGGCCCGTGCGTCCACCCAGATGGGCGACGATCTCGTCCCGCAAGGCAACAGGACGCGCGAGCATATCATCGAAGAAGAATACCCGGACGTCGAAGTGCCGCGACCAGCGCCAGTAGCTGGCCGACGGAAAAGAGGCCCCGGCCCAGGCGGGCCGCGCCAATTGCGTGCGCAGCGCGTCCGGCTCCCGCAGGGCGGCGCCCGCAACCTTGCCCTTGTTGGCCCCGTCATTCAGTGCCGACCAGACCCGTGCCACCGGGTCACGCACCAGCATCAGCACCGGAATATCGCCCAGATCCGCCCGGATCCGGGCGATCTGGTCGTCGGACAGGCTGGCATAGAACGGGGTAATGTCCCCACTGATCCCGTCCCCGGTAAAGGAAAACAGGGACCGGTAGACCGATACCGGGTGATCGCGGCGCCGCTCCAGCGCCATGAACATATCGGTAAAGGACTGATCGGCCGCCGAAAATGTCCCCGCAGCCAGCCATTCCGCCCGCTTGGCCATCAGCCCGGCCTTCTTGGCCGCCGACGGAAAGGGGCGTCCGAAGAACTGCAACTCCTTGCGCGGCAGCATGCAGAAATCCGGATGCGCCCGCAGCCGGTGATAAAGCCAGTGGGTGCCCGATTTCTGCATCCCGATGCAGAGGAAATCGGGCCCCAAATCAGACACCATCAGACCCCGTAATAGTCCCGGTACCAGGCCACGAAATTGGCCACACCGTCATGGACGGATGTCTGCGGTCCATACCCCGTCAGCGTATTCAAAAGCGTGCCATCGGCCCATGTGGCCGGCACGTCACCCGGCTGCATGTCCATGAAGTTCTTTTGCGCCTCCTGGCCCAGGGCCGCCTCGATCGCCTCGATAAAGGCCATCAGCTGCACCGGTTCGGAATTGCCGATATTGACCACACGGTAGGGGGCCACGGGCGACAGGCTGTCGCCCTCCGGCACCGTCTCGCCGGGTGCGGGGCGCACGGGTGCTGCATCGATCAACATCGCGATGCCCGACACCAGGTCGTCGATATAGGTGAAGTCCCGGCGCATGTCGCCGTGATTGTAGACGTCGATGGGATCGCCGTTCAGGATCGCCTTGGTGAACTTGAACAGCGCCATGTCCGGCCGCCCCCAGGGTCCATAGACGGTAAAGAAGCGGAACATGGTGATAGGCAGATCGTAAAGATGGGCATAGGAATGGCCCATCGCCTCGTTCGCCTTTTTCGTGGCGGCATAGAACGACATCTGGCTGTCGGCCTTGTGCGTCTCGGCATAGGGCATCTCGGTATTGGCACCATAGACGGACGAGGTCGACGCCATCAGCAGGTGGCTGCAGGGATTGGCGCGCACGGCCTCCAGCAGGTTGAAGGTGCCGATCAGGTTGGCTTCGACATACGAGCGCGGATTGTCGATGGAGTACCGCACACCCGCTTGCGCGGCGAGGTGGACAATCACATCCGGCTTTTCGGCCGTGATCAGGTCCATCAGCACGCCGTCCGCCTCAAGCCGGTCATTGACCGCGCGAAAGCCGCTGTTCTGCAGCAGCATCTGCTGGCGGCGTTCCTTGAGTGCCACCTCGTAATAATCGGTCATGGCGTCAAAGCCGATGACCTCATAGCCTTCGGCCAGAAGGCGCTTGGACAGGTGATAACCGATGAAGCCTGCGGCTCCGGTGATAAGGGCCTTGGGCATGGGGCAGCTCCGTCTATGTCAGGGGGATGAGGGGGGGCGATCAGGCCGCCACCCCTTCGCGCCCGCGTCCGATCGAGGCATAGGCGGTAAAGCCTGCCTTGGCCGCGTCCGTCTCGGAATAGATGTTGCGCAGATCGGCCATGGCCGGGCTGGTCATCGCACTGGCGATGCGGCCCAGATCAAGGGCCCGGAACTCGTTCCATTCGGTCAGCAGCACCACCAGATCGGCACCCGCCGTCGCGGCATAGGCGTCTTCGGCCCATTCCACGCCGGGCAGCAGGGCCTCGCCTTCGCGGCGACCCTCGGGGTCGGTCACGCGCACGGTGGCGCCACCCCCCACCAGGGCCGGCACGATGGTCAGGCTGGGCGCGTCGCGCATGTCATCGGTGTTGGGTTTGAAGGTCACTCCCAGCACGGCCACGGTCTTGCCGTTGAAGGACCCGCCACAGAGATCGAGCAGCTTGTCGACCATGCGGCGCTTGACCTCTTCGTTGATCTTGATGACGGCCTCGGTGATCTGCATGGGCACGGCGTGCTCCTGACCGATCCGGGCCAATGCCTTGGTATCTTTGGGGAAACACGACCCTCCATAGCCGGGACCGGCATGCAGGAACTTGTTGCCGATGCGGCCATCAAGGCCGATGCCCCGCGCCACTTCCTTGACGTTGGCGCCGGTCTTTTCACACAGCGCCGCGATCTCGTTGATGAAGGTGATCTTGGTGGCCAGAAACGCGTTGGCCGCGTATTTGATCATCTCCGCGCTTTCCAGATCGGTGGTCACGATGGGGAAGTCGCGCAAATAGAGCGGGCGGTAGATGTCGGACATGACCTTGGCGGCGCGCTCGGTCTCAACACCCACGACCACGCGGTCGGGTTTCATGAAGTCGTCGATGGCAGCACCTTCGCGCAGGAACTCGGGGTTCGAGGCGACGTCGAATTCGAGGTTCGGGTTCGCTTCGGCCACGACCTCGGCCACCTTGGCGTTGGTACCCACGGGCACGGTCGATTTGGTCACGACAACGATGTAATCCTTGGCCGTGGTCGCAATCTCGGCTGCGGCTGCCATCACATAGGTCAGGTCGGCATGGCCGTCACCGCGGCGCGTGGGTGTGCCCACGGCGATGAACACCGCTTCGGCGCCGTCCAGCGCCTGCGCCAGATCCAGGGTGAAGGACAAACGCCCCGCTTCCACGTTGCGCGCCATCAGCGCATCCAGGCCCGGTTCGAAAATGGGCACTTCGCCCCGCTCGAGCTTTTCGATCTTGGAGGCGTCCTTGTCGACGCAGACCACGTCATGGCCGAAATCGGAAAAACATACTCCAGACACCAGACCCACATAGCCTGTGCCGATCACTGCAATCTTCATGCTTAAAAAGCTCCTTGGCTTAAAACTGCCGCCGTTTTGTGCAGAAATCTCGGGACACGCAAGACCGTTCAACATCTCCTGTCAGGATGCCGCGCGTAAACCCGCCAACCTGTACGTGTATCGGCCCAAGTTTTGGGCAGGAATTCCAGACCAGCGCGGTAAAACACTTGTGTGGTAAAGACGTAGCGCACCATACTCACGGCAGACCGGCGCTTATTTTGTCGGCACCTTTTTTCATCAATGGATTCCAAGGGAGGGATTTCCAATGACATCGACAACCGTAAGCGGCCTGCGCACAAGCACCGTCACCCTGATCGGCAACGAAGAAGCGAACGTGACCCAGAACGGCGCGATCTCGCAACTGTCAGGCGTCGGGATCGACGTCACGGCCGCAGGCAACACGGGTGTTGCCGTCAACAACAGCGGGTCGATCTTCGGCAATATCGACGGCATCCGGGCCACGGGCCACGGCACCAATATCGTCAACACCGGCACCATCACCGGGCGCGGGACCGCCATCAACTTCAATGACGACACCGATGGCGGGACCGGCAATACGGTCATCAACAGCGGCACGATCTCGGGCATCGACTCGGGCGCGGACGGCATCCTGTCGCAATCGAGCGGCATGGAAATCATCAACTCGGGCCAGATCCTGACCGCGGGCGACAATGCAATCCAGATCAACAACAACGTCCCTAGTGCAGGGACCAACTTCATCACCAATTCAGGCCTCATCGCCACGATACCCAGCGCATCCGACAGTACCTCCCGGCTGGCCATCTTCACCAATTCCGAAGTGGACCTCATCACCAACACCGGCAGCATCATCGGCGGCATCGACACTCAGGAAGAAGATGATGACCTGATCAACAGCGGCGACATCACCGGCAATATCGACATGGGCACGGGCGAGGACGTGCTGGTCAATTCCGGCTTCATCGAAGGGTCGGTCCTGATGGGCGATAACAACGACACGTTCGACGGGCGCGGCGGCACCGTGACCGGGGCGGTGATCGGGGGCGCGGGCGACGACCTGTACCAGATCAGCGATGGCAGCAGCATCCTGTTCGAGACCATGGGCGCAGGCACCGACACGGTGCAGTCCGAAGCAAGCTATACGCTGGCGCAAAACATCGAGATACTGACCCTGCTGGGCGCCGAAGACATCAACGGCGCAGGCAACGGGCTGGCCAACACCATCACCGGCAATGATGGCGCGAACCTGCTGCAGGGCCGCGTCGGTGACGACACGATCCAGGGCGGCGGCGGTGACGACACCATCGGCGGTGGTGCCAACCGCGACAGCCTCGAAGGGGGCGAGGGCGACGATTACATCAACGGCGGCGCGCAAAGCGACACCGTCCGCGGCGACGAGGGCAACGACACCCTGCGCGGCGGGCTCAACAACGACCTCATCACCGGCGGCGACGGCGAGGACAACATCGCGGGCGGTCTGGGCAACGACACCATGGCCGGCAACGACGGCGATGACGCCATGTTCGGCCAGGGCGGCAACGATGTCTTCAACGGCGGCGAGGGCGAGGATTACATCCACGGCGGCGCCGGTGTGGACGCCCTGACCGGGGCCAATGGCGACGACACGCTGGTGGGGGGCGCGGGCGCCGATACGCTCACGGGCGGCAATGGCGCGGATGTGTTCCTGTTCCAGAACTTCGCCCAAAGCCCGGTGGGCGATGTGGACACGATCACCGATTTCGAGGTCGGCACGGACCTGATCGACGTCACGGCGCTGGTACCGGGGCAGATCGCCTTTGGCGGCACCGGCGCGGCCTCGGCCAATGGCACGGCAGAGCTGCTCATCCGCGAACCGGGCGGCGGGCCGGACACGGTGGTATTCGTGGACGTGAACGGCGACGGGACGCAGGACTTCCGCCTTGAGCTGACCGGCGTCACAGGACTGTCGGAAACCGACTTCCTGCTGTGACGCAAGCCACCGCCACCCTGCGCATGAGGGGCTGGTCCGGGCCGGGGCCCGCATGGTAGGCACGGGCTCATGACGGACGTGCCCTCCTCCCCTGCCCCGCCCCCGAAGCGCAAGCAATTGCGCGTGGTAAACCGGGGCAAGCGGTTTGCCATGCCGCGCACGATCACGGCCCTGATCCTGCGCGAGATGAGCACGACCTATGGCCGCTCGCCCGGGGGCTATCTCTGGGCGCTGGCCGAACCGATCCTGGGCATCGCACTTTTGACAGCGATCTTTTCCATCGGGTTCCGGAGCCCCCGCCTGGGGGACAACTTCCCGATCTTCTACGCCACGGGGCTCCTGCCCTACCTGTTCTTCGTCGATGTCAGCACCAAGACGGCGCAGGCGGTGAACTATTCCAAGCAACTTCTTGCCTATCCGCGCGTGACACTGATCGACGCGGTGCTGGCCCGCTTCATCCTGTCGGTGCTGACCCAGCTGATGGTCAGCTACGTGCTGCTCACCGCCATCCTGTGGGCGTTCGAGACCCGCACCACGCTCGAGGTGGACCGGATCCTGATGACCTATCTCATGGCCATGGCCCTGGGGCTGGGTGTGGGTGTGTTCAACTGTTTCCTGATGACGATGTTCCCCGTCTGGCAACGGGCTTACAACGTCCTGACCCGGCCCCTGTTGCTGGTGTCAGGGGTGATCTTCATCTATGAAACGATCCCCCGACCCTACAAGGAATGGCTGTGGTGGAACCCGCTCATGCACGTGACCGGAGAGATGCGCGGCGCCTTCTATATCAGCTATGACGCGCTGTATGTGACACCGTCCTACGTGTTTGGCTTTTCGGCCATCTTCGGTGCCATCGGACTGCTGTTCTTGTGGCGATATTACCGGGATATCATGGAGCTTTAGGCTGCCCCGTTGTGGTCCGGCAGGCGGTGTGGAATACACATCGCCAGAGCTTCGATTGACCAAAAGGCATTTTCAGCCGTGACCAAGCCGCATCTGGACGATGGCCACCCCGATATTTTCGTGACCGATGACCGTATGATGGTGCTGACCGGGGGCGACCATTCGGTCCTGGACTACTGCCAGGGCCGCGCAGCACCCGGCGCCGATGACATCGCCCGCTTTTTCAAGGCCATCGACCAGCGCACCGCCTGGTCCACACGGCGCGGCATTCCCTATGGCTACTGGGTCTTTCCCGACAAGGTGATCGCACTTGGCCCAAAACTGGCCCGGCTGGGGCCAGTGGCCTCGCTCTTTGAAACCCATTACCGCAGCGCGCCTGCATGGAAAGACAGCCTGCCCGTGCACTACCCGCTGGACCTGGTGGCGGATCAGGGCGACGCCTTTCCCCGCACCGACACGCATTATTCCAACCGGGGTCTGGTCACGCTGACCAGCGCCATCCTCGACAGCCTGAGCCCGGGCCAGGGCGCAGCCTTCCGCGCCGCCGCCGACAGCGCGCGCTGGGGCGAAAAGAAGCTGGCAGGCGATCTGGGCGTCAAGTTCGAGCCGCCTGTGCGCGAACGGGTCGCGGTGCTGCGCCTGCCGATCAAGGCCTCGGTGCTCAACAACGGGCTGTCGCGCAACAACGGGGTGATGTCCCTGGTCGAGTGCCCGCAGGCCCAGAGCGACCGCACGCTCCTGATCTTTGGCGACAGCTTCTTTCGCCAGATGCTGCCGCTTCTGGCCTGGCAATTCCGGCGTATCATCTTCTGCCGCACCCAGTTCTTCCACTATGAGCTGGTCGAGGCCCTGGCCCCCGACGTGATCCTGCAAGGCACCGCCGAACGCTATCTCGCGGGCTATGCCGGTGATGCGGGCCGCCCCCATTTCCTGAGCTACCCGTTCATCCGCGACAATCCGATGACCCCGCACAAGGGCTTTGGCGCGCGCTTTGCGGCCTGGTTCGACCAAAGCAAATTGACCCTGGAGGTCCCCGACCCATGACCGCCCCCCGCCTGATCCTGCATGTCGGCGACCGCAAGACCGGCACCACCACGATCCAGCACGTGCTCGACGCCCGCGCCCGCGATCCGGAGGCCTACGGCGGCACCTTCGGCGTGCATTATCCGCTCACAGGCCGCAAGGTGCCGCAGCGGATCACCCATGTGAACCTCACGTACGAGTTGCTGGACGACAAACGCTTTGCCCCCGACCTGGGCGGCTGGGCCGATCTGGCTGACGAGCTGCAGACCGCCAAGCCCCCCCTCACCGTGATCTCCAGCGAAGGGTTCGAAAGCGTGCCTCCCGCCGTCGTAGCCGAGGCGCTGGCCAAGCACGTGCCCGAGGGGACTGAAATCACGCTCGTGGCCTATATCCGCCCCCATGTGGACCGGATCGTGGCCAGCTACGCCCAGAACGTGAAGACAGGCAAATATGTGCGGCGGCTCTACACTTTTGCGCGCCGCGCGATGCGCGGACGGTTGGGCGCGCTGCACAAGCGCGCCGCCGCCTGGAAAGACGTGTTCGGCGACCGCTACCACGTGCGCCCCTATGCGCGCGATCTGCTGATGGACCGCGACGTGGTGGCCGATTTCCTGGTGGGCCAGGTCGGGCTTGATCCGGCGGTGATACAGAACCTGCCGCCCATCCCCGATGAAAACCCCACACCCGGCGTGCAGGTGCTTGAACTGATCCGGCAACTGACCCGCGCCATGACCAAAAACAGCACCGACCTGCCCACCGGGGCCGACCAGCGGGTGCTGGCGCCGCTGCGCGCCACGCTGATGGAGCTCTACCCGGACGATCCCAAACTGCGCCTGTCGCCCGAGATGGCCGATGCCTGTATCGAAACCTGCATGGACGATGCCCAGGCCATGGACCGCGACTTCATGGACGGTGCACCCATCTTCGAAGGGGCCCTGCGCCGGTCAGCCGAACAGGCCCGCGCCGCCGTCGCGCCTGCGCCGAAGGACGATCGTGACGCGGTGTTCCATGCCGCCTATGCCACGGCGATGGCCCGGCTTTTGCGCGTGCGGATCGACCCGACATAGGGACAAGCGCCCATGCCCCGCACCTGCCATCTGCATATCGGCACGACCAAGACGGGCAGCACCTCGATCCAACAGGCCTATTGCGACCTTGATGACGGGCGCACGCGCTACCTGCACTTGCGCCATCCCAATCACAGTCGGGTGCTGACAGCGCTTTACGCGCCCGACCCCAAAACACAGGCAGACGCCATCGCCCGGGCCAAGCTGACCCCGGCCAAGGCCGCGCGCCGGCACGCCGCACTGCGCAAGCAGATCGCCGATCACCCCAACCGCGACCTTATCATCTCGGGCGAGGGACTAAGCACATGGGCCGATACGCGCATGGTGGCCGCACTGGCGGCGGACCTCGCCGCCTTTGACCACGTCCACGTGCTGGCCTATCTGCGCGCGCCGGGGGCGTGGATGGCCAGTTCCTTTCAACAGCGGCTGCGCGATGCCGCCCTACCCTTTGACTTGGGTGCGCTTTTTCCCTTGTACAGAGACTGGTTTCAGCCCTGGGAGGACGTCTTTGGTGCAGATGCACTGACCC
>ERZ1740052.408-NODE-408-length-14891-cov-5.174643_pt1 | contig 14891 bp, 14 predicted proteins | sample MGYA00581750_ERZ1740052 | MGnify/ENA primary metagenome ERZ1740052 (study PRJEB43018, sample SAMN04849743) | marine metagenome | isolation source: floating plastic debris | place: Pacific Ocean | collected 2008-08-30 | study: EMG produced TPA metagenomics assembly... | reverse complement strand
CCGCTGACCCTGCTGCTGCATACATTACAGGCCAAGTAATGAACGTCGATGGCGGGATGGTAATGCACTAGTCCTAAGCACTCAATTACAATATGAGGAAGAGAAGGTGTCTCAAGAGCCTTGGGAGCTTAGAAGATATGTTGATAAGGATGGAAGATGCCCTTTTGATGACTGGTCTTTATCGCTTGACCCAAAAACTAGAGCACGTGTTGAAACTCGGCTAGGCCGATTACGGATAGGAAACTTTGGAGACCATAAGCCATTAGGAGACGGTGTCTATGAGCTGAGATTCTTTTTCGGGGCTGGATACCGAATTTACTACGCTATATCTGGGAAGCGAGTTGTTCTGCTGCTAGCAGGCGGAAACAAGAAAGATCAAACTAAAGATATCAAGACGGCAAAACGGCGATGGCGTCTTGATCAGAGCTAGGAGTAAGGAGTTAAAAGCAGTGCCTTCAGTCAATTATCGCGATGGCTTAATCAAAAGGTTAGAAAAGGATCCCGAGTACGCTTCTCTTCTTTTAGAAATATCACTACAGGATGCACTAGAAGATGGTTACATGGATGCTTTTCCGTTAGCGTTAAAGGACGTTATCGAGGCCACAAACAATAGGAGCGAAACGCTTTCACAGGTAGATCTATTAAGGAAGGCACTTTACGAACGTTTGATACGTGAGGAAAAACCATTAAGCAAAGAAAAAACGCTCTCTGCACTCAAAAATGTAGGACTAAATATTGAGATGAAGCCGCTTAAATCTCAGCTAATAACACCCTGAGCAGTTGAACTCATCACAGGCAAAAGTACTCGCAGGTATGCTGCTACGACAGGGCAGAGTGACCGGAGCACATCAAGATGTCTTCCCCATCGCTGCTTTCACAGCCGCTCTCTGGTCGCGGCGGGTAATCCAGCGCTGATAGGTGTTGTTGTGAATGGCGACGGAGTGACCCATCATACGGGCGGAGACGGTGTCCGGAAGGCCAACGCCGATGGTGCGAACGGCCCAGGCATGGCGAAGGTCGTAGGGTGTGAAGGGGATTTTGTAGCGTTTGAACTGTTTGGATACCTGTTGGCCGACGAGCTGGAGGGTGGTTTTACTCAGGTCGGTGTTGACTTTTGGTAGGCGGATATCACGGAGGTGGAAGGTGTCTATCCATTCGCGAGGGAAGGGCCAGACGTCATGCGCTCCGGTTTTGGTAGATTCAAGCACTTCGAGGATGGCTTCTTCGTCACCACCAGCGAGCATGGCGTAGTCGCTGAAGAACACTTCGTGGTTGCGCAGGCCGTAGGTGGCCATAATGCCGTAGACGAACTGCCATTTGGGGTTGGGAATTTTTTCGTAGGCGGCGAGGATTTCGGTATCGGTGGGGAGCTGGCGGAGCTGGGTTTTGCTGTTGCCGTAGCTGCCAGAAAAGGATTTGAGTTCGGTGGGCAGCGGGATGCCGACAAAGGAGGTGAAGGCATCTAGGGCGGTGCAGCAAACTTGGCGGCTGCGTGAATTGGCTTTGGTGCTCTGGACGGTGGCGTAGATAACTTCGGGAAGGGAGAGTTCGGGGTGCTGAGCTGCGATCGCCTGTAATTTCTTCAGATACGGCACATATGCCTTCTGCCAAGTCGTTTTCACAGACGATGGCTTGGCGTCCCTACGTTCCAGGCGCTGCTGAAAAAAGTACATCTCAAACGCCTCGACTTGCACCGGTAACCCAGCGTTTGCTCGCGTCATTCCTGGCACAATTTCTAGATAGTCGTGCCAGTCAAATGTGTCTGTAATGAGCTGAGCGGCAATAATTTTGGCCATCTTTTCAATCTGAACCAGACTATCCTCTTGAGCAGGAATGCTTAGAGGAATTCGCTGCTGATAGGCGGAGAGCTTGCTGCTATTGGGACGAGGCGGAAATGTGCCGCGCAAGTTAAGCTTTTTGCCCCGGCGCTCGACTTTAAGACCAAGCTTGGCGACTTTTAGCCGCTGGTTGATTTTGGCCAGTGATTCATCCAGCGACTCATCAATTGGGTGAGGGGTCATGTGCATTCACAAAAAGACTTATGCCCATAGCAATATCTAACGTGTTTTGAGGTTGATTTCGCTAAAAGCAAATGTTTCATACATAACGTTAGTTGTTACGATAGGCAAAGATGAGAAAAATATTAAGCGTAAGAGTGCGCGATTCATTATGGGCCGTGTGGGAGTTTTACTACTAAATTTGGGTGGGCCAGAAAAACCGGAGGACGTGCAGCCCTTCCTGTTTAATCTGTTCTCAGATCCTGAAATTATTCGTATTCCGTTTCCCATTCTACAAAAGCCGCTGGCTTGGTTTATTTCTAGTCGCCGGGCAAAAACGTCTCAGGAAAACTATCAGCAAATTGGCGGGGGCTCTCCGCTGCGGCGCATTACCGAGGAGCAAGGCTCGGCGTTGAAAGTAGCCCTAAAAGAGAAGGGTGAAGATGCTGAGGTGTATGTAGGGATGCGCTATTGGCATCCGTTTACTGAAGAGGCGATCGCAGGCATCAAGCGCGATGGCATCGAAAAGCTTGTCGTTCTGCCACTCTATCCGCAATATTCCATTAGCACCAGCGGCTCTAGCTTTCGATTATTAGAAAAAATTTGGCAAGAAGATCCGCAACTCAATCCCATCGACTACACGCTCATTGAGTCCTGGTATTCCCGTCCGGGCTACGTAAACTCAATGGCCGATCTTATTCGCACAGAACTCGATAAGCTACCCAATCCAGACGGTGCGCATATTTTCTTTAGCGCTCATGGCGTTCCGGTTAGCTATGTAGAAGAATTTGGCGACCCCTACCAGAAGGAAATCGAGCACTGCACCGATCTGATCATGCAGGCACTGGGTAGACCCAATAAATTTACGCTGGCTTATCAGAGTCGCGTCGGCCCGATTGAGTGGCTACAGCCCTATACCGAAGATGCGATTAAGTCATTGGCACAGAGCGGGGTGGAAGATTTGGTTGTAGTACCAATTAGCTTTGTCTCAGAGCATATTGAGACGCTGCAGGAAATTGATATTGAATATCGAGAGATTGCTGAAGAAGAAGGGATTGAAGGATTTCACCGGGTGCCAGCACTAGATACCTATCCTCGCTTCATTGCGGACTTAGCGGATATGGTGGAAGAAGCCTTGGGCAATGAGCCTGTGCAGTTTTCTGACTTGGCGAAACCAGAGAAGAAGGTAAGGATTTATCCGCAGGATAAGTCGGCTTGGGGAATGACGCCGGTAGCCGAGGTATGGAACGGTCGCCTGGCGATGCTGGGATTCTTGGCACTGTTAGCAGAGATTTTTACAGGGCACGGGCCTTTACATTTGATTGGGCTCCTGTAAGCAATCCGGAGAATGTGATTGCTAGAATGTATCTTCCACCAATGATTGCCAATAATCGATAGATCGGTTGGGAAATAGATTCTATGAAGGTCAAGTCCTCTGTTTTTAGCGATTTCAAGCTGCAAATACTGATACTGATGGGTGCAGTTGGGCTGATGTGGGGCCTTGAAATTGTGGACCAGGTTTTATTCCAAGGTGCTTGCAGAGGCGTCTGTGGGTTGGATATTCACGGCATTGTGCCAAGAACAAGGGATGGCCTTTGGGGTATTGTGTGGGCTCCGTTTTTACATGGGGACTTTGCTCATCTGATTGGCAACACGATTCCCTTTGTGATTTTGAGCTGGCTGATTATGCTGAGCGGCGTTGGCGATTGGCTAATCGTAACGATTGTGTCCGCACTCGTGGGTGGATTGGGAACTTGGCTGTTTGCTGATTTTATCAGCGGCGATCTTACCGTTCATATCGGCGCGAGCGGTGTGATTTTTGGATATTTTGGCTTTATTCTAGCGAGAGGCTATTTTGAACGGAGCTTTGTTTCGATTGCGATCGCAGCCCTAGTCACCTTCATGTATGGCGGCCTCATCCTAGGCGTTTTACCGGGCCAGGAAGGTATCTCCTGGCAAGGCCACCTATTTGGCTTCTTGGGCGGAATGACATCCGCTTGGCTATTTACCAAGCCCCGCAGTACATCCAACTACGACCTTTAGAAATCAGGAATAGGCGGCAGCGCTAACCTTCTGGCGTCAATCGACTGCTAAAATCCAAAGTCTCTGCAACGGCATCTGTGAGGCAATTTGCAGCGGCCTCTACTGCGGCCACAGCATTTTCATAAAGCATTCGAGTTGGCCCCAACACACCCAAACTGCCCACAAGGCCAGGCCGTTTGCCATAGCGAGCGGTGACCAGTGCGCAAGATTGCATGGGCTCTACTGGGTTTTCGGCGCCAATCCAGATGCGGATGGGCTGATCTGTAAATGAATCAGGTGCTTGCTCTGCGGCTAGCGAGGGTTCTGCGATCAGCGGCCATAGCTGAGAGCGGCCATCTTCTAGGAGCTGCACGATACTCCGGATTTTCTCGCGTTCGGCAAATTCTGGCTGGTCGAGGGCATCGGCGACACCGCTGACTAATATTTGGGTGGATGAGGGGGTGCGTGACTTGCGAGAGAGGTCAGCGATCGCGCCTTGAATCACATCGACATATCGCTGAAATACCGCGTCTAGCTCAGACCAATCTAGCTCGGCTTCGTGGAGCGATCGCCCCGTGAGCTGGGCTGACAAAAAGTTAGACAGAATCTGTAGCTCTCGGTCAATAACTTCGTCGCTACTCTGGCTAAGCAGCTGAGCAGGCAACCGCAACAGCACAGAGTGATTGTCATAAATATCGAGCACCACCATCAGAATTTGCTGATCGCTCACGCGCACTAGCTGCAAGTGCTTAATTAAAGAACCATCCATCTGTGGCAGTGTCACCAACGCAATATAGCCACTGAGCCGAGACAAAATTTGAGCTGACTCCTGTAAAAGCGCTTCAATGGCTTGCCCCTCCCAATCTAGCCCTAGCCTCAGCGCAGAACGCACTTGGCGCGATAGGGGCCCGGAGAGCGCAACAGCAGGCGTCATAAGCTGATTGACATAGGTGCGATAGCCCGAGTCGGAAGGAATACGCCCCGCTGACGTGTGTGGCTGGTAGAGCAGACCAGACTCTTCTAGGGCGCTCATCACATTGCGAATAGTGGCAGAGCTAACCTGCAAGTCGTAGTCCCTGGCCAAAGACTTAGACCCCACCGGTTCAGCTGTGCTGACGTAATGGCGCACAGTGGCTCGAAGAATGTCCTGCTGGCGAGGGTTTAGCTTCATGAGTAGATCACTGGCTTTGTAAGGGTCTTGTTAAAGCAATCGCGATAGATCACTAGGGATGCGTTGCGATTGACCGTACCGTCTCGAACGGACTTCAAATGTTGCACACCATACAAACCCCGCAAAACAATCATAGAGGATCGCTCCAAAGCTTTACAGCAGAAACCTTTGCATTTCCAGACGGATTTGATCCCCGAAAGCTTGTAATGTTCAGCAATCTTCTCAATATCCTGGTAAATTCGAAAGAGCTACTGTAACTATCCTTGATCTATATAGTTGGCGCTACGACAGGACGCTACAGTCACAAGCAAAAATCTCTGCTCCTCAAAACTAGACAGCCGTATGGACAGCCGGACTGGTTTTATCGCTGGGATATCTATAATCAGCCCGTGTTCTGCGGCTGAGCTCTCTTTTTTACTGGATTCTTTGACAGCCAGGTTGAGCCACCATGTCTGATCTTCCTTTTACCCTCGATCAACTGCGCATTCTAAAAGCTATCGCTGCCGAGGGGAGCTTCAAGCGCGCCGCCGATAGCCTCTACGTTTCGCAGCCTGCCGTCAGCCTACAGGTACAAAACCTGGAAAGGCAGCTAGATGTACCGCTGTTTGACCGGGGCGGACGCCGTGCACAGCTCACAGAGGCCGGCCACCTGCTGCTGGAATATGGGGATCGCATTCTCAGCCTGTGCCAAGAAACCTGCCGCGCCGTAGAAGATTTGCAAAACCTCCAAGGTGGCACCCTGATTGTGGGTGCTAGCCGAACCACCGGCACCTATTTGCTACCACGGATGATTGGCCAGTTCCGCCAGCGCTATCCAGAAGTGGCCGTGCAGCTCCACGTACACTCCACCCGCCGCACCTCATGGAGTGTTGCCAATGGCCAAATCGACCTCGCCATCATCGGCGGCGAAATTCCGCCAGAACTCCAGGACTCCCTAGAAGTTGCACCCTATGCTGAAGACGAATTCGCTCTGATCATGCCGGTGTCTCATCCCCTCGCGAGTAACGAAACCATTGCCCGCAGCGACTTATACAAGCTCAAATTCATCACCTTAGATTCTCAATCCACCATTCGCAAAGTGATTGATCAGGTGCTCACCCGTGGCGGCATCGAAACTAGGCGGTTGCGTGTAGAAATGGAGCTGAGCTCCATTGAGGCGATAAAAAACGCCGTGCAGTCGGGATTGGGCGTGGCCTTTGCATCTACGTCTTCTATCGAGAAAGAGCTACAAATGGGCGTCATTCACAGAGCGCGAATCGAATCGGTAGAGGTCAAGCGCACGCTCTCAGTTATCTTCAACCCCAATCGCTATCGCTCTAAGGCAGCAGAAGCCTTTGCCAAGGAAATTTTGCCGCAGTTTACCAACCGAGAGCTGGAATTTCGTAAGGCCAATGCAAAAGCAAATGGGAAAGCCAACGGAAAGGCCGCTGATAAAACCTCTGACAAAACGATTGAGAGCACCAACGGGAAAGCCAGTGAGAAAGATAGTAGCGAAGGCAACTCCGCTACCACAAAACTCGCCGCGAATCAGGATACATCTGCTAAAGTGCCTGATAAGGCCAAAACAGCCATTGATGCTGATCCTGCTAGATAATATGGCTGTTAGCGGTTGAGCTTACTGTTAAATCCCCTATGCAACTGCACTGCACCCGACCCAACTGCCCATCGCCTGTCAATCATTTCTCCGATCTTGACAACCCCAATATTCCTCAGCCCCTGAAGCAGAAGTATTGCAGTGCTTGCCGGATGGAGCTAATTTTGCGTGGCCGCTATCTGCCAGTTGATGTATTAGGAAAAGGCGGCTTTGTGACGGCATTTTTGGCCAGTGATTTTGACTCAACGACTCAGCGTAAGTGCGTCCTAAAGCTTTTTCAGCCACCGGTCACGCTGACGCCACAGCAAATGGCAACGGCTCAAAGACTCTTTGGCAAAGAAGCTATCGTGCTAGAGCGCTTAGGCTTACAGCACCCGCAAATTCCTAATCTATACGCTTACTTTCCATTACTGGTCACCAACCCGCTCAATAACCAGTCCGAAGAGCTGTTTTATTTGGTGCAGGAGTTCATTGACGGTGAAGACCTGGAAAAAATTCTGGACAGGCAAGGTAAATTCACCGAAACGGACGTGGTGAAAGTGCTTAAAGCCATGCTAGATGTGCTGGGCTTTGTGCATCGCAATGGGGCCATTCACCGAGACGTAAAGCCTTCTAATATTATGCAGGGGAAAGATGGCAAGCTCTCTCTGCTCGACTTTGGTGCGGTAAAGGAAGTGACTGCGCCTACAGGCGTTCAGCGCGGGACGACGACGATTTGCTCACCGGAATATGCGCCGCCAGAGCAAATTATGAACGGAACAGTGGATCAGACCTCTGACCTGTACGCGCTGGCTGCGACTTGCGTAGTGCTCTTGACGGACAAAGGCTCTAATGAGCTACGCGACAGTATTTCCAATCGGTGGAAGTGGCAGAACCACGCCAGTGCCTCCTCATCACTGACGGATATTTTGGAGCGCATGCTGCAACCGAATCCGCGCGATCGCTTCTCCACCGCATCGGAAGTCAGCGCCGCGCTCAACCTTACAGGCCAGGCCCCGACCCCTACGCCACCGATTCGCATAAAAGGGCAGGGAATCAAGAAAAAAAAGACAGGGCCTACATCGATATCCCCGCCTACCCCACCGCCTATTCCGCCACAGCCCCCCATCGTAAAACCGCCCCGCCAACCTGCTCAGCCACTGTCTATGGCTCGTTTTTTGGGGAATGCTGCCTTCTCGGGTGTGCAAGGCGGGTTGCTCGCGATCGCAACCGCAAGCACTATCACTGTGCCGGCGATCGCCGCTGGTATCTGGCTAGCCATGCTATTGGGTCTGGGCTATCTCCAATTCGCCCGAATTGTAGAAAGATCGGAAATGATCGTTATTGCCGTACTCACCGCAGCGATTGTGATATTTTTCAGGCCTTTGCACGGTGTGCTGACGACGCCAAGCATAGGACTCATCCTAGTAATTGCGCTGATGGCGGGCTGCGGCATGGTGATGGTCGCGATCGTTTTTCGGCTCATATTTCGACTCATTTCTGAAATTATGTGACGTCGTCGCCTGTCAAATAGCTTCACAAATAGCTGCATGAATACATGGCGACTATATCCTGACCGGATAAAAATAGGCTTTAGCCTTGGACGCGCCTGCCAAGCTTCCCGTATTATGTGATAAACCAAAAGTCGTTTAACACCTTACGCTTAGGCTGCAAATCCCCATGGCAAAGAAGAATGAGCTGCCCGCTCTTATGGCTGCGTTACTCGTTACCTTTGCGCTGCTTGGTGGCGGCGCTTGGTGGCTAAAGAACAGTCTCCTAGCCGACACTTCAACCGGCAACAATACCGAGACGACCACAGGCAGTGGGGACAATAGCTCATCTGGGCAAAACGCTGGTGGCAATAGCGGCGACGCGCTCCTGTCAGAAAACGTGTCTGCGGCCAAGCAAAAAGGGTTAGATGCGATCGCAGACGGCGACTTCGACACGGCAAAAGCAGAGTTCACCGCTGCCCTAGCAGAAAACAAAAACGATCCTGAATCACTCATCAATCTCAGCAATGCTGAAATCGGCGAAGATAGGGCCTACACGGTAGCCATGATTGTACCAGCAGGATCTTCACAAAGCGCTGCTGCAGAACTAATGCGCGGCGCGGCTCAAGCGCAAGTCGATATCAACAAAGATGGAGGGGTCGGTGGCGCACCGTTGAAGCTCCTACTCATTAATGACGATGACGACAAAGAAAGAGCCAGCGCAATTGCTCAAGAACTCGTCGACGATGAAGACGTGCTTGGGGTCGTAGGCCACTACTCTAGCGGCACTACGCTTGCCGCCGCTGAGGTTTACGAAGCAGGCCAACTGCCTATGATTTCGCCAACCAGTACCGCTGTTGGAATCTCTAGCGCGGGCGACTACATTTTCCGCACGGTGCCGAGCGATCGCCTGGCAGCCGCGACGCTTTCTCGCTACGTACTCAATGAGCTCAACGAAAATCAGGCGGTGGTTTTCTACACAGAAGAGAGCGCCTACAGTAAGTCGGTGAAGTCTGAATTTACCACTGAGCTATTGAGTAACGGTGGCGAAGTCGTTGCCAACTTTGACGTGAGTGCATCTGGATTTGACGCATCAGATGCCTTAGCAGAAGCCGCAGACAGCGGTGCTACTGTGCTGATGCTGGCACTCAACACAGCAACTATTGAAATCGCAAATGACGTGATTCAAGAAAATGCACAAAATCTGCCGATGGTCGGCGGCGATAGCCTGTACAATCCCATCATTTTGAAAGGTAGTGGGGCAAACGCAGCAGGGCTTGTCGTTGCGGTGCCTTGGCATATTTTGAGCCACTTGCAGAGTCCCTTTGTGGCTGAGTCACGACAGCTCTGGGGCGGCGATGTGAACTGGCGTACGGCCACAGCCTACGATGCGGTGAAAGCGCTCGCAGTCGGTCTAGAAGGTGACCAGAGCCGCGAAGGGTTGGCGAGCACTTTGGCAGGCTCGGGACTGACCATTGAGGGGGCGACGGACGCGATTCGATTCTTGCCAACGGGCGATCGCAACCAAGCCTCTCAGCTAGTAGAAATAGTACCTGGTACGCGCTCAGGCACAGGCTACGACTACGAACCTGTAAAGTAGGCCAGTGAAACAAGCCCCCGAAATAAGCCAGTGAAAATAGGCCCCCGAAATAAGCCAGTGAGATAAAGTGAGCAGCACGCAACCGCCAAATAGCGCCCCAGCAACCTCAAAGAAACGCGCTGACACGCACTCCAGCAAGGTCCCAGCGCTGGCAGTCTCGGTGGCGATTACAGCAGCGATCGCACTTGGCGGTGCTTGGTTTGCCAAAAGCACATTTTTTGGCCCGATTCAAGGCGGCCTTTTTCTGTCGGGGCCATCTGAACCTGACACCAATCGTCTGAGCGCAACCGCAGGGAGCGACGGCTCTTCAGGCGCATCTATGCTGCCCGGCAGCGTATCGAGTGCCAAGCAAAAAGGGTTAGATGCGATGGCAGCAGGAGACTTTACAACGGCCAAAGTAGAGTTTGCCGCCGCCCTAGCCGAAAAGCGCAACGATCCTGAAGCACTGATTTATCTCAACAACGCCAAAATTGGCAGCAACCCGGCCTATACGATTGCACTCTCAGTACCCGCCAGCAAATTTGCCAATCCGGCGCTAGAAATGATGCGTGGGGTGGCACAAGCACAAAACACGCTCAATCAATCTGTTGGAATCAACGGCACGCCGCTCAAGATACTGCTATTTGATGACCAAGGCGATGCCGACCAAGCACAAACCATTGCCAGTGACTTAGTCGCGAATCCAAGCGTGCTTGGTGTCGTTGGCCATTACTCCAGCGACACTACGCTCACAGCCGCTAAAGTCTACGAAGCCAGCGGGCTCCCCGTTATTTCACCGACCAGTACAGCGGTCAGCATTGCTGAGGCAGGCGACTATGTTTTTAGAACGGTGCCGAGCGATCGCCTGGCTGCTGCCACCCTTGCCCGCTATACACTCAGCAATCTTAAGAAGAAAAAGGCCGCTGTCTTTTACAACAGTGAGAGCACCTACAGTCGTTCGGTAAAATCTGAATTTGCCACCGAGCTATTGAGCAGTGGCGGCGAAGTCGTGGTCGAATTTGACACAGCAGAGGCAGGCTTTAGCGTCGGCAATGCACTGAGAATCGCCAAAGACAAAGGCGCGGATGTCATCATGCTCGGTCTGACGCTAGGCACGGTGGATATTCCTATTCAGGTAATGGCGGTGAACAAAAGGCAGCTACCCATCGTTGCGAGCGACAGTCTCTACAGCCCCAGGGTGCTAGACGTTGGCCAGGATAATGCGCTAGGGATGACCATTGCCGTCCCATGGCATACCCTTAGCCATGCGCAAAGTTCATTTGTGAATACTGCGCAGAAGCTATGGGGTGGCGATGTCAATTGGCGCACGGCTATGGCCTATGACGCAGCAATGACACTAGCTGCGGGAATTGAAGCAAACCCATCAAGGACAGGCGTGGCAGAAGCCTTATCGACACCTGGATTTACGGCAACGGGCGCGACGGATGAGGTGAGATTTTTTCCCTCGGGCGATCGCAATCAGTCTTCTCAGCTAGTGGAAGTGGTGAAAGGCGATCGCACCAGCAGCGGCTATGAATTTGCACCAGTCAAGTAACCCAACACGCCAGATATGTCAGCCAAAGACATTCACGAACAGCTCATTGAGAGCGCCCGTAGCCGTAGCCCAGCACTGACAGCCTGTATTGAGCAGAACGGCCCGATTGAGCTTAGTCCAGAGCGCGAGCGCCCCTTTGCAGAGCATTTGTGCCATGCGGTAACAGGTCAACAGCTTTCAGTGAAGGCAGCCGCTGCGATTTGGAAACGGGTCGTCGCCAGCGCGCCGAAAGATATGGCGCTGATAGATCACTTCTTGGCAATAGAGCCAGATGTGCTGCGAAGCTGTGGGCTGTCGCGAGCAAAGGTGAAGACTGTGGGTGCGATCTCCGAAGCGGCCAGGCAAGGCCAGCTCGACTCTGCAGAGCTAGCCATGCTCAGCCATGCAGAACGCACAAAACGCCTTACTGTACTGTGGGGAATTGGCCTATGGACCGCCGACATGATGAGCATCTTCTACTTCGGCGACCCAGACATTTGGCCCGACGGTGACCTCGCCGCTCGTAAAACCCTAGAACAACTCACCAGTAAGCGCAGCCCGATTCGCACCCTATCGGTCTTACTTGGCTTTGCATATGTGGCAGTACTCGGACGCAATGCCAGACACATCTAGCGATTCATTGAGCTAGTCATTTTTGCCCAGCATATAGGCGTATACGCTAGAAGGAATGAACCAAAACCTCATACCTTGATAAACAAAGTCAGCATCTTTAATGGTTCGACTAGTCACAGTAAGCGGTTGCATGGTGCCTGGATTGTTCTTTAAGAACGCGATGCAATTATCTAGCTCAGCATGCGCAGTATAAGGCCGGTCACTCCACTTCACCTCTACGATCCAAGAGGGAGACTGATGAGTTTGATTCAAATGAACAATATCGATCTCGCCTGTTTTCCAACGAGCGTAGTAGAGTTCCATGAGGCGAACGTGCTGCCACTGGCTAAAGATAGCCGTCTCAGCCATTGCACCCATAGCAGCTGAGTCCGCGTCAATTTGTCCAAACAAAGCGGCTCTCATCGAGGGATTCGTTAAATACACCTTGAAATGCGTTGCTCTTTTGAACCGCTTTGCACTTCGGTCGATTCTTTCGACTCGGCGAATTAGGAAAGCGGCTTCGAGATACTCCAGATAACGTTTAATCGTGTTTTTAGCGACACCAGAAGATTTTGATAAGCCCTCTAGGTTTACTTCATATCCAGAATTGTAGGCTAGCGTGGTAAAGAGTCTGTTCAACTCCTGAATATCACTAATTCCATAGAGACTAGGTAGGTCACGCAGCAACACCTTATCGATAATGTCACTCTTAATATACTGACCAGGATCTTGTCGAATTGTCTTGGAGAACACGGCTTCAGGATAACCGCCAAAGTTGAGATAGTTAATAAACTCTCGATTGAGTTCTTCAATATTTGGAGAGCCATAGCGCTTTCCTATAGATAAGCGTCCATAAGGGTCAGGTTCTTTCGCTTCCTCTACAATCAATTCATCTTCTTTACCAACAAACATCAGGTATTCAGAAAAGGTAAGTGGTGGTAGAACATAATCACTGAATCGCCCGGCTCCTGATTCAGTGCTCTTAAGCCGTAATGCAGCGGCTGCCGACCCTGTTGCGACAAATCGATAGCTAGGAAATGAATCGACTAAGGATTTCAGATGAATTTCCCATGCTCGTAAATACTGAATCTCGTCAAAGAATATAAATAGCTTGGAATCGCGTTGGTGCTCGAACAACTCCTGAAAATAGATAATAATTCGCTCTAGAGAAAGTCCAGTATAAATAGGTGTTTCGAGAGACAAGTACAAAATATTCTTGGCACTGACACTCGTATCCAGAAGCATACGAATACTGTGGTAAACCATTACGGTTTTACCGACACGCCTTGGGCCCATCAGCACAAGCGCCCGACGTACACTCGCATCCAAGATATTTTGAGAAAACATCTCGAAGTATTTTCTTCGAGGCGTTTCTTCGTAAGCGACGGGTGATTCCAGACCGTCTTCCCACCAAGGGTTATCAAATTCTAGACGGGCTACGATGTCTTGCTTTGAAATTTCGAGCATAGCCTAAGATTAGCTGACTAATCCTAGGCTATCGGCTATATCCACTAAGGTCAACTGATTAACCCTATATCCAAAAATAGCTGAATTGCGCTGAGATCAAGGGCGAACTGCCGTAAAGCCACCATTTGCTAGCTTATGGCACGAGGGCGTTGTGGCATTACCTGCCGAGCACTGCTGCAAACAAGGCTGCTGTAAGGCTTCATCTTCACTCGCCTTGGGAGGCACATTGCCAAACACCATCTGACAGCTGAAGTCGTCAAAGTCTGGAGTCATGGTGAGAGGGATGCCAAACTTTTCGGTAAAAAAGGTTTGGGTGGGTAGCTTGCACATATTGACGCACATACCTACGCATTGAGAATCTTCGAGGTAGCGGCATTTTTCGATGTGTACGGCGCTGGGCTGCGATCGCATCACCCCATCAACCCCTGTCACTTGCGCCTCTTCTACCGTACAGGGCCCTACCAGCCATTCAAACATCTGCGCTGCGAACCAAGCATTCAGCACACACACCAGCCGAGTCGGTGAAAAAACGGTGCGAATCATCCACAGTACAGGTGCAGGGACCAGCGATTGCAAAACCTGCGCAACGGCTGCCTGCTGCTCTTGGGCATTGCGCCCCTGCATAATTTTCTTAGAAAGATCAACAAACCCGCTGTAGCCACTTTTCGGCGTCTCAGCATCAATCGCTTTGGCCATTTTGCGGGAGAACAACCAAATAAAGAGTCGATCTAATAGATTGTCGTGGTGAGTTTGAACTGTTTGCATCTTTAGTGGATTCTTGAGAGCTGAAGCGCCTCTTTATAGTAGAACTTTCACGTTAGGACTTTTGCCCATTCATCAATAGGACGCCGCCACCGACGAGTAAAAGAACTCCACCCACTCCGGCAACAACCCACACAACAGGTATGCCTACGGCCTTCTCTGCAATGCCCGACTGCTCAGGTTCTGAGACTGCCAATATCGGCTCCGACTGTTCAGTCGATACATTCTGAGGCTCGCTTTGCGCAGAATCCTCTACAGCAACACCCGCTGCGACAGTAACGTCAAACGTCAGATCGAAAGGGGCAAAATCTTCTGCCTGCTTAGGGCTGCCGCTTATCGTCAGCTGATATGCGCCAACGTTAGGGAATGTGAATTTGGCGCTGGGAATATTCTCATAGCCCTCGGCATCTACGGGAGCTAAGGTTGGTGAAAGGACAGGAGCATCGCTACCAGGCGCTGTACCATTAGGCGATGTGTAGATCGATAGCTCACAATCGCAGGCCGACAGCGAATTAGACTCACCACCCTTACGAGTGAGGGCAAACCAAGCAAGCACCTCTTCGCCAGCACGCGGTGTGTCGTTCGGTTCTATATGTAGGGTTGCACCCACATCCCCAGCAATTTCTACTTCGTGAGCCTGTGCAGGCTGTTCTAGTGCCAAGCCAAGCTTAAGACGAGGAATCT
>ERZ1740052.407-NODE-407-length-14891-cov-10.088501_pt1 | contig 14891 bp, 9 predicted proteins | sample MGYA00581750_ERZ1740052 | MGnify/ENA primary metagenome ERZ1740052 (study PRJEB43018, sample SAMN04849743) | marine metagenome | isolation source: floating plastic debris | place: Pacific Ocean | collected 2008-08-30 | study: EMG produced TPA metagenomics assembly... | reverse complement strand
ACCCGCATCATTAGCTTGGAAGGCTAAGGTTTTACCACTAAACTACGCCCGCATTTTTTTCAACTTTATTATTATATTACAGTTGTAGAGAAAAATCAAGTTATTCAAAAGTTTAATTTGAACTGCTTTGAATATTTATACGTATAGGTAAATGATTACCTTTTTTTTCGCTTACCGGACTAAATTTCTGACCGTTGAAAATTTCTTCGGCGTATTTTCGGTATTGTGCTTTTCGTTCTAGGTCGGATGTTTCTATTTCCATTACTAATGCATTACCTCGATCGTCAATTGTCAGCCACACCAAGAAATTTCCGGGCTGAAAATTACGATCCTTGGGACGAGAAAGCGGGATGTCGCTATTATTCAACATACCTGTTAGAGGTTGTGCAAGTTCTTCTGGTTTAGGTTCAGAAAATTTATCCGGTTCTATGTTCCAAGTAGCTGTTAATATTCCACCGCTCTGATTTAATTGAGTTTCCTGGTTTTGGTTGAGTGGAATTTGCTCCAAACGATTGTCTTTAACTGGTGAATCAGGGGTTTGTTGATTTACTGAAGCTTCCTTTACAGTTTCCCCGTATCTATCTAGTATTGGAGCGGTTATCTTCTCGCCATCTGCGGGATTTTGACGCTGTTCTTCGGCTGCTAATTGACGCTCTTTTTGGGCTTCAAGTTGTCTTTGAGCTTGTAAGGCTCGCTTTTGCTCTAGTTCTTGCTGACGTTGAGATTGTAAGGCTCGCTTTTGCTCATGTTCTTGCTGACGTTGAGCTTGTAAGGCTCGCTTTTGTTCTTTTTCTTGCTGACGTTGAGCTTGTAAGGCTCGCTTTTGCTCTTGCTCTTGCTGACGTAACCGCTCTGCCAATTGACGCTGCTGAAGTTGTTCTTTTTGGCGCAATTGAGCTTCTAATTGGTCTTGTTGAGCTTGTCTTTGACGTAATTGTTCTGCTTCTCTTTGAAGTTGTTCGGCTTCTAATTGACGCTGTTGTTCGGCTAATTTCTGTTGTTGTAATAATTCTTGCTGACGCTGTTGTTCGGCTAATTTCTGCTGTTGTAATAATTCTTGCTGACGCTGTTGTTCGACTAGTTTCTGTTCGATTTTTTGATTAAAAGCAATAGCATCTTCATCATTTCTAATTACAGGAGGTTTAACCGCGCTTGAATTAACACTTTGTTGTGAGTTTTGAGGAGCGATAGGTTTTGCGGATGGTTTTGGTAAAACTGGTTTAGGCTTTGGTTGTGGTAATCGTGTTGGTGGTTTTTGTGGAGAAATTTCGATAAATTCAATCGGAACAGCCGAAGCTGAGCCGAATTGCGATGCAGGAAGTTTATATAAGCTAATAAGCCAGAACGCCAGTAGATGCAAGATAACTGAACCACAGGAAAAAGCAATCCACCATGTTGGTGAATCGGTTTGTCGTCTCCAGGTTTTTTCTGGAATTGAAGTTTTTTCTACAACCGATTGTGTCATATATCTATATATAGTATCTATACTAAACATCGGTATGGGAGCGGGCGTTCTTATAAAACAAAACCGCCATTAAAAAGGCAGATTAATTTTTGAACATTTCCCCGAACAATAACCCGTATTTTATTCTAGCGAACGGACTGCTATTTCCGGAGTCACGGCGAAAGTTAAAACAGTTTCATCTATTCCCTTTAACTCTAAAGGTTTACCTTTGATAATTTCTTCTTCCTCCAAATAATCAGCAACAGCAGCAGAAACAAGAATACTACCAGGGTCGGCAGCACCTTGCAATCGAGAAGCAATATTGACAGAAGGACCAATAGCAGTGTAATCGGCGCGTTCGGAACTACCGAACATTCCCACAACTGCCGTACCTTGATGAATACCGCAGCGAAACTGAAGTCCGCTACGTCCATCGCTATCAAAAATACCTTGCGATCGCCAACGTTCGTTCAACTCAGAAAGACCGCGTAACATCGCTCTAGAAGTATTTACGGCTCGGCGTACCTGTTCGTTAGGCGTGAGTTCTTCTGGCGCTCCATATAAAGCCAAAATCGCATCTCCCATAAATTTATCTACGGTGCCGCCGTTATCAAATACAGCCTTAGTCATAGCTTCTAGGTATTCATTGAGCAATTCTGCAACTTTCCGCGACCTTAAAGTATTGGATAATTGAGTAAAACCAACGATATCGCTAAATAAAACTGTAATTAAACGGGGTTCCGGCCGCAAATCTAGAACTAGTTCGCCTTGCTGGGCTTTTTGTACCAAAACAGGAGGTAAAAATCGCTGAAGTACTGATTCTGTTAAATAAGTATTTAATTCCAGAACTTTGCGTTCGTTTTCTTTTAAAGCTAAGAGATTCCGTGCTTCTGCCAGAAGTTCCCTATCGTTAAATGGTTTAGCTAAATAAGCATCTGCACCACGTTCTGTTCCTTCAATGCGAGTATCTTCATCAACTTTTGCCGTCAGCAGAATAATTGGTATTCCTTTGAGCGTCTCCTCGGAGCGTATCATCCGAATCATCTCTAATCCGGTGACTACAGGCATCATTAAATCCGTGACAATCAAATTAGGCAATAATTCTTTAGCTATATTAAAACCTTCAGAACCGTTTCTGGCTGTTTGTACTTGATAACCGTTTGCGCGAAGAATACTAGATACATAAGCTCGCATATCGGGATTATCATCTACAACCAAGACTAATTGTCCTTTTTCTGTTTTAGAATTTACAACTTTTTCAGAAGAAGAATCAATATTGTGTGACAACAATTCCACAGGAATATTTTCAAAGTTATCAATATGACTATCTGCTGATTCTATTAGTTCTAAATCTGCTAATTCTACAGCAGCACGACTAAGATTAACTTCACTAGCCATTTCCACAACTTGAGAAACATTTAAATGAGCGCTTCCTGGTTGGAGATAAATAGTAAAAGTAGTGCCACTTTCATACTGAGAATCGACAGTAACTGTACCACCGTGAACTTCCACCAACTCTTTAACCAAAGCCAAACCCAAACCCGTTCCTTCATAAGAACGATTTTCTGAACCTTCAGCTTGACGAAAGCGTTCAAATAAATGGGGAATTTGTTCTTTGGCAATTCCAATTCCAGTATCTTCTACTTGTAAGACACAGTTTTGACCGTCGTACTGCAATCTAAGAGTAATACTACCGTTTTGAGGAGTAAACTTCATGGCATTCGATAGCAGGTTGTAAAGCACCTTATCGAATTTTTCCATATCTAAATAAACCGCAGGACATTCATCTAATTCTGTAAGCAGATTTAAATCTTTTTTCTCACAGTATGGACGGAATGATTCAACAATTTGACTGACAAATTCAACTAAATCACACTTGCGGAAACTAGGCTGCATTCTCCCAGCATCCAAACGTTGCAAATCCAATAATTGATTTACCAGTCGCAACAAGCGTCTGGAATTACGTAAAGCAATATTACTTTGTTCGTAAGATAATCCTTCACCAGTGCTAACAGCAGACTCTAACGGGCCTTGAATTAAAGTTATTGGTGTGCGGAATTCGTGGGAAATATTCTGAAAAAATTCAGTTTTTTGTTTATCCAATTCCAGCAAACGTTCGGCTTGTTCGCGAGTTTTTTGATAAAGTCGAGATTGTTGAACAGCAAGGGCTGCTTGAACTGCTACAGATGCAGCTAACTCCAATTCTGGCTTGGACCAATAGCGCTGTTTTTTACTTTGTCTCAGGGTAATACTACCGATAATTTTTCCGTCGGCAAGTAATGGAACTACCATCAAAGAACGAGTAGCCATTTTGAAAGGTAAATCAAAACCTTTTACCTGGGCAGGGTAATCGTTAAGATCGGTAATTATTAATGGCTCCTGGGTTCGCAAGATTTCTTGCAATATTTGATTTCCCCTAATTGATGCTGCATACTGCGGTAACTGATAAGCATTGGATTTTGCCGTACCGTTTGAGTTAGAGTTGCTCTTAACCTCTACCCTCGAACTATCGTACAAACCGACACATTCAACAAACTCCGAATCGGCAGTCCACAAAGATAAAACGCAGCCATCCACCTCTAAAGCTTGTCCGAGTTGTTGAGTAATAGCAGCAAAAATGTCCTGGGGATCTAAGCTAGAACGGATAGCACTAGTGATTGTATTTATTAATGCTTCCCGCCGAGCAAGAGCGTGTACCTGCTCGTAAGCCCAAGCTTGGGACAAAGCTAATGCAGCTTGATTAGCGACCATCACTACTAACTGCACGTCATCTTCTTCCCAGTCACGGGATTCCCCTGACTGATGCAATGCTAAAACTGCCATCAACTCTTGTTGCCAAATCAACGGCACTACTAAAGTAGAGCAAATTTGAGCGTCTTGATAAACTTGAGCGCGATCGCTTTGTTCGGGAGTATCTCCTTGAACTCTTTCATCTGTTGTTGCATCGTAAATTACCTGAACTTTGCGGGTTTCCCATACCGTGTGGGCTAAAAGTTCGGCAGAGTCAGTTTGAAAATCGTTTTGGCTGCTTGATTCTTCTTCTTGAAGATTTTTTTGAAAAATAAAACCTTCATCAACTAAATGTCCATTTTGGAAAGGACGTAAAAGACATACATCAACTTCCAACATCTCACCAACATTATCCACAATTGCTTGTAGGATTTGTCGATAATCTAATGCCCCGCGAATGGTATTAGTTAGAGAGTTGAGTAGAGATTCTTGGCGTAATGTACGGGTTAGTTCGTAGGTACGCGCTTTCAGAACATTATGAGTATCTAAAGCTTGACGCACTACAGCTTTAAGTTCTTCTGCTTCCCACGGCTTAGTTACATACTTGAAAACCTTACCAGCGTTTATGGCTTCTACTAAATCTTCGACATCAGTGTAGCCAGTTAAGATAATCCGGATAATATCGGGGTACTTAGTAGCTGTCAGGCTCAAGAATTCTGTACCGCTCATCATTGGCATTCGTTGATCGGAGATAATTACTGATATATCTCCTTCTGTTGCCAACAGCTCTAATGCGGCAGGGCCACTTGAAGCTCGCAACACCTTATATTCGCGATAAAAGGTACGGTATAGCAGATCGAGGTTGTCGGGTTCGTCATCAACAACCAATATTTTTGGCTTTCTTTTTACTTGGGATTTCATGCACCGCTTCCAAACAGTAACGGCAGTCGGATAAACAATTTTATTGGGTAAGAATGTTTTAACATTCGATTTAATGGCACAAAATTACAATGCAATCGGCAATCGCTTGGTTTGAAGTTAACTTTCTTCGTATTAAACTCGCCTCGCCGAGGCTAATAGTCCACTAAGAAAACGAAGGCGGAGTAACTCAAGATTGGAAAAATACAAATCTTTTCTTTACTTCCTACTCCCCACTCCCTAACCTAATCCGGTAATTTTGGGGAAGGCGAAGTAGTAACAGAGGTGCCGATTACAATTAATTAGAAAGTAATGCACCCCAATCCGTCTCATACTGATTTTGACTTTTAAAGATCTTATCGATACCTTGTAGCCAAATTTGTCTTCACCCCCAGCGATTATTTTTGAATTAGACGTACAGTTTAGGGCGGCGATCAAATTTATCCACCCAGCATCTGTTTTATTAGTTTTCCCGCACGAACACCAACACTAACATCTGGCAGCAAGTTTTATTGATGTCAAGCTTCATAATATCAGTAATATAACTATATATTAATTGATTGAATGTATTAATAATTACTTATAATGTTACTTGTCACTAGATACAGAATCTCAAAATAGTACTTTAGATAGATTTATCGTGTATCAATTACATCACTAGTATAATTGTCAAGAAAATGATAGTCAGCTTTTAAAATTTCCGGTTTCAGCCGTAAAAGAAATCTCGTTGCCTTGTATAACAGGACTTATAAATCATGCTGTAATTGCGTATACAGTTGCCACACTTGACTATAGCTAGTTTATTTATTACCTGTCTAACAACCCTTATTCAGCCGTTTGTTTTCTATTAACTACTCTATGTAAGGATTATATTTGCAGCTTCCGCAGTGGATTGTAAGAATAATTTTTTATCTGGGAAAGTTTTTACCTTATGCATTTAAAAGCGTACTCGTAACGAATTCCGGCACGATTTATATCGTTCCTTAGGGAGATCCAAAAAATAAATTATCCCACCGTTTTATAAATATGCAGAACAAAACCTAGACGTATAATGGTGTTGCCCTATCGGGCAACACCGACAGTGGGATAATTTATTACTTGTAAGTGCCTTAAAAAGCAAAAGGCATAAAACATGGATTAAAATGTTTATTCGCTATGCTATATGCCTTCTTAAACTCTCGATTTGAAACATGAAGGTAGATGAATTTATGCTAAGCAGGATTAATGTACTTGTATTGGTTGGCGTAAAAAGTGCGGTATTTGATAAAGAAATTGTTACTATCAATAGTCAGGAGGGTAAAAGAATGTCTGTGAAGAGTCCAAAATAAATTTGTCAGGAAATGTAGGTATTGCCGAACATAATTAACGCCCGCGAATGCACTATAGTTATCCCTATAGTAGGAAAAAACTAGTTTTATTATCTGTGCTGCTACTCAAAATCGATAGTTCCTGGATAGTTTGAGCTAATAGTTATAATCCCGAAGCGTTGTAAGAAAGGCAAGAATTAAAGGATTTAATGGACTTGTATATTAAGTGGAGCAAGGATATTAATCTGTAAAAATTCCTGCATTTGCAGTATTTTCATCGATTTATATGATTCTTATCTAAATCTTTATGTAAAAAGACACTCCATACCACACTCCAATTGAGCATTTTTTAATTAGAGTTTTCCGAGGCATACGATAGTGTTTTACGATATTTAACTCACCTGCATCAATGAATAACTTCAACACCTTATTTACCTTGACTCCTTCGTTTTTTCCATCTCACCAAAAGCCAGTTGCGGTAGCCACCAACCCTATTTCTTCTGGATTCCAAATTCGACAGTGTACGGCTGCCGACTTGACTGATGTTGCCCAAATTATTGCCGAAAGCTTTCACTCCCGTCATGGTATATGTGGTTGGGCTTTTCCGTTATTGCGTTTAGGCATTTATGAAGACTTAAGACATCGTTTTGCGATAGAGGCACCTCATCACATATGTTTAGTAGCTGTTGATACTAGCGACCGAACAAATTTGAACTTAGTTGCGACTGTAGAATTAAGCGTGCGTTTGGGCGATGCTTGGACTTACACGGGCACCAGAAAAAGTTTTGCTTATTTATCTAATTTAGCGGTACATCCTCAATACCGAAGGCAAGGAGCAGCTTGTGCGCTATTGACTAGCTGTGAAAAAGTTGCCGCAGAGTGGGGGTTTAAAGATTTATATCTTCATGTTTTGGAAAATAACCACCAAGCGCGGCAACTTTATTTTAAATTAGGATACCGGATGCACCAAATCGACTCTAATTGGAATACTTTTTTCTTTAGACGCTCGCGGCAAATTTTACTTTACAAGCATCTTTAACACAGTTAAACAATTAATATCCAACCTACACTTATTAATTCTAAAAACGAAAATTAATCACTTGACTAAGTATTCAATTAATGTTATGCCATTCTCTAATTAATGTAGCTAGCTATATGATGTTCGTTCTCAGAAACATTCCATAATCCTATTTATGCATACTTTTTACATTTATTTATTTTTTTTTAAAGAAATAAAATATGTTAAATAGAGTTAGCTCCGTCAATTCACCTAGCTACGATCGGATTTACTGAAAAGGTATCTCCATCACAACTTTATCAACTATTCAGAAAATAAACACTATTTATATAGTCTACGAACCATTTAGGAGCAATGTAAAAATACAAAGTCACAACAACTTTAGCAAATTCATTATTTTTTTATATTTTCTTTAAAATATGGCGGATGTAGTTGTAGTAAGCTAATTTTTGTAGAGATGTTTAACACCATATATTCTCCTTCTTAAAATCTCTACTCATAAAAGGCTGTCGTAATTTCATATTCTATATGAAAGTTTAGATAGTAGAAGCATTTGAGATTAAGTATTATGAGCAATTCAGTAAAATTACACTTAAATTGATTAATGTTTTACATGAACTTTGTATATAAAATATCTATCTTTATAGAAACTTTAAGTAAACATTCCTGTACTGGAAGACAAATCCAGTTAAATCACATAAAATATGGTTACTAAATAGGTTTATCTAATTAATTTAATTAAAATTTAGTCAAGCCTAACAATAAAGCTTTAGACAATAGTAAAACTAATAGCTGTATTCATTGATTTCATTTCCAGTCACTTGTAACGGTTCAGATAAGTCACTTTCTTGTTTAAATTTTTTAGAAAAGATGGATAGCGATAAGCACCAACGCTATCAAACTGCTATGGTATCAACTTATTATCCTGACACTTGTTTCCTTGACTATCTTGTGATGCCAGATGGAGTTGAGCATTCTTTAGGCTCATCACTACTGACAAAGCTGCATAGTGGAAAGGTTTTTATGGTCAATAGTCGCAGACGAAACGGGCTAATACTCTTTAAAGCCTATCATGCAGAGTTTGCCGGACCCGGAGCCGCTGTTGGTGGCGATTACGATCGCGATTGCCTTCACGTACTCCCGATTGGCAATATTTCGTCTATGTTATTAACAACTAGCTCTTCTGAAGAACGCCAAAAGTCTTATTTAATACGAAGGCAGTGGATTAGGCTAATTAAGCAAATTACTGAAAATCCAGTACCTCAGCAGCGAGTTCAAAGAATTCTCGATCAGTTTGAGCAATATTTTCCACCAGAAGTAGTCAGTCAGTTACCGGATAGAGCATTTGCAATGTTAGTGGGAGTTTTGCCACAGACTGTAGCAATAGTACGCCGTTTGGGCAATGAAGTAGATACTCTGAGTTAAGAAAAGCTGCTTCAAGATTTTGATTAAAGTTTTTAATTCAAGTTTTTAATCGCTTTTTCAAAACGTTCTAAAGTACGTGCATTTTCGGAGGGAGAACCTATAGTAATTCGCAATCCCCCACCAGTCAGTCGTACCAAGGAGCCAGAATCTTTTAGTTCTTTATGAAGATTGTTTAAATCGTTGCGCCTGTGTTTTTCGTTTTGTGCTTTGAGACGCAAAAAGATGAAGTTAGCAGCACTTTCAGATATTTGTAATTGTGAATATTGAGATAAATTTTCGAGTAATTTAGTACGTTCGCTCAAAGCTTGAGAAACAGATTCAAGTATAAGCGAGCGATTTTGTACGGCTATTAATGCGGCAGCGATTGAAAAACTTGGAAGATTATATGGTAAACGGACTTTTTCCAAAATAGCGATTAGTTCTTGATGAGCGATAGAGTAGCCTACGCGCATTGCAGCCAAACGAAAACCTTTAGAAAATGTCCGTAATATCACCCAATTTGGATGTTGCGATAATTCTTTTGCGACAGTAGCTTGGCTAAATTCAAAATAAGCTTCGTCAATTACCACTAAAATATGTTCCGGCAAACTTCTTAACCACGTTAACTCTGCTGCCGTTAATGAATTTGCTGTAGGAGAATTCGGGTGAACAACAAAAACTGTTCTAATAGGTTGTTCTCGATTCGTTTTTATCGCTTTCGATGCTGCTTCTAAATCAATTTCAAAATTATCTGAATTTCTAGGTACCGTTACCACAGGAATACCCAAAGCATGCGCCAAAATTCCGTACATTGAGAAAGTCGGTTGAGCCACAAGCACCGAACCATTTCCTCCCACACAGGTAGCGATTAAAATTGAACGAATTAGTTCATCCGAACCATTTCCTAGAGAAATATTATTACTAACAAAAACATTGGAAGAAAGATTTGCCGATTCGTTAACATATTCACTAATTGCTTGCTTGAGTAGTGAATGTCCCCCATCCGGGTAACGATTTGTTTCGATTAACTCTTTATAAGTCCATGCTAACTTTTCTTTTAATTGTGCAGGTAAATCGTAAGGACTTTCATTGGTATCAAGTTTATCTGATTGCGTTGGGGATGGTGAGGTTAGAGAATCTACCCCAATGCCAAGGTGCGGTTTGTAAGCTGCTAATTCTACTAAATCTTTACGGAGGTAAGGAAGCATATTAATTTTGGATTTTAGATTTTAGATTTTAGATTTTCGATTTTCGATTTTAATTACAGACGTATTTAAGTAAGTCGGCACAAATAAAGTATCGCTATGTAATATGCAGGTAAATTACCCTTAAACCCAAGCACGCAACTCGCAACTCGCTACTTACTACTCGCTACTCGCAACTCCCTACTCGCTACTCCCTTATCTTAACTACGATTTTCAACGCCAACCTACTTGTATGGATTGCAGCCATGCAGGTTAAACGAAAGGTAAGTGACAAAAATGGGCAATCGCCTGCCAGATTTCTATCATCACATCCCCCAAGGCATGATTGCTCGGTAGTTCTTTTAACTCTACCCAAGAACGATTTTGAGCAAAATCTTGACTAGCTTTGATGGGAATAACTTCATCATGCTTTCCGTGCAAAATAAGTGTAGGAATAGGACGTTGCAAAAATCTTTCCTGATGTTGATTTGCATCTACAACAAAATCATAACTTAAAGGAAGTTCCCGTTTTTCGCCATAATGGTGAATCATCAAATACCCTTCTTGTTGCCAGCGCTGTATCACTTCCGGGGTTAAAGTAGGCAGCCAATGCGATAAAAAACCGAAAGCTGGCGCTAGTAAAACTAAGCGTTTTACCTGTAAGAATTTTTCTGCTATATGGGCTGCACTTAAGCCTCCTAAGCTAGAACCAATAATAGTTACGTCTTTCTTGTGTTCTAAGAGTAAGCCAATTTGTTTAAGCTGGCGTGTAATTGTCAGGTGATAAAAATCATCACAATTTAAATCGGGAATTTCCAGCTTTATTTGATTTTGAGCAAAACGTTCGAGTATGTACTGGGCTTTAGTCGAATTAGGACTCGATGCAAAGCCATGAAGATAGATGTAATGCAATTTTTCAGTGAACAGTTATCAGTTATCAGTGAACAGTTATCAATTATCAGTGAACAGTTATCAATCAAAGGAATGGGAGCATCTTTATGGATTTAAATTTGTAGATATATTTTTCCTGCATTGGGATGCTCCCAAAGGAATTAAGCAATTAAGATAAAAAAGATAGTGTTTCAAATATTTAAATCCCTTGCAAAAAACAGCTTTGCCTAAACTTCATCTCTTAGTTTTTCCCCAATCTATTTGCGATTAATTATTCAGTTATATTGGTAACTGGTAACTGGTAACTGATAACTGATAACTGATTATTGCATGGTAACGAATTCTTCTGCTGCTGATGGGTGAATACCAACGGTAGCGTCAAAATCTTTCTTAGTAGCGCCCATTTTTACGGCTATAGCTACGCCTTGAACTATCTCCGCTGCATAGTCTCCTACCATATGAGCGCCTAAAACTTTATCTGTTTCACCATGCACTATTAATTTCATCATTGTTCTTTCTTCCTGTTGCGGTAAGGTGTAGAACATGGGACGAAAACGAGTGCGATATACTTTTATTTTGTCGTCTCCAAATTTTTCTTTGGCTTCTGTTTCTGTTAAACCTACCGTTGCAGCTTCTGGCTGAGTAAATACGGCAGTGGCAACATCTTCATGGCTGAAAGCACGTCTCATATCACCAAATTCGCTATCAGCAAAAGCCCTGCCTTCACCAATTGCCACAGGAGTTAACATAATTCTGTCAGTAACGTCACCTACAGCAAAGATATTTGGAATGTTAGTTTGACTGTATTCGTTGACGGCGATCGCACTTGTGGTATCGTATCCGGGGCCATCCATCGGATTAGTGACCATATCCACTCGGGCTTTCTCTAAACCCAATCCTTGTACGTTGGGAATACGCCCTGTTGCAACTAAAAACACATCGGCAATTACTGGTTCTTCCTCTTCTCCAGATAAGCTTAACTTTAAGCCTTGCGATGTTTTTTCTACAGATGTGACTACGGTATTTTTAATCATCCGAATACCGTGATTTGTCATTCCTTCTTGAATCCCGGTGCGGATATCTCGATCAAAACCTTTCAAAATCATGTCGCCACGAATAATTTGGGTGACTTCACAACCCAAACCGCGCATAATGCAAGCGAATTCCGAACCTATGTACCCGGCTCCTATAACAGCCATGTGTTTGGGTTTTTCTTTGAGATGGAAAATCTCATTAGAAGTGATGCCATATTCCATTCCAGGTATATCTGGTAGAGAAGGTCTTCCTCCAACGGCAATCAAAATTTTATCCGCTGTTACTTTGCGTCCATCAACTTCTATAGTATGCTCGTCAACTAAGCTGGCACGACTTTGAATTAACTCTACTCCGGCTCTTTCCAAGAAGTTTATGTGCAGCGCGGATAGCCTTCGTACTTCTTTATCTATAGATGTAATGAACTTTTCCCAATCTAACTCGGCATCACCTACTTTCCAACCATAGCCTGCTGCGCTTTCAAATAACGAAGGGAAATGAGAAGCATACACCATCAGTTTCTTCGGAACGCAACCGCGAATAACACAGGTTCCCCCCACCAGATCGTATTCGGCGATCGCCACTTTTGCTCCATAGCTCGCGGCGCGTTTGGAAGCTGCTAAGCCTCCAGAACCGGCACCAATTACAAACAGGTCATAGTCGTAAGTCATAATTCTAAGCGTATTCTTTGCAAAAATTAAACCGCTGTTAGTATAGATTTATATACAGCGATTGTCCGAAAAGATGCTCCTATATTTCACGCATTGCAAGAGGGCGCGTAATTTTTCTTCTCGATCTAATCTAAAGTTAGGAACTCTTCTGCGGTAGTTGGATGAATGGCAATAGCATCATCTAAGTCTTGTTTAGTCATACCTTTACGAAAGGCAACACCAAGACATTGAACGATATCGGCTGCGTGTTCGCCTAACATATGAATTCCGATAACTCTTTCGGATTCGCCTTCAACTACTACTTTAACTATTGTTTGCTCGTCAGTTGAAGCCAGTTGATACATTAGTGGTTGGAATTGATCGCAATAACATTTTACCGAATCGCCAAATTCAGAACGGGCTTCATTTTCGGTCATACCAATACTTGCCATTTCCGGACGAGCAAAAACAGCAGAAGGTACATCACCGTAGTTTACCGTTTGAGATTTATTAGCAAAGACAGTATTGACAACTGCAACAGCTTCTGATTTTGCTACAGGTGTTAACTGCAAACGGTTGGTACAATCTCCCACAGCAAAAATATTTTCCTGATTGGTACGACTATATTCGTCTACTTTGATTTCGCCTTTTTCACCTAATTCCACTTGGGCATTATCCAAACCAAGCTTTTCGGAGTTAGGAGCGCGTCCGGTAGCAACTAAAATAGTATCGGCAGCAATGGTTTTTTTGTACTTACCGCTTGCGGTTAACAGCAAGCCTTCTTCGTAATGTTTAATTTCCGTCGCTTTGCTGTTGCCGATAAATTTAATTCCTCGTTTAGACAAACTTTCTTGCAGGGTTTTACGAATATCATCATCAAATCCTTCTAAAATCGTTTCACTAGTATCAACAACAGTGACGCGACAACCTAAAGCATCCATCATGCTAGCGAATTCTACGCCGATGTAACCGCCACCTATTATTGCCAAACGTTTGGGCAAATAGGGTAAATGAAACATTTCGCGGGAAGTGATAGCGAATTCGATACCGGGGATATCCGGGATAAAAGGACGTGCGCCTACAGCGATTAAAATCTTATCCGCTGTTACCTCAACTCCATCGACTTTAATAGTGTGAGTATCAACAAAGGTAGCGTGCCCTCTGAGTAAAGTAATTTCGTTTTCTTTAAATTTCTCTTGATACGAGCTATTAATGCGATCTATTTGCTTGTGTACCGAGCGGATAAACTGCGTCCAATTGAAATGCGATGAGCTTTTGCTCCAACCATAATCACCTGCAATTTTATTCTGTAGCGCGAAGTCAGCGGCGTAGACAATTAACTTTTTAGGAATGCAACCGCGATTCAAACAAGTTCCGCCGAGGGCTTCTTGTTCGGCTACAGCTACGCGTAAGCCCAAAGAAGCGGCTTTTGAAGCAGCAGCCGCACCAGCAGAACCAGCACCCATTATAAATAAATCGTAATCGTATGTCATAACTGCGCTTAATTTGAATTGCTCTTTAAATGAATGCTTTCTTTCTCTATTTTGACTCGTTTGATTTTAAATTGGACAGAGTAATGGTTAAATCTACCTCGACCATTCTATTTTTGCTGAATCAAATCAATCTTAACTGTATAGAGACTGCTATTATTTTTGAGCAATAGAGATAAAATTATGATTTTTCCCCATGAGTATATTCTATTGCCGATCAAAGCTCTCTAAGTCGATTAAGTACTTATTTGGGCAGATACCGCAACTGTCTCTAGGATGAAATTTAGATTATTTTAAATAATTTTTATATACCCTACAACTTGAATATTTTTTGATTGCCCTTCGCGATCGCTACTTTTTTATTTTTCAATTTTTTCAAGCCACCGTTATTTGTAATTAAGACTACCTTTTATGCTAAATTTTGCTGAGATGTTTTTTTTTGCCAAGAAAAATAAATTTGATACAGCTTATATGCAACTATGTTGTGACGAGAATCACAAGCATCCATGATTGAGATCCTCTGCGAATAAGGGAGAAATAAGCATAATTATATATAACTGAACTCTAGCCGAGTCATTAATAGGGAACACACTAATAGCCGACAGCCTTGAGCAAAGGACTGTCGGCTTTTTATTTTTATATTTTATATTGGGAATCGAGCATTGGGCATTGGGTAAATGATTATTCTCTCTAAATTCTAAATTCTATGCAGGTCACTGATAAGCTGTTACGCATTTAATTTGTATAATAATAGCGACCTGTCCGGGTCGCACTACAATATTTTCAAATTTTAGCTTTATACAATGCTCGCTGCACATCAGCT
>ERZ1740052.405-NODE-405-length-14969-cov-9.340485_pt1 | contig 14969 bp, 23 predicted proteins | sample MGYA00581750_ERZ1740052 | MGnify/ENA primary metagenome ERZ1740052 (study PRJEB43018, sample SAMN04849743) | marine metagenome | isolation source: floating plastic debris | place: Pacific Ocean | collected 2008-08-30 | study: EMG produced TPA metagenomics assembly... | reverse complement strand
AGCATAGGAGTAGTTCAACGAAAGAATAAGGGTTTTAGCTAAGGTGAGCATAGGACTAAAAGAGGACAAATTGCTTTTGAATTGGGGTAAAATTGGGGTATAATAAATATTACTAGCGTGAAAGTACTGAAAAAAGAGGATTTTTTGATTACTGAAAATCCTCGTGTCACGAGTTCAAGTCTCGTTCCTGGCATCACTACACACCAATGCTTTCGGCTTATTCGGGATACTCGAAATATAGCCGAAAAACACTTCACACCAAATTTACACCAAATTACCCCCAACATCTTGGGTGAGTGATAAGTTGTTTTTATAGTTCATAATATATTGTTTGGTGAAGTCCCAGTAGACGCTTATAAACTGCAAACTCATACCTTTGAAAACAGGTTTGGAGTTACTGGGGTCAGTGAAGCTCTTGGTTATTCAAAAGAATGGTTTGGCAGGTTGCCAAAACGAGGTGCTAGACAGTTCAAATCTTTACAGAAAGATGGTTTCACAGGTTGCCAAATTGAGGTATCTGTTCCTCGTAAGCGCTCTCTGCAATATCTCTTTATCCATTTTTTTTCTCCATCAATTCAAATTCGTCTAAATCAAATGTCGTGATAGAACGACCCTCTTGTGTTGCAAACAAGAAGTAAGTTTGTTGTGCGTCCTCGGGGACGGATATTAGCGTGCAGTTTGAGATCCACTTTGATTCATAGTCACTCCCTTTACGCTCCCACACTTTTACTCGGAAAGGGCGATCGCCCAGTATCCCTCGTTCGAGTTCCCAGATGGCCCCCTCTACTTTCTCTCGGAATTGTTTATAGGTAAGTCGTTCGGTTATTTCAATAAAGTCCTTCTGGCTCCCTTTCTGCTTGTCTGGGGACGTAAATTCGATATTTATATGAGTTTCTCGAATTCGGTAGGCAACTTTCCACTCCCCGGTTATTCCCGAAATTCTTATGCGACCACTAATTCTTTTAAAACTCGGATGCGGTTGAATTTTTTCATTTTTAATTTCAAAAATTTGGTGGGAAACCGGATCACTTTGGCTGAATCCTTTGCCCTGACTGCATTCTTTTTGATCCACTAACTGATCCACTACCCGATCCACTCGCTCTACTGGATCGTGTGGTGGATCAGTTAGTGGGTTGGAGTTATCCGAAAAACTTTCAACTTCACTTTTTACCGGATCACTTGGTGGATCATTTAGTGGATCGAGGCAAGATGGCTGGTATACCGTTGATTCCGCGTTAGGTGAATTATTTATATTTTTTACTGGATCGGGTGGTGGATCACTTGGTGGATCGACTAAATCTCTTCTCATTACGTTACTTGAGAGATTTTGATCCGGTTTCCCACCAAAAAAACCGTTTTCTATTTGGATTTTTCGTTTCCACAAATGCGGGCGGCTACCATTCTTCCATGAACCACGTTCATTAGTTGATTCCCAACCAAGAACTTTTAGGCATTCTCTTATTTGTCTTCCGTGTTTTGGCTCGCGCCGTCCCGGTTCGATTTGAAGTAATTCAAACAATTCCTCCTGGTGAGTTTGGACTTTACCTACCAAAAACGCATCGATAATCTCTTGCCACGGGTGAGTAGCTTTGTATTGTTCGTTCTCCTTGTCTTGTAGGAAAGCCTCTCGCGACCGTTCTGGTATGTAATGAATGTCCCCCCGCTGCCAGCAGTAGTAAGCAGCTGCCCAAAGTTGATCGCGAATTTTCTGCAATTGATCTATATCAATCTCTTGGTTTACGTTGATAATCCAAAAGCGCCGGTTGCGTCCTCCGGGGTCTTGGAGGATTTCTGGATTGTTGGTAGTCCCGACAAAAACACAACCGCGCTTATGTTTACTAATTGACCGCTCGTAGGGTTTTCTAAATGAATCGTTCTTTTGAGCAAGGAATTTTTTTAAAGCCTCAATGTCTTTATGCTTATAAACGGTCGCAAACTCGCTCCATTCAAGGCACCAGTATTCATGAATGAGCATTTTCTCGTCCTTGGCGTTACTGTCGTCAATGGAATCCGAGAACCACTCTTCCCCAAATAAGACGTTCCAAAAGGTTGATTTTTTAACCCCTTCTGCACCGTGGAGTATTACCGCATTGTCCATCTTGGTGCCGGGTCGCATCATTCGAGCTACCGAACCAATGAGGAATCGCTTCATATATAGGTTGCAAATTTCTGAATTATTCCCAAATAATTTGGTTGATAAATCATCGATAATACTTGTATCTACATTTTTATGGCTTTCTGCAACGTCCTGTAAGTATTCTCGTATTGGGTGGTAGCATTGTTTCTTAGCCAAAGTACGAATAGCCGTTACCGAATCATCCTTAGTAACGTCCATATCAAGCTCTAGGGCAATCTTAACTCTTAACTCATCAGCTTCTAACTGTTCATCTCCCAATTCGGGGGATTGAGTTAGCTCGTTCCACCTAAGAAAATCACCCCAAGCAGTTCTAATAGTTTCTACAGCTCGCGCTAACTTTGATTTTTTCTTGTTTTTAATCTGCTCCTGCTTAGCCGCCCAAGATAAATCATTATCGTCTTTCCACTCCTCAATAGTTTGAGCTTTATCTACTAGCCGGTCAAAAGCTTCTTTTGAGTTGGCGACTATATAATCATCGACTCCCTTGGCTTCTCCTTCTGGCAAAGTAATGGTCATTACCTTGCTACCAGTTGCGGTTAAATCTCGTGCCAGTCCTTCTAAAGCTAATTGAACCGGGCGCTTAGTAACTAGGTCGTTATCAAAACACAGATAAAAAGTTCTCCCAAATCCACAAAATTTAGCTATCAACTTATGCAAGCGCCCTTTTTTCCGACAGGTACTAACGCCGGGAATACTAATAGCTGCATAACCATTACTTAATAAACACGCAGCTTTTTTAGCACCTTCTGTAATAATTACTGGAATGCTCATATCTTGTATTATTTTCAACCAGTAATCAAAATCATCTACTTTTAGAAAAAGTGGAGAAGCACCATACTCATTAGCACCTAAATACTTTTGAATCTTCCCGTGCTTCAATTCTGGATTATCTGGTTTAGCTTGGATACCAGCAAAGTCAATCTCTCCTGTCTCTGGATACACTCCCCTCACTAACCATGCAGGAACCAATTTATCTGAATGCTTCCACCTTCTCTTGTTGTTCCTGTTTAAAGCTTTATCAAGCTCCCTTGCATCAAGTTCTGTATAAATATTTGCTGCGATTATTGATGGTTTGATACCGGAATTCACCCATTCTTCCCAGTGATTAATCGCAATATAATCAGGTCTTGATGTATCGCTGTTTGGTCTATTTTGTGTTATAATCATAGTAGATAATAAACGTTATTTAATTTACATTTGAGTGCGGCGACGCGCTCTTTTTTTTTGTCAATTTTGATGCAATTCATCGTATTCTCCGATAATTTCTTTAACCGCATCTTGCCCATTGCTTAATTTGATCATTTCTTCCAACGAACCAATTAGAACACCAGCGGCAAAGGTGGCCCTTGCTCTATCAGTTCTAAATTCACGTTCGATGTAATCTATTAAAAGCATTGTTTGATGCGAGGCTGATTGAGTCACTTTAGCTAGTTCTAGGTCGTCTTCTTTCCAGAACTCTTCGTTCCAAAATTTATCACTCATGTTTATTTATTGCTCTTTCTTCTGCATGGATGAATTCTTTGAATCGTATGCAAGGTGTTGGCTGTTTCTTTAGATAAATAATGAATGTCTTCATTTTCATCACTAAATTGAATTTCTAAAAGCAGGAGCTGTTTAGCTAAATGCTCTAAGTGATATTTAAGAGCATCAACGGTTCCTTCTAGCCTTGCTATTCTTTGTAGATTGGTTTCCTTTTCTGCCATTATTCAATAATAATTTCGGGATATAAATCACGTTCGGCTAAACAATGCTCACGACAAAAATCATCCACTGCTAGTGTTGGTTCAAAGAGGTAAAAACGTGGTTTATGAAACCCAATATTTATTGATAGTAGGTGTAACGGGGAAAGAGGCTTACTTGTGCTGATTGTAAACATCTTGCTGTAGCTGATTTCAAAATATTTAAAATCCGCATGGTGAACAGCCGCCCACTTCCACAGTTTTAGATGTACAATCAATCGCCGGAGTGAACCAATCCTTCTCCAGCCCCCTTTCTGACTTATAGAATTGCATTGATGTTTTTTCATACTGATATGTAATTGGTATTTGGCGGGAATCCTAGTAGTAGACACTAGGTAATGAATATGACGGAACGAATTATTTTGAATGACGATGATGTGATTTCAATGAAAGAAGATATTTACTTCACCGATCACACCACATCGAAAGTTGCCGAGATAAAGAAAGCATTAGAGGAAAAAATAATCTATTCCTATGAAGGATGGGTAGACATCGGAAAGAAATGCGAGATATTAACTACTAAAGGGTGTGGTTGGGTTAAAGGTGAGGTCAAAATTAAAATTAATGTTTCTTTTGAATTTACTCCCAAAGTAAAACCAAGGTTGCCCGCTGATTTAAATCCAGAAGTACATTTAAGTGATTTACGCGAACAACTAGATTTATAAGATAAGCGTTGTATACCCATATATAAGGAAGCTCCTGGAGCTTCCTTTTTTTTGCCTCCGTACTTACAAGGTCTTGAACGATCAAACATTCCCGCATTTCTGCCAGTTTCTTATAGGAGCTTAGATTTGGGATAGTAGAGATAAGCGGATGCGTTGCAGCGTACCCGCTTATTGTTGTTCAGTGAGAGAACAGGAAACTTGTATATGACATTATGCGATTAAACGCATTCCTTTACAAGTTTTCGTTTACAAGTATAATATGAGAAATGACAAAAGCCAACTTACGCCAATGAAGTTACGTGAGCGTGTGGGATTAACACAAAGACAAGTTTCTGTTGCCTTAGATAAAAGACAAAGTACTATTAGTGACTGGGAAAGAGGTATCACTTCCCCGCGATTGACTTTAAAAGAGGTACAAGAACTTATGCAGCTTTACAACTGCACGCTTGATGAATTAGTTGAAGCGTTTGAAATGGTTAAACCTAGCGAACATCCACAACTGACCGAGTAACGGCTAATTGCTAAGTAAGCAGTAGCCCGTCATTGTGAGGTTAGTAACTAACAAATAAAAGGGGAGTGCACGCTACTCCCCGGAAAGACAACTAAGACCATTAGTAATGAAATATTTCCAGTTATAGCCCATAAATCGTAGCGCCGTAGGGCTTTGGAAGAAAAACAGGGAGTTCTTGCAACTCCCTCTACAATGCCAATCAAAAAAAAAACGAGATATCCAGTTATAGCCCATAAATCGTAGTGTCGTAGGGCCCTGAAGATATGCTTGAAACTTTCTAACCATTGCGACACAAGAAGTACAGCGATTAGCTGTACTAAACTTTAATGCCTGTACTTACATTATTGAGCGATTATGAGCGACTTACAACCAGTGGATAAAGCGGCAACAAACGGTAAATCAAGCATTAAAACTGACACTACACAGCCAAAACGAAAGCGACGTACTTGCGGCATACCCGTGGTAAAAAGCTTAAGTGAAATGACGTTAGTGCAGTACGAAGCACGAATAGAGCAACAACCAACTGAGTGGGAACGAATCAAAAATTATCAACTTTACAGCCCAACCGCCGACGGCTCGCATTTAATGCAGCGAATTAATAAAGGTAAAAGCTTGGATTTGCGAACTAGAATGCCTTTGCCAACCACCTACGGACAAGCTTACCTCGTACACCTAGAAGCAAACCCAATCAGTACCGATAAACCAGATTTTTAAAAAGATGGACACCTATTGAAGCGAACGCCAGTGGCCACCGAACGTTCGCAATATGAGTGTGTCCGTCCGCAAAGATGAACAACAAGGTAATTATGACAAATAACGAATCAAAAATCTATGCCTGTCAGGGGAGAAATAAATGAGCGAACCATTTAACCAATCTCTCTACGAAGCTTCAGTAAAAGCTTTTACTATCAACGGTGTTCCTGAAGATGTAGCAGAAAAAGCTAGTGAAGTTATTGCCAGCGACGACCCGGCGCAAGAGAACTTGGGAAGATCGACTTCTGACCAAGAAATTATTGAACAAGCAATGACATTTATCAAAAAAGGAGACAAATAAATGATTAATTGGCTATTTGGCGGCAACGATAACCAAGAAGAAGACGAGAATAAAAACCAAAATGACCCCACGCAGCCTGAGTTCTGGGAAAGCATGGGAATTAAGCCGATTGTTGTTGACACTAACGATTCAGGTCATATCGAAAAGACAGCCAATGAAGTCAGCGATCGAATCAAAGAAGTAGTAGAGGAGTTGAAGAAAGAAGAAGAATGATAAAGGACGCTACCCCAATAATTTTAGGGGTAGCAGCTCTTGCTGTTGCCCTTAATCTCCTACAAGAAAATCAGGAGTTAAAGCAAAAAATCACTACTTGTCAGTTGCAGTTTTACAGCTTTAAGCAAGGAGTCCTTTATGCTAAATGATAACGGCGACAATAAACCGATTGAGCTAGAAGTACAAGCGCCGCAAGCACTACCAACGCAGGTGACCCCGTACCGTAGGAAGTGGGGAGAAGAAAATAAACAACGGGTCATGGATCTTTTGACTTTCAAAGATAAAGATTTTGAAGATGTGATTTTTTCGGCGGTTATCTACATTTCAGGTTCTATGTTTTGTGGTTCGTTCTTATCCCAAGCTACTGGCACCGCTACTTTTATTTTTACCATTGCGATAGTGCTAGTAGGGATTACTTCTTGGTGGTTAATCAAGGTTGTGCCTGAATCTACCCCCCTAGTAATCGCAAGGTTGTTTTTAATTGTAGTTGGAACATCTCTAGGGATAAGATTATGAAAGAACTACATCCTTCAGAAATGGTCGAAAGGGTAAGAGATTTAATCGTAATAAAAACCGCCATATATAGTTTATTGGCATTAAGTATAGCAACCGTTACTACAGCAGCTATTAGTAATAAGCCTATCAAAAGATGGTTAGCTAGTAGTAGTTTCGGGTTAGCAATTATCGGTTGCGGGGTAAAAGCACTTGAACGAGAGAAAAAAGAATCTTTTAAAGAATTAAAACAAGCTTCTAGCCAAGGCTGGAGGAGTTTACTAGCACAATCTTTCTTACCCGCTTCTAAAGTTAGCGCAACTATTGACCTCGCTACTTGGGTGCCACCAAATTTAGTTACAAATCCAGTTGAATACATTCAAAAGAAACAAAAACACGTCGCATTGATCGGTGGAACTGGTGACGGTAAGTCAACTTTTACCCAATATTTATCGTCAACGGTTGGCGGAAAAGTAATAGTTTATGACTCCGACGCTAAGCCAACTGATTGGGAATGGTTGGAACAGCGCGACGTTATTGGCAGGAAAGGTAACTTTGGGGCAATTAACGATGCAATGGCTGGTGACCTAGCAACCCTTGAAGAATTAGTTTGCTTGCGAGGTGATGGCGGAGACGATGCTATAGCAGGACGCGAGCGCTTTTTAATTGCTGAAGAATTCCCTATTCTTACCGACGAGTGCGAAAGCGCACCAATCTGGTTAAAGAAGCACGCCAAACGCGGTAGAAGGTATAAGCAGTTTATTTTAGTAATTGCTCAAAACGATACTGCCGAAAATTTTGGATTGCAGGGGGACAAGGGAACATTTTACAGTTGTTTCTGCTTGGTTCGGTTGGGGAGTTTTGGCTACGACCATGCTCGTACAAAGTTAAAAGATACGAACTTGGAACAATGGCTGAAAGCTGGCGGTAAAAAGCGATTTATGGTTGACGACCGGCCTTGTGAGCTTGATTTGAGTAATTGGGGAGTAGGGAGTAGGGAGTTAAGAGTTGACAGTGGAGAGTTGACAGTCCAACTCCCAATACCCGACTCCCAATCACCAGGGCTTAATGAATACGAAAAAGCCATATTAGATATGGCTCAAGAGATAAAAGGAGATGTTCTAAAAGCTCGTGCAGTCAAACAAAATTCCAGATTATTTGACAGCATGACACCAGAAGACATCCGAATTATATTTCAAAATCTTGCTGATAGGGGTATAGGAGAAGTTAGCGGTAGCGGTAATCGACTTGGATTTACTGTCTGCACTACGTCTACAGATACTTAACAGCTTGTCTACAGTCAATAAAGCGTAAAAACTTGTATGCCAGCACTATTTTACTGGCATATTTTTATATACAACTTACGGCTTTATTGGTTGCCCGTAACTGCTTAATACTATGTCTACAGTGTCTACAGCGAAGACAAAGAAAAAAGGCCGCTGTAGACGCTAAAAAATGGGTTTTTATAAGCATTTCAGCGATTTGTAGACAAAATATTGAAAGGTACAAAAATCGCCAAAAATGCCATTTTTTTAGGGGTGTAAATTGTCTACAGTTATAAAAAAATGAATTTAGACGGATTGATCATAGACGCTAATATGCGACTTAAGAATCAAAACTTTAGAGTAAAAATAGCCAAACGGGGAGGCGTTCTTTACCTAAGAGCTTATCTTCCATTTAAAAGCGGCGAACCTGGATTAGAAAGACAAGATATAAACTTAGGTCTAACAGCTTCTTTGACCGGATTACACTTAGCAGAAGCAGAAGCTATTAAAATTGGTGTTTCCGTCAACGCAGGGATTTTTAGCTGGGAACCGTATATTAAAGTCAAACAACCTAAGCCTAAGCATAAATCAAATAATAAGAATAAAACTATTAGGGAATGGGTAAAAGAATTTGAAGAGAATTATTTTAACAAACGAGCTAGAACCGATCAAAGTGAATTAACTTGGACAAAAGATTATTACAATATTTTCAAAAAGCTTGATCTTGAAAAACCATTGACAGCTAAAATAATCGAAAAAACTATCTTAACTAAAACGCAACCAGATACAAGAATGCGTCAGCGCTGTTGTATGGTTTTAAATGCTTTGTGCAAGTTTGCTAATTTAGATGTTGATGTTAACCAATGGTCGGGGAGCTATTCCTGGAAAAAAGTTAAACCTAGATATATTCCAGATGATAAGTTGATATCTTCTGCAATCAAAAATTTAGAGAATAAAAATTGGCAATGGGCTATAGCTTTACAGGCTACTTACGGATTACGAAATCACGAAATATTTTTGATTGACTTTAATTCTTTAGAAAAAGGAAATTACATTATTAAAGTTAATTCCGGTAAAACAAATTTTAGAAGAGTATGCCCAATTTATCCCGAATGGGTAGAAGAGTTTGGTTTAATGGATGTAAGAATTCCACCTATCAATTTAAACCGCTCCAACGATAAGCTAGGTCAAAGTGTTAGTCAATTTTTTAGGAGAGTGTTACCTTTTGCAGCTTATGACTTGCGTCATGCTTGGGCTATTCGTTCGCTATTGTTCGGCTTGGATGTATCCTTAGCGGCCCAAATGATGGGACATTCCTTAAAAATTCATACTGAGACTTATCAGCATTGGATTGACGAAAAGCACTATCAAGAAGCATTCCAAAAACTCATGAATCGAAGCGATCGACCCCTGCCGCCTTAAGAAGAAAACTCCCGATAAGTTATCGGGAGTTATGAGGATGTGAAGGAGATTAAGATTGAGATGGGAGAGCATTGGATGTTTACATCGTAAGAGATGCCACCGAAAGCCGGAACACCCGGACTAGTAGGGATAAAGGGTGAGGAGCCCTTGATTGGGTTCGATTCCCAACTTCCGCTTTAAGTCAAGCACAAGCTATTTCACCAGTCCGTTTACAATCGCTTGTGCCATCTTACCCGCATTAAACAAATTCATATCTCGTGGACTAGTGCAAAAGCAGCATTCCACTAAAATTGCTGGCATAGAGGTAGCTCTCAGAAAGTAAAATCTTGCCGACTTAACTCCACGGTTGGTAAAACCAAGCGCAACAATATTATTGTTAACTTTGGCGGCGTAAGCTCTCCCTTGATTACTTATCGCAAACGTTTCTGTCCCGTTAGCTCGGCTATCACCGAAAGCATTAAAGTGAATACTAACAGCAACATCTGCTCTGGAAGCGTTAGCGGTACGTACCCTGCGATTAAGTGAATCATTAACAGAAGCAGCCCAAGTCGGCTTGCATTCTACCACTTCATGTCCAGCATTACGTAAAAGTTGAATTACAGGTTTACCAACTTCCATAATTAAATCGTTTTCGCGGCGAATACCTACCGCTCCGCCGTCAGCCCGGACGTTGTGACCAAGGTCAATTGCAAATTTCATAGGTTATCCTTTTATTTTGTTATTAAATGGGTTGTTAAATGGAATCTGAGAAAGAAAACGAACGTATGCGTATAGATGTTTGGAATAGCTTAAAGCCTCAACTACAAGCTGAAGTTAAAAGGACAAAGCTAACGGCTAGCGAAATTGTTAACATGATTATTGCTAAACACTTTGGTTTGTTCCCGGAGTCTAAATAAATGTTTGACAAGTTTATTATTTGGCTAGATAGCACTCAAATACTTGAAAAAGTATTGCTTGATTAAATGAAGTCTAAGAACGAATAAAGAAAGCTATGAACGCGGTTTAAGTTGGGTAAAATAGCCGACTAAAGCCAATTCGGACAGTTTCTGAAAACTAACACGATAATCTTTATCTGCAATAGCTAAAACACAATTACCAACTACAAAAAATAGTACAACTAGACTTCTAACACTTAACTTTTGAAGTTCTGGGAACATATTTATTTTTCATTTAGTTTTTTAATTTCATCCCAGCATCGTTCAAACTTATGCATTATCTTTTCATCCAAACTATGTATGCGGTAATCTTGCATCTCATTTTTTGCGAAATAATTTGATAGATGAATTCCAAACTTATTTTCTAGCTGGCTGATTCGCTCTAATAGCTTGTCTTCAATAGAGTCAACTGTTTTGTACAACTTTGCTTCTAACTGAGAAATACGATAGATAAAACTAATTAGAGCTGTTAAACCTACTAAAACTTCTATTAGGTTGTCAGGGTTCATTTCAAGAAACTATTGTGCAACGTATTCGGTAAAAGTAACTTTGGTGTCTTGTTGTGCCATTGCCCAAACTTCTCCTTTATACAAACCAGCGGTAGTAGCGGAGTGATTGTAACTGTAATTTGGGGGCATTTCTTCAAGTACAACTAAAGGATTTCCCTGTTCGTCAAAACCAGTTGCAAGCAACACTGGATGCCCTTTGCTTCTAATGTTGAATTCAGTTCTTCCTAAGTTTTCAGAAAGTACCTTTACAGCCTTATTAGCTTGCAAAGTTTTTGTTCCGCTGTTGGGAGTTGTAGAACCACTAAATAAACGAGGATACAATGCTGACATATTATTAATGATTGTTTGATTGAAGCTGTTTAAAGCTGATTGACCGAAGCGATTATTTATATAGTTTTGATAATCCTCTAGCGGATTTTCACTATAAAAATATTCAGCTTCAATCCTCCAACTCACGGGAGAATCATCCAATCTTTTGAACGCCAAGCTGTGTTCCCCTAACCCTGGAGGAAAGTAGAATTCAAATGTTTCAGGTTCGGTACGATATCCAAATCTTTTGTCATTAAAGGTAGTTAAGTCAAAATTTACTTTAAAAGCTTGCGCGATTACGGCTTTTAAATAATATTTATCTGATTGATTGATTTTAAAATGTTTGATTCTAAAAAGTTCCGCTTCAACAGGTTTAGTTAAAGTCCAGTTAGGTTTTATTAAAAATATTCCAAGCTTTTCCCAAGGCATTTTAACGCCCGTAATCAGAAATATCGTCAATTTTTTTCTCAATTCGGATAAGACGAGGTATGATTTCGTCACTGTTGTACTTCACCAAATCCGACTCCCAAATTCGCACCGTGATATTTGGATACCAAAGCTTAGGTATTACCTCAAGACTCCCCGCAAGTTCTTGTGGCTGTAGATGAAACTGCTGTATTTGTTTAAAGTAAAGTCGTTTCCAGGAGCCATAAATATTTCCGTGAGGCGAGAATGTCACAGGTGCAAGCCATCCCGCAAATGCAATATCATACCCTTTATTCTTTTGTACTTCTACCGCGATTAAAGATGTTTTAAATCGAGTATTGATATAAATTTTAGGGCGAGGGTTTCTGTGTAAAAAGAAACCCTTTTCGAAGACTTTCGTCCAGCTCATTAAATTAGAGTTACATTAACTTCTGCATCTCGGATAGCAATATCATTCTCAGTGTCTTGCGCTTGCGTAGAACCTTGAATATATCGAGCTTCTGGCTTTGTTTCTATAAAATCTGAACTATCTATTTCTGAAACAAAAGCAGTACCATTCCAATACTCTACGGGATTACCGTCAGTATTCAACTTTGTAACAATAAAACCTTGAGCCATATTCCCTCAATAATTTGATTTAAAAACTAAAACGTATTTAATTACAAAAATGATTAGTAGAAAGTATATTTTCTACGACGTACTGGCAATACTCTAGTTATTGGATTTCCAGCATATTGCTTACCCTTAAGTTCAGTAGCAATTGTGTCAGCTTTTGTAGGGCTAACTAATAGAACGGCCCTACGATTAGTTTTGTTTTTTTTGTAGTAAATCGCAATAGGAAAGCATCCGTTTATTAAGGCATCTTCTTGACCCGTGCCTACAAGAGTTTTGCTTGGTGGAACGATGCCATCTGCATCTTCTGTATAACCCAAAGTCGAAGCGATGCTGCCCATCGAAGACTTAAGACCTTTGACGGATACAACTTTATTGTTTCCGATATCTATTAAATAATCTGTGCGCTTTTTACTCGCTGCTGCCATTTGTATATTTTGTGTGTGAGGAATAAACCTAGCACAAGTCTAACTTTAAAATTTTGAAGTTCAATACTTATGGAACCTATTAAGGTTCTGTGATTTGTAACGCAATCAAGCTTTGACTAACGCATCAAACCAATGGCCTGTAGTATCAATCAACGGGATGTTATAATCTAGTCCATGCACGTGTAAATACGCACTGCGAAACCTTACGCGAGCTGTTGGTCGCCATCGACGTTCTTTCTTTTTCTTGCCGTACACAATATTAGTTTTTCTAGGAATATTAAGAGAAGCTCGCTTTGGCAGTGACTCGCGCAACTTGTCAGCATCGTAAACATGGTTGCGAATCCCTAGTACGGGTTTGATTACTTTTTCTGCTTCGTTTTGACTTGTCGCGTATATTTGTAGCCAGTATCCTAAAGACTTGTCTTGATAGCTGTATATGTTCTTCCCTTTTGAAAAGTAAATCCCTTTTTTACCCGAAATTAATTCTCGTTTAATCCCATTTGCAATTATTTTTGCTTTCGCTTCATTTATTGATTCAGACGTTTCATCGTGCAGCCTAAAGCTTATTTCGGCAGTCACCGGACCTAAGTCTTCCGGAACAGAATCCTTATCTTGAGAAAAGAATAAAAATACTTGCGGTTTAGTTGCAAAGCTTTCTTGAAAATCCTTAGCTGGTATGCCGTAAAAATTCCCTAGTCGTTTTTTTCCATAACCTAAAATTTCGTAAAAAAGATAAAGTCGTATTTGAGTTTGAATCGCCGTATCTTTATCTTGAATTGTGCAAGCGGTTCTTAATTTAGCTCGACTAGTCGTTATGTTTGGTTCCCAGTTTATGTCGCCTAAATCCTTAAAATATCTCGCTACAATTTTATTATGTTCGCGACGGATTATATCTTGAAGATGTTCCCAATGGTTAAAATTTTTCGGTAATGTCATGACTCCGCTTCTAACTTGTCTTGAGTACTTAGATCGGTACCGACCGAAACCTTCTTAGAGGCTTCTTGTTCTTTTTTAACTGTTTCAGATTCAATAACACCTAACCCTTTTAGTCCCTCCTCTCCATCTTTTAAAGCTTCTGCTAATTGTTTTTTCTCTTCCTTTATTCCGTCAACTGCTGACTTAATATCCAGCGGTGTTTGCGTTACAGTTTCAACCATTGAAGCTGTTTCTTGTACACGATTGAGAAAGGCAAATAGCCTATTATCATAGTTAGGGTTAGGATTCATCCATTCGTAAGCATTATCGAAGACTTGTCCAGCAGCTCTCAAAGCGTTTGCAACTTTTCCTATTCCCGCTCCAACTGCTTCTAAACCTGTTAAAATTGATTGCTGAATACTTAATATTCCATTCATAATATTAGCTCCAGACTGATAGATTCTGTTAGCAGCATTCCAAGTTTTATTTAAGTTATCGTAAGTCTCTTTTCCGAGAGCAGAAATTAACATATCGGTATAAGCTTTCCCAATAATTGAGCTGATACTTATATTCTTCCCGTCAGCATCTTTTATACCAATAAAAGCTAAAACATTGTCCATACCTTGAGCAAGTGTAGTTACAATATCGCTACTTAACATTGAGGCGTTATGCAATGTTTGCCACCAAGTAAGAATGTTAAGAACTCGATCTAAATGCAACCATTTTGCTACATCTTCAAACTTCTTGAAAAAGTCTTTCAAAAACTTAGAAATACCTCCGTTAGGAAGTTGGTCTCCTAGCTTAGCGTTGATTAAATCTAATTTTTTATTCATAACAGCTAATGCAGCTAGATCTAACCCTTGCATGGCAGCGTTTAGTTTATCTAAACGAGCGGCGTTATCAGCAACTTGTTTGGAAATCTGGCCGCCACAACTTCCACCAGGGCATTTGTTCTTTGGAGTCGGTTGTTCCTGGGGCCGTGCTTTAGCAGGGAGTACTGGAAATGGCAGGGGTAACGGAAGGCCAGACGGTTTTTCTTCTGCGGGCTCTTGCTCTGGTGGATTGTCGTCTATTCCGTCTTCTGGGTTGTCAGGTAAATCCTCCGATGGATTCTCTGGTGGATTGTTTGGTGGGTTATCAGGGGGATTGTCACTTGGGTTATCAACTGGGTTGTCAACCGGGTTATCGCTTGGGTTATCGCCTGGTTTGTCACTTGGGTTATCGGCTGGTACTGGCGCTGGTGGCTCCGGTACTGGCGCTGGCTCTGTATGATAAGGATATGCTTATGGAAAAGAGTGATGCGGGTATGGAAAAGGTATATATATCGGACATATACG
>ERZ1740052.403-NODE-403-length-14971-cov-10.343993_pt1 | contig 14971 bp, 8 predicted proteins | sample MGYA00581750_ERZ1740052 | MGnify/ENA primary metagenome ERZ1740052 (study PRJEB43018, sample SAMN04849743) | marine metagenome | isolation source: floating plastic debris | place: Pacific Ocean | collected 2008-08-30 | study: EMG produced TPA metagenomics assembly... | reverse complement strand
CTTGCCTTTATTTCCGCTGTTTCAGACTCCAGCATAACTTTTAATCCTATACCAACAGGTAGGTATTCATCTCTATCCATAGGAATAACTTGTACGAGTATGTTGGTTTTATCTTCTATTTCTGGCTGAATTGTAATAACTAAAGCAACAGATTTATTACTTAATAGTACTCCTAAGTCAATTTGTTTAGTGCGACTTATCGGTGGATGTTTTTTACTGCTTCTAGCAGTTCCCAAAGCAATTTTTTCTCTTCCATAAGCTAATACTTTTTCTGTTGCTTGCCAGTCTTTGTGAAATATTCCTTCCAGCCAGTGACTTATTTGAGTATTCTGTATATTTTGTTGTAATAATTTCGGTAATTCTGATAGCGGATGTAATTGCGATCGCGAAATTTTTTCGGTTGTGGTTTTTTCTATAAATCCGAGTAATTTAGCTTCAGTAGCCATTTCTTCTATTTCAACAGCTATACAGTAATTGCTTTCAAACCAAACCTCTGCTGGAATATGAATTAATTCTTCATTCGGATATACAGGTCTGCATTCTATCTTACCGTAATTTTTTATTTCTAAATCTGCTGTATCCATAAGAGTTTGCCATACATAATCCCAGCTATTACTTGCTTCTAAGTCAGTTTCAAATCCTAGATTTTGTAAATATAAGTTTACGGCATAAACTGCCAATGAATTACGATATACTTGTTCGCCTTTTTGAATACTATCTTGATAGCGTTGAAATTTTTCTGCTACTGATTGAGCTTCTGGAGATAATATTATTATGAAACCAAAAGATTCGCTTGGATTAATCATGGCTACTTAGAATATAAATGTAAAGCTAATTTTAAATATTTTTTTTAATGTAATTTCTATATTTATCAATGCAGCGCTTTTGTAAGGTATATAAAGATTGTAGCGGTACATCAAATTTGTCTGCAATATCTTTCATTTTGTTGCCATCGCGCAATGAAAGTACAATCTCTCGAAAATTTGCTTGTGGCTTATTTTTTATATGCTCGCTTCTAAAAACACGCATTTCATCTTGCTCGATTAAGTTAAAAATTTTTGCAGATAATGAAGTTTCTTCGTTTGACGCTAACATATTTGTGTAATCGCCATTTTCATTTATATTATCTTCAATAAGTAGCAATTCTGGCGATGTCTTATTGTACTTATGTAAAGCTTTTTTGAATAAGTTAGTTGAGCTACCATTGAGCCAAGCCATAAATCGACTAATGTTTTCATCATTTATATTCTGACTTTTATCATAGTTAAAATTCTTGATTCCTCTACAGATAAAACGCCATATCTGCATTTCATATTCATGGACAATATCCTGATAAAATTTAGATGTTCGATAGTTTATATAAGGACGCTTTGTTCTGCCGGAAATGCGAGTGGCATAAAATAATTGCTGACAAGCTGATAAATACTCTTTTGTTCTAGGTGGATAAAGTTGCTGAGTATCAAGAAATTGACTAAACTCTTTAGCATTAATAGCTAAAATATCAATTAATTGATATATTTCTTGTTTTAATAAATTATCTAAAGATAATTTTACAAGTAATTTTTGCAATTGGTCTTCATTACAGATATCACCTGCTGATGCTTCACGCAAAAGTATCTGGTATACCTGACGATAAATTTCTTGATGAATGTCGGGGATTCGCTTTTTAATCTCACAGTAAAGCCTGTGAGATAGTAGAGATTTACTAATTAGAGATTCTAACTCCATTGGGCAGGCTCTTGCTAACAAGACGCTATAACTACTAATTCCCACTTATGAAACTATTATTCTGTAAATAAAAGTTAAAAAAGATTAAGTAAAAGTTTACATAAAAAACAATTGAGTGAGTGGAATTAGTAAGTTAAGCCCGCAAGTAAGCTTATTTCATTCACAAGGATATTTTATGCACAAGCTCTAAAAATGTCATTCCGGTGTTGCAACTTCCTTAGTTGCATTGTTGATATAAGTAAGTCGGCACAAATAAACCGAGCTATGTAACAAGATGTAAATTACCCTCAAACCCTTATTGCTACTTGCTACTTGCTACTCGCTACTCTCTTGCCCTAATTACGATTTTCAACGCCCACCTACTTAGCTATCTTAACGAGCCATAATTCCGAAAAAAAGCAGTAATAGATTGATAGTTAATTGCAAAAAAATAATAAGGAGTCACAAAAAAATGTAATTTAGAAAACAAAAATAAAAATTTTTCTGTAAGCCTAACAGTCAAAAATTGTGAGTTATCTTGTGCTGTAGATTTTTTGCTCAAGCTTCTATATTGTTTTAAACTTTTTGTTGTAAATATGCCTAATGGTAGATGCTCAAAATTACGGAAAGCTACTAAATTTTATTGCAATATTTTTAACTCAAATTAAAAAAATATTAAATTCTGCCAATTTGTTAAAACCAATACGATAATTGATTGTCAGTAAAATTAAGTATATTCTCCTAGTCGTGATTATTTTTGGTTTAGGGCAGAATCAATCTTAAGAGCAATCTTGTATTTCTCTGATATCAGAGGAATATATATCTTAAAGTTGGGATATTAGTCAATTTGGGATGATTAGAACGTGAATGATTATCCTCCTGCTTAGTCTGCTTCGAGCTTTGGATATTGCTATTGCATTTGCTTAAATACTGAGATAAATAAAAACATCTGTACTTATAAATTTGTATGGTCGATCAATTTTATCCATCTATAAATCCATTGCATCGTTTGAGCGTTCGTGATGGTTTAGAAGTTAATGCCGAACGTTGGGAATTGGCTCATCGCTACCATAGACATCGGCAAAATATCCATTATCAATCACTTAATCAACCTGGAATAGTATGTGGTTTGGGGATAAGGATAACTGAAACTCCAGAAGAATGGTCTAAGAAATTTCCACAAGGTCGTTGTTTGGAAATACAACCAGGAATCGCTATAGATATAGAAGGTAATCCCATCGTAGTTAATGAAAATATAGATAGAAAGTTTCCGTTTAAAAAACCCGATATATCAGGTAAAGGTGAGCAAGAAGAAATTATTGTTTATTTAGTTGTCAGCTATGTAGACAATCGCAGATTGACAGACGAAGAATACTGGAAAATAGATAAAGAACCTTGGAAAGAAAGGGAATGGTTTAGATTTGATCAGCAAACAAATCCACCGACTGAAACACAAATAGAATTATGTCGTATTAAACTACGAGTTGAAGATGTTGCATCAGATAGATTTAAGCTAAGTAATCCAGAAGACGTACTTCAACCAAAGCTAAATGAAATAGATTTACGTTTCCGTCAGCAAGCTAAAGCTAAACCCCAGGCATTAGTTAATATTGCAACAACAACTCCTGAATCTGACAACTTATTCCATCAGACTACAAATAAAAATCTAAGTTATTTAATGCAGTCTTTGAATATTCTTTATCCTTATTTGCAAGGTAATACGGAAGTAAAAGAAGATATTTTAGCAAAACCTTTAGACTTAATAAATACTGACTTAATTTATATTCCTTCTTGGCAAATTAATAATTTATATATTATGGATTTTAGAAAAAAAGCTTTAGATGACTATCGTAAATTAGGGGGAATGATTCTAATTGAAACAAATAACACATTTGCTTTAGAAGATATATATGAGACAATTCGTCAACTATTTGAAATTCCTATTGATTCTTTGAAAGAATGGCATAAATTATCTAAAGCACATCCAGTTAAAACTCAGCCATTTTTATTTACAGCATTACCCGAACATATAAAGAATATCTATTATTCAGAAGGAATTATTGTAGTGCTTGGTGATTTATCAAAAGCTTGGGGTGGTGAAATTGAACAAATATCTCGAAATGATATTCGTACCGCTCATGAATTAGGTATTAATATGCTGAATTTTGCTTGGAAACGACGAAACATGATGAGATTACTATCTGCTGATATTCAGAGTATGTAAGGTTTAAGAATATGAAAAGTCCGATTACAACTGTAGTTACTAAAAAACAACTTACCATAATTCCAGATAGTTTATCTGAAGATAACGAGTTTGACGTTAAAGTTATTAATGGCAGCAACAAATTCATTAGTTTTCAACTAGAACTTACTGCAAAAGGATTGGAAGATAAATCTGATTTTGACTGGTACAAAGTAGAACCAGAAATATGTACTAAAAATCCACCTGGTAGTGAAACTGATTTTCATATTGCAATCACTAAACCTCCTATTCCTGCTTATGACAGTACAATAGACTTAATTTTAACAGCTTTATCTGTTGAAGATGAGAAGCTTTATAATAGCCAAAAAATTCGATTGAAGGTTGAGAATCCTCGAAAAAATATAGATATTCAACTAAACTCTAATAAAAAATTTAGAGGAAAACCTGGAGAAAAGATAGAAATTCCCGTCACGATAACTAATATAAGCCCACATTTTACAGATATTCAACTTGAGCTTTCAGGTTTAGAAAATTTTGAAATTCAAAATAATAATTTAATTTTACAACTTCGACCAGTTTCTACTCAGACAATTAATCTTTCTTGTCAAATACCGGAGCAGCCGACAGAAACTAGTTATAATTTTCAAATTGCGGCTATATCTCAAAATAATGTTTGTCAATCATATGACGAGGGAAATTTAGAAATATTACCTTATGGAATTGTCGAATTTGAATGTCATAATGCCGTACAGAATATTCCGAATAAAGACGGAGAAAAACCTAATCTTGTTTGTTATGAATTAGAATTTACAAATCATTCTTATTCACGGCAACAAGTCAATGTAAATCTTGTTGGCAAAGATGTAAATAAATGTGATGTTTATCAATCTGAGAATATTCCATTAAAGGCAAATGATAATAAAAAACCAATACTAAAGAAATATGTAGAAAAAAAAAGACCCTGGTTTGGGTGGAAGAGACAATTTAAATTTGCAGTTTCACCTTATTTACATTCTGGTAGTGAAGTAGAGATTAAATCTAAAGTCGATAGTGAAACACTGACATTAAATGTTTCTCCAATCATTCCTTTGTTTCTTCAGTTTTTAGGATTACTATCAATTCCTTTGTTAATTTTATTTTTAAATTATCTGAGATTTCCCGGACATAAAGCACCCGTGACTTCAGTACGTTTTACTGATATTGCAGGAACAGTCATCAGTGGTTCTAGCGATAGGACTATTCGTCGCTGGCAAGTTAATAATAATTTGCTAGAAAATCAGAATGGTTTAAAGCATGAAGATATTCTTGCATCTGAATCTGAGATAAAAAAAGCTGTACGTGTAATCCGCTTCAGACCAAAACAACATAATCAGGTTGCAGTTGGTTTAGAAAATGGAGAGATTCATTTATGGGACTTATCCTCCGGGAAACATATAAGTAGATATCTTCAATTTAAAGACGAGAAAAATCGCGTATTTGATTTAGATTTTACAAATGATGCTCAAACGTTAATAGCAGCTTATGGTGGTGGACAAATTAGACAATGGAATTTAAATCAGCCAGGTTTAATGGATTTTAATATACGACTTCAATCAATCAATTCTAAATTTACGATTTCAACTTTAGGCATTAGTGAAAATTCTAAAAACTATGATTTACCTCTTGTTATTGTAGGAGGAAGATTTAATAAATTAGCTTTTTGGGATTGGCAAAATAAAAATAGAAGTAAAGATGAAAATTTAAATGAAATTAATATCTATCATTTACCATATTATGATAATTTAAACGAAAAGCAAATTTCAGGCAAAGAAAGCTACATTACAAGTCTAGCAATTGCGGATAAAAAAGAACTTTTAATAACAGCAGATAATAAAGGACTTTTGAAACTATGGGATTTAAATAAAATTAGAGAATGCATAGTAATTCATAGAAATTATAAAAATGATGATGATGAAAAAAATAAATTATATTATATACCATTAAATTGTACTCGTAACAATGTGCTAATAAATCAAGTAGCACTTAATAAAGATTCAGATTCACAAACACGAAATTTTCCCAGCATTCGTTCAATTGCGATAACTGAAGATGAATCTTATCTTGCAAGTGCTGGAGATGATGGTTACATAAGAATTTGGAAAATTCAAAGTAGAGAAAACGAAGAACGTTTATGTTTTTATAAAAAGCAAACAGGTGCCAAACTGAATACCGTTGATATCAAATTGAAAAAAATTGAGGGTAAAGAAGAAAAAGAACTTTTAATAGCGACTGGAGATGATAATTTTAAAGTTAAGCTATATCGCGAAAATATAGAGAAAATAGATAAAGAGGTAGATAAATGCAAACTGTAATTAATCCTGTTGCTGTAAGAATATTTTCTAAAAATGAAAATCAAGTAAACCCTGGAGATATTACAAGCAACCGTATTGAGATTAAAAACAATAATAATTCTGATATTCAAATAGATATATGGCTTGTGACTGTAGATGAGAAGTCTCAGCCATTACTTCACTGGTGCGAATTTGAAAATAGCAATGACATAGACAAACGCTTGCAACTTCCTTTAGTAATAAGAGCAAAGGAAAAATGTGATATTGATTTAAATTTTCGAGTACCTCCACAAGCTCAACCTGGTTTATATAAATATGACATCTTAATAAAAGAAGAAGACAATTCTAGCAAACCTCCTATCCGTCGTCCCCAACAGTTACGGGTTTTACGTTCGGATACAACAGCACAACGGAAAGCTAATCCAGAATTTTATTTAGAACCATCCAGTAATTCAGAAGAACCATTATTATTAAAAGCTGGTGAATCCAAAGAAATCAAAGTTAAGGTAGAAAATAAATCAAGGCGGGTAGATACTTTCTATTTGAATTGTCCCGATTTGGATGAAGAATGGTTCACTGTCAGTTATCCCGAAAGTCCATTTATACGTCCTGGTTTAGTTAGGGAAACAGATGGATTAGACCTTAATCCTCGTCAGTCAGGGGAATGTACGTTAATTTTACATCCCCCAAAATACGCTCCCGCAGGAAATTATTTTCCGACAGTACAGTTTATTTCTCAGAATAATGAAAGTTTAGTACTTTTGGATGTGGTATATCTGAAAATTTTACCAAATCCGAGTTTGGCTGTTGAGATGGCTCCTCAGTTAAAAGAAATATCGGGGAAAAAAGAGTTTTTTGAATTAAAGGTCAACAATCAAGGTAATGTTGATAGAGAAGTTAAATTCGCTGTCGATAAAAGGGATGATATTTTTAACTACACTTTTGACTCCGATTTAATTCAATTATCACCATCAGAGGAAACTGAATTATTATTAAAAGTAAAACCGAAAAGATGGAAATGGTGGTTGCGATGTTTTAAAGCTAGACAAGAAGAAATAAATTTCTATTTAAAATTAAAAGATGATAATTTTTTAGCACCAGAAGAAGTATTAGCTCAAGGTACTTTGATTTGGGTATCTCGTCCCTGGAAGCTGTTTTGGTTTTTGATTGTTTTAGGGTTAATATCACTTGGAATAGCAGGGTTTTTTCTGTGGAATAAGTTTCTAAAATATCGTTTACCACCGCATTTAAAAGTTACTGAGTTAAGTATTACTAAAAATGCTACCAACAACAATGATGTAAAATACAGAGAAGGTGATAGCTTAAAACTTGATTGGAATGTAGTTAATACAGGTAAGTTCAATCAGATTAGAGTGAAACTTATTACTTTACGTGATAATGTAGAGATTTATAATAAAGAATTTGAAAAAAATAGCATAGACAATTCTTTGTCTTTACAATGTAAACATACAAATAAAATAAATTGCAAGGATATTTCTAATTTAGCAAAGCCTGGTAACTATGTTTATAAAATAGAAGTATTCGCGGAAGAATATAAGAAAGAACCAATTGAAGTTAAGAAAACTGATACTATAACAGTTCTTCCACATTTAGTTCCCAGAATATCGTCTTTATCTACAGATAAGCCAAATTACCAAGCAACTAAAGATGTAGAGAACCCGGAAGTATCTTTAAAATGGGAAATAAATAATCCTGATAAAGTTAAAGAATTTAGTTTAACCGCTTTAAAACCTGATAATTCTCTACATTTTCAAGAAACTTATGTTCCTATTCCAGATAAAAATCCAAATAATATTTTTACGATTGAAGCAAAATCTAAAGAATTATTAAAAGATGATTCCGAATCAAAATCGAGACGAATGATAAAATGCGACAAGAAAAATACAAATCAAGAACCAAAATCTACAAATAACAAAACAGAAAAATACAATTGTAATCTAACCTTCAACAAAGGCTTAAAACCTGATGATTACATTTTTAAACTAAGCGTAATTGCTAAAAATAAAGAAAAAAATAAGGCATTAGAAGTTCAAAAAACACCAGTAATTAAGGTTTTACCAATTCCTCCTACTTCCCCTCCTCCTCCTGTTCCTAATCCACAAATTATCAATTTTTCTACTAGCGCAACTTCTTATCAAGAAATTGCTTCAAATACTCAAAATAGTAAAACTCAGTCAAAATCAAATGATGTAAAGACTTTACCTCCTCCAATTCGGTTAAGTTGGAATATTGCTAATCATCAAAAAATTAAGCAAATAAAAATAGTCGCTTTAGATTCAGAAGGTTCTCTATATTGGCAAAAACCCTATTCTATTGAAAATTTGAAAAAATTAGATTCTTGTGATGTTAATGAAAATAAAAATATCAGTTGTACAAGTGTTCCTACCGATATCAATAAAGCTGGTAGCTATCAATTTAATTTAGTAGTAACTTATAAAGATAAGGAAACATATAGCGAAATCGTTAAGAGTACTCCTAATATCAAAATTCAATCTCCACCGAAAAACACTCCGAAACCTCCCACACCTCCAACACTTGTTAAAATTGCTTACTTCAAGGTGAATGGAGAAGACGCTAATCAAAATCCCAAGCGAATTATCGAAGTTCATAAGGAGATAAAACCGCCAGATATTATATTATCTTGGAAAGTTGAAGAAGGAGAAGATATAGAAGTGGAATTACTTCCTTCACCAGGTTTAGTTCCAACTAAAAAAAATAGCTTATCTATTCCGATTTCACAATCATCTGGTAGCGAAACTATTACTTTGAAAGCTAAAAATAAGCAGACTGGGGAGGAAAAAATTCAGTCGGTTGTGATTCAAACTGTAGATATAACCCCACCAAAGCAAGTTCAACCATTACCAAATCCTCAATCGCAACAGGGTTTTTCAGATATTTCTAATCCTGGAGTATCTAGGAATAATGCTGAAGATAATTCTGGAAACAACAATCCAACTGAGCAGCAACCATCCAATTTAAATGAACTTCAACCGATTGAGCTACCACCACAACTTGATTCTACCAGTAGAGACTAATGGATAACTGGCAAAGCCTTAATTACCAATATTTGATAAATGCGATCGCGATTGTCGGTGAAGCGCTTTATCGTCGAGTTATGGAATTACAGAATCAGCCAATGAAGGTGTCTTCAGATGTAGAGAAGGATTTTCAAGCTGAGAAAATCTCAATGTCGGTACCTTCTAATTTAGAAAATATCTGCGCTACTTTTCACCTTTCAGATTTTGAGCGAGAATTACTGTTATTGTGTGCAGGGATGGAATTAAATCCGGTTTGGACATCTTGGTGTGCTGCCGCTCAAGATAATCCTAAACTGGATTATCCTACTTTTAATATGGCTCTTTCCATTCTTAAAAATCCTGATTGGAATGCACTTACTCCTGGTGCTGCCTTGCGTCGTTGGGGTTTAATTGAAGTTGGTAATGCCAATATTCTCACTATAGCCCCATTACGAATCAACGAGCGAATTTTGCATTACCTGATGGGTATTTCTCATTTAGATGAGGAGTTGTTAGAAATGATGGAAATTGTTGATTCTGCTGATTATTTGGTCGATTCTCATCAACTTGTAGCAGAGCAAATCGGTAAAATATGGTTGCAGAATAAACATCAAAATTTATCTAAAATCCCAATCGTGCAATTATGTGGGGGTGAGTTTGCAATTAAAAGAAACATCGCAGCAGCAGCTTGCGCTGATTTGGGGTTTAATTTATACAGCATTGGTACAGGTACTATTCCTTCTGCTACAAACGATATTCATAAATTGATACGTTTGTGGAAACGAGAATACTTACTTAATAAATCCGTTCTTTTTCTAGAATGCAATACAGCCAACAGCGATACAAATAAAGAAAATGCGATCGACTTATTAATTGAAAGAATTATCAGTCCTTTAATAGTTTCCACTGATGTAAAAAGAAGTATTTTACACTCTCCAGCGGTCACTTTTGATGTTAATAAACCTACCGCTAAAGAACAGCATCATATTTGGAATCAAACTTTAAATCCGAAAGTATTTCAGCTCAATGGGTTTGTAGATACCTTAGTTTCGCAGTTCAACCTCAGCAGCAATACCATCGAAGCTGTCAGTGCTAGCACGGTGGAAACAGAATCAAATATCACTATACAAAATCAACTATGGAATAGCTGTCGCGTTCAAGCTCGTCCTCAGCTAGACGATTTAGCTCAACGCATTGCACCAGCAACAGCTTGGGATGACTTGGTTTTACCGTTGCCTCAACGTCAAATTCTCCAAGAAATAATTACTCATGTACGTCAAAAAGCGAAGGTTTACCAAAATTGGGGATTTAGCAGTAAAGGTACTAGCGGGTTGGGAGTTACTGCACTATTTGCAGGTGTTAGCGGTACGGGAAAGACGATGGCTGCATCGGTATTAGCTCGCGAGTTGAACTTGGATCTCTACCGAATTGATTTAAGTTCGGTTGTCAGCAAATATATCGGTGAAACTGAGAAAAACTTGCGTCGTTTATTTGACGCAGCAGAAGCAGGTGGAGTTATCCTTTTATTCGATGAAGCCGATGCTTTATTTGGTAAGCGCAGCGATGTTAAAGACAGTCGCGATCGCTATGCAAATATGGAGGTAAGTTACTTATTGCAGCGCATGGAAGCTTACCGAGGTTTAGCTATTCTTACCAGTAATTTGAAAGACTCAATTGATACAGCCTTTATGCGTCGAATTCGATTTATAGTTAAATTTCCCTTTCCCGATGCAAGTCAGCGTGCAGAAATTTGGCAGCGAATTTTTCCTACAGACACACCCTTAGAAGGATTAAATATCAAAAAGTTAGCAAAGTTAAATGTCGCAGGAGGTAATATCCGTAACATTGCTTTAAATGCTGCTTTCTTGGCAGCAGAGGAAGAACAGCCTGTAATGATGAAACATCTTCTACAAGCCGCTGAAAGTGAATATATTAAGTTAGAAAGGACTTTGACAGATGCAGAGAAACAGGGGTGGGTGTGAGGGAGCAGGCTCACCCAACAACCACCACTGGACTAACATACTCCCCTCGCTCACCTACACCCAATAAACTTTCCGCACCATCTATCTGTACCCGCAGTAAATACTCTCCTTGCTTAACATCATCAACCGCAAAAATTATCTGCTCGGTATCTTGATTGCGAGAGTTAGCGGCAAAGATATATGCTGCCGGACTAGAAGTAGTCCGTTCGTTCAAAAACAACAATGCCTTCTGATTCATCCCAACTATTAAATCAAGCTCTATTTTTACCCATGCAGAATAAAATCCATTTTCGTTATCAACTACTTCTTCTACTTCTACGTTTTCAATTGTCGGACACAATACAAAAGGTATGGTGTTAGAACCAATTACCCTAGTCGGTTCCGATGGAAAACGTTTGGGTACGAGAGGATAAATTATCTGTAAACTTTGTATAGCAGCTCGGAGTAAGTTTCTTTCTTCTATAGATAATGATGTTAAGTTTAAGCGAATTTCGTTTTCAGTTACTTTATGCGGCGTTATTTTAACTTCTCCAATCTTTATTTCCGGTTTGCTTCGTGACAATGGCTGATTTGCAGCTTTATCTCTGATTTGTGAATATCGACTGTTTAAATTACGGGCTAATTCTTTGAGTTGTTCGTCGTTCAATTCGGAATTTAAATTTTGACCTTGAATTACGATACTGCTGTCCGATTCAAAATTACTGCTAGGGAGATTTTTCTTATTACTATCATCTGCTAAAAGCACTTGAGAAATTATTGGTTGATTTGGTTGATAATAAAATTCTCTTGCTCTTACAGGTAATAGTCTTTTACCGCTCTTATTACCTTCAATTAATACGGCGCGAGCTTGCCAAGCGAAAGATAAAATATATGGAGTTTGGAAGAACACCGACCAAATTTTGGAAAGTTCTTCTGTATTCATGTTGCTAGGAATAATCGTTACCCGTTCTATTTGTTCTGCTAAGTCAGAATTCCCCAGGTAGCTGCTATACCTAGAGCTATTCACAGTTTCTTGAATTGTCTGAGGAGTTAATATTGGTCGATCGACTAATGCTCTAACGGTACTTCCTAAAAGTCGCTGAGGTTCTAGTTCCGACTCGTTTCCATAAAAGGTCATTAAATAATATAAGTTCAATCCGGCTTGGGCTTGTCTGATTAATTCTCCTTTAGGACGGCGCGTCCTTAAATCGGCATTTTTCCAGGCTGGATTAGGTGTAGCTTGATACATATAAACGTTGACTTTCGGCTGTGTCGCTCCTCCATCGGGATTATCCGGTTTAGCAGTCGTAACTACCGTACCATCTACATCTTGCTGTACTGATGCTTGGATAATTCTTTGAATAGTCGCTGTGACAGTGGCGATCGCTAAATGATTACTCATTTGTTTTATACAAATTTAATTTCGCGTAAATTTAAATATAAACAGATACTATGACATTTTTTTGATAAATAAAACTATCATCAACAAAAATAAATTATTTAATTGCCATTTAGTCAAGCAGCTATATTGTTTTTAAATATAACCAAATCTTAACTTAGCTGTTTTTATGGCTTCCGAAAAATGATTATAAATCATTGCTAGCGAACAATAATTAATGCTAATGCTCAATGACATTTACTTAAGGATGGATTTAATTCTTTTGCAAAATAAAAAAGAAGCGCTATTTCTAAAAAATTCTTCTGAATCGGTAGAGAATTGAGCAATATTTTGGCTGGGATAAATATAGAATCTGGGTACATAAAATTTGACAAACGGTTGCAAAGCTAAAAGTAATTGTTTGCCTGTCAAACATCCAAGCAAAATATAACAAAATTTACATTTATTTAACAGCTGGCGCTGAGATTTTAGTGGTATACTTTTTTCACGATAAAAATCATCCTCATAGTTTTTTTGTTGCGTAATATAGTGAAACTTTTGGATGTCTGAGATTTTCTGATTATTTATCTATTACGAATTGATTTGCCACAAAAAGGAATATTGAGAATATGCCCAGATTAGATTATTTTGCCCCTGGTGTATATATAGAAGAGATAGATAGGGGTAGTCGTCCTATAGAAGGCGTACAAACTAATATTGCTGGCTTTATTGGTTTCACCGAAGCAATCCGAAGTGGTGCTGAAGTTGGTAAACCCATGCTAGTCACAAGCTGGAGCCAGTATATGGAATACTTCGGAAAAGAAGGTTCCGATGGCTTCACCGAGTTCGATGCTTATTTACCATTTGCTGTTAATGGCTGGTTTTTGAATGGTGGTGGTCGTTGTTGGGTTGTAAGCATCGGTACGGAAATTCCCAAACCGAAAGCAGAATGGGAGCAACATCAACCACACCCAAGTTCGAGCGCTATTACAATCAATATGAAAAGTAAGCGCGAGTCTTTGCGGTTTTACCTTAAAGAGGGAGAAGTCGAAAACGGTTCGGTTGATGTAGAAATTCGTCCAAGTCAACCATTAGCAGTACCAGAAGATTCCGACGAACCCGCACCAGTTCCAGCAGAGTTTTTCAGCGTTGTTGTCAGACGTGGTGGAGAAAAGCTCGAAGAATATCATAATTTGACAATGGACTCCCAGGTTCAGCCACAAGTTGGGAACTATGTAGAAACCCAATTGCAACAGTCTGAATATTTGCAAATTGAAATGGGAGAACAAAAAGGACTTCCTCTGACACGTCGTCCTTTAGATGGGATGTATGAAGTCAGCCCTCCGCCAATTTTACCTTATCGAGAGAATTTACAGCGACACGTACAGGGTGTTCGCGATAAAGGTACTGGTATTCAAGGACTCTATGAGATAGATGAAATTACCATGATTGCCTGTCCCGACCTGATGAGGGTTTATGAGGAAGGCATATTAAATGATGACCAGCTGCATGGCATCATGGGATTAATGGTGGACTTATGCGAAAATAGCGCTCCTAACCCACCCAACCGCATGGTAGTTTTAGATACTCCGCCGCCCAGAATTGACAAGAATAAAGCTGGAAATCAGGACAAAAAACCTGTCAAAAAGCCCCAGCATGTAGCGGAATGGTTGGATGACTTTGGTCGTCGTTCTATGTTTGCTGCTCTTTACTATCCTTGGGTAAAAGTAGCCAATCCCAAAGATGAAGGTAAACCAATTATGGTTCCTCCTTGCGGTCATATGTTAGGAGTTTGGTCGCGTACAGATGAAACTCGCGGAGTTTATAAAGCACCAGCAAACGAAACACCAAGAGGAATAATTGGTTTAGATTACGACTGCAACTTCCGCGAACAGGAATTGCTCAACCCCAAAGGAATAAACTGTATTCGCACCTTCCCAAATCGAGGAATAAAAATTTGGGGTGCGCGTACTTTAGCAGAAACAGAGAAAACAGAATGGCGTTATATCAACGTCCGAAGATTAATTAGCTACATCGAAAAGTCCATTGAACAAGGAACTCAGTGGGTTGTATTTGAACCCAACGACCAAGACTTATGGGCAAGGGTAAGACGTACTGTAAGCAACTTCCTCGAACGTCTGTGGCGAGAAGGAGCTTTATTTGGTAGCACTCCCGAAGAAGCCTTTTACGTCAAGTGCGACGAAAGCATCAATACTGAAGAAACAATGATACTTGGTCGCTTATTTGTAGAAGTTGGGATACGTCCGGTACGTCCAGCGGAATTTGTTGTCTTCCGTATTAGTCAATGGAATGGGCCGAGTGCGGAATAGATAGGGAGCTGGGGAGGCAGGGGG